>Ga0105104_10003806_pt1 | contig 10603 bp, 8 predicted proteins | sample PPLLaktember2015_3_FD_87034 | JGI IMG/M metagenome (GOLD analysis project Ga0105104, IMG submission 87034) | Freshwater sediment microbial communities from Prairie Pothole Lake near Jamestown, North Dakota, USA - PPLs Lake P7 Core (6) Depth... | ecosystem: Environmental > Aquatic > Freshwater >... | reverse complement strand
CCTGGAAATGCCCCGTCAGCTGGCGCCATTCTTCCAGGGAGAGGGTTTCGGCCCGCCGCTGGGGATCGATGCCGCTGCTCTCAAGGAGCGAGGCGGCCCTCTCCGGGGGCAGGCGGAGGGCGGCGGATAGGCTATTGCGGAGTGTCTTGCGCTTCTGGCTGAACCCCGCTTTGATCAGGCGGAAAAAGGTATCCAGCGCGGGCCGGGGGATCACCGGCTCGGGGTAGAGGTCGATACGCACCACGGCCGAATCCACTTTCGGAGAGGGATAAAAAGCCCCCGCCGGGATGCGCAGGACGGTTTGCGGTTTGCCGTACACCTGGACGGAGAGCGCCAGCAGGCTCATATCGCCGGGTCCGGCGGAGATGCGCTCGGCAACCTCGCGCTGGACGGTCAAGGCCAGGCGGGCGGGTTTCAGCCGTGACTCCAACAGGTGCCGCAGCAGGGCGGAGGTGATGTAGTAGGGGATATTGGCGACTACCTGGTAGCCCGGTTCTGCCATCAAGTTCGATGGATCCAGGGCCAGGATGTCCCCCTGGACGATGGTCACATTCTGATAGGGCTGGACCCCTTCCTGAAGGATCTCCACCAGGCGTTTGTCCAGCTCCACGGCGACCACCCTGCGGGCGCTCAAAGCCAGGAGGCGGGTCAGGCTCCCCAAACCGGCCCCGATCTCCAGTACATCATCCTGGGAGGTAACCTCGGCGGCTTCGACAATCCGGCTGAGAATGCGGTCGTCGAAGAGGAAATTTTGCCCCAATTTGCGGTCGGGCCGCAGGCCGTGGGCTTTCAACAAGTCTGGCACATCCAGCGGCGCCAGCCGCGACGGCTGCGGCGGTGGTTCGGTGTCATCCGGGATGCCGGGACGGGAAGGTCGGTTGCCGCTCATGGGCAGGAGGGCTCGTCCGGTTCGGTGGGCCAGGTGCCCTGCATGAATTGGGCGGTCAATTCCCCGATGGCTTCAAAATCTGCGTCGAAGATGAAGGTCCTGTTGTTCAGGTAGGGGTCGAAGGCCCGGGAGGGCTGGAGCAGCTCTTCCGGTAGGCCGGTGAAGATCAGGTTCTCCGGCTTGAGCTGGGGGGCAAGGCAGGCGAGCTGGGAAAGCTGCGCCAGGCTGAGGTCGGTTTGCACCGCTCCCTGGAAAGCGGAGATGATCTGGGGGATCTTGGGGATGACGGCGGTGCTGGTGATCTTCTCCTTGAGGGCGCACAGCACCAGGGTCTGGTTGTCGCCGCGGGTGATGTCGTTGTACTTCTTGCGGATGCGGGACAGGCGCAGCGCCTGGCTGCCGTTGAGGTGCTGCTGCCCGGCGTTGAAATAGCCCATATCCTCGGTCTTGTCGTCGATGGGCCGCCCGTCGACGTCGTTTTCGAGGTAAATGTCGATGCCGCCGACGGCGTCGACGATCTTGACGAATGTGAGCATGTTGACCACGCCGTAATGGTCGGCGCGCAGACCGAAGTTCAGATCCAGGGTGCGGGCGAGCAGCTCGGAGCCGCTGCTGGTCTCGGAAGACCAGTTCATTCCCGGGGTGTCGTAAAAATAAGCCTGGTTGAGCTTGGCATGGTCGATCTTGAAGGAATTCGAGCGGTAGTCCTTGATCCAGGGGATCTCCACCCAGATATCACGGGAAAGCGACAGGACGGTGACTTTGGGGGTGACAAAGTCGATGCGCGCCACGCGGATCACGTCTGCCAGGCCGTAGGTATAGTCGTTGGCCCGGCTGTCGGTGCCGACCCCCAGAATGACCATGGTGGGCGGCCCGCCGCACAGCGGTTCGCGGGTGGGGGTGGGTTTTATCGTGGGGGTTGGGCTGGGCGCTGGGGTGGTGGTTCCCTGGGCGGGGGAGTTCACCGGACTGACCACCTGGAGGGTGGCGGTGGGGGGCGGGAAGGTAGGAGGGAGGGTAGGGGCCTGGGTGGGAAGAGAAAGAGAAGGGCCTAGGGGTTTGTTCCAGGTCGAGGCGAGGCGGGTAGCGAATACCAATCCGGCGACCAGTAATACACCCAGGAAGGCAAAGAGGGCGGGCTTCCCCCATTTCGGTAAGGATTTCATGTAGTGGTCCTCGGTGAGGGGTGCGTCATCGGAGGGATTATATCACCTGGGAAATGGGGGGACGCGAGAACAGAGAACAGAGGACCGGGAACCGTCAAAGGGTGCTTTCCACACGAGGCACTCAGACACTTGGGCGCATTGACCTATCACGTAAGTCTGGGTGTATAAGAGCGGGTTCACCTGGAGCGAATCAATTCCGGCGGTTGGAAACCGCAGCAACAAAAAGCACAAAAACCGGCCTGCGCCGGGTTCATTTGCGAAGATGGAGCCCCACGCAGGTGGGGCTTCGTGCTCTGCGTAGGTGCAGCTTCAGCTGCTTCAATTCTGACATGTGAATGCCCCCAACCATCCTGGGTGATTGACAAAACGCCCCCTCCATCCTAGAATCCTCTTCGATGGGCAACATCACCACCGATCCGACCTCGACTGCCCAAGAACCGGCTGTCTTTGACACGGCCAGCCGGTGGACCGCGTGGGTCCGGTGGGTGTTCGCCCTGCTCCTGGGGGGAATCGGGCTGCTCTGGTTGGACATATGGAACGGCGGATTTCACCTGGCAATGCCCTGGACCGCTGCCGGACTGTTTGCCTTCTCCACCCTCACGGCTTTTTTCCTCGAATACCTGCTGTTCTGGATACCATCTGCGTACGGATTGGCGTACCGCCTGGGTTTCCTCCTGGCTCTGGCTGCGGCGGTGGTCGGATCCTATCCGGTCTGGTCGGGGCAGGCGTTCCTGATCCAAACGTTGCTGCTGTTGGTGGTCTGCCTGGGGACGCTGGCCGGTTCGCTGGCGCTGACCGGGTGGAGGGAAGGCCTGTGGGAGGACAATTCTCCCCCACCGCAGGTGATCCGGGAAGAAGTCCACCGCTGGCACATCGAGAAGAACGGCGAGCCGGCACCGACGCCGTTTGGCAAGCGCTTGTTCGACATCGGGCTGAGCGCGGCCGGCCTCCTGCTCTCCCTGCCGCTTACCATGCTGATCGCCTTATTCATCTGGTTCGAAGACCCGGGGCCGGTCATCTTCGTCAAAAACTCGGTGGGAAAAGGTGGGGTGAACTTCCGGCAGCTGAAATTCCGCACCATGGTGCGGGAAGCGGAAAAAGCCACCGGTCCGGTCCTGGCCAGCGAGGGAGATCCGCGCACCCTGCGGACGGGCCGGTTCCTGCGCAAGACGGCCCTGGACGAGCTCCCGCAGCTGATCAACATTTTGGTGGGGGACATGAGCTTCGTCGGGCCGCGCCCGCAGCGCACGGTCCTGGTCCACGACTACCTCCAGAGGGTCCCCGGGTATGCCGATCGGCACCAGGTATCCCCCGGGCTGGCCGGCCTGGCCCAGGTGGCGGGCAGCTACTACATCTCCGCGCAAGAGAAGCTGCACTGGGACCGGATCTACATCCGGAAAGCCGGATTGGGGTTTGATATCCGCCTGATTCTGCTGGCTTTTCTGCTGGTTTTCTACTACCGCTGGCGTAAGGGGGGAGTCGACCGGATTCCCGAGCGCTGGCTGGGAAAAATGTAAAATACCTAAATGCAAGGGCGCAAAGAAACGCAAAGACGCAAAGGAATTTAATATAAAAATCCTTGCGCCCTTGCGAACCTTTGCGCCCTTGCGTTAAATTTTATTTAATTTTTCCTCACCTGTCTTAGCCAGGCAATCCAGAGGACCAGGTTGACGATCAGGGCGTTGAGCGCCTGCCCGGTCATCGTCCCGTACACGCCCCACGTGCGGATCGCCCACAGCCCAAAAGTGAACATCGAGAGGATCGCCAGCAGGTTGGCCAGGAAGATCGGCCGGCTGCGGCGGATGGCCTTGAAGACTGTCTGGAGAGGCCAGTAGGCGTACCACAGGGCATAATAAACCGCCAGGATAAAAACCCCATTGCTGTAGGCGAGGTAGGTGGTCCCGGTGAGGAACTGCAGCAGCGGCCTGGCAAAGAGGACAGCCCCGAGCAGCAGGCCGATCACCGGCAGGCCCACCGCCAGGTAGTTAAGCGCCAGGATGCGCTTCAGGCGGGGATAGCCATCCTGGTGGAAGATGCGGGCGATGCGCGGGGTGAGGAAAGTGTCGCTGGCGCGCAGCAGGACGTGAACCGGCGCTACCAGGTTCTGCAGGACCTGGAAGGCGCCCGCGGCGGCGAAATCGATCATCCCGGCGGTCAGCACCGGGTAGAACTGGACGGTGAACCAGTTGGCCACCGTGCCGCCCAGGATCCAGCGGCCGAACCCCCAGTTCTGGATCCAGGTCTGGCGTACGTCAAGCAGGTCACGGGTCCAGTAACGCCGGGCCTGCCAGAAGCCCAGGCCGAAGGCGGCCAGGGACCCCCAGCCGATGGCGTGAATGCCGGCTGCCCCGGTCAGGCGGCCGCCCAACCCCAACCCGAGAAGCAAACCCAGCCGCACCAGGTTTGACAGCACGGTGTTAATGACAGCCCGTCCCACTTCCCCGCGGGTGTAGAACAAGCGGCGCAGGTATTCCTGCAGCTGCCAGGTCAAGAAGGCAAACCACAGGGCCATCAGGGCAGGACCGGCGGTGTCATTGCCCGTAGCGGTCAGGATCCACCCCAACAAGGCTACGGCGGTGGCGCTGCCGAGCGCCAGGGCGAGCTGGAAAACTCCCGTCGTGCTGGCATACCGCCTGAAATCGGGCAGGTCAAGGACGGCGCCCATCGCATTGAGCGGCTGGATGATGACCCCTTCCTGGACGGCGCGCATGAGCAGGATGGCCGTATAACCGACCGCATAAACGCCAAGCTGGGTGGGTGTGATGAACCGGGCCAACAGAATCGTCGCCAGAAAGTTGGCCGCGCTGATGACCGCCTGGTCGACCGCCGAGAGCTGCCCTTTGCGGGCGGTCTCGCTGGTGGAAAAGGCCGTGACGGGTTGCAGCAGGTGGCGCAGGCCGTTTTTTGAGGGGGTAACCGAGGGTGGCTCGGGGTGTGCCGGGGAAGGGGGTGGCTGGGATGCGGACATGGTTGGGCCTGGGCGGTCCGGCTCTGCGGGCAGAAACCGCCTTTTACGGGTAAAGGATGTAGGGAATATACTCCGGTACGGGGGTCAGGAAATAGATGGTGACCCATTGGTGCCAGGATTCATAATCTTCGTCGGTAAACGCCAGGTCGATCCAATAGCGTCCGGGGATGCCGCCGCCGGTGTCGCCAAAGACCGCCGTGCCGTAACCGGGGACGTAGATCTGCTGGCCGCGCATGGCGCGGAACCAGTTGAGGGTCACAGCAACCACGCCGCGTTGGACAGGCAAGCCGACCGCGGTGTGGTACGAGCAGCGGCCTCCGCCCACCCGGCAGGGGGAATAGGAGGTGGCATAGACAGTAAGCTTGCGCCAGTATTCGATGTCGGTGCCTTCGATCGTGCGGACGACCACCTTCATCCCCTGCCCGATCAGGCGGGTCTTTGGTTCGCTGGCGGTCCATTCGCCTTCATCGAAGCGGGCGACCTCCTGCCCATCTTCGTAGCGCAAGCGCTGGCGGTTGACGACCAGACCGACCGCCCCGGGATCGATCACCCGTTCCGTGTCCAGCTCGGTATCCGGGTCGAGCTGGTATTCGACCTTGTACGGGATGGCTTCCAACCCGGTTACTACGGTTTCATCCACCCGTACCAGCCGGATCTTCCCGTTTGCAGGGATGCGAGCCTCCTCGGCAGGGACGGTGTAATCCAGTCCCTGCAGGGACTGCCCGGCCTCTGCCAGGGCTTCGCCGACCGTCTCCGCTGCCGAGAAGAGGTCCACTTCCCGGTCGTGGGTGGTGAGGGTGAGAGGCCGGGCGCGCTGCAGAGAGGCGGTCAGAGAGCCGTTTAATGCGATTTGGGCGGATGGATTAAGGCGGTCCTTGGGATCGAGGCGGATACCGGCCTCCCACAAGGCCTGACCCAGGGTTGAGGCGCTGGAGTACAGTATGCGTTCGACGCCGTCCTCCTCCAGCGAGACTGAGACAGCCTGGAGAAGCTGAAGCTGGTGAGACCGGTCCGGCGCCAAAGGGGCATCGGGCGTCACCGGAACACCGTCCACGATGAGGCGGTCTCCCGGGAAAAGCCGGACGCCCTGCTGCGCCAGGATATTGCCTGGCAGGCGTTCGCGGGTGGTGAGGGAAGTCGATTCACCGCCCTGCCAGAGAGCGACGGAGATAACGGGTTGGGTTGGGGAGGTTTCTATGCGGACGGGTTCTCCCGGTTGAGCTGCCAGGATGAGGAGGATGAGCCCTGCCAGGAAGAGGGCCGCAGAGAGCGTGTAACCAATTGTGCGGCGCATGGTGGGAGGTATTGTAACAGAGAACCGAGATCGGAGAACGGAGAACCGTCACAGGTAATCAGGCTCTTTGGCACTTTGGCGCTTGGGTCCTAGGCGACTTCGTCGCACGGCACTTGGGGAGCGTTCTCCTAAGTACCCGAGTACCCAAGCGCCTGTTTTTACGGTTCTCGGTTCTCGGATCTCTGTTCTCGGTCTTCCGTTCTCTGTTCCCGATTTCCTGTTACAATTCCATCAGGATCACGACACGGGTTGGGTTGGAAATGGTCGTCCCTGAAATCAAAACTCATTGTGGTGGCGTATGTGGCGGTCGTTACTGGTCCTTGGCATCATCCTATCGTTGATTAACCCCCTGTTCAGCCGTTCAGCCCAGGCGCAGAGTGCGCTGGAGGTTGTCCCTCAGGATTCCGAAGAACCCTTCGCCGGGGAGGCGCTCTGCCTGCCGGGTGTCTACCTGCAGGAGCCGGACGGCTGCCTGGCATTAGGCCCCTCCACGTATCTGACCGGGCTGGCGAAAAAGGGGTTCACGTTCCCGGTCCGGGCGCTGCCTGCCGAGGTTGCCGACCCAAGCGCCTCCTTGCTCCCTTACCAATATCTAAAAGTAACCAAAGGAAGCATCCCCACGTACGGCTCGCTCGACGACGCTATCGCCCACAATCGATCCGGGTTTATCGAGGCCGGGATGAAATACCTCGTCATTTACGAGCGTGTGGATACCGATTTCGGTACCTTTTACTCCCTGCCCTCCGGATACTGGATTGATGGAGGCGAAGCCGAGGCGGCCTGCTGCATCATCTCAGGCCGCTTCCAGGGGATGGCTTTTCGCCATCCACCGCGCAACTCCTTCGGCTGGATCCTGACCACCACGCCGGTCTATTCGGCGCCTGGGTACGCCTCCCCGCAGACCGGCCGCGAGCTGTACCGGGAAACCCTGCTCCAGGTGTATGCGGTCGAACAGGCGGATAACGTGAAATGGGCGATGATCGGGATCGACGAGTGGGTCGAGGACCGGGTCATCGCCCGGGTAACGGCTAATCCAACCCCGCCAGAGGGCGTCCCAGGCGACCGTTGGATCGAGGTCAATCTGGAGGAGCAGGTCATGCTGGTCTACGACCAGCGCCAGCTGGTGTACGCCACCATGATCTCCACCGGTGTCGAGCCGTTCTACACCCGCCCGGGGGTTTTCCAGGTCTACCAGAAGAAAGATATCGAGACGATGCGCGGATCGTTCGAGGCGGACCGCTCGGATTATTATTACCTGGAAAATGTCCCCTGGACGATGTACTTCGACGAAGCGCGGGCCCTGCACGGGGCCTACTGGCATACCCTGTTCGGATACCCCCAGTCGCACGGCTGCGTCAATTTGTCCCCGGCGGATGCGCGCTGGCTCTACGCGTGGGCCGAGCAGGGGGAATGGGTGTACGTCTGGGACCCATCGGGTTTGACGCCGACGGATCCATCGTATTATGGCGCGGGCGGGGCGTAGCCCACGCCGGCCTGAACCCCCTCCTAACCTCCCCCATTTTCCCAAACAGCTTTCCCGTTTGGGCAAATGGGGGAGGGACTCCTACCCACAATCGGCTTGTCGTGAAGCTGGGGGAGGCGGGGAGGGGGTGTTATCCCTGCAGCAGAGATTGGGCGCCGTCGACGAAGATCTCGGTGCCGGAGATGTGGTCGGAGGCATCCGAGGCCAAGAACACCACCAGGTTGGCCACCTTTTCGGCGGGAGGCACTTCCCCACCCGTGAGGGGGATCTTGCCCTCAAGGTACTCGACCTCCGGCTTCACCTTCTCCAGATTTCTTTTTTCGGTCTCTTCGTGAATATTTGATTCGATCGCCCCGGGACAGATCACGTTGACCCGGATGCGGTCCTGCGCCAGCTCGAGGGCCGCCATTTTCGCAAAAGCGACCTGCCCGGCTTTGGAGCTTGAATAGGCGCTGGCGCCGGCGTTGCTGAAGATGCGGGTACCATTGACCGAGGAGGTGACGATCACCGAGCCGCCCTGGCGCTTTAACAGGGGAAGGGCGAACTTTACTGTAAGGAAGGTTCCCTTCAGGTTGATGGCGAGAGTCTCATCCCACTCCTCGGGGGCAAGTTCTTCGATCGGTGCCCACACCCCGTTCACACCGGCATTGGCAAACACAACATCCAGGCGGTGGTACCGGCGGTCGATCTCGCGGACCGCCCGCTGCATGTCCTCCGGCCTGGAGACGTCGCCGGTTAACGCCAGGCACTCGCCTCCCTGGGCTTTGATTTCTTCAGCCGCTTGGTCCACCTCTTCCGCCGTGCGGCTTAAAATCGCCAGCCGGGCGCCTTCTTGAGCCAATCGCAGGGCAGCGGCTTTGCCAATACCGGAACCGCCTCCGGTCACAAAGGCTACTTTTCCTTCAAGCTGCATGGATTTCCTCTTCAGAATTACGTACTGGGTGCTAGGGCGGGATTCCACCCCGCCCTAGCACCTGAGGTTATTTTTCCCCTTCAGCCAGGCTCTTGCTGACCTTTTTCTCGATTTTCCGGGCGCGCCGGACGAGCCGGTTGACCGGTCTGGCGCGATGGATCAATGCCCGCACCGTTATGGCGCCAAGCAGCATCCCGGCTCCCATCAAGAGGATCCTCGATTGGAGGCTCGAGTAGCGCGCAGGCTGGAGCGAGAGGGCGTCGGGGACCTGCTTCAGCTCCTGGCCGCGTTTCCGCTTGACCCATCGAACGGTGAAGAAATCCATCAAGGCAGGGAAATTGCGGTTGATCCAGGCTCCCAGGTTGTAGGTGCGGCTCATTAAGACTTCCCGGCGGGGATTCTCGATCAAGCCCAGCATGGTTTCCGCGACCTCTTCTTTGGTCGATCGACCGATGGGCAGGGAACGATAGCGGATGCCACCCCGTTGGGCTGCCTTGGGATTGAACTCGGTGTCCGGAACGCCGCCTGCCTCGATCCGCATGACATAAATTCCCCAGGGCGCCAACTCGCGGCGCAAGCCCTCTGTCAGGCTGTCGACGGCGGATTTCGTGCTGGCGTAGATGGTCAGCGGCGGGGTGGCGATCCGGCCGGCATACGAAGACATATTAATAATATAACCTGACCGCTGCCTCTTCATTACGGGAACGACCTGGCGGATCATCTCTGCCAGGCTGAGGACGTTCACCTCGTACTGATTGCGCAGTTCTTGCGGGTCGAGTTCTTCGATCCAGTCGTATTTTCCCCAGCCGGCGATGTTGGCCAGGATATCGACCCGGCCGAACCGGTCCAGTGTGGTTTGGAGCAGGTTTGCGATCTCGTCGGGATTGGTTAAATCGGTTGGCAGGTCCAGGGCAACACCGCCTTGCGCCTGGATCTCCTCGGCCAGGTCACTTAGTCGGTCTTCCCGCCGGGCGACCAGGACAACCAGGGCACCCGCTTCCGCAAAGGTTCGCGCCGCCGTTTCTCCGATTCCGGAGGAGGCTCCGGTGATGATGGCGACTTTTCCGGCTACACCGGGCCTGGGTTGGATGGTGAGGCTGTTCATACGTACTCCCTTTTCTGGCATATATATAAAGAAGCCGCCGGTAATGCGGCGGGCTCCTTTATTCGCCCCCTGTCCTTTGGCAAGAGCAGGGAGGCCTGTATGATGCTCGATTGTTTGGTTACATTCCGGTAACGCCGCCGCCTTCGCTCTCCATGCGACGTGACCCCTCTTCCAGGGTCTGAGAACCATGCTCCATCGCCTGAGCGGCTTTCTCGCGGGTGGATCGAGTTACATCCTCGACCTTCCCGCGGGCATTTTCAAGTGCCCGGCTGGCTTTCTCGCGGGTCTGCTCGGCGGTTTCCATGGCCTTATCGCGCAGTTCAGTGCCCTTCTCGCGGATCATCTGGCGAGTCTCAGCCCCTGACTGTGGGGCCGACAACAGGGCCACCGTAGCACCAATTAAACCCCCAATAATAAACCCGTACGCCAATGAGCTAAAACTTCCTTTTTGAACAATAATTCTTTCTTCTGACATCCAGATCTCCTTTCAGAAAGCATTATCGGTATTTCACTTCATCATAAGCTTAGGATTAATGACAACGGCACTGGGGGAGGCCAGATCTACTTCTCCGGATTATCCTAAGGCCTCCCCCAGTTATTGCCTGCGCTGCACCATCCAGCGTCAAACCAGGAGTCAAACGTGAACCTTTAAATTGTCTTTTCTACCGCACAACCTTTGGATAATCCGGGTCAACCGGATATCTAACGCTTTGCCGTGTTGACAATACCACTATAACCCCATCAACTGGACGGTTCAATGGGGGCTTTTCCTAAAACCGGGTAGG
>Ga0105104_10003805_pt1 | contig 10606 bp, 5 predicted proteins | sample PPLLaktember2015_3_FD_87034 | JGI IMG/M metagenome (GOLD analysis project Ga0105104, IMG submission 87034) | Freshwater sediment microbial communities from Prairie Pothole Lake near Jamestown, North Dakota, USA - PPLs Lake P7 Core (6) Depth... | ecosystem: Environmental > Aquatic > Freshwater >... | reverse complement strand
TTTCCGGCGGTCCTGGCGGAGGGGTTACACCCGTTCCCATTCCGAACACGGCAGTTAAGCCCTCCCGCGCCGATGATACTGCATGGGAAACCGTGTGGGAACGTAGGTCACCGCCGGGATTAACTTCCTAAAAGGGGCTCTTCACCTGAAGAGCCCCTTTTTTTTGGTGCTAAAGCGACGACAGGGACCATCCTCAGGCCCTGCCGGCAAAGTTCGCGTAAGGAACATTAATGAGGCTTCAGTGCCTGAACGCACCGCTCCCGATTCGCTCAAATACCCGAAGTGTGTCGTAGCTTTGCGACCGCTGCTGATAAACGAGCCGGTAATCGGGTGAGGACTCCACAATCTTCTCAAACGGCCACGCCGGAGTATGGGCAATTACGATCCCAGGACTGTACCTTGGCAGCCACCAGCCTGCGTTCCGCTTCCGCAGCTCGGCCGGTCCCTCCTTGTGGATAAGAGCCGCCATGTCCACCATCGGGCGCGCTGACACGTACCCGATAAGACCAATTTCCGCGGCTGCCACCCGGGCGGTCGTGTCGGTGTTCTGCCTGAGCCAGCGAGCCAACTGCTCATAAGCCGCGTTTCTGGGCTCGGGAAGGCCGTGATACATTGCATGCGTGAATGCAAACTGACGATAGACGACGAACAGGCTGACGAGAACGATCCACACTAAAACGAACCGCGACCGTCCAAACTCCTCGAGGAGACGCCGGCAGCCGGCGAGAAATCCGAAGATGATCGCCAACAGGACGGGGCTGTAGTACCAGTGATACTGGGGCACGTTCAAGACCGAATACGCAATCAGGTGCAGGGCGCCCCATCCGACGACAACACCGAGAATCGGGTGCCACCTCCGCAAAGACACCAGACCTGCGATCCCGAACGGAAGAGTCAGCACCAAAACCAGGACGCCGTGGACGTGTTTGAGCCACCACAGGAGGCCTTTGGAAAAGAGGGGAAGGAAGGACAGGGGCGGAAGTTCGAAGTCCCAAAATCCAGAGCGCGCCTGGGCCATTTTCGCTTCGAGCGTATGCGGGAAGGGGGTTCCGAACTGCCAGAGCGAGAAAAGAGCCCACGCGGCTAGCGGGAACACAAAGACCGCGAGAGACGGCCAAGTCAGGTGGTGCTGCACGCACAGGAGCGCGAGTATAATCCCGGCCAGAAGAATAGCGTCTGGTCGCGCGAGCACCCCTGCGGCCAGACATCCACATGCGAGCACCGTGCTGCGGGCATGCCACGCCCAGATGGACATGAGGGCGAAGGCCAGGTAAAGCCAGGTTTCCATGCTGATCGAAAGGACAAGCATGGGGTGTGTCTGCATCAGCGTGCCCGCCATCAACGATAACCAGGGCCCCAAGAAGTGCCAGGAAACACGCCAGGAAAAATAGCCGACGAGGAAAATGCAAACGGCGGTAACCAGGTGCGAAACCAGAATCGTGGAAGCGAAGCTTGCGCCGAGGATCAATAAAAGCGTCCAAAGGGGCGAGGTAGCCCCGTTCACCCGCTCACCCAAATTGTAAACCCAGCCCTGGCCCGAGGCGACATTCTCGGCAATGCGATAGCCGATGTAACTGTCATCGGTATTGAAGCTCCAGAAACTGAGTGACAAAAGGGCTGCAATGCCAGCCAGACATAGCCCGCCCATGAGATGCCAACCGGGGGGTATCGTCCGTCGGACGCTGGTCTCAAAGTAATTGCGAAACTGATCGATTCGGATCATGCTACTCGGCTCCTCAACTTTTGGGCCTGCCCACAAACACCGCATAGATCGGATCAATCAGTTTTCTGCTGATCAGGAAATCCTCCAACTGCATCGCATTGTCTATGACGCTTGCTACCAAAGGGTCAGTCACTGACCTTCTGGGGATGCCGGAGACCAGCGGCATCACCACGTTTCCGAAATATGGCTTGTATTCGACTACATCGAAGTATTCTCGCAGGACAGTGGGGATTTCTGAGGAGCGAATCATCTCCGTCGGGTCATCGAAGGCGATCGGAGCCTTCAGCTCTCGGGTTCTCCTGAGAGCGAGAGGGATTCGTCCGTACAGGGAGGAGGCGTAGCCCAAGTCGGCGTCACTCCATTCGTTACGAGAGGGCCCCACGTATTCGTCGAGATACAGCAAACCCGGCGACCCCTTGAGACACGTTGCGGCGAGCTCCAATACCTCTTCAAGCCTCTCGATATGATGCAGACTGGCATGGAGGAAAATCAGATCGTAACCTGCTCCGCCAGCCGCCTTCTGCAGATAAGACAAAGCGTCGGCCAGATGATACGAGATTCGTTCCGCATATCCCGCTTCCGCCGCGAGCGCTTTGGCCTTCTCCAGCGAACCGGAACTCACATCGATTCCCTCGATATGGACGGCACTGCCATGTCTGATTACCTCGCGCTCGAGGTTGCCTGCTCCACATCCGATTGAGAGCGCCCGCTTGACAGGAGTTTTGTCCTCAAGGGAAAGCAGAAACCAGGAAAGATGCCAAATGGCAGGTTTTCCTGACACTTTCCGGTTCACCCAACTGACAACCTCGGGTAGAGCCAGCCAGTAAATAGAGTCTGCTTCGTCCGCCACAGCCGAATCCCAGTACTTTCCGGATCTGGCAAGACTCGGATCAACGAAGATCTTGTGCCGGAGACGAGTAGAAGCAGACTTTACAGCACGAACCAGCTTCCTGATCGGTGTTAGTACTAATTGAGAACCCATGATGGAATCCCAGTGCAAACTCTCCGCAGGAAGGAAAGGCTACCATTCGGGGGGCGCTTTAGTCTATCGGCCTCTGCTCTCCTTGAAGGGGAGCCGGCATGCCTGCCCTCTTGGTATCTTCCCAGATTTGAGCAAGGATCAGGGTCGGTTGAAGGGGATCGAAGGGCTATACGCCGGCATCTGGTGGTACACACGTTTTCCAGACCACTATGCCGGAGACGGCACTCTGACGACGAAGGAGCTCGGAAGGTCCTATGGGTCCGCTTTTCGCAACGCTGACATCGTCCGCCGGTCTTCCTCGGCCAGCGACACGCGCTCCTTCTCTTGCGATACCGTCGATGTCAGCTCGTCCGATACCGCTGCCAGCCTCTGCTGGAGCGACCGCAACTGGTTTTGCAGGTCCGCCTGTTCCTGTTCAAGATTGCGCTGTCGCTCCGACGCAGCTTGTGCTAACGCGACATCAGCTTCGCGGTCGCGGGCTTCCTGAGCAACTCGGGCAGAACCGGTGAGAACCGTGCCCGGCCCAGAGTAGACATCGACCAGTTGAATGCCGCGATCGCTCAACAGGAACTCCCGCATCTGATTGGAGTGAGCCATGCCCCTACTCTTCAGGATATACAGAATGCGGTTGCGCTCATGAGCCGACTCTAACATCCTCAGGAGCAACCAGGTGTCCATAAGCGAACTGATGCCCACTTCGCTTTGCTCCAAAGCGGTCCCTGCTGCAGTAAGGCTGGTGAACAGACTCGTGATGTGCTGGTTTTTGAGGAAGTCGATCAAGCGTGTCAGCATTGACCGAATCTGAGTATCGTTTCCCACCGCGGTCAGGTTGGTTACGGGGTCGATTACCACCGAACTCGGCTTGAACTCCTCGATGAGGTTGTGAAGATTGACCAGATGGTTTTCCAAGCCATGAACCGTCGGCCTCACGGCTTCAAACTTCAGTAACCCCGGCCGGGTCCATTGCGCGAGGTTCAATCCTATTGAACTCATGTTCCGCATGAGTTGTTCCGGGGACTCCTCAAAGGAGAAGTACAGGCATCTGCGTCCTTCCCGGCAATTGCGATCCGCGAAAGCTGCAGCAATACTTGTCTTGCCGGTTCCAGCCATGCCTGACACGAGCACGCTGCTGCCTATGTAGTAGCCCTTGCCGCTTAACATGGTGTCGAGGCGGTCTATGCCACTCGAAATAAATTGTTTGCTCACCGGGTATTTCAAGCCAAGCGAGCTGATCGGCAGCACGCTCAGCCCGCGCTCATCGATCATCGTTGGGTACTCGTTGGTCGCATGTTTGGAGCCACGATACTTGACTACCCGCAGCCGGCGAGTGGCGATCTGATTTTCCACGCGGTGATCGAGCAGGATGACGCAGTCGCTGACATACTCCTCAAGGCCGTAACGGGTCAACGTCCCGGTGCCTTGCTCCGCGGTTATGACAGCCGTGACCCCTTTGTCCTTGAGCCAGCGGAAGAGCCGGCGGATCTCCGCCCTGACGATGAACTGATTGGGCAGGGCGGGGAAGAGTGCTTCGAGCGTATCGAGCGCCACCCTCTTGGCGCCGACCTGGTCGATAATGGCGCCGAGGCGGAGGAACAGACCCTCGAGGTTATACTCGCCGGTTTCCTCGATCTCGCTTGGTTCGACCGCAACGTGGTCGATTGCCAGCTTGTTCTCGCTGATCAGCTGCGGAAGATCGAAGCCCAGGGAAGCCGAATTCGCAACAAGCTCCTCTTCCTTCTCCTCAAAAGGCATGAAAACGCCCGGTTCTCCGAAGTCCCGGATGCCGCGTACGATGAACTCAGTGGCGAGGAGTGTCTTACCGCATCCGGGACCGCCGCATAAGAGCGTGGGCCGGCCACGGGGGAGCCCCCCTTCAGTGACTTCATCCAATCCCCGAATCCCGGTAGGGCACTTCTCCAACGCTAGATTACGCTTGGGTTTCTTCGGCATGTGCCTCCTGTTCGACATTTCCTCACGTGGCGCTCGGGCGCCTGTCAAACTCCAGTGTAACGCCCGGTGGGAAAAGGTGTTATCGTAAAACAACCACCCGGGTCCACGATGTCCACTATCATGCATTAGCAGACAGGCCGGTTCAAGCGTCGACGCGATGCGCGCCAAAGTACATCACGGCGTGACGATCGTGCCGTCGCGCCGGCGCACGTTTCCCCAGAACATGTCAAAGCTTGGATCGTCCTGAATCGGGAAGCGGCCAGCCAGCTTCTCGTCCAAGTCGATTCCGAGTCCCGGCTTATCAGTCACATGGTAGTAACCGTCACGAAGGACCGGACATCCAGGGAACACGTCCTGCTCGCCCTGGTTGAACTCTTTAGCTTCCTGAATCCCGAAATTGGGGACGACCAGGTCGAGGTGCACGTTTGCTGCGTGACCGACCGGAGACACGTCACCGGGACCGTGCCATGCCGTCCTGACTCTGAAGAATTCACACAGGGCAGCCATCTTGCGGGCCATGGTCAGGCCTCCAACCTGAGACAGGTGAACACGGATGAAGTCGATCAGGCGGTCGCTGACCAGAGGCAGCCACTCGTTCGTGTTGTTGAATAGCTCTCCCATCGCGATCGGCGTGCTCGTCTGAGCGCGCAGATGACGGAAATACCCGACGTCCTCCGGGGCGAACGGGTCTTCCAGGAAGAAGAGGCGGTAAGGCTCGAGATCTTTGGCGAGCTGGATGGCGAGGATCGGAGGAACTCGTTCGTGGATGTCGTGAAGGAGCTCCAATTCTTCACCGACGGTCTTCCGAAGGTGCTCGAATAATCTCGGCACGAGGCGGACGTAGGCGGCCGGCTCCCAGACCTGGGTTCTTTGATTGGCGGGTACCGCCTGGTCGCCCCTGGCACCCGAAGTGCCGTACGTTGCGCTGCCGGGCACAGCCACCTGTGCCCGCACATAACGGTACCCCTGGTCTTTGAACTTCTGTACCGCCGCTGATACCTCTTCGAAGCTTGATCCGGAAGCATGTCTGTACGTGTCCACCGCTTCGCGGACTTTCCCGCCGAGCAACTGGTAGAGCGGCAGGCCGGCCCGCTTGCCCAAAATGTCCCAGAGCGCCATGTCCACTCCGCTTATGGCGTTGTTCAGCACTGGACCGTTTCTCCAGTAGGAGCTCACGAACGCCGATTGCCACGTATCCTCGATCCGGGTCGGGTCCTTTCCGATCAAGAAAGGCTTTAGAAAACGATCGATGGCCGTCTCGACGACCCGGGCGCGTTGCGTAAAAGTCGCGCAGCCCAGACCGTAGAGTCCGGGTTCACTCGTCAGTACTTTCACGACCACCAGCCGAATACGGGCCGGCGCCGTCAGAATCGTCCGCACGTCGGTAATCTTTAACGGGGCAGATCCGCGCTCGGCGCTTTGAACCGCTGCGAGCGCCCGTCCATTGAGTATCTGAGAGCCGGCCAATCCCGCGGCCGCCAGCCATTGTCTTCGGTTCATGGTTCCTCCTGTGTTTGGCGAGATTATAACTACAAGGGACACAAGGGACACAAGGGACAGAAGGGACAAAAGGGACAGAAGGGTGCGGACTAGATCTCTTTGTTGACGGCTTGGGCGGGCGCTGTTAGCATTCCGCCTCGTCATGCGCTTCGGTAACCTTCTTTCGATATTTGCCTTAAGCACATCTTTGTTCGCGACCTCTCAAGCGTCCACTGTCAAGAGGCCGCTGAACCCCAGGGATTTCGACTCTTGGCGTACGATTGCTGCCACGGTTTTATCCCGTGACGGCCGATACCTCGCGTACTCTTTCATGCCGCAGGACGGGGATGGGGACCTCGTCGTCCGCGACCTCCGGTCAGGGACCGAATGGCGCGAGTCGGCTGGAGCATTACCACCGCCGCCAATTCAGAACCCCGAGGAAATCAACCCGGAGTCTCCTCCGCCGGCACCGTCGATACGGATCGCGGTCACCAGCGACAGCCGGTTCGTCATTGCCACGACCTATCCGCTCAGGGCCGAGACGGAAAAGGCGAAGAAGGCGAAAAAGAAACCTGAGGAAATGCCGAAGGGCGGTCTGCTTATCCTCGATTTGAGTAACGGGCAAGTAGCTCGTGTCGATTGTGTCAAGAACGTTCAGGTTCCTTCGAAAGGCGGCTCGTGGCTTGCGTATCTGAAGGAAGCAAAGCCCGAGAAAAACGGCGAGCCACCGAACGGAGGACCGGAGAAGAAAAAGAAGGAGTACGGAACCGATTTGGTTTTTCGGGACCTGGCAGGCGGCCAGGAGCGCGTCTTTCCGAACGTGGTCGAATACTCGCTTTCGCGTGATGGCAAAACCCTTCTCTACGCCGTTTCGGCCAGGAACGAAGAGGAGAACGGCCTCTTCGCGGCAAGCCAGGACTTTGCCCAGACGCCCTCCGGGCTTCTCACGGGAAAGGGAAAGTACGCCAAGCTCGCATGGGACCGGGACCAGAAGCAGGCGGCGTTTGTCAGCGATAGGGATTCGAGCACCGCGACGTTGCCTTCCTTCAAGGTGTATCGCTGGGACCGCGGCTCCGCGTCCGCCCAACCGGTCGTCTCGGCAGAAACGCCGGCCTTCCGCTCGGCGATGCTGGTGAGCGACAAAGGCGGTCTTAGCTTCTCCCGCGACGGGGCCGCCTTGTATATCGGCGCCGCCACTCCCCCGCCGCCGGCGCGAGACGAAAGTGCCGAGGGCTCTGCGGGTGAAAACGTCGTCGCCGACCTTTGGCACTGGAAGGACGATTTTGTTCAACCCATGCAGCGGATTCGGGCGAACCAGGAGCGAAGCCGGACCTACAGGGGTGTTTATCACATCGCGGCTGACCGCTACGTACAGGTCGCCGACCCGGGTCTACGCTCTGTCTGGGTGAGCGATAACGGCCTGCGGGCCATCGGGATCGATGATTCGCCGTATCGGACCCGGGCGGACTATGACAGCAGCTATGCCGACGTTTACCTGGTCGACTGCATGACCGGGATGCGAAAAGTGATTCTCCGGCAGTTCCGGACCTCGACGCGAGGGGCGGGTGCCAGCGTCCAGTGGTCTCCGGATGGGAAGTACGCCTGCTACTACGACGACAAACAATGGCACATTCTGGAGGCAGACTCCGGTCGAAGCCGAGACGCAACGTCTAGTCTCGATGTGGCGTTCTTCGACGAGCAGGACGATACACCCGATCCGCCTTCAAGCTATGGCGGAGCAGGGTGGACAAGCGATAGCCAATCGTTTCTTGTCTATGACCGCTTTGATATCTGGCAGATCTTCGTTGACGGGCGGCCCGCGCGGAATCTCACCTCGGGAGAGGGGCGGCGGACGAAGACGGGACTGCGCGTCCAGGAAATCGAGCCGGAGGACGAAGAGCAGGCCGAACGCGGGATAGACCCGGTAAAAACGCTTTACCTGCGCGGCGAGTCAGAAGAGACGCGGGCGACGGGCTTCTTCAAAGTCGCGTTTAACAGCTCGCTCCGGCCCGAACGTCTTTTCTGGGGAGACCAGTCATTCCGCTTTGTTACAAAGGCGCGCGACGCCTCCACCATCCTGATTTCTTCCTCTCGTTTTGATCAGTATCCAGACCTCCACGCGACTGACGGTTCCTTTGCCCAACTGCAGAAGGTGACGGATGGCGGGAAGCAGATGGAGCCATTCATCTGGGGAAAGGCGGAGACGGTTGAATTCAAGAACATCGATGGCGTTCAATTAAAGGCAACGCTCTACAAGCCGGACAACTTTGATCCGGGAAAGAAGTACCCGCTCCTCGTCTACATCTATGAGCGTCTGTCTCAGAACCGACACAATTTCGTTAACCCGGCGCCCGGGCACAATATCAACTTCTCGCTCTATGTCAGCAACGGCTATCTCGTCCTGACGCCGGACATTGTGTATACGGTGGGAAATCCAGGCCAATCTGCGCTGAAATGCGTGCTGCCCGCTGTTCAGGCGGTCGTCGACAAGGGTTATGTGGATGAGGAGGCGATTGGGATCCAGGGGCATTCCTGGGGCGGCTATCAGATTGCCTTCATGGTTACGCAGACGAATCGATTCCGGGCGGCGGAGGCGGGCGCTCCGGTCGGCAACATGACCAGTGCTTATGCGGGAATCCGCTGGGGATCGGGAATGCCCCGGCAGTTCCAGTACGAGCAGACACAGAGCCGGATCGGAGTTCCCCTGTACGAGTCGCCTCTCAAGTACCTCGAGAATTCTCCTGTCTTTTATATTGAACGGGTGAAGACGCCTCTTCTGATCCTGCACAACGATCTGGACGACGCAGTGCCCTGGTACCAGGGAATCGAACTGTTTCTCGCCCTCCGCCGGAACGGCAAAGAGGCGTACCTTTTCAACTATAACGGCGAGTTTCACGGGCTGCGTCGGCGCCATAATCAGAAGGACTACGCGGTGCGCATGCAGCAGTTCTTCGACCATTTCCTGAAGGGCGCACCTAAGCCTGAATGGATGGAGAAAGGTATTCCGTTCCTGGAACGCGAGTTTGAAAAGGAGCGGTTTCAGGGGATAAGCGACCGGTAGCTTTTGCGAGCATCGCGAGCCGTCGGAATGCCGTGGCCATTCCCTGCAATAATGGAGGACGGCACCAGCGGACCTCGGAACGCGTTACAGAGCCGCGCACGCACCGGGTGGCAAGCCACACGCTGCGTGCGCGGCTCTGTAACGCGACTCCAGCGCGCCCTTGTTTGGGCTCGGTGCCTCGCAGAAGCGCCTGCAACGCCAACAAAAAGACTATTCACACATACAGGTTCCACTGTACGATCGGTCAGTGAATAGGAGGTAGACCGTGGCAGACTCACGTTTCCATTCGAGAAGATCGTTCTTCGGAAAAACCCTGGGGGCGGGGGCAGCCGCATGCGCGGCAAGTTTTATGGCAACCGCCGACGACTACGAAGCGATTGCACAAAACGTCCGAACCGCTTCGCAGCCTTCGGATCTCAAGATAACGGACCTGCGCGTGTGCCGGGTGCACGGCCACTGGGTGGTGCGACTGGATACCAATCAGGGTCTGCACGGGTACGGGGAGGTCCGGGACGGCGCCAGTCCGACGTACGCTTTGATGCTCAAAAGCCGCATCAAAGGCTTGAATCCGTGCCACATCGACAAGGTGTTCCGGCGGATCAAGCAGTTTGGAGGGCACGCCCGCCAGGCGGGCGGAGTCGTATCGATCGAAATGGCGTGTTGGGACCTGGCCGGAAAAGCCTGGGGAGTTCCCTGTTGGCAGATGCTGGGCGGGCAGTTCCGCGACAAAATCCGGCTGTATGCCGACACCACTTTCACCAAAGACCCAGTGGAACAGGCCCGACGACTCAAGGGGCGGATTGACCAGGGTTTCACCTTCCTGAAGATGGACATCCCGATCACGCTGACACAGGGAACAGAGGGCACGCTGACCTGGCCGAAGGGGCAGGGAGCGAACCCCTATCAACAGTACGGTGATCAGAACTGGGAGTGGACCTACAAGCCTCACCCGTTCACCGGTATTCGCATTACCGAGAAGGGACTCGCAATCTTCGAGGAATACTGTGTGAAGATACGCGAGGCTGTCGGGTGGGAAATCCCGATCGCGACCGACCATTACGGGCACTTTGGCATTGAGGATGGAATCAAGCTGGCGCGTCGGGTCGACAAGTGTAACTTTGCCTGGTACGAGGACATGGTGCCATGGATGTATGTCGATCAATACATCCAGCTAAAGAATTCGTGCACGACCCCAATCCTCACCGGCGAGGACATCTTCCTTCTGGATGGTTTCCGGGAATTGATCGATCGGAAGGCGGTCTCGATCATACATCCGGACCTGGCCACTTCGGGCGGTCTACTCGAGACGAAGAAGATCGGCGACTACGCCATGGAGCACGGTGTGGGGATGGCGATGCATATGGCCGGAGGGCCGGTCACGATGTTTGCCAGCATCCATTGCGCTGCCGCG
>Ga0105104_10003804_pt1 | contig 10609 bp, 7 predicted proteins | sample PPLLaktember2015_3_FD_87034 | JGI IMG/M metagenome (GOLD analysis project Ga0105104, IMG submission 87034) | Freshwater sediment microbial communities from Prairie Pothole Lake near Jamestown, North Dakota, USA - PPLs Lake P7 Core (6) Depth... | ecosystem: Environmental > Aquatic > Freshwater >... | reverse complement strand
CGGGATGGTGCTGGGCGAAGCCGCCCTGGTCGGCGCGCTGGGTTCCGGCTTGGGGCTGGGATTGGGGATCCTGCTCGGTCAGGGCGCGGTGCAGATGGTGACCCGGACCATCAACGATCTTTTTTTTGTCATCACGGTGCGCGGGATCCAGGTTCCTGTTTCCAGCCTGCTCAAGGGCGGGCTGGCGGGTATCTTTGCCAGCATATTGGCTGCCGCCCCGCCTGCCTGGGAAGCCGCCTCTGTTCCGCCGCGCCTGGCGCTCTCCCGTGCCGGGCTGGAGAGCAGAGCCCAGTCAGCGGTCGGTTGGGTAGCGGGCCTGGGTATCCTTGCTGCGTTCCTCGGCGCGGTCATTCTCACCATCCCCACCCGTAATTTAGTGATTAGTTTTGGTGGCACCTTCGCCGTGATCATTGGGCTGGCGGCGCTCACCCCGTTTGTAACCGTCACGCTCATGCGTTTGCTGGGGAAACCGCTCGGCAAGCTCTTTGGTTTTCTTGGGCGCCTCGCCCCGCGCAATGTCATCCGCTCCCAGAGCCGCACCGCGGTGGCGGTCGCCGCGCTCATGATCGCGGTCTCGGTCACGATCGGCGTGCAGGTGATGATCGCCAGTTTCCGGACCACGGTCACAATCTGGCTGGAGCAAACCCTGCGGGGGGATATCTACATTTCGGCGCAAGGCATCAGTGCGACGCGCTCCAACACGCCGCTCGACCCGCAGGTTGTTGCCCTTGCACGCTCTCATCCCCTGGCGGGATCGAGCACGGTCATGCGCGGCGTCACGGTGGAATCAGAACACGGCCCGCTGGGGCTTGTTGCCACCAGCCCGGAACTGCCGATGGATGAGCGCCTGTTCCTGGCTGCGCAGGGCAGCCCGGGACAAGCCTGGCAAAGGGTGAGGGAGGGGGCGGTCCTGCTCTCGGAGCCGCTCGCCAACCGGCTGGGGATTTCCGCTCCCGGTGGATCGCTCGCCCTGCTTACGCCCCACGGCTGGGAATCGTTTCCCATCGCCGGGATCTACGCTGACTACGGGTCCACGGGCGGGACCGTCCGCATGAGCCTGGACGTTTACCGCCAGCTCTGGGACGATGACCGCCTGAACGGCGTGGCACTATTCCTGGCACCGGATGCGGATGCGGATGCTGTCACCGCCGACCTGCGGGCGCAGTTGACTGACTTCCCCAGCGTACACGTCAATCCCAGCGGGGCTTTACGTCAGGAGGCGCTGGTTGTGTTCGACCGCACCTTCGCCATCACGGCTGCCATGCAGCTGGTCACAACCCTGGTGGCGTTCATTGGTGTCTTGAGTTCCCTGCTTGCCCTGCAACTGGAAAAAGCACGTGAAATGGGCATCCTGCGCGCCCTGGGGCTGACTGTCCCCGAAATGCGCCGCCTGACCCTGTGGGAGACAGGCCTGCTGGGCGCGTCTGCCGGGCTGCTGGCGCTGCCCACCGGTTACATCCTGGCCTGGATCCTGGTTTTCGTCATCAACCAGCGTTCCTTTGGCTGGACGCTCCAAATGCAGGCTGATCCGGCGCCCTTCGTGCAGGCGTTCCTGCTGGCAGTCAGCGCTGCCCTGCTCGCGGCTCTCTATCCCGCCTGGCGATTAAGCCGGATGCAAGCCGCGGAAGCCTTGCGCGGCGAATAGTTGTGTATTGATGTACTCTACATTCCTGGAACGACCAAATAGCAAGCTGGCTCTCAAATATGACAAACGTCATCCAAATTCATGCACAATGCAACTCCCGGGATTACCTGGAATGCTTATAATAAGTGAGTAGGGCAAGCTGAAACAACCTGGCACATCGCAGATCATTACAGCACACTGAACCCCCATCAAGCACAACAAAACACATCGCGGCTCACTATCCTGACTTGCCTTTCCTGATCGTGAGCTCATGGCAATCAATATATTTTCAATGCAACCTGTCATGCTCTGAGAGCCGCCTGGATAACGGGCGGCTTTTTTTATCCTAAAATAGTACCCCTTTACATTTTTACGAATTCAACGCCTGATCCAGATCCCAGAGAATATCCTCAATGTCCTCCAGTCCAATGGACAGGCGGATAAAGTCCGGGCTGACGCCTGCGGCTTTTTGCTCCTCCTCTGTGAGTTGGGAATGGGTGGTGCTGGCAGGGTGGATGGCAAGCGATTTTGCATCGCCCAGGTTTGCGACATGGCTGATCAGTTTCAAATGATCGATGAAACGTGCTCCCGCGGCGCGCCCGCCCTTCACGCCGAAGCCCAGCACCGCGCCCGGACCTTTCGGTAAGTATTTCTTTGCACGCTCATGATGGGGATTGCTCTGCAAGCCTGCATACGCCACCCAACTGGCACCGGAGTGAGCTTCGAGAAACTCGGCAACCGCCTGGGCGTTCCTGACATGCCGCTCCATTCGCAGGGATAAGGTTTCCAGGCCCTGAATGAACAGCCAGGAATTGAACGGAGACTGACACGCGCCGATGTCACGCAAAATGCCTGCGCGTGCCTTCGAGATGAATGCCAGCGGACCAAAATCTTCCGCGTAGATCACATTGTGATAGGAAGCATCCGGCTCGGTGAAATTCCTGAAGCGACCGCTTTTTGCCCATTTGAATTTTCCGCTATCCACGATCACGCCGCCGATGGAGGTGCCGTGCCCGCCGATGAATTTTGTGGTGGAGTGCGTGACAATATCCGCACCCCATTCGAAGGGCCGGCAAAGATAGGGTGTCGCGAAGGTGTTGTCGATCATTAAGGGGATCCCATGCTCCTGCGCGATCGTTGCCACTTCTTCAAATGGAAAGATGTTCACAAGCGGATTGCTGATCGTTTCGCCATACAGGATCTTTGTATTTGGCTGGATCGCGCGGCGGAAATTTTCCGGGTCGGATGGGTCGACCAGGGTGACACTGATCCCCAGGCGCGGGAACGTATATTTGAACTGACTCACTGTGCCGCCATAAAGCGTCGAGGCAGAAACAATATGATCGCCTGCTTCACATATTGTGAAAATGGCAGTGGTCTGTGCCGCATGACCCGAACTCACCTCCAGCGCGCCGATGCCGCCTTCCAGGTCCGCCATGCGCCTCTCCAGCACATTGGAGGTGGGGTTGCCCATGCGCGTGTAAATGTTGCCCGCCTCCTGCAGCGCAAACAGACGTGCGGCGCGCTCCGTGCTTTGCAGATCATAGGCTGTGGTCTGGTAGATCGGTACCGCCCGGCTGCCTGTGGTCCCTTCGGGCTCATATCCCGAATGAAGCTGGCGGGTGGTGAACCCAAATTGACGGTCTGTGGCTGGCATAGAAATCTCCTCTTGAGTTGATTTACCCGCCCGTCAGAAGAGTGATCCTTATTCCTTTTGGGAAATAAAAAATACCTCTTCTGAAAGTATAAGAAGAGGCACAGGGGATACCATCCTCTCATCTTCCAGATCAATGGATATTGCTATCCTTCTGTCGGAGTTGGCACCGTGGTAGCTTTTAGCTATTAGCGATCAGCTTTTAGCTAAATGCTAATCGCTGACAGCTAACGGCTAATCGCTAACCGGTTGCCGAGGCGTCACAGGGCCGTTCCCTCAGCCTCTCTGGATAAGAGCGAGTATGAAGTTGTTAGCGGCGGTTTATATCATAAAAGATTTTCGTTGACAAGCGCTATTGACAAATCGAGCGTTGCCGATATAATCGGTCCAATTAATCAAAGCCTGATGATGACTGTTGTAGCGCTCTGCTTGTGTATGGTCTGTATGTGTCTCTGTTGTATAACATCCCAGAGAGCTGTTCAACACGCCATCGCAGGCCGCCGCTAAACATACGTACAAGCAATCCAAAACCGGTGAACAGTTCTCCCAAGTGGAGATGGGTTCACCGGTGATTTTTTTATAAAAGTCCGGGATGCCCGGGCTTTTTGTTATCTATTTACTGAGAGGTGCTTCTATGAAGGCTAGTAACGGTTTGTGGCGTGAACGACCCCTCGAGAGTGTGTTCCCGGAACTTCTCCGGGAGATCGAGATCTACGAAACGGAGATCGAGCTGCGCAAACAGGGCAAAATGGACGAGAAGCTGTTTGCGGAGACGCGTTTGCGGCGCGGCGCCTACGGCCAGCGTTATGACAATGGCCAGCGCTGGGATGGCCGGGAGACGCAGGCTTTGGAATTCCCTTCCAGTGAAACCAAGCCTACAAAGGGCGTGAACACTCTCTGGGATGCTCCCGGTATGCAGCGCATCAAGATCCCGTTCGGCGGGATGAACCCGGAGCAATTGGAAGTCATGGCGGAACTGGCTGAGGAATATTCGGACGGCATCGGGCACGTCACTACGCGGCAGGATTTTCAACTCCATTTTGTGCATGTGGACGATACGCCGGCCCTCATGCGCCGCCTGGCAGCCGTTGACATCACCACGCGCGAAGCCTGTGGCAATTCGGTTCGCAATGTGACTGCCTGTCCGTTCTCCGGTGTGTGTTCCACCGAAGCATTCGATGTCACGCCGTATGCGAAGGGCCTGGCATATTTCCTGTTGGGTCACCCGGACGTGCAGGATTTTGGCCGCAAGTTCAAAGTAGCTTTCTCTGGCTGCAAGGATCAGGCCTGCGGCCTGGTGAATATGCATGATATGGGCGTGATCGCCGTCACGCGCACGGATGCAGAGGGAGTGGAGCGGCGCGGCTTCGAGTTGTACGTCGGTGGCGGGCTGGGCACAGTGCCTCACCAGGCAAAGCTGTTCGATGCCTTCCTGCCCGAAGAAGAATTACTGCCGACCGCGCAAGCCATCTCGCGAGTCTTCGCCCGGCTCGGGGAGAAGAAGAATCGTAACCGGGCGCGCATCAAGTTTTTGGTGGCGCAACTGGGTATCGAAGAGTTCAGGCGTCTCGTGCTCGAGGAGCGTGTAACCCTTCCGCCCGACCCGCGCTGGACAGCCTATTTATCTGAGTTGCATCGATTGGAAGAAAAACCTCTGCGACCCGCGCAAAGCCTGAACGGAGCCTCACACCCTGAAGGCTTCGATGCCTGGTACAAGACGAACCTCTGGCGTCAAAAACAGGAGGGATATGCGACGGTCATCATTACGCTGCCGCTGGGTGACATCACCGCCGATCAAATGCGCGCCGTGGCTGACATCGCCCGCCGCTTCACTCATGGGACCATTCGCACCACCGTGGACCAGAATCTGGTCCTGCGCTGGATCAGCGAAGCCGACCTGCCCGACGTCTATTCTGCGTTGCAGGCGATCGGTCTTGGGGGAGCTGGCGCGGGCACGATCGTGGATATCACTTCCTGCCCCGGCACGGATACCTGCAAGCTTGGCATCGCTTCGTCGCGCGGCCTGGCGGGGGAACTGCGCCAAAGGCTCGCGGAAAAGAGTCACGCACTGGATGAAGCTGTGCAGAACCTGCATATCAAGGTCAGCGGCTGCTTCAATTCCTGCGGACAGCATCATGTTGCTGACCTTGGGTTTTACGGCGTGAGCCGCCACTCCGGGAACTATACCGTTCCGCACTTCCAGGTCGTCCTGGGCGGGCAGTGGACGCAAAATGGCGGCTCATACGGGCTGGCAATGGGCGCCGTCCCGGCGAAGCGAATTCCCGAGGTGGTGGAGCGACTCACGGGTCGATACGTTTCGGAGCGTCAGAGGCAGGAAAGCTTCCAGACCTTTATCCAGCGCGTTGGCAAGGTCGAGATCAAAAAGATGCTGGACGATCTGACGCGCCTGCCAGCCCATGACGAAGACCCGACGCTGTATACCGATTGGGGCGACAGCCGCGAGTTCACGATCGGCGACATGGGCGTGGGCGAGTGCGCCGGCGAGATCGTCTCACATGCCGAGTTTGGACTGGCTGCCGCAGAACGTCAGGTGTTTGAAGCGCAGGTTTTTCTGGATCAGAATGCATATCAGAAAGCCGGGGAAACGGCGTATGCCTCCATGCTGCAGGCGGCGAAGACACTCGTGCAGGAACAGTTCTATGATGTGCCGGATGCCCCGGACCGGGTGGTGGAGGAATTCCGCACACGCTTCTATGATACGAAACTCTTCTGGGATCAGTATGCCGGTGGCAAGTTCGGACATTACTTCCTGCGTGCCCATGAAAAGGCGCATGAACCGTACACACCGGAAGAAGCGCATCGACGTGTGGAAGAAGCCCAATTGGTGATCGAAGCCGCGCATGGCTGCTATGGCAAACTGCTGGCCGCCAAGTCAGCGCCGAAGCCAATACCGGGCAGCTAAAGGAATTGTGGTTTTCTAATGGTCTTCTCAAAGTCGAAAACGAGTCCGCGAATTGTTTAAAGATTAGCGCCAATTCGCGAAAATTAGCGGATAAAACCGATGCTTGTGCAGATTTTGAGAACGTCATGTAAAGGAGCAAGGTCATGAACCTGCAACATATCAATATCAAATTCTTTATTGAAAACCCTGAGGCAGTAAAGCTCGAAGAGTATTCAGGAGTATTCAACAACTGGATCCAGAGACACGTCACGGCCGAACTGCTGATCGATGTCGCCGATTACCTGCATGTCCACGATGGACCGGGCATTCTCCTGATCGGGCATGAAGCCGATTACAGCCTGGACAACCGCGCCGGCCGGCTTGGCCTGCTTTACAACCGCAAAGCACAGTTGGATGGGTCCGCTCAGGAAAAACTTGCTCAGGCGGCACGTGCAGCCCTGACGGCAGCCCGTCTGCTGGAAAAAGAGAACGGCCTGAAGTTCAATGGCCACGAAGCTGAGGTGCTGATCAATGACCGCCTGCTGGTACCGAATACAGCGGAAACGTTTGCGGCGCTCGAGCCGGACCTGAGAACGTTCTTCGACAGGCTGTACAACGGAACGGAATATACTCTCGCTTATGCCAGTGCCGATCCGCGCGAACGCTTCACGCTGAATGTAAAAGCTGCGAGGCGCTTCGACGTGGAGACGCTTCTGAAGAATCTTTCTGTGGAAACTGCTCATGCTTAGCAATGGCTCCTCAGCGAACGGGATCGTTTATATCGTCGGTGCGGGACCGGGCGACCCGGACCTCATCACGGTCAAAGGATTGAACTGCCTGCGCCGCGCCGACGTGGTACTGCATGACCGATTGTCCGCCTCAGAATTGCTGGAGGAAGTGCCTGCCTATGCGGAAGTGATCAACGTGGGCAAAGAGCCCAAACGACATCGCCGCTCGCAGCAGGAGATCAATGATCTATTGATCGAGAAAGCCCGCGCGGGGAAGATCGTCGTGCGGCTGAAAGGCGGCGATCCATTTGTCTTTGGGCGCGGCGGAGAAGAATGCCAGGCACTTGCCGAGGCGTGTATTCGCTATGAGGTCATTCCCGGCGTCAGCAGTGTCATTGCTGTCCCGGCATATGCGGGCATCCCGGTGACGCAGCGTGGCGTGACCACTGCGTTTACGGTGGTGACAGGTCATACGGGTGGCTCCGACTCAAATATCGACTGGCAATCCGTTTCACATACGGGGACGATTGTCTTTGTGATGGGAGTGGAACATTTACCCGAGATTATCAACCAGCTTGTTGCCCATGGCCGCCCGCTTGATACGCCAGCGGCGGTCATTGCAGACGGGACAACGCAGAGGCAGCGGGTTGTGGTTGGCATATTGTCTGATCTTGTCCAAAAGGCACAAGGCGTTTGCCCGCCGGCTTTACTGATCGTCGGGGAAGTCGTGCGTTTGCGCGAACAAATCGATTGGTTCATTCCACAGCCTGCAGGCTTATCCATGGAAAGTGTTCAGACTGAAATTCTTTCCATTCAACAGGTGTAAATATTATTATGACTATTCTACAATCCAAACCACTCAAAACTGTCGATACGCAGGAATGGACACCCGAATCCATAAAGCCGGCCGGCCGCGACCTGGAAGGTAGTTCACCCCAATCGATTTTGCGCTGGGGCTTTGACAACTTTGCCCCCAGCATTGTCATGGCAACCGGCTTTGGTCCCGAAGGGATCGTATTGATGCATCTCGTCTCGCAGATCCGGCCGGAGACGATCGTTTTTTATCTGGATACAGACCTGCTCTTTGCGCACACCTATGAGCTGCGCGATGAACTCGTCAAGCGCCTTGGAGTTCGCTTCGAGCGTGTCCATTCGGGGATCTCGCTGCCCGAACAGGCTCTGCGACATGGCGATGCTTTGTGGAACCGTGATCCGGACACCTGCTGCCAGATCCGCAAAGTTATTCCCCAACGCCAGTTTCTGGCAAACTACCACGCCTGGATCACCGGCATCCGCCGCGACCAGACCGCTTTCCGTGCCAACACCGCGTTGGCGGAATGGGATTATGCCAACAGGATGGTCAAGCTGAATCCGCTGGCTGCGTGGACCAGCGATCAGGTTTGGGAGCACATCCGGGCAAATGAACTGCCTTACAACCCTCTGCATGATTACGGTTATCCCAGCATCGGCTGCTGGACCTGCACAAAACAAGTTGCTCCGGGTGAGGATCCGCGTTCGGGCCGCTGGGCTGGCAGGGCGAAGACGGAGTGCGGGATCCATCTTCCAACCATGAACAAACAATGACAGCTTATTATCCAGTTTACCTGCAGTTACAAGATCAACCCTGTGTCGTCGTCGGTGGCGGCAAGATCGCGGAAGGCAAGGTGGATGGCTTGCTTGCCGCGGGTGCAAGAGTGAAGGTCGTCTCTCCTGAGCTCACAACGCGTTTGCGTGACCTTGTGGAGCGAAACGAGATCGCACACCTCGCGCGGCCATATCAACCGGGTGACCTTGCTGGCGCCTTCATGGTCATTTGTGCAACGGACCAGACGGAGATCAATCATCAGGTCTGGCAGGAAGCTTCGGCACATGGACAACTGGTGAACGTGGTGGATGATACACCGCGCTGCAACTTCATCGCCCCGGCGATCCTGCGCAACGGCGATTTGACCATCGCGATCTCCACAGGCGGCAAGGCTCCTGCGCTGGCAGTTCGCTTGAAGGAACGTCTGCAGCGGGAACTGGGCCCTGAGTATGAACGCTTCCTGGAACTAGCTGGGCGCTTGCGCGAACCATTGTCGCGGCATGTTCCTGATTTCGAAACGCGCAAAGCTGTGTGGTATGAGCTGGTGGACTCGGATGCCCTGGACCTGCTCGCCCGCGGCGACGAGCCCGCGGCGATGGAAGTCATCTCGCAGGTGGTTGGGTTTCGCTTTGAACCTGCATAGCATGACTTTGATCTTTGCCACCCGTCCCTCGCCGCTGGCGCGTTCTCAAACTGCCCGCGTCATCCGGCTGCTCCGGGCTGTCTGGCCCGCTCTCGAATGCCAGGAACACATCATCACGACAAAAGGGGATCGGAATGTTGACGGGCCACTGCCTGCGATTGGCGGCAAAGGATTATTCACCAGCGAATTGGAAGCGGCATTGCTTTCCGGGCAGGTGGATGCTGCTGTCCATTCTTTGAAAGACCTGCCAGTGGAGGAAACGCCCGGGATCGTCGTCGCAGCCGTCCCTGCGCGGGATTCGGCCCTCGATGTGCTGGTCTCTGCGAAGGGCCAGACCCTCGCCAATTTACCGGAAGCCGCCCGGGTGGGGACGTCGAGTCTCCGGCGGGCTGCGCAACTATTGGCGTGCCGTTCGGGTCTAACCATCCTGCCGTTACGCGGCAACGTCGATACGCGCGTCCGCAAATTGATGAGCGGAGAATATGACGCAATTGTGCTTGCCTCCGCCGGATTGACGCGCCTTGAGCTACAGACCCATATCACCGAAACTCTACCGCTGGATGTGATGCTCCCTGCTCCGGGACAAGGAGCCCTGGCAGTCCAATGCCGCGCGGACGATATGGAAACACTTGAACTTCTCGTAGCGATCCACGACCCGCTGACAGCGGCTTCCGTGACCGCAGAGCGCGCCTTCCTGGCAGGCTTGGGAGGGGGCTGCTCTCTTCCGGTTGGAGCGTTCGCCCAAAAGAATGACGGGCAGATCATTCTGACGGGGGCAGTGATTTCGACAGATGGAACACGGTCCATTCGTTTGAGCGCGGTGGACAAAGAGCCGCACGAATTGGGGGAACGCCTTGCCCGGTTTGTGCTTGAACGAGGCGCAGCAGATCTGCTTAAGTAAATTCAGATGAAGATCGGCTCATAGGCAAAGTAGCTTACTGGAAAATAAGTCAGGTTGCTCTCTGCGGGGACCGGAAAGAACCATTATCCGGCAGTCGCTTGACCGTCAGCCACCTGCTGGCTGCTAACGCATAAGCCGCTTACATGATCCCGTAATATTGCTCTCCCATAAATGCCAGGATTCGCTTATATTTGGATGGCGATTATCCAATTCATGACAGGAAGGAGAGTAACTTAATAATTCCATGTCAAAAGCAACCAAGCGAGAACAAAGGCGTGTCCGCCAGCAGCGTGATCGGATGAAGAGTTATGCCCTGTGGGGAGGTTTGGGGCTCATTGTGTTAGTAGTTCTTGGATTCATCGTCTGGCGCGGTGTTCGTCCTACAGCAGGCGAAGCAGTCCCTGAGATGGTTAGTGCACCACACATTCCCAAAGACACGGACCCGGGAGAATATAACTCTGATCCCCCCACTTCGGGTTTGCACTATGCGGAGGAGGCAGAGGCAGGATTCTATGATTCGAATATTTACACCTATCCCGCTGGTTACCTGGTTCATAACCTCGAGCACGGTT
>Ga0105104_10003803_pt1 | contig 10610 bp, 13 predicted proteins | sample PPLLaktember2015_3_FD_87034 | JGI IMG/M metagenome (GOLD analysis project Ga0105104, IMG submission 87034) | Freshwater sediment microbial communities from Prairie Pothole Lake near Jamestown, North Dakota, USA - PPLs Lake P7 Core (6) Depth... | ecosystem: Environmental > Aquatic > Freshwater >... | reverse complement strand
GGCGCTGCGGCTCGGTCGCCGCGCGGCTGTCCTGCGAGCACGCGATCAGGGCTGCGATGAACGTGATGCCAATGACTCGGCGGATGATACGGCGCATTCCCTCTCCCTCGCGAAAGTGATCCGGCACGAATGACGTGCGGCCGGAAAATCTATTCCCGCGCGCCCGGCCGCGGCGCCGCGGGTGCTACGCCTGCGCGAGACGCCCGACCCGGACCCGCGCGGGGCGCAGGATCCGTTCGCCCACCCGATATCCCGCGCGGACCTCGTGCAGGACGACGCCGTCCTGCGCCGCGTCCGCCACCGGGATGGTGTCGATCGCCTCGGCGAGGTGCGGATCGAACCGCTGGCCCTGCACCGCGATCCGCTGCGCGCCGAGCTCCGCGATCCGCTTGTGCAGCGACGCGAGCGAGAGCCGTACACCCTCGGCCAAGGTCCGGAGCGCCTCACCCTGCGCGTCCTCGTTCGTGCTCACCGCAGCGAGCGCGCGCTCGAGGTCGTCCGCAGCCTCGAGGAGCGCCTGCGCCACGTTGATGCGCTCCGCCTCCACGACCCGTGCACGTTCGCGTTCGAGCCGTTGCCGGAACGCCTTATTGTCCTCGACGAGCGCCGCATACGCGCGCGTCAGCTCGTCGATTCGCGCATGGTTCGCCGCGAGCTGCGCGTCGCGCGGGTCCCCCGGCTCGGCGGGCTGGGCCTCCTCGTGCGGCGCGTCGGCGCGTGCGGTCTCCTCGGGGTCGCCCTCCGCCGGGCCGCCATCCTGGCGGAATCGCCGGCGATCCACGACCTTCACCTGCGGCTCGCCGCCCTGCGGGCCCTGCGGACCTCGACGCTCTTCGGACATGCCTTTTCGTGACCTCCGGCCGCGAACCTAACCACACGTTCGGGGCTGTCAAACGTCCTTGCCCCCGTCGGCGCACCGTGCCGGCGGGGGTCTCATGCGGAAGCCGGGCTGCCGCCCGCGAGCAGGTCCTGCGCTCAGGTCAGCGGTGGCTCGAGCGGTGGCTCTCCCGGTAGCTCCTCGACCGAATCGCCGCGCCCGTCCCGGATCTCCACCCCCGCGGCGCGCAGGCTGTAGAAGAGCAGCCAGCGCTCCGCCGGGGAGAGGCTGCCCTGCGGGAGCGCCCGGTCGATCTCCTGCAGCGACAGGTGGCCTCGGCGGATGCCGGTCTGGAAGAGGGCCTTGCGCGCCTCGTGGCTCTCCGACCCGTGCTTCACTCACCGTCTCCGCGCATCGTGCCCGCCACCGCCTGCGGCGCCGCCCAACCGTCGCGGTGCTCCTCCGCCATCGCGACCGGACGCGTCGGATGGTCGGGGGGAGCCTCGGTGTGCCCTGGTCCGTGGATCGTGCCCGGCCGCGACACCTTGGGGCCCCACAGCCGCGTCATCTCCTCCTCCTCCACCACCTCCGCCGTGAGGAGCCGCGCCGCCATCGCGTCGAGCTTGTCCCGATGCTGCCTGAGCGCGTCGCGCGCCCGCGCGTGCGCCTCGAATACGAGCGATTGGACCTCGCGATCGACCTCGAGCGCGGTCTGCTCGGAGTAGCTGCGCGGCTCGAACGCCTTGCCGAGGAAGGACGGCGCGCGCTCCTCGCCGAGCGCGATCGGCCCGAGCACCGTGCTCATGCCGTAGTCGCGCACCATCAGCCGCGCGAGGCCGGTCGCCTGCTGCAGGTCGTTCGAGGCGCCGGTGGAGGGCTCGCCGAACACCTCCTCCTCGGCGACACGCCCGCCCATGAGCCCCGCCATGCGATCGCGCAGCTCGGAGAGCGTGAGGAGGTAGCGGTCCTCGATCGGGAGCTGGAGGGTGTAGCCGAGCGCACCGAGGCCGCGCGGGATGATCGAGACCTTCGTCACCCGGTCCGCGAACGGCAGCATCCAGGAGACGAGCGCGTGGCCCGCCTCGTGGAACGCGACGATCTCCTTCTCGCGCTCGTTGATGCGCCTGCTCTTCTTCTCGAGGCCGGCGACGACACGCTCGATCGCCTCCTCGAACTCCGCGCGGGTCACCGCGCTCTTGTTGCGCCGGGCCGCGAGGAGCGCCGCCTCGTTCACCACGTTCGCGAGGTCCGCGCCCGCGAACCCCGGCGTGCGCGCCGCCACCGAGCGGAGGTCCACGTCCGCGCCGACCTTCACGTTCTTCGCGTGGATCTGGAGGATCTTCTCGCGGCCGCGCTTGTCGGGGCGATCCACGAGGACCTGTCGGTCGAAGCGGCCCGGGCGCATGAGCGCCGGATCGAGGATCTCTGGCCGGTTCGTCGCGCCCATGATGATGAGGCCGGCGCGCGCGTCGAAGCCGTCCATCTCGGCGAGGAGCTGGTTCAGGGTCTGCTCGCGCTCGTCGTGGCCGCCGACGACGCCCGAGTTGCGCGATTTGCCGAGCGCGTCGAGCTCGTCGATGAAGACGATGCACGGCGCCTTCTGCTGCGCCTGGGCGAAGAGGTCGCGGACGCGGGCCGCGCCGACGCCCACGAACATCTCGACGAACTCGGAGCCGGAGAGCGAGAAGAACGGCACCCCCGCCTCGCCCGCGGTGGCGCGCGCGAGGAGCGTCTTGCCGGTGCCCGGCGGCCCGACGAGCAGGACGCCCTTCGGGATCCGGCCGCCGAGGCGCCGGTACTTCTCTGGCGTCTTCAGGAACTCGACGATCTCCTGCAGCTCCTCGATCGCCTCGTCGATGCCGGCGACGTCCTGGAATGTGGTGCCAGTGTCCGGCTCCATGTGAACGCGCGCGCGCGACTTGCCGAACGCCATGACGCCTGGCGGCCCCTGGCCCATCTGCCCCGACATGCGCCGCATGATCCACGCCCAGAAGAGGAGCCCGAGCGCAATGGGCGCGACCCAGATCCAGAACAGATCGCCCATTCCGCCGCCGGCGACCGCGTCGTAGGGGACGCCGGCCTTCTCGATGACCGGGACGAGCTCCTCGTCGCCGCCCGGGATGCGCGTCGCGACGTACGGCAGCGCCTGGCCCCCGCCCTTGTCGCCGCTCTCGGCCTTGGGGGCGGCGCCGCCCTCGACCGGTTTCGGGATGCCGCGCACCCAGTCCGGCCCCACGACGACGCGCTCGAAGGTGCCCTGGCGCACCATGTCCTTGAACTGCGAGTACGGGATGCGCCTTACGCCGACGTCCTGGAAGGCGCGGAAGAGGAACACGGCCAGCGCGATGAGGACGAGCCACGCCGCGGGCGAGGCAAGCGGCACGCGTGTCTGTGGTCCCTGGCGCGAGCCTCGCTCGCCCCGCTGTCCGTGTGGCTTCTTGTCGTCCCCTGGCACTGGGCCTCCCGCCCCTCCGCAGGCAATCTGTGCATGTCGGGGGAGCAGGCAATCCGCCGCCTAACGTGATCGAGCGCCCCGATTCGAGGCTGCGAATGGGCTCCGCGGGGGTCGTGGCGGGCGGGCGCGCGCCCGGGCGCTACAGCCCGAGCAGCTTCGCGATCGTCTTCTCGTCCGCGGCCGGGAACTCGTACTGATCGAGCTCGTCGGGCCGGACCCATCGGTGCGCGTGCACGCGGATGTTCTGGATCGGCCCGGAGACGAGCCGGCAGCGGTAAACGCAGAAGTCGATGTCGTAGCCTTCGTACGCGTGCTCGACGTGGATGACGCGGTCGCCGACCACGACGCCGATCCCCATCTCCTCGCGGAGCTCGCGCGCCAGCGCATCGGGGTCGCTCTCGCCCGCCTCGACGCGGCCGCCGGGGAACTCCCACAGGAGCGGCAGCGAGGCGCGCGGAGGGCGCTGGGTGATGAGGTACTTCCCGTCCTGCTCGATCATCGCCCCGACGACCCGGATCTTCCGGCGCATTCTCATGTCTCCGCTCGCCCCGAGATCGAAGGGGCGCTCGCCCAGAGCGAGTCGAAGGCGCGGCGGGCGCGTCCCGGCCACGTCGAGCACCTCGCCGACCTCGGTGAATTGTAGAATCCGCACATCATGGCGTCCATCCGCTTCCTCGGCGCGGCGGGTACGGTCACCGGCTCGCGCTTCCTCGTCCAGTCCGGCTCCGTCCGCGTCCTCGTCGACGCAGGCCTCTTCCAGGGGCCGAAGGAGCTGCGGCTCCGCAATCGCGCCTCCTGGCCGGTACCGCCCGCTTCCATCGACGCGGTCGTCCTCACCCACGCGCACCTGGACCACACCGGCGCGCTTCCCCAGCTCGTCAAGTCCGGGTTCCGTGGCCTCGCGTACTGCACCCCCGCGACGCGCGACCTCGCCGGGCTCCTCCTCCCGGACTCCGGGCGGCTGCAGGAAGAGGAGGCGCGCTACGCGAACCGGAAGGGGTACTCGAAGCACGCCCCGAACGCGGCGCCGCTCTACTCGGAGGACGACGCGCTCGCCGCGTTGCCGAGGCTGTCGCCCCTCGCCTACGGCGACGAGCGCGAGATCGCGTCCGGCGTCCGCCTTCGGTTCCGTCGTGCGGGACACATCCTCGGCAGCGCCCTCGTCGAGCTCACGCTTCAGGGCCCGCGGCCGCTGCGGCTCCTCTTCAGCGGCGATCTCGGCCGCTACGGCGCGCCCATCCTCCCCGATCCCGAGCCCGGCGCCGCCGCCGACGCGCTCGTCCTCGAGAGCACGTACGGCGGCAAGCATCACCCCGAGGCCTCTCCCGCGGCGGCCCTCGCCGACGAGATCCGGCGCGCGGTGCGCGCGGGCGGCGCGATCGTCGTGCCCGCGTTCACGGTCGGGCGCACCCAGGAGGTGCTGTTCACGCTGCGCGAGCTCGAGGAGAAGGGGGAGATCCCCGCGCTCCCGGTCTTCGTGGACTCGCCGATGGCGGTCGACGCGACCGCGATCTTCCTCGCCCACCGCGCGGATCACGACGACGAGATGGCACGGCTCCTCGCGGCGGGGAAGGAGCCGCTCCGACCGGCGAAGCTCACCTTCTGCCGGAGCGCGGAGCAGTCGAAGGCGCTGAACGACGTGAGCGGGCCGTGCGTCATCCTCTCCGCCTCGGGGATGGCGACCGGAGGACGCGTCCTCCACCACCTCGCGCGGCGGCTCCCGGATCCGCGAACGACCGTGCTGCTCGTGGGCTTCCAGGCGGCGGGCACGCGCGGAGCCTCGCTGCAGAGCGGCGCGCGCACGGTTCGCATCCACGGCGAGGATGTTCCGGTGAAGGCGCGCGTGGCCTCGATCAGCGGGTTCTCGGCACACGCGGACGAGGGCGAGATCACGCGGTGGCTCGCGACGTTCCCTGCCCCTCCGCGCCGCACGTTCCTCGTCCACGGCGAGAGCGGCCCGCTCGCGGCAGCAAAGGCGCGCATGGACGCGCTCGGCTGGCCGGCGCAGGTGGCCCGGCACCTCGAGGAGGTCGCGCTGTGACACCGGGCGACCGCGCTCGGAGGCCGCTCTCGACCCGCGCGCGGACGATCCTCGACGGCGGCATGGGCACCGCGCTCGTCGCGCGTGGGCTCCCGCAAGGCGCGCTCCCGGAGGAATGGCTCCTCGCGCGCCCCGACGCGATCGCCGCCGTCCATGCGGAGCACGCGGCCGCGGGCGCCGGGATCGTCCTCACCTACACGTTCAACCTCGCGGCGCCAAGGCTCGCAGGGCGTATGGATGCGGCCAGCGTCGAGGGGCTCGCCGCGCGCGCCGTGCGGCTCGCACGGGAGGCCGCGCCGCGCGCCCGCGTCGCCGGCGCGCTCGGGCCGACGGGGCTCGCCGGCCCGGGCCGGGCCGCGCCCGTCCGCGCCGTGGCCGCCGGCTACGGCCCGGCCGCGCGCGCCCTCGCCGCCGCGGGCGCCGACCTCCTCTGGCTCGAGACGCAGCACGATCGTGCCGAGGCGCGCCTCGCGCTCGTCGCGGCGCGCGCGACCGGGCTCGAGGTCGCCGTCACCTTCACGCCGGCCGGCGACGCGCCCTGGACGCTCACCGACGGAACGCCCGTCGAGGAGGCGCTCCTCGCGATGGCGTCGCTCGGCGCGAGCGCGGCGGGCGTGAACTGCGTCCCCGCGGGAGCGCCGCTCGCCGAGCTCGCCGCGTGGGCCCGGACCTCCCTCCCCGTGCCGTTCGTGGCGAAGCCGAGCCCCGGCCTCCCCGGGGAGGTGCTGCCGCCGGACGCCTTCGCCGCGGCGCTCGCGCCTGCGCTCGCCGCCGGGGCCGCGCTCGCAGGGGGCTGCTGCGGCGCGACCGGCGAGCACCTCCGCGCGCTCGCCGCGGCGTGGGGCGCGATCCCGTAGCCTACGCCGGGCCGCCGCGCGGGTACGAGCCCAGGAGCCACAGCCGGTGCACGCGTGCGCGCACGCCGGCGAGGGCCTCGGCCGCGGCCGGCTCGAGCCGGTGCGCCTCGAAGTCGATGAAGAAGACGTAGTGCCCGACCGCCTGCTTCATCGGGCGGCTCTCGATCTTCGAGAGGTTGATGCCGCGGCTCGCGAGCTCGCCCAGCACCTCGTAAAGCCCGCCCGGGCGATCGCGGTCGAGCGTGAACGCGATGCTGGTCCGGTCCGAGCCGGTGGGCGCCTCGTCGGCCTGTGCGAGCAGGACGAAGCGGGTGAAGTTCTCGTCGACGTCCTGGATCGACTCCGCGAGCAAGGCCAGTCCGTATCGAACGGCGGCGGCGCGCGAGCCGATCGCGGCTGCGCCCGGCTCCCCCGCGGCGACCTTGCGCGCCGCCTCGGCGGTGGAGTGAGTCGGCTCGAGCGCCGCGCCCGGGAGCCGCTCGCGCAGGAATCGGCTGCACTGGCCGAACGGCTGCGGGTGCGAGAGCACGCGGCGTACGTCCTCGAGGCGCGTCCCGGGGCGGGCGAGGAGGTGCTGGCGGACCGGGAGGAGCAGCTCGCGGCGGATGAGGGGGCCCGGCTCGTGCACGAGCAGATCGAGCGTCGCGCCGACGCTCCCCTCGATCGAGTTCTCGATGGGGAGCAGCGCACCGTCCACCTCGCCGCGGCGCAGGGCGAGGTACGCGTCCGCGAAGGTCGGCTGCGGGACCGCCTCGTCGCCGCGTACGAGATCGCAGCGTGAGACGGCCTCCTCGCTGAACGTGCCCGGGGGTCCGAGATAAGCGACGCGCATTCGAGGTTCTTATCACGGTCTCCCGTGCTACAGGCCGCGGACCTCGGACCGCAGGCACGGTGCGCACGCCTGGCCCGGAGAAGAGAGAGGCCCGACTCAGACCTCCGAGGCGCAGGCGCGGCAGCGACGCGCCGCGATCGGGATCGTCTCGAGGCACTGCGGGCAGGCCTTCGTCGGCGCGGCGGGCGGCGCCTTCACGAACGCCTTCAGGACGAGGAACACGACGAGCGCGATGATGCCGAACTCGAGCAGCCTGCCCAGCACCTCGCCGTAGCCGATCGCGTTTCCTCCGCCGATGGCGAGCTTCAGCTCGCGCCACTCGTTCTGCCCGGGGAGCAGCAGCCCGACGATCGGCATCACGACGAGCTCGACTATCCCGCTCACGACCTTCCCGATCGCAGCGCCGATGACGACGCCCGCGGCGAGCGCGACGACGTTCTGCTTCAGCAGGAACTCACGAAACTCCTTCGCCAGGCTGCCGGTCCGCCGCGCGGCGTCGGTCACCATCGTTCCCCCCAGTCATGCGGAATCCGAGCGCCGAGGCGGGCGCCAGTTCGTAGGAGAGACTAGCTCGCGGCGCAAACGCTCGGGCGCATCCACCGGGGTGCGGCCCATCGCGCTCCGTCACCTCGCGGAGAGGAACGAGGGCAGTGGACCGAGATCGTCGAGCAGCGCTTCGGCGCCGGCGGCGAGGAGGCTTTCGCGATCACACGCTCCGTGCAGCACGCCCACGGCGCGAACGCCGGCGGCTCGAGCCGCGGCGATGTCATGCGGAGAGTCGCCGACGAGCAGCGCCTCGGAGGGCGCCCGCTCGAGCCGCGCGAGCGCGACCTGCACCGGCTCGGGGTCCGGCTTGCACCGGAGACAGGTATCCGCGCCCACGATCGCCTGCATGTATCGCAGGAGGCCGGTGTGCCGAAGGGTCCGCAGCGCCCCCTCCTCGGTCTTTGCCGTCACCACACCAATTGGGTGCCCACCGGCCGTGAGCGTATCGAGGACCTCGAGCGCACCAGGGAACGTGCGGGTCATGCGGTCGTGGTTCGTGACCCAGAACTCCCGGTAACGGGCGACGAGCATGTCCACATCCTCCGGCCGCCGCGCGAAGGAAGCGATCTGCGCGCGAAGGGGCGTGCCGATGCCCGAGATCCACTGGTCGTCCGTCGGGCAGAGTCCGTACTGCTCGAACGCATGACGCGCGGAGGCGAGGATGAACGGGACGGTGTCGACGAGGGTGCCGTCGAGGTCGAAGAGGATGGCTATGGGAGCGCGTCTCGACAAGGGACGCAGAGCATAATCCAAATTCTCCCTTGCGCCGCGAAACGAGTGCCTAACGTTCAGGAGATGACGGGCGCGGCGATCGTTCGGTGGCAGGCAGGAGACGCGCTGGTGCTGGCCGTCCATGGCGCCTTCGACGGGGCGTCCGCCTGGGCGCTCCGCGTCGCCATGGAGGAGTCGGAGTCGGCGCGGTACGTGGTGGACCTCACCCACGCCGTGGAGGCGTTCGAGTTCGCGGCCAGCATCCTCGCCACGTTCGTCCGCCAGAGCCAGCGCACCAAGCGGGTCGCCTTCCTGCCGGGCACGCACGAGCACGCCCGGTTGCTCGCCGGGTTCGGGCTCGAGGTCGTCGAGGACGAGGCCGCGGCGGGCATACCCATCGCGCTGCCGTCGTGGTCGCCCGAGGAGGATCTCGAGCCAGGCGCTACGGCCTAGCGATCGTGCCACCGCACTTCTCCTCGCGACCGTGCGTCATGCCGCGCCCGGAGTCGCCGCGTGCGCGGCCTGCTCGAGCGACACCACCTGCCCGGCGCGCGTTTCGCCGCCGGCGCCGCCATCGCGGCGGTGCTTCCGCATCATCGCGACGCGCGCCTCGTCTTCTGCTGCTCGGGCCCGCGGTGAACTGTGAGTCACGAGGCCGCCCGGGTGGCGGCCCAGCTCGGCTACCGCAGGCTCTGGATCATGACGTTGGGTGGCGGCCGGAATGCCCGTCGAGACAGGCGCGCCGCCCTAGAGGTCGTGAAGGAATCAGTGGCCGTCGTGAGGCGTAGCAGGCCATCCGACGTTCACCGTCGGTCTGCGCGGTCTCGCGCCGCGCGACCTCGCGCCGCGACTGCAAACACTTGGGATCGCAAGAGACCGACCGCGCCGCACAGCGACCTACGACCGAAGACGTGGGACTGCCGTATCGGGGCGCCTGCGCGAATACTCGCAAGTGTTGGTTCCGCGACCCGGTGCGCCGTCACCCACGATGTCCGGAGGAACCATGGACACCATCCACTTCGTCGCGAAGGATGCGGCGCTCTGCGGGGCGGCCGACGCGAGGTGGTGCACGATCCTGAGGGAGAGCGTTACCTGCGCCGAGTGCCGGCTTCGGCTGCTCGAGCGCGACCGCTCCGTGAACTCGCGGCACGAGCTGCCGTCCCACTCGACGTTCCGCTGATCGAGGCGTGAGCACCGGCTAGCCCGCCCGCAGCGTGAGCGCTCGCGTCCGCGTCACCGCGCCGCGGGTTGCATCCTCGCCCCGGCGTGCGCGTGATTCCTGTGGAGCTCGGAGGTGTCCATGGCTTTCGCAGTGGCGGCCGAGGTGCCGTCCGCCCGCGGCGAGTACGCGGCCGCAGAGACGCCGCGCCTGGTGACGATCGGGCCGGCGCGTTACCTCGCTATGGTCGGGCGCGGCGAGCCCGGCGGCGCGGCCTTCCAGGCGGACGTCGCGGCGCTCCATGCCGTCGCGGACGAGCTTGCGCGCCGCGGCGTGCCCGTGCAGCCGGGGTTCCTCGAGGCGCTCTGGTGGACTCCCGACGTGACGCACGGGCCGTTCACCTGGGAGCTGCTCCTGCGCCTTCCTGCCGACGCGGCGCCAGGGCGAGCGGACCTCGCGGCCGCGGCGGCCGCCGTGGACGGCGAGGCGCTCGCGCGCGCGGTGCGACTCCAGGAGCTGAACGAGGGCGAGTGCCTGCAGACGCTGCACCGTGGCGCGTACGACTCGGTCGGCCCTGCGGTCGCGCGGCTCGACGCGGCGGCGCACGATGCAGACCGTCGGCTCGCCCCGCCGATCCACGAGATCTACCTGAACGGCCCGCCCACCCCGCCCGACGCGCTGCTCACGATCGTGCGCCATCCGCTCGCGCCGAGGTGAATCTCGCCGCGCTCCAGTCCCACTCAGCTCTCCGGGCCGTGCGCCGTTGGCCGCGGCTTCGACACCGAAGAGGCGGCGCGCGGGGCGCCTCCCATCGCGCGCTGACCGTTCACTGGTCTCGCTCGACCGCTTAGACTCATGGTCATGGACCTCGGCCTGGACGGCAAGATCGCGATCGTCACCGGCGGGAGCCGCGGGATCGGGCGCGCCATCGCGCTCGAGCTCGCGCGCGAGGGCGTGTGCGTCGCGGTGGGCGCGCGCCGGGAGGGCCCGCTCGTCGACACGCTCCGCGCCCTCGAGGGCGCCGGTCCGGGACCTCACCTCGCCCTCCCCTGCGATCTGACCACGGCGGAAGGCGTCGAGGCGCTCGTCGCGGGGACGGTCGATCGGCTGGGCGGCGTCGATCTGCTCGTGAACAACGTCGGCGGCTCCGGCGCGCGGACCATCGCGGATGCGGACGAGGCGGATTTTCGCG
>Ga0105104_10003802_pt1 | contig 10611 bp, 12 predicted proteins | sample PPLLaktember2015_3_FD_87034 | JGI IMG/M metagenome (GOLD analysis project Ga0105104, IMG submission 87034) | Freshwater sediment microbial communities from Prairie Pothole Lake near Jamestown, North Dakota, USA - PPLs Lake P7 Core (6) Depth... | ecosystem: Environmental > Aquatic > Freshwater >... | reverse complement strand
GCGCCGTGCGGCGAGATAGGCATCGAAGGCGATCTTCCCCAAGGGTACGACAACGCGCACACGGCGTAGCAGTTCGAGCTCCCGTAGCAGATAGGGACGACACGCCGATAACTCAGCGCCGGATGGTTTGTTATCGGGCGGCACGCACCGAGCTGCCGCCGTGATGTAGGCATCGTGCAGCGTGAGGCCATCATCGCGGTGTTGGGAGGTCGGTTGATTGGCGAATCCGAACCGATGGAGGGTCCGATACACCCAGTCACCACTCTGGTCGCCGGTAAACATCCGGCCCGTGCGATTGCCCCCATGCGCCGCGGGCGCCAGACCGATGATAAGGAGTCGTGCCTGGGGATCGCCGAAACTGGACAATGGTTTCCCCCAGTAATCTTCCTGCCGATATTGCCGCCGCTTCTCACGTGCCACGCGTGTGCGATACTCAACCAAGCGCGGACACTGCGTGCATCGCAGAATGTGCTGTTGAAGTGTCGTCAGTGCCTGCATGGTCTCGGGTCCCTTCTCCACCGTCATGTTAAGTAGCATTTTAGCTCGTTTCTCGCGGTGGGGGAAGGCCTTGCTCCTGTGATCTGCCTTTACCGATCTAAGCTTTTGTGCTTTACTGGGGAGCCATCGCTTACGATCGCCACGATAAATTCCCTGGATCATGGCGACGGTCAGCTTCTATGAGTCCATTCCTTCCCTCCTGCCTCGAAACCAGTGGCGGTCGATTCGCTCTACCCGCCGAAGCGGCTCACCGGTGCACCGCTAGAGCGAGTATGCATGCGAAGGCGTGGCGGCCGCTCTTGCCTCAGTGTGCGGGCAACGATACCCGCGCTGATCGATACTAGAATGGAGTCCAGACCTTGGCCCAGGAGTCAGCGCCAGTGCGATCTCACGCGATGCCAGAGGAGGGCAACGGGAAGAAGATCGCATGGTTGTCCCCCAACCACCCGTCGCATAAGTGGTGGGTCACCCTCGCTCTAATGCTGGGCATCCTCACTCAGGGTCTCAACTTCGGCACGCTGAATGTCGCTCTTCCCAGCATGATGACCAATCTGCGAGCCGATGTCGAAACCATCCAGTGGGTGGTCACATCGTTCATGGTCACCCGCACAGTGGTCATGCCGACCATTGGATGGGTGGCCGCCGTCGCGGGCTCACGCACCTTTTACCTGGTGGGACTTCTCATCTATATCGTGGGCTCAGTGCTCTGTGGCCTCTCCTGGAGCGTCTCTTCGCTAGTCTTTTTTCGGGTAATTCAGGCCCTGGGTGCCGGTCCACTGTTTCCGCTGTCGATGGGCATGCTCTATGAGGTTTTCCCGGCCCATCAGCGTGGCTTGGCCATGGGTATTTTTATGGCTGGGATCTCGGTTGGACCAGCCATCGGCCCCTCCATCGGTGGGTATCTGGTCGAACATCTCAACTGGCGGATGATATTTTACATGAACCTGCCCATGGGGATTATTTCGCTCGCAGCGGTAGCGTTGATTTTGCCGAAGAGTGGTCGACCGCGCTATGTGTCTCTCGATAAATTCGGCCTGTTGACCATGATCACCTTTCTGGTCCCGCTGCTCCTGGCACTGATCCAGGGTCGCCATGAGGGGTGGGACTCGCGCTATATCCAGACACTGTTCGCTATCGCCATCGTGTCCGGTATCGCCTTTGTGGTGATCGAATCCCGCCAAAAACACCCACTGGTGGAACTGGCGCTGTTCAAGATCATCCCCTTCAGCGCGGCGTCGGTCATCTTCTTCATTGGTACCATGGGGGAGTTTGCTTCCAACTTTCTCATTGCCTTATTCTTGCAGCGCGTCATGACGCTCACCCCCTTTCAAGCCGGGCAGATGCTGCTGCCGGGCGCGCTGACCTGGGGATTCAGCAATCTCATCTCCGGACGGCTGGCGGATAAGGTCAATAATCGTGTGCTCATCAGTATCGCCTTGATCATGATCGGCGTCGCCTTTTTCCGATTCTCGCATATCGACATGTGGGCAAGCCCAACGTATATTCTGTCGCTGTTTGTCGTCCAGAGCTTCGCACGCGGTTTACTGCAATCGCCGCTGCTCAATGTGCTCATGGTCATGCTGCCCAAAGAGAAAGTGATGATGGGATCCGGATTGCGAGGCTTGATGAACGGACTCGGGAGCACGTTTGGCGTGTCGATGGCGGCGATTTTCGTGGAAAAACAGCAGACGGTCCACGCCCTAGCGTTCTCGGAAGATCAGAGTTTGTATCCGATTGGCGCCGCCGAGGCAGTGACCGCGGCGCGGGAGCATTTGTCCATCGCTGGTGAGTGGGAATTACTGCCGACCAAGGCCATGCTGATGGTGCGCCAGACGATGCTCGACGAAGCCGCGGTGCTGGCCTATCGTGACTGCTATCTGGCGATTGCCCTGAGCTCTCTTTTGTCGTTGACGATGACCCTGTTCCTACGCACCTCGCCGCGGCAGCGCGGATGATGACATCTATAGCGCACGACTCATCAGGGAGATCACACCATGCCCCCCCAAGGAGCTATTGACTGCCGCGGACGTGCCTTATTCCCTGGCCCTTCGGTCGCCGTCCTGGCCGGTCATAGGCACGAGGTAACACCGTCAACAAGGCACGGTTAAGCACCAGGTTTCATGGTCAGAGCGGTCCTCGTCATACCCGGCAGGATGCGGAAAACGCTACTCCCACACGCACAGCGCACGGGCACAGCGAGCAAATCTGCTTAATGGCACGTGCAGGAGCCACAGCCGCAGGAGCCGCCGCCCTCTCCTCCCGAAGAGCCGAATGGGCCGACGCGATCCCCCACCTTTGAACCAAACAGCGAGAATTTTTTCTCCAGCAGCTCAGCTCCGCCGTTCGTGCATTCCACCTCCGCAGTGCTGGTCATGACCAACTTTTCAAAGTCCCGATTGCATACCAAACAATGATATTCGTATATTGGCATAGCTGTTTCCCTTTCCTTCCCACCGCCAACGACCCACCGTCAGGCCCATACAGCATGACACGTCACTGCACCTGCGAAACCCGCTGATCCGGATGGGCAGAATTTGGCACAAGACGCTGGTCGGTGCGATCGAGGACCAGATCGATCTTTTCCAGCACTGTCTGGCCGATGACCGCCACATCCGATGGTACGAACATAGCACACTCAGGCGCAGTGGGCAACGGGGCGGCGATGGCCAGAAGAGTGTTGGCGTCTGCACCAGTGGGAGCGTATGATGATCAACGGCAATGGTGCACATACACGTTGGGTATCCCTGCCTGAGGAGGACAGATGACCCAGGAAATAACAGGCCTCAGCGTTGGCGATGCGGCACCGCCATTCGCGCTGCAGGCCGACGACGGCCATGCAATTCGGCTCACCGACGTACTCAGTTGTCGGGCAGCCATACTGGTGTTCATTCGCGGCACCTGGTGACCGAACTGCCGCAAGCAACTGGAGCAGTTGCAAACCCATTTACCGATATATCACGCTCTCGGGGCCGAGGTCATGGTTATCGTCGGCCAGCGCGCCGAGAAGGTGGCCGATTATTCCCGCGCTCGTAGTCTCGCCTTGCCGATCCTCGTCGATCCAGATCGCTCGGTGATCAAGCGCTACGGGGTCTATCATCGGCTTGGGCTCACGGCATTCAACATCGCTAGGCCGGCCACGTTTATCATCGACCGTGCGCAACGCATCCGCTTCATGTATATCAGCAGAGGTCAGTCGGATCGTCCGGATCACGAGACGTTGGTGGCCGAGCTTCAGAAATTGCACCTTCCACAATCACCGTCACCTCCCCTTGCGGCGGGCGCTCCTCCAGTTGAGCCCTCACCTCAGTGATCCGACCACGGAGGATCTCCTCGAATTTTTTCGTCAGCTCACGGGCCACGACCACGCGACGGTCTCCCCACAGCGCCTGCATGTCGCCAAGGAGATCATACACACGCCGTGGCGATTCGTAAAAAACCAGCGTACGTAGCTCATCTCGCAGGCCTTCGAGGCGTTTACGCCGTTTCCTCGGTTTTTTGGGGAGAAAACCTTCAAAGACAAAGCGATCCGTCGGCAGGCCTGCCACAACAATTGCGGCAACCACCGCTGCAGGGCCGGGAATAGGGATCACCGTGATTCGCTGCGCAATGGCGAGTTGCACCAGGCGGTATCCCGGGTCGGAGATCAGTGGCGTTCCAGCCTCGGAGACGAGGGCGATACTCATGCCCTCGTGCAAACGCCGGATTAAGGTCGGGGCTTTGTGGACCTCGTTGTGGTCGTAGAGGCTCGTGAGAGGCTTGTCGATCTGATAATGATCGAGGAGGATGCGCGTCCGGCGCGTATCCTCAGTGGCGATCAGTTCAACCTCCTGCAAGACTCGTAGGGCGCGCAAAGTGATGTCTTCTAGGTTGCCAATCGGCGTTGCCACCACATACAACATCCCCGCCATGTGACGCTCCTCGCCTGGGCCAGAGGGTTCGTGTCGCACTTATACCCTGTCCATGACTCCATGCATTGTATCATTTCTGTCGATGCGACGATGAAACGCCCTGATGTCGCCTCGACGTTGTGCCTGGGCTTGACAATCACGCTCAGATATGGTGCATTATCAGCTTTGATAGGCAGGTATCCCTGGCTACTGTCTCCCATCATGGGGGGCACGTACATATGCGCTGGCTCCTAGAAGGCATTCTGACGAGATCGACATGGGGTTGAAGCGATGGCGCAGCAGACTGAGCAACGAGCAGTCATCAACGGTCGAAATTATGTGGGATTTGTTATCCCAGGGCAATTCATCACCATCTATCGTGCCGATGAGGAGTTTAAACCGATTACTGACGGACTAGAGGGGGTATGGACCTTTCGCTCGGAGACCCTCAAATTGGGGACGAACCCTACCCTGAATGAGGGGGAGATCCGGCACCATTTCGTCAATCGCCTTGGTGACGCCGAGATGAACCAGGCTCCACCGTCAGCGACCAACTGGCTCGTGACCACGCTGAAAGCGCTGTTCCGAGATTTTACGATTCCCGCCATGTCTATTGTCAGCCTTGTTCTGGCTGTGTTGATGCTGTTCGCTGGCGTGTTACTTCTCGTCGATGCTCCAGCGCTCGGGCCGTTGATGGGTGGCATCGTGTTCGGCAGTGCGATCGTCTTGGTGCTTTTCGCCATTTTCGGCCCATTTATATGGTAGCCGGAGAGATGACGAGGAAAAAAGATGAGAGCTTCCGATCAGCGGTCTCACAATCGTGCGAAGTTGACCCGTAAAGACTTGAAGGCTCCTGATGAATTTATTACGCTCACGGGGCGCTTTCTTAGCTTCGCGACTCAGCATCTGCAGACCATTGGGCTCATTCTTGGGGGTGTCATTGCCTGTGTAATCGGCGTATGGGGCCTGTTGGTGTATGTTCGTGGCATCGAACAGGATGCCTTTGCCAGTCTGTGGCACATCGAAGGACAGCTCCGCAGCGCTGCGGATACGGATGCCGTCCCGCCGGCATCGATTGAGCGCCTGCAACAAATCGCCCACCAGTTTGGTGCTGGGGAAGCACGGGGTTACGCCTGGCTTTATCTCGGCCATGCGCGCTATCGGCAAGGGGACTATGCCGCCGCCGTTATCGCTTACCAGCAAGCCATAGCACAGGTACAGCCGACTGACTTACTGTGGTCGCTGGCCTCCTTGGGAACGGCGTACGCTCTGGAGGCAAGTGGAGATTTCAGACAGGCTCAGGATGCCTACCAGCGTGTGATCGACACCAAGCCCGCGGGGTTGATTATGGAGGCCTATCTCGGCAAAGGACGGGCCGCTGAGCAGAGCCACGATGTGGAGACCACCATTGTCGCCTACTCCGCTGTCATCGAGCAATTCCCGGCGCGGGCCGGGGCGCTGGACCTCGCGGACAAGGTGGAGGCCCTGAGAGCCCGTCGCTAAGGCATCCATGGTACCAAACCGCGAGCATCACCTGACGGATAGAGCCAGAGGGACCGAAGGGGAGGACTACTGCATGCCGAAGCGGATTGGATTTATCGGACTGGGAATCATGGGACGCCCTATGGCTAAAAACGTTTTATCCAAGGGCTTCCCGTTAGCCGTCTACAACCGTAGCTCGGCTGCCGTCGACGAGCTAGCCAAGCTGGGTGCACATGCCTGCCAGTCTGCACGCGAAGTGGCTGAGCACTCGGAAGTGATTCTCGCCTGTCTGCCCGACTCTCCTGATGTCGAACAGGTAATCCTTGGCACCAACGGTGTCCTAGAGGGGGCACGCCCAGGCAGCATCATCGCGGACATGAGTACTATCGCCCCGCAAGTATCCATCCGCATCGCCGAGGAGGCCGCCAAAAAAGGCGTGCAGATGCTCGATGCACCCGTCAGCGGCGGTGATAAAGGGGCCATCGCCGGCACGCTGTCCATCATGGTGGGTGGAGACAAAGAGGCGTTCGCTCAATGTCTAGAAATCTTCCAGGCCATGGGAAGGAAGATCGTCCACGTTGGCGAGATCGGTGCCGGGGGCTATACTAAACTGGCCAATCAGATCATGGTGGCCTTGCAACTCGAAGCCATGGCCGAGGGCTTGGTGCTAGGGGCCAAGGCAGGAGTGGACCCGGCTCTCATGGTCGAAGCCATCGGCGCTGGGCTGGCCCGCTGCGGTGTGCTGGAGGTGCGCGCCCCCACGGTGCTTGAAGGCAACTTCGATCCAGGCTTTATGATCCGCCTGCATCTCAAAGACCTGCGTCTGGCGCTGGAAGCAGGACATGCCCTTGGCGTTCCCCTGCCAGTCACGGCCGTCGTGCGCGAAATGTACAATGCCCTCCAGGTCGCCGGCAAAGGCGATCGCGACCACTCAGCCATCATTCTGCTGCTCGAAGATCTCGCCAAGGTTCAAGTCCGGATGAAGTCATCCTGACGTTGCGCTGGGCGTGGCAATCCCTAACCCTGCTCACTCAAGAGAGGTGCTCAGGGAAGGTAGCCAGTTCTGGGATCGTGGCGTTACTGAGGGATTTCGGCTTTCTGGCTGTCGACGGGTTGTGTATCGAAGAAGTAGAGTGCCGTGTCTGTGGCGGCAGCAACGTAACGGCCATCGTGCGAGACCCGAAAATCAAAAATCGGTTCAGGCACCGGCGCTACCCAGAGGGGGCTCCCGGTCAGGGCGAATCCCTGCAGATAATAACGCTGATCACGCTCGATCGCGGCGATGATCAGCGGGTAATTGGGGACAATGACGGCCTTCGAACTCTCAGTCGCCGGTGTATCGAGATGGTATGTCCATTCCACCTCACCCGTGCGGTTAAAGAGCGCCAGGTGTTGGCCGTGAATGGTGTTGCCATAGCTCAGCAAAAATTCTCCCTGCCGTGCTAGGCTCAGTTCTGTTACACCAAGGGGGAGTTTCCGTTGCCACATGAGCCGTCCCGTGCGCTCGTAGAGATGGAGGACTGGATTGAGCACTCCTGCCGCCACAGCAAAGTAGTCGGCGTCCCCTGGTGAAATCGCCAGTGCCATGATCTCTTGTGGCAGCATTTGCTGCCAGGCGATGCGATGCTGCCGATCGATGAACAAGACCTCATGGTTCCACAGTCCCATGAGCAGATCGCTCTGATCCGAGACAGTCGACCGCCAAACTCGTCCTTTGCGGCGAAAGCTCCAGACCTTCTGACCGTCGCGATGGAACACCTCTAGTAAGGTATTGATAGGGCCGGTGATACCACTGTTGAGTGTCACCACGCTCTTGCCCTGCGGAGTGATATAGGGAAGCCCCACACTCTGCCGCTCCCACAAAAGTTTCCCATCCCTGGTGAACAGTGCAATAGAAAAATCCATCGTGCCGATGGCCACATACTGTCCGTCGTCGGAGAGAGACACGCCGAGGATCTTCAGCTCACGACTAGCCATCCACTGCTCACGACCCATTAGATCTAGAACATGCAGACGGCTGTCGCCGTCAGAAGCCAATGGGGCTGTGGTGAATGCTACTGTCTGTCCATCTCGGGTGAGGTCAAGGCCGGTCAGTTGCGCACGGACGTGCTGCTGCCATCGGGAGGTTAACACTTTGGGGCTTGAGGAGGGAGGCTCACCCCACAGCGCTGGGCACAACAAGGCGAACTCTACCATCGCCCCTGCCAAGAATCGCAGCAGGGTTTGAGGCAAGATAGATAGCATAGGGCCTACCCACTGAGGTCGCTTATGCCGGCGTTCGGTTGGCTCCTGCCAAATCGTTGACCACCGAACGAATCTGCTCTCCAGTGAAGGGCTTTTTAAGAACCATGAAAAACCCCAGCTCGAACGCGTCCGAGAGCAATTGGCTATAAGGGTAACCGGTCACGATCACCGTGCGGGTCGCCGGATGCGACTCACGAATGATCTTCAAAAGATGCACCCCAGTCGTGTCAGGGAGCACAAGATCGATAAAGGCAACCTGATAAGTTTCCGCGGCGAGGGCGGTGTTCGCCTCTCGACCCGACTGAGCCACGTGTACAAGGAATTGAGTTGCGGGTAATACCTCCCGAAACAGTTCTCCGACCTGGGCCTCATCATCGACGACCAAAATCTTGGTGCGCTTGCGATCGGGCTTACGGCTGAGCCACTCATCGATGGCCTGCTTGTGAAATCGCCATTGCCCCCCAACCTTGGTGCCGGGCAGCTCGCCTCGGGCGGCAAGCCGGTAAATCGTAACCGAGGCCATATTGAGGTATGTTGCCAGTTGTCTAACAGTGAGAATATTCGATATCGGTTCCATCGTCTCTCCAGTAACCATATTACACATCGATCTTACAATAACTTTCCCTACGATACAGCTTCTCTAGTAATATGTCAATCCCTTACATAAAATGCCAAATGCCAACATTACATGACAAGAGTACCGTCGGTGCGCCTTAGTCCACAGGCTCCTCTCGCCACGGGCGACTACTTCGCGCTCCGAACTTGACGCGGATTAGTGCAGAGGGCATCCGCATTTGTAGCCATTGTCGGGCCTACGAGCCCATGGCAGCCCGGAGAGATGAACACCGTCAGTCATGAGGGAGATGTCGGACGGGAACGCGCGTCTCCTAAGTCTTGCCGGTGCAAAGTCATGTATAGCCGTGGCACATAACTCTGCGGCGGTTCCATGTGAGCGGTTGCTTCCTCAGCGCCAAGGGGGGGATTCGATTCGCTCCCCAGCAGCGCCGAGGAAGAACCGCCGCGACAGTGGAAGCAGTCTCCGTCGTCATAACCGACAGCGTCGTCAGGAGGAAGCACGAAACACATCTAAAGATGTAAGCGTAGATGGCCCTCGGACCTCGAGGTTCACTTTTTCATCGTTGTCTTCGCCTCCCCAGCATGGGTTGAAGACACGATGGGAGAGTTGTCTCTAGCGCCCTTCTGGGCGTTGCTCAAGATCGAGCTGCACCGGCTTGTCAGAAGGTTGCGTCGCCGGTGTGGAGCTGCTGACTTCTCCCGTCCTTGGCAATTGGCTCAGATGGAATTCGATACGTCGATTCAGGGACCGTCCATAGGGCGTGTTGTTCGAAGCAATGGGATTTTCAACCCCCCGCCCGACAGCGACTAATCGGGGTGACTCGATGCCACGTTCGATGAGATAGTCGCGCACGGTAGTGGCACGATGTTCGGACAGCAGGCGATTGAAGTCCGGGCTGCCGACATTATCGGTGTAGCCCTCGATGACGATTTTTACATCGGGATACCTCTGCAAAATGGTGGCCGCTTCATCGAGGAGTTTCCGGCTGTCTTCGCTCAACGTCGAGCGTCGATGGTTGAAGGTAACCCCCTTGGTCAGGGTCTTTGGCAGCGTCGAAAGTTGTGTCAGGTCCTGACCACGGACTTGATCGCGCAGGCTGCGGACCTCCTCCCCCAGGTTCAGAACCTGATCGGTGGTGCTCGAGAGCTGCTGCCGCAGGTTGCTCGCGCGTGACTCAACTTCGGCTCGGGCCAGCGTCAGATTGCCAATCTCCTTCTGCGCGGCGCCGAGTTTTTCCGTCAAGATCTTGGCCTGGTTTTGGGCGGCATTCCGCGCCTCGATCGTCTGCGAGAGCTCGGTTTGCAGCCCGGTAAGGTCGTTCGACAACTTGGCGATGCGGCCATCCGCCTCGTCTTTGAGGCGCGTCATCGATGCGAGTTGGGTCTGTAGTGTTGCACGCTGCCCACTCATATCAGCGAGTTGAAGGCGCATCTGTTCCCGCTCTGTGCCCGCTCGTGCCAGTTCCTGCTGCATGGCATCGACCTGACCTGTGAGCTGATTGGCGCGTTGCTCGGCATCGGCGATGGCCTGCCGCGCTGCCGTCAGCTCATGTTGACTACCCTCAAAATTGGTGCGTAGGCGCGTGAGCTCTGCGTTGACATCCTCACCACGTGTGCGAGCACTGGCATATTCCTCCTTAAGCCTTTCAACGTCCTTCTGGAGCTGATCCCGCTCTTGGGTCGCGGTCTTCAGTTGGTTTTCCAAGCCTGGGATGAGCACCACACGGCCGGAGAGGTCGCTGATCTCCTTGAGGCGTTCCGTCAGTCTCGCTTGTAGCTCTTGGACCTGTGCCGATAAGCTAACAGCCTGTTGAGCCGCTGCTGATTTGGCCGTCTCGGCCGCGATGAGCGCCTCTCGGGTTTCACGTACGGTCGACTCTGAGGTATTAAGTCGTTGACCCAACTCCTGACGGGTCTGCTCAAG
>Ga0105104_10003801_pt1 | contig 10611 bp, 12 predicted proteins | sample PPLLaktember2015_3_FD_87034 | JGI IMG/M metagenome (GOLD analysis project Ga0105104, IMG submission 87034) | Freshwater sediment microbial communities from Prairie Pothole Lake near Jamestown, North Dakota, USA - PPLs Lake P7 Core (6) Depth... | ecosystem: Environmental > Aquatic > Freshwater >... | reverse complement strand
TAGGGCCGTGCTTTACGCCGGCAGGAACAAAGCAAAGGAAGCTCCGGTCGATAAAGTTCTGCTTACCGTCAATCCATATCTCTATCTCGCCGTTGAGGTTATAGCGGTCGTCAGGGTCAGTGCCGACCCAGGCAATAACCTCATCATAATCATGGACGTGCTCGCCGATGGTGCGGTTTTTCAGTTTGCCCGTCTTATCCGGCCAATCGCCGGGGAGGAACCAGGCGGTTTCCATGTAAAAAGCGCCCTTCATGACATTGCTATCAAGCGAGATGACGCGCCGGGCTTCATTATCCGTAAAAACCGGCGACCACGGCGCGGCGCCGACGACATCCTGGAGGTCCGTGACGAAGTATTTTTTATCCCATTTTGCTTTAGCCATTATTTTTTCTGCCCCTTTCTTTTTTCATGCCCGCCCGGGTCGGCCTGCGCCAGAGACCCGGCGCCTACCATAATGGTGAATTCAAGGTGCGGCCGTGTGAATTTCTTCCAGGTCAGCGGCCCGTGGCTGACGCCTTTGGGCACGTACACCGCGGACGTTTTATCGATGATTAACGGCTGGCCGCCCACGACGAACTCGATGACCCCGCCCAACTCTTCCTGGTTTTTGGGGTCGGTGCCGAGGTGGATGACGATTTCATCATAATCATGCGAGTGTTCGAAGATATGGGTGGGGGGATCCGGCATCGCGAAAACCCAGCCGGTCTCGATATAAAAATTGGAGCCCGGCACCAGCGCATTGCTCATCAGGGTCATCGCATGGTTGCGCCCTTTCACGACCATCGGCGGGATGACTTCATAGCCGGGTTTGCTCACGAAGTGTTTTTTCGCATCGAATTTTTTAGGCAAGGCTTTCCTCCTTATGGGGATATTACTTCATAATATAAGCAGAATTGTTACCGGATTCGAACATGAAAACGGGTGTATCCAACCGCTTGACAATCAACGGGCAATGTTTCAGCCCTTTCGGGATATAAATATAACTGCTTTTAGTGATCGAGTAAGGCTCGCCGCCCATCCAAAGCTCTATTTCCCCGCCCAGTTCCCGCGGGCTGTTGCGGTTAGACCCTACAAACGCAATGATCTCATCAAAGTCATGCTTGTGTTCCGTCTCTATCTGGACGGGCTTGCCGCCGGGCAACTCCCAGAGCCATTCACAACCCGCAAAAAACGCCCCTTTCACAAAAGAGTCCTGGATACACATCATCATGGTCCTATCCAGGGTTTTGCCCTGTTTAGCCTGATCGTTCATCATTTTAACGTATTCAGGGGGGCGGGGCGGCATCAGGTCTTCCGTTAGTATGTTTTTAGCGTATTTTTGTTTCTTTTTAGTAGGCGTAGCTGACCTCCTTGATAAAATAACCAAATTACAGGATACAAGCACCAAACAACTACCAATATTCAATTTTCAATTACCAAACGATTGGATTTTGATATTTGTAATTTGAATTTTGTTTGGTTATTGCGCCACCCCTTTACTCACCAGGCGTCCCGTATGAATCCCGATATCATCGTGATGAATCGGGATATCTTGGTTATTGGTTATTACCCCTATATCCCCTTGGCCGCTTCCATGCCGGCGCTGATAGCGTCCGCAATCAGGAGCGGGTCTTTGCAATCGCCTACCGCATAGACTTCCGGCGCTTTATCTTTAAGGCTTTCATATAAAGCCATATTGGGCGTCAGGGGCAGGGCGGTTACCACCGTATCCGCCTGTAAAGACTTCCGGGCCCCGTCCGCCATGACAATCATCACGCCGTTAGCGTTAATCTGGATATCTTTAACGCCGCTGATAAGCTCAACGTGCTTGCGGCGGAACCAGCCGAACAAATACTGCTGGAGGACGTCCACCATCCCCTGTCCCAGCCGGTCAGCTTTATCTATGACCGTGACGATCCTGCCGCGCCGCGTAAAGAATTCCGCCAGCTCACAGCCGTGCAGGCTCCCCCCGATGATCACGACCCGTTTCCCCATCGGTAAATAGAACTTCGTGAGCCAGCGCAGCAAGCCCGGAGACATAAAGCGGAGGTATGATTTTAACTGCCGGTGCAGGGCGGCATTGCTGACCACGTTTTTACTTTCGATGCCTTTGATATCCGGCGCAGCCTGCGCGCCGCCCGCGGCCACAATGACGGCATCCGGTTTGATCTTGTTCAGCGCGGCCGGTTTTATTTCTTTGCCGAGCTGTATTTTTACATTGAGGTTTTTTAGCTGCCGCTCGTAGTATTTTACCAGCCCGGGGAGGTCTTCCAGTTCCGTGCCTTTGACGATGGCCGCAATATTGAGCAGGCCGCCGGCTTTGGGGGATTTATCATAAAGCGTGACATCATGCCCGCGCAGGGCAGATACGCGCGCTGCTTCCAGCCCGGCCGGCCCCGCCCCGATGATGAGCACCTTTTTCTTTTTATCCGCTTTCTCAATCTTGTTATAGGTTTTACCCATGAAAGCGTTCACGCGGCAGCGCTGGCTGCCCAGGCAGTTTTCACATGCCATGCAGGGAACAATGTCTTTTATCTTGCCGGCGATTATTTTGTTAGGGTATTCCGGGTCCGCCTGCAGGCGCCGTGTCATGGCAATAAAATCGGCTTTGCCTTCCTCCAGCGCCTTCTCTCCCAGTACCGCGTCAAGCTTGGCCACCACCATGACCGGGATCTTGACCGCCTCTTTAATCCGGCCGGCCAGGTTTACGTTCCAGGCGGCGCCGCGCAGGCTGATATCATAAGCTTTGGGGAAGGATTTGAGGGGTATCGGCGCTTCCGGGAAGAAAAGGATATCCGGCAGATATGCCCCAACGTGATAGCCCAGCCAGTGGCTGCGCACATGAATCATGTTGGCGCCGGCGGCTTCCAGTAATTTTGCCGTCGTTTTGGCGTCTTCGATAGTAATGCACTTTTCATTGGCGATACCGACAAACTGCCCGAATTCCGAGGCATTGATACAGACGGAGACGGGGAAATCCGCGCCGTTACGGCGTTTTATCTCTTTAACGATAGAGGTGACAAAGCGCGCCCGGTTCTCATGGCTGCCGCCGTAGGCGTCTTTACGCTGGTTCCAGAACGGAGAAAGGAAGTTGTGCAGCAGGTGGCTGCTGGCGGCGTTAATATCCACGCCGTCAAACCCGGCTTTTTGCGCCCGGGCGGCGGCACTGGCGAACTTATCGATGATAATCTCGATTTCCGGTACCGTCAATTCCCGCGGCATATCATTATGAAAATCATATTCGGACTTCAAGCTAACGCGGGAGGCGGCAATAGCGGGTCCTTTAAACGGTGGGTTGGGGTCTTCGAAGAGGGGAGTTTGCCACGGCCCGTCATGGTTCATCTGCATGAAAGTGGGGCAGCCGTAGCTGTGAATCATCTTCGGGAGGGCGCTCAAACCTGCCACGTATTTATCATCATCGATACGGTAACGGGCGCGCCAGCGGGCACCGGACGGATAATCTATCGTCGGTGATTCAACGATGAGCAGGCCCACGCCGCCCCGCGCCAACGATTCGTAGTATGACATGACCCTGGCGTTCATCGTGGTCTCATCCTCGTGCCACATCATCACGCCCGCCCCGGTTTTTACTATCCGGTTACGCGTTTTGACCGGCCCGATATATCCCGGTTCGAGCAGCTTCTCGAATTGTTTGTTAGCCATAGCTGTTTTCTCTCCCGCTGGTAAAACTTGCTGATATTATACAACTTTAACCATTCAAGTTCATATTTTGCTAAAAAACAGATATTTCAATTGCACACCGGGGTTTATGAGGCCGGGTAAAAAAACCAGATAAATCAGCCTGGCAGCTTAGGTAAAAAATGGGGGAAGCAATAAAGCGCTGTAAGAGTAATCTGTAACCCAGTAAATTATATTCAGCATTTTTGTAAAAATAACGTGGAAAACGGGATCGAATACCTGCCATGCCAGTATCAACCCTACAAAACCGAAAATGCCGAAGGCAGGGCTGGCAATGGCCGTAGAATACTTGCGGGCGGTATTATCATTCATAAAGAGCGCGATAACGTGGCTGCCATCCAAAGGGGGAATGGGCAGCAAATTCAGGATAAACAGAATCAGGTTCATAGAAAATAACATGCTTAAAAAGATGGGCACCCCTGACAGAAATCCTTCAGCGTCAGAGGTCACGAACAGGCGCGGGTTAGCCGTTTCCGGCCCGGTAAAGAAACCGGAAATCACTCCGATCTCAATAATGATGAAACAAATGACCATCAGCAGGAAGTTAGCCGCCGGCCCGGCTAAAGACATCCAGGCTGCTTTACGGGGATTTTTGTACGCCCAGACAGGGTCATAAGGCGTTTGCGCAAAACCGAAGGGCCATTTGATGAGAAATATGGAGATGATGGGGATTAATACCATGCCGAGAGGCGCGCGTTTGATATGGGGCCACGGATTAAGCGAAACCTGCCCTCCGTGGTAGGCGGTAAGGTCGCCGCCTTTTTTGGCTGCCCAGGCATGCGCCGCTTCATGAAATGTGGCGGAGATGATAAATACAAAATACCACGCAAAAGCGTAGGCAAGTTCTTTTTGTTCCATAGGATGGCGTTATTATATGAAAGGCTGATACCGTATGTCAATTAAACATAGGGAGTAGGGTTTAGGGGTTAGGCGAAAGTAACAAATGACAAGTAACAAGTATCAAGGAAGTGACAAGTGAGGAGAAGATACAAACACCAAGATATCCCGATTCACGTGCCATATTAATGGCGTCGTTCATGCGGGACGCCGGGGGTAAAGGAGTGGCGCAATAACCAAAGTAAGTTTCAAGGTATAAAAGTTTAATAAATGTAATTTGATTTGGTGTTTGGAAATTGGTTATTGGTTTTTCCCCTTTACTCCTTAACAGTTCCTTGTTACTTGAAGCTCTCTCCGCAGAGAGAGCATTGATACTTGCTACTTATTTATCCAGCATCTGTTTCATCGGGCCCCAGTAGTATTCCTTCCACCCCCGGGCAACGTCATCGAACTGGTCTTCCGGCACGCCGGTCTGGGTGAAGGTTAATTTGGTCCCGCCCTCAACTTTAGCCAGGGCAAACGTGACTTCAGAGAAAACGCCTTCCGGCCAATCATCCGCGCGCCAGTTCTGCACGATCTTTTTATCCTGTTCCAGCTCTTTGTTGACGCCGGTAGCATAGCCGTCAAAAACCGTAAATTTACCGCCCACCTTGCGGCTGATGGCGGCTTTACCGCCGGTGAAGGCCGCGTGTTTTTTTGCATCTATCAACGCCTCATAGACATCATGCGGGCTTGCCTTAAATATAACCGATTGTTTGATCGTCTTTACCGCCATACTATCCTCCTCCACGTCTTTTTGTTTTAGCTTTTGTTATTGGAATTTTATAATTATTTAGAGTTTCGGATTTAGGATTTTGGGTTTTTCTCCGCCATTCCTTTCAGGCATTCTTTTTTATCCAAGCCGGCCTGCCATTTGGCGCAGCATTCCGGCTTTACAGCATGGATGGCGCAGCCGCTTAAGCCCCCTTCCCATTTCAAGAAAGCACATGCCCCGTCCTTATGCTTTATCAGCCTCCACTCGGAGTACTTCCAGCGCGGGTCGTCATAAAGCTCTTCCCAGTCATTCAGCGTAATGCCCAGGAATTTCACGATCCTGTCTATATCAACGGGCGTGACGAAAGCCTGGTGCATCGTGCAGCAAGTGCCGCAGCGGCGGCATTCTATCGGTTGGGTCGATTCAGCATTGGGCATAAAACTATTTCACAATCGCGCTTATCTGCTTGAATTTATCCCCTTTGGCTACTTTCAGCAACTCGAAGAGCGCCATCTCGGTAGTGGAGGGCATAATGCCCAGCATCCCCATTTTAGAGATGGCGGCGGCTTTATTTCCCGGCTCGCGGGAAGAAATACAATCCGTAACCACTTCCACCTGGTAGCCGGCGTGCGCCAAGGCAACGGCCGTCTGGTAGGTGCAGATGTGGGCTTCTATCCCGGCAATGAGCACCTGTTGGCGCTTTAGTTTACCCAGTTCTTCCATAAAAGCCGGTTCATCGCAGCAGCTAAAGCAGGTCTTCTCCACCGGTTTAACATTGGGGATGATGGTTTTTATTTCCGGGATGGTAGGGCCCAAACCTTTAGGATATTGTTCGGTTACGATGACGGGCAGTTCTAACGCGAGTGCGCCTTTGGTTAGTTTTACGACGTTATTTAAAAGCTTTTCTTTATCGTGCATCACCGGGAAAAGCCTTTCCTGGAAATCTATGAGCACCAAAATAGTGTTTTCCGTGGTGAGAGATGCTGGAATCATTTTTCATTACTCCATTCAAAAACAAATCTTGATTAAAGTTTATCGCCTGATTGGAAGGTTGTCAAAGAAGGCGGGCTTAACAATTAAAGCCGAAAGTGCTTGACCCGCACTACGATAACGGGGTGATGGCTACATCTTTACACTAAAAACTTGTTGATGGCAGTAGCAGCTTGGCGTTTTTCGTTATGGCTTTTGACTTTTAAGTTTTGAGTTACTCTTGAGACTATTGTCGCAGAACAGGCATTAATCTCCCTGTACCATGTTAGCAGGTGAAAGTTATTTACCCGGAGGTGAACCTGTGGACGCACTTAACAAAGGCGCAAAAAAAGAGGCACTAAAAGACATTATCCTGGACCTGCATAAAGGCCTGCCTGCGGAAAAAGCCCGCGACCGCTTTGAAAAAGAAGTGGGCAACGTCTCTTCTACGGAAATCGCGGAAATGGAACAATCCCTTATTGACGAGGGGGTCTCCCCGGACGAGATCAAGAAATTCTGCAACGTCCACGCCCTTATCTTTGAATCCGCATTGGAAAAAGCTACGCTGCAGGATACATCGCCTTCCCACCCGGTACATCTCTTTAAACAGGAAAACCGGGAAACGGAAAAACTGGTAACCGGCATAAAAGAAGCCGCCGCATTGCCCAAAGATTTTACGGCAGTTAAAAGAGGCATAGCCGCCGACCTGCGCCAGTTAAAAGACATCGAGAAGCATTATGAAAGAAAAGCCCAGCTCCTTTTCCCCTTCCTGGAAAAGCACGGCTTCATGGGGCCGTCCAAGGTGATGTGGGGCAAAGATAATGAAATTAAAGACCTGCTCAAGAAAGCTTTAACAAAAATCGAGGCGGTTGACAGCGCACCGAAGTTGGCGGAATTCAATAAAGAAAACCTTGATCCGCTTTTAGAGGAAGTAACCGGTATGATCTTCAAAGAAGAGAACATCCTCTTCCCCGCCGCCCTGGAAAAGCTTACCCCGGCAGAATGGGTAGATATTTTACGGGAAAGCGATGATATAGGGTACGCTTTTATCACCCCGCCGGAAGGGACGGAAGACCTGGTAAAGCACCTTGAAGAAGCGATTATGGACGAGGCGGTTTTTAAGGATGAGTCTATCCAGTTACCGACCGGTAACATAAAATTGAATGAGCTGTTGCCTCTGTTGAATACCCTGCCAATTGATATCACTTTTGTAGATAAAGATGACACCGTGCGGTATTTCTCCCAGGGCAAGGACCGGATTTTCAGCCGCACGCGGGCAGTAATAGGTCGGAAGGTGCAGAACTGCCACCCGCCGCAGAGTATGGCCGTAGTGGAAAAGATACTGACATCCTTTAAGAATGGGTTAAAAGACTCTTATGATTTCTGGATCAATATGGGCCCGAAGACGGTCTATATCCGCTATTTTGCCCTGCGTGACAGCAGCCGCAATTACCTCGGGACGCTGGAAGTGACCCAGGACATTGCACCCATTAAAAAACTTGAGGGCGAGAGGAGGCTAATTGATGAAAACCGTTAATTTTGATAAAACATTATTTGAAGTTACCGAACAGTACCCGGAGCTTGTACCGGTGCTGGCGGAGGCGGGTTTTGCCGGAGTCGCCAACGAGCAAATGCGGAAAGGGCACGGCCGCGTCATGACTATTGCCAAGGGCTGCGAACACCTGGGCATTGATATCCAGGCGGTCGCCAGGGTACTGGAAGCTAAAGGATTTACGGTTAAGAATTGCGCCGCCTAGATCATACTTAACTTTTGGCTAAACAGCTTCCGCAGGCTTATTTAAATAAAGCAGCCCAGACGATAGCATCCAATACCGCCGTATGCAAAGCGAAATACCCTGCGCCGGCTACCGCCAGCCAGTAAGCAATGCCGCGTGTTTCCGGCTGCAAGGCAAGTAAAGCCCATAACAGCGCAATTGAGCCCAAACCTACCAGAGCCAGGACACTGCGTATTGCGATCCAGAGCCCGTTTCCTCCATTATTAACAAACATATTCGTCAACGGCATCCAGAAAGCCGAGGCGATAAGAATTACCAGGAAGATTGCGTAAAAAAGATAGTAACTTATGTTTGCTCCGGCCGGTTCAATACGGAAGAGTATGTAATAAATAAAAGCAAAATACCCCAGGGCGGAAATAATCATGGAAAAAAAATATACCGGTCTGATGCTTTCCGGCACCCCACCCCATAACACATTTGCTCCGCCCCCCTGGCCTTTAAGCCCATAGATATAGCTTAACATGACTGCCGCCCCTCCCAGGATATTGATAATAAGAAGTATTAACTGCTGGGTCCCCATAGCTTTACTCCTTTGCATCATTTCATCCCTTGGCCTTCTCTTACTCCTACAAGCAGGACGCCGGGTCCGCCGTGGACTCCCAATCCGGCGCCCATTTTCATGATATTGATTTTGTCTTCCGGGAAAAGCTCCCCGAGGCGTTTTTTCAGTTTGTCTGCCTGCTCCGGTATTGAACTATGAACAATGACCGTTTCAGCAATATTTCGCTTCTCCTGAACGAACTTATAAATCCTGTCCATACCGCGGGAAATACTCCTTATTAGTCCGGCCCTGATGACATCGCCTTCACGGAAGGTAAGGAGTGGTTTTACATTGAGAATGTTGGCTGCTGCAACTATCGTTTTACTGACACGGCCGCTCCGCGCCAGGTATTTCATGGTATCGAAAAAGCCGAACATATCTATATGGCTGATGCTGGCGCGGACCTCTTCCGCCAGTGCAGTGAGGCTTTTCTGGCTTTTTGCTAAACTGACGGCATGCATTGCCAACAGTGCCAGCCCGGCGGAATTAAAACGAGAATCTATTACCTCGATCGGGCAATTGCTACCCAGCATCTTTTTAGCGATATTCGCAGAATTGCAGGTGCCGCTGATCTTTGAGGAAATATGTAAGGATATTATTCCGTCGGCTTTATCACAATATTCGCGGTAAACGCTCTCAAAATCCTCCGGCGTAGGTTGTGAAGTGGCTGGGTGGACGGAAGTGTCTGTAAGCTTTTTATAGAAAGTATCGCTATCTATATCCACGCCGTCACGGTATACTTTATCCCCGAAGCGGACGTAAATCGGCACCACGTGTATGCCTAGATGCTCCGCCATCTCCCTCGGGATGTCAGAAGTGCTATCTGTAATAACCTGTATCTGGGGCATCTTACTACAACCCTGCTACTACGTTATAATACCAGCACGTTGGCAAAAACCTGCCATGCTAGCAGTGATTTAGCTACCAGGCTTAAGACGATGTAAACTTTTTCACCGTAAAGGTAATTCCGCCAGGGGCCGACCTGCTTATATTGCAGAATCATGTTGACAGCAAAGCAGTTAAAGAAAACAAACAGTGACACGATGATGCCGTAAACAAACCCGGGCGGAGACGCGCTGACTCCCGGCGCAATGACATATATAGCTACGGCGATCCAGGGAATGACGCCGGCAAAGCTCCCGAACCAGAACGGTATCCAGTTAGGTTTGCCCGGTTTTTCATACTTTTCCTGCAATGCGCCGAAGAGTATCATGCAGGCGTTGATGCCGAAGATGGCCAGCAGGGCGGCAATATCGCTGATGCCGGTAATCTGTGAGATCAAAACGATCATAATTGAAGAACTGAAAAAATACTCTATCCAGCGTCCGTAATTGCGGCTCTGCAGCAGATTGCGTTTGTACCAGGGAAAGACCCAGGGGGAGGCGATCAGCAGCAGGGCGAGTGCCGATATCGCCATAAAAGCGAAAACGCCCCATCCGGTCTGTATGTCCCACAGGTGTTGAAGGGTGCTGGCGCTGCCGGGCGGGCCCTGCATAAACGTTGCGGTTACGGGGAGGGAAAAACTGTTGGTGAGTACCGCCATCATCACTGCCTGCACCGCTAAAATAATCCCGACGATAATGTTCCAGACTCTCAAGTTATTGAGTTTCCGTTCAATGGACTTGTCAAAGGCTTGTTCAGAAGTCATATTTTCTCCTCCTTTTGGCATATTGCTTATTGTTCTTAGTATAGGATTATTATATTAATTGTCAACCTGCTGCGATATAACTTAAGTCTCACGCGGTTTATCCGGCGATACACGGTGAGTGCTTTTACAGCTAAAAAAAATACTTTCGTAACTATTGCAAAAACAAAATTGCCATTATATAATATCCAACGGTGGTTTTCTGTCAAGGTTATCGCAAATGCTATGTATTTACACAGTCGCGACGCGGTTACGGATGACCTTAGCTCTAACCAACTAATTAAAGAAAGGAGATCATCCGTGGCTTTTCAGGACAAAACATTACAATGTGCCGATTGCGGCGCCCAGTTCACTTTCTCCGCAGCCGAACAGGAATTTTTCCAGTCCAAGG
>Ga0105104_10003800_pt1 | contig 10613 bp, 11 predicted proteins | sample PPLLaktember2015_3_FD_87034 | JGI IMG/M metagenome (GOLD analysis project Ga0105104, IMG submission 87034) | Freshwater sediment microbial communities from Prairie Pothole Lake near Jamestown, North Dakota, USA - PPLs Lake P7 Core (6) Depth... | ecosystem: Environmental > Aquatic > Freshwater >... | reverse complement strand
CCGTCGTCCGCGATGTCGGCCGAGACCACGATGACCGCAACCGCGCCCGCCATCGCGGCGCCGAGCGCGACCAGATGACGGCGGGCGATGGCCGCGCGCGCGAGCCGGGCGAGGGCGGCGGCTGCGATCCCGATCGCGACGAACAGCGCGGGCACGATCCACAGCGACAGGCGTTCGAACATCGGCACCAGGCGGAGTCCCGCCCAGGCGAACGCCGAGAGGGGCACCGCTGCCAGCAACACGCCCGCGGCGGGCCTCGCCCGCGTGGCGACCGCCACCCCCCCGCCGACCAGGAACCAGAAGAGCAGCCAGTGGCTGGTGCCGACCGGCTTCACCGCGAGCGGGTGAAGGCGGGACCCGAGCCAGCCGAGGGTTGCCGTGATGCCGGCCCCGGGGGGCGGCATTGCAAAGCTCCAGTATGTCTGCAGGTAGCCGCTGCCGAGTGCGTGCTGGAACGAAGCCAGGTAGTGGAGGCCGAACGACGCAAGCCAGCCGAGGGCCGGCAGCGCCGCGAGCGAGGTGACCCGCCAGCCGTGGCGCCGCCAGAGCACGACGTGCAGGACGATCGCGCAGGCGGGCGTCACCAGTAGCGCGGCCGTCCCGAACCAATGCGACACCGCGGCGGCCGTCCACCACGCCGCGACACGCAGCCGGTCGCGCCGCGCGTCGGCGTTCCCCTCGCCTTCCAGGATCCACGCCGCCAGCGCGGGCAGCAGCAGGCCCCAGAAGGCATCGGCCGAGTAGGGCTTCAGCTCCACCGCGTGATAGGAGAGCCACGGGCTGAAGGCGCAGAGGAGCGTGAGCACGCCGCCGCCCCAGGGCCCGAGCCAGCGCGCGCCGATCCACGCGGCCGTGGCCAGCGTGCCGAGGCCGAAGAGCAGCGGGAGCGCGCGCAGGGCTTGTTCGCTGCCGCCGGCGGCCAACAGCACCAGTCGTTCCGCGGCGAGCCAGCCGAAAGGCGCGCTCTGCGCGAGCCAGAGGGGCCCGGCGAGTTCGACGAGCGTCCGGCCGCGAACGTTCAGCGCGAGCATCTCCTCGTCGAGCCACAGGGGGATCCCGCCCGCCCATTGGTAGATCAGGAGCGCCCCGCCGACCGCGGCGGCGCACGCGACGACGACCGACGCGGGCTGTAATCGTGCCGGGCGGGAGTGTTGCGGCCCGACGCTCAGCACTTGGCCGGGCGGGGCAGCCTCGCCGGTGGGGCTGTCCCCCTGACGTACCGGCAGCGGCTGCAGTCGTGAGGGCATGTATCGATCAATTGGCGAAGCGTGCTGGCGAGCGCCGCCAGGTCGCACGGCTTCTTCATCAGGGCGCAGTAGCCGACGCCAGCGAAATCGGCCGGGTTCAGCAAGACCTGCCCGCTGACGACGACGATGGGGACGGGGCGCGAGTGGTGGACGTCGCGAAGCGTTCGAATCAGTTCGTGCCCGTCCATGCCCGGCATCGCAAGGTCCGTGAGCACCACGTCGAAACCATCGTACGCGAGCTCCAGGGCCCGGCTGCCGCTGCCGGCAAGGGTAACCGAAAAGCCTTCGATCGAGAGAGCGCTTTCGAACAACTGCAGGGTGTCGAGATGATCGTCGACAACGAGGACCCGTGGAGCATGCACGACGGATGAACCCCCTTGAAGGATGGTCCGGCGCTTAAAATCGGACCAGCCTGAGCAGCTTTCATGCCAAGCCCAGCGTTGGCCGTTTTTCACGGGAATGACCCGCGCGGCGCCTGGAGGGCGTTGGGCAAAGCTACAAGCCGGGCTCCGAGTGTCGAGGACGTGACAGGGCAGCCAGGATTCAGGAAGTTCGCTGAATCCCGGATCCTGACTCCTGGTTCCGGGTGCCGGTAGTATGTGGTGATGACGGCCGCACAACTGATCAACCGCGAGCGGGTGGTGGTGCTCGGGTGGGGGCGGGCGATCCTGCTCCAGCTCGCCCACCCGCTGGTCGCAGCCGGCGTTGCCGCGCACAGCGATTTCGGGGGGCACCGGCTTGGCCGGCTGCGGCGGCTGCACGGGACGATCGGCGCGATGCTCGACTTCACCTCGGGCGATGCGCACCGGGTCCGCGCCGCCGCGGCACGGATCAACGCGATCCACGACCGGGTGAACGGTCGGCTGCGCGACAACGCTCGCGGCTATCCTGCCCGCGCCTCGTACTCCGCTGCCGACCCGGCGCTGCTGCGCTGGGTGCACGCCACCCTGCTGGACTCGATCCCGCTGGCGTACGAGCGGTTCGTCGCGCCGCTCCCGAAGGGGTGGCGGGACCGCTATTGCGAGGAGTCAGCGGAGACGGCCCGGCTGCTGCGGGTTCCGGACGGCCTCGTGATTGCGGGCGCCGGGGAGCTCGACGCGTACCTGCGACAGATGCTGGCCGGGCCGGCGATCGAGGTCACGCCCGCCGCCCGCGAGGTCGCGCGCCAGTTGCTGTACCCGCCCCTCACCGACCCTACGCGGCCGGCCGCCTGGCTGGTGCGTCTCGTGACGCTCGGCCTGCTCCCGCCTTCCGTCCGCGACGAGTACGGCTTCCCATGGAGCCCGGCGCGCGAACGCGCACTGAGCGTGTTCGCCTTCCTGGTCCGGCACGCCCTGCCGCTCACGCCAAGCTTTCTCCGCTACTGGCAGCCGGGCGCGACCAGGCGCGGCTTTGCGTGACAGCGCGATGCCTTCTACATTCTCAATTCTCAATTCTCAATTCTTCTCAATTCCTCCGTGGCCGTGCCCCGCCCCATGCACCGCCTGCACCACCGCCTCGACGTAGTGGATGTACTCGACGTAGGCGGCCACGTAGCGCCGGCCCGCTTCGGGCGATTCCTCCGCCCGCGCCTTTGCCTCCTGCACGCGCGCGAAGCGTTCCCTCACGCCGGCGCCCAGGTGGCCCGTCAGGAGCTGGCTCAGTCCGTCGGCCGAACCCTGTCCGAGCGCCTGGTCCGCGGCGGCGATGGGCTTTTCCACGCTGCCCGCCGGCTTCAGGCCGGTGTAGGGGGCGCCTTCGCCCGCGCGGTGCAGCCGGACGAGCGTCTCGAAGAAGTAGCGGTCCGCCAGTTCACGCGCCTCGCCGCCGCCGGTGCGAACGGCGAGGGTCTTCTGGAAGGCGGCCCTGAGTTCCGACTCGGCCTCGGGCTTCACCCACTTCAGGACGGGCTGGATGTCCCCGCGCTGCAGTGCCAGCCGGGCGGCCGACACGACCGGCCCGTCGAGGGTGTCGCAGTGGGCCCGTGCGGGGGCGGGGAGAGCAAGGGCCGCGGCAAGGGCGGCGAGGACAACGATCGCGCGGAACGGGGGCCTGGTCATGGTGATCCTCCTTCTCCGAGGATAGCGGTTCGCCGCCGTGGCCCGTATGATCCAGGTCACTGCACCTTCAGTTCTTCATTCGAACCCGTCCACCAGCCGGACCTCGAGGGGCTGGAGCGGTGAGGCGAGGTCTCGTACAATCGGGGAATCCGGATCAGTTCGGCAACTTCGAGGAGGTGTCCCCATGTTCGAGTTCCGCCGTGTCGCCGCGTGTGTCCTGGCTGCCACCTTCGTCCTCGGCGCCGTATCGGTTGCGGCCGCGCAGGAGAAGCCGCCCGCCATGTCGAAGGAAGAGCAGGCGATGATGGAGGCGATGGCCAAGGCCTCGGCCGTCGGCCCGAATCACAAGCTTCTTGCCTCGATGGTCGGCGATTGGTCGTTCGTCATGAAGATGTGGATGGACCCGTCCGCGCCGCCCTCGGAAACGAAGGGGACGGTCAGCAACCACTCGCTCCTCGGTGGGCGTTACGTCCAGGGCGAGTTCAAGGCGCCCGTGATGGGGATGCCCTTCGAGGGCGTCAGCGTGAACGGCTACGACAACGTGACGCAGCAGTTCGTCTCCACGTGGTTCGACAACATGAGCACCGGGATCATGTTCATGACCGGCACGTACGACGCGGCGACCAAGAGCCTTACCTATCTCGGCGAGATGGCCGACCCCATGAACCCGTCCGTCAAGGTCAAGAGCCGCGAGGTCATCCGCCTGGTGAACGACAGCCAGCACGTGATGGAAATGTTCGAGACCCGCGGCGGCAAGGAGACGAAGACGATGGAGGTGACCTACACGAGGACGAAGTAGGATCAGGAATCAGGATTCAGGAGTCAGGAGCCAGGATTCAGGAGTCAGGAGCCAGGATTCAGGAACCAGGGAGTCGGTCACCCGGTTCGGCGCGATCCCCGGCGGCCCTGGATCCTGAATCCCGAATCCTCTTCAGGAGCTCCCCGAGCAGCCACTGCGTCAGGCCCCAGATGAGACGGCCTTGGTAGCGGTAGGCCGGCGGCACGGGCGGCAGCCAGCGAGCGACCCAGCGCCACGGCCGCCGGGACGACCATCGGCCGAAATACGTGAGCGGCACCCACACCGCTTCCTGGACCTCGGGGCCCGGCTGCAGCGCCTGGGCGCCGTGCAGCGCGAATACGTACGCGAAGACCGCGCGCAGCGCGGCGGGACGCCGGCCGGAGAATCGCAGCAGCGGCAGGGTGCCAATCAGGTGCGCGTGCTCCTGGAGGTCCAGCCCCAGCTCCTCGCGCGTTTCACGGATGGAGCAGGCCGCCATGCTGCTGTCACAGGCCTCTCGCTTGCCGCCCGGCCACGCCATGTGCCCAGACCACGGGTCGCCGCGCCGCCTGGCCCGCCGGATGAACAGGAGTTCCACCTGCCTGCCGTTCTCGCGCAGCACGGCCGCAACGGCCGCGGTGCGGCCTTCCACGTGTTCCTCGGGAGGGGGAAGCGTGTGACGAAGAGCGGCGCGGATGTCGGACAACGTTGGATGCGCGGGCGACGGCATGTGACGTGACCAGGAGGCGCTGCGATTGTAGTGCAAGCGTGTGGGGTACGATCCCTGACCCCCGATTCCCGATTCATGCCTCCCCGCCAACCGGGCGGCAGCGATCTTGGCGCCTGTGCTAGATTCCCACGGCTCGGGACCGTCGATGACCACCTGGCAGGGCGTGCAGGGCACCTACGTGGTGAACCGACGATCCTGATCGCGTTCGAGTTCTTCGCCTGGACGCCAGCCTCCGAGTGGGGTGGCGGCAAGGTGCGGATCCCGCTCGAAGACGACGCCCTCGTCACTGACGCCCCTCGCCCTTCGCTTCCGACGCGAGGCGGGCCGTCCCTTCCTACGGCCAGAGCCACCCGAACACACCGCCCGTGAGGAGCCCGTAGATCAGGCCATCGATGTTGGACTTCAACGTCGAGAGCCAGTGGCGCTTGTACCAGATGGTGTTCTGCCAGAGTGCGAGCGAGTAGCCGACGAACGCGGTGGCGCCCGCGAAGCGGTGGACGGCCAGGTACGGCGCGTCGGGGCCGAGCGCGCGGCCGGCGATGTAGGCGGCGAAGACGCCGACCACGACGCAGTAGACGAACCACAGCGCGAGCTGACCGCCCATCGCCGGGGGCCCGCTCCGCATGACCGTCATCACGGCCACCGGCCCCTTCTTCATCTTGTCCACGAAGCCCGGGGTGTTCATCTCCTTCGGGCTGCTGACGCATGGCACGAAGTAATCGCCCGGCGGGATGCTGAACCGCCGGAGCGCGGCCATCACCTCGTCTTCCGACGCGAGCTTCCTGTAGTCGGACCGGTGCCACGGAAGCAGCATGTGGAGGACCGAGCTGACCAGGAACACGACGACCGCGGAGACCAGGATCGGCAGCCAGAGGGAGAGGATCGGCACCATCACGACCTCCTGTCGAAGGGCCCGCCAGCATCCCGGCACATGGCGGCAGGGATTCCTCGGCGGGCGGAGACGTTGGCGGATCCCCCGGATTGTGCCACAAACGACCCCCTACGTTGTTTCCGCCTTTCGTCCGGCCATGATCATCTGCCGCGACGTCGCACGCATCGGCCCGAAGCGGTAGTCGCCCCACGTCTTCTCCACCTCGAATCCCGTGACCCGGAAGAGCAGTTCCAGCTCGCGGGGGAAGTAGACGTGGCTCTCGAAGTCGCTGACGAACCGATCCGCTGCCTCCGAGGAGGCGAAGGCGTCGTAGAGGAAGTGAATCCGAGCCCTTTGGAGGTGTGGGAGGTAGCGGACCGTCCGGTAACGAATCAGCCGCGATCCCTCGTCGGGCGCCTCCGCGTCGATGTCCATCTGCACGAGCGCCCTCGGCGGGTGCTGCATCGAGTCCGCATACGCGGCCAGGTCCGGCATCGTCACGTCCACGACGAACCGCCCGCCGGGGGTGAGGTTGTGCCACGCGCGACGCCAGGTCGCGAGCTGGTCGTCGAGCGACAGCACGTGGCACAGGGTGGAGCAGGGGACGATGACGAAGTCGAACGGAGTCGAGGAGGACCAACTGGTGATGTCACCCTGCTCCAGCGTCAGCCGCCCGCGCGCACGCGGATCGAGCGCCTCCGCTTTGGCCCGGGCCTGTCCGAGCATCTGCTCGTTGACGTCGATGCCGACGATGTCGGCGCCGGTGCGCACCGCGGTCTCGGCCATCGGCAGCGTGACGCGCCCGCTGCCGCAACCGAGCTCGAGCACCCGGCGGGGCCGGTAGCGCTCGAGGAGCGCGCGATAGAAGCGCACGTCCAGATCGTCGCCCTCGTGTTCCAGGTCGTACTGTTCGGGTCTCGTGTAGATCGTGTCGGGCATGCTCACCCTCTTGCAGGGGGAGTGCCCGCGCAGCCCCTCCGTTTCCAGCTGGTTTCCGATCCCCTGAATCCTGATTCCTGAATCCTGATTCCTCTTGGCTTCGAAACCGACGGCCTGGTCACGGGGACGGTCTCGCTTCCTCCCAAGGTGTACGACAGCGACGACAAGATCCGGACGTTCTACGCCGCCATGCTCGACCGCCTTGCCGCCGAACCAGGCGTCGCGCGCGTGGCGGCCGCGTCGCTGGTTCCGCTCGCGGGCGGCAACGACACGTCGGTGCACCTGGAAGGGAGGCCGCCGGCCTCGGACCGGGAGAAGCGTTACGCCCAGGTGCGGTCGGTCTTCGGCGCGTTCTTCGACACCTTCTCGATCCCGCTGTCCGCCGGCCGCCCCTTCGACGACCGGGACGTGGAGGCCGCGCGCCGGTCGATTGTCATCAATCGCGAGATGGCCGAGCAGTTCTTCCCCTCCGTGGACCCGCTCGGTGGCCGCCTGGTGGTGGACTTCGGGAAGCCGACGACCCTCGAGGTCATCGGCGTGGTGGGCAACGTCAGGGAATGGGGGCCGACCGGCATCGAGCCGCCGATCATGTACGTTTCGGCCCACCTCGCCTTTTCCGCAATCATGCGTGTCGCCGTCCGAAGCGCCGGCGACCCGGCGGCAGTCGGGGGTGCGATCCGCCGCGCCGCCCGAGCCCTCGATCGGAACCTCGCCGTGGCCAGGATCGAGCCCATGTCGCAGACGCTCGCCACCCGCTTGGCGCAGCCGCGCCTGCGCACCGCGCTCCTGGCTGGCTTCGCGGGCGTCGCGCTCCTGCTCACCCTCATTGGACTCTACGGGGCCTGTCCTACTCCGTGGCGCGGCGACGGCGGGAGATCGGCATTCGCCCCGCGCTGGGAGCGCAACCTGCGGAAGTGCGACGAATGGTGTTGCGGCAGGGCGCCGCACTGGTGGCGGCAGGACTCTGCCTTGGCGGCGGGGCGGCGCTTGCCGCGACCCGCCTGCTGTCTACTCTCCTGTTCGAGGTGCGGCCGCGCGACCCCGCCGTCTTCGGCGCCGTCACTCTTTGCCTGGCCGTCGCGGGCCTTGTCGCGGTGCTGATTCCGGCGGCGCGGGCCACGGAGGTGGATCCGGTCACCGCGCTGAGGAACGAGTAGCGGATTCCGAGGTCGGGCGACTTTCGAGGTCGGGCGACTTTGCCGAGAACCAAAGTCACCCGACCCCCTCGGTCAGGCCGCCCGGGTGCGCGCCCGGTGCGCCGCAGTCACGCCTTCCGCAAACTCCTCGATTGCCTTGCGGTTGAACGCCGGGAGGTCGTCGGGCTTCCGCGAGGTGACCACGCCGCGGTCCACCACGCACTCCTGGTCCGCCCACTCGCCGCCGGCGTTGCGAATGTCGGTCTGCAGCGACGGCCACGACGTCATCTTCAGGCCCTTCACCACGTTCGCCTCGACCAGCAGCCACGGGCCGTGACAGATCGAGGCGATCGGCTTGCCCTGATCGAAAAACGCGCGCACGAGTTGCACGGCTTGCGGGTTCATGCGCAGTTTGTCTGGGTTCATCACGCCGCCCGGCAGCACCAGGCCGTCGTATTCGTCGGCCTTCACCTCGGCCACCGCGCGGTCCACCTTCACATCTTCGCCCCACTGCTTGTGGTTCCAGCCCTTGATGGCGCCGCTTTCCGGCGAGACGACGTCCACCTTCGCTCCCGCCTGCTCCAGTGCGCGCTTCGGCTCGATCAGCTCGGACTGCTCGAACCCGTGCGTCGCGAGCACCGCGATTCTCTTCCCCGACAGCTTCTGGTCCATTCGCGACCTCCTGTATGCATTTGTGACTGGACGAAACGTGCGGCCGGCGCCGCGGGTCCGGCCCCCGCAGGAAACATCAAGAACGGGGCCAGGTCGCGAAAAACGCTGGGTTTCGAGAGTGACCCCAGCTACTATGCGTGCCGGTCCGGCAATCGTCGGGCCGAAGGAGCCCGCATGAAGCGTCCGAAGGCTGCTGCCGTTCGCCACCCAGCCGCGCCCGTCGTCGCGAAGGTTGACTACAAGAAGAGCCACCCCGAGTTGTACCGAGCGGGCCGGCGGGTCAGCGAGCTGCGGGCGCCGAAAGGCACGTTCCTCGCCGTCGAGGGCGTGGGCGAGCCGGGAGGGGCCGCGTTCCGGGACGCTATCCGCGAGCTCTTCACCCTCGCGTACACCCTGAAGTTCGCCATGAAGAAGGCCGGCGGTTCCGACTTCTCGGTCCCCTCGCTCGAGTGCCTCTGGCCCGACAACGTGTGCGGCAAGCCGAAGGCGGCGTGGAAGTGGCGCCTGATGCTGCGGGTGCCGCCCTGCGTCAAGGAGCGGCCGCTGCGGCAGGTCCGGAAGATGCTCCTCGAGAAGAATGGTCCGGACACCAGCGGCGTGAAGCGGGTGACGTGGGCCGAGGGGCGCGCGCTGCAGGTGCTCCACGTGGGGCCCTACGACGCGGTCGGCGCTGCCTACCAGGCGCTCGAGGCGGAAGCCGCGGCCCTCAAGCTGCGGTGCATCGGCCCTGCCCACGAGGTGTACTTGAGCGACCCGGGGCGGGTCGCGCCCGAGAAGATCAAGACGATCGTGCGGATGGCGGTGAAGCGCGTATGAACAAGGCGTGATCCACACGGTGGCTGGCGTCGAGGGCGAGGCTGGCTCCTGACGCGACGCATCTCAACCGCCCGGCGGCCGTCCTCCTGCACGCCGGCCGGCTGTGGATTGCGGATCTCGACAACCACCGCAACTGCGCGGTACCGCTGGGGCGTTGACGGCATCACGATACACGGAAGGGTAGGGCACAACATGTCGTATCCCTACCGCGGGAATCGGAACATCCGCCACGAACCTCGCGTCTCGATCGTCCTCCCCGCGCGGAACGCGGCCGCCACGCTGGTGCCGTGTCTTGCCAGCATCCTCCGCCAGACGCTGACCCACTGGGAGTGCCTGCTCGTCGACGACGGCTCGACGGACGGGACTCTTGCCCTGGCCGAAGAGGCCGCCCGCCACGATTCGCGGTTTCGCCTCGTCTCGACCCCGCCCCGCGGCTTGATCGCCGCCCTCGACGAAGGGGTTCGTCTCGGTGCCGCGCCCTTCATCGCGCGCATGGACGCGGACGACGTGATGCATCGCGATCGCCTGGCAGCCCAGGTGGCTGCGCTTGAAGCGGATCCTGGACTGTGCGGCGTGGGCTGCCACGTGCGGATGTTTCCGCGGAAAGGGATGACGCCGGGGCTGAGGCAGTACGAGGCGTGGTTGAACAGCCTGCGCTCGGCAGACGATGTGGCGCGCGACGCCTACGTGGAGTGCCCCATCGCGCACCCGACGTTGATGATGCGGCGCGAGATGGCGGCGCTCGGCTACCGGGATTGCGGGTGGCCGGAGGACTACGATCTCGTGTTGCGCGCCGTGGGGCAGGGCATGCGCGTCGGCGTCGTGCCGCGGCGGCTGCTGTCGTGGCGCGACCGGGCGGACAGCCTCTCACGGAGCGACGGCCGCTACGGCCGGGCGCAGTTCACCGCCTGCAAGGCACACTACCTGGCGGCCGGCTTCCTGTCAGGCGCCGACGACTACATCCTGTGGGGCTTCGGCGAGACCGGGCAGGCGCTCCGGCGGGCGCTTGCGTCGCACGGCAAGCACCCTTCGCTGATCGTCGAGGTCAAGCCGTCGCGGGTCGGGAAGAGGATTCACGGTGCGCCGGTGATCCGGCCCGAGGCGCTGGGTGACGCTGCCCGCCGCCCGTTGGTCGTCTCGGTGGCCCACGCTGGCCCCCGCGCCGAGATCCGTGGCATCCTCACCTCGATGGGCTTCGTGGAGGGCCTGGACTTCGTCTGCGCGGCGTAACCGGGGTTCCATCAGCGGGTCGGGTGGCTTTCGAGGTCGGGTGGCGTTCGAGGTCGGGTGACTTTTAGGTGCCCGGATCCGAACGAGTTGGAGGTGCACGTGAGCACGTTTTCGTGGACCAGCGCCGTCGCGCTTGCGGTGGTGCTCGCAGCGGT
>Ga0105104_10003799_pt1 | contig 10613 bp, 9 predicted proteins | sample PPLLaktember2015_3_FD_87034 | JGI IMG/M metagenome (GOLD analysis project Ga0105104, IMG submission 87034) | Freshwater sediment microbial communities from Prairie Pothole Lake near Jamestown, North Dakota, USA - PPLs Lake P7 Core (6) Depth... | ecosystem: Environmental > Aquatic > Freshwater >... | reverse complement strand
CCGAAGCCGGCGGAGAGGAACGCGAGAGCGGTGGAGGTCATGCCGGTCATTTGCTTCTCCTGAATCGATGTGCGGGATTACCGGGCCGCGATTTCCCGTGGCGCGTGGAGCGCTCGACTACCCATGGCCGGGGGACGTCCCCGCCACGTGAGAACCGTGATTGCCGTGACCGGCGGAGGGCTCCGCGTGGCCGTGCTCGGCGTGCTCCTCGTCGTGGCCGTGGTGCGCGAGGCCCTGACCGATGAAGAGCGAGGAGAGCATCGTGAAGATGTACGCCTGCACGAACGCGACGAAGAGCTCGAGCAGGTAGATGCCGAGCGCCATCGGGACCGACCCGAACGCCACGCCCCAGTGGCCGAGCGCGAAGATGAGGCCGATGAGCGAGAAGATGACGATGTGGCCCGCCACCATGTTGGCGAAGAGACGGACGGTGAGGGCGAAGGGCTTCGTGAACAGGCCGAGGATCTCGACCGGGACCATGATCGGCCACAGCCACGGCGCGACGCCGCCGGTGAGGTGCTTCAGCCAGCCGCCGAGCCCCATCGCCTTGATCGCCGCGTACTGGGTGATGACGAAGGTGAACAGCGCCATCGCGACCGTGACGGACAGGTTCCCGGTCGCGGTGGCGGACCAGGGCAGCAGGCCGAACAGGTTCACGAACAGGATGAAGAAGAAGGCGGTGACGAGGTACGGGACGAAGCGGTCGCCGTCGTGCTCGCCGATGTTCTTGCGGGCGATCTCGTTCCGCACGAACTGCACGAGCATCTCCAGGAAGTTGTAGAGGCCGCGCGGGACGAGCCCCTTCTTCCGCACCGCGAGCACGAACGCGACGATGAGCACGATCGAGGCGAGCCACATCATCACGGCGTGCTTCGACGGCGTCATGTCGAGCGAGCCGAACACGAGCGGGCCGCTCTTCTCGTGCGTGACCGGATCGACGTGCGTCCCGAACACCTCGTTGAGGTCGAGCTCGCAGTTCCAGGCGAAGCCGCCGTGGCAGACGCCCGGGTACTCGAGCACGTGACCGTCGGTCACGTGGTGCATGAGCGCCTCGGAGAGGCCGCCCCCGTGCCCGCCCTCGGCGGCGGCGTGGCCACCCTCCGCGGCGGCGGCGTGCTCGCCGTGGCCGCCCTCGTGGGCGGGCGCGGCGGCCTCGGGCGCGGGCGCCTCCCCGGCGTGCGTCCCATGGGCGGGCGCCTGCGCGAGCGAGAGCGTGAGCGCGAGGGTCAGGATGGCGTTCATGCGGCCCTTCCCGTGTAGCGGCGGAGCGAGTGGAGGTAGGCGCCCTCGACGGCGCTGAAGACGAAGTACGGCACGAAGAAGCCGACGACGAAGGCGAAGACGTTCTCGCCGGCGCGCGCCACGAACACGGTGCCGAGCGCGACGAGCAGGATGCGGGCGAGGAACGTGACGGTCATGACGAGGAGCGCCGGCTTGAGCGGCTTCTCCGCGTTCTTCACGGTCCGGGAGAGCACCAGCATCGAGGCGAGCGCGGTGAAGCTGCAGCTCACCGCGCCGACGAGCGCCGCACGCCGGTACTGCCCCGCGACGAGCGCGAGGCCGACGAACGCCATGGCGAGGGCGACGGTGAATGCCTGGTGCTTCACTTCTTTACCCGCAGGACCTGCTTGAAGAAGCTGATGAAGCCTCCCGTCATGCCGACCACCGCCCCCAGCATCGTCAGCCAGGGCACCTCGTTCCCGAGCTTCCGGTCGGCGAGGTAGCCGAGCAACGTGAACACACCCACTGCGGCCACGAGGCTCGAGGACGCCGCCATGTACGGCGCGGCCTTCCGGTACCCCTCGGCGAGGTCCGAGAGCCCCTCGTCGTCGCGGTCCTTGCGCTCTCGATCCCCGGGACGCGCCAAAGACCCTCCGCAGCCGGCGCCTCTGCACCCCCGGATTCCGGGGATTCCCCAGTGCTTCCGCGGGTGGAAAGGCACGCCCGTATAGCAGGCGCGCCCGTGTACGTCAACGCCCTCGCACCCCCGCGGGAGCCCTCGGACCTCAGCCGCTCGACCCGAGCTCGGCGAGCAGGCGGTCGACGTCCTCCGGCGTGCTGTAAAGGTGCGGCGCGACACGGATCCGATCGCCGCGCAGCGACACCCAGACCTTCGCCGCCCGGAGCCGGTCGAACGCGGCGGCCGTCGCCGCGGCCGTGCGGGCGCTCACGCAAACGAGGTGGCTCCGCGCCCCGGGCTCGAGGGGGCTCGCCGGGGAAAATCCGGCGGGAAGCCGCGCGAGGAGGCGATCGCCGAGAGCCCGCGCGTGGGCCTGCACGGCCGCCGGCGTCGCCTCGAGCAGGAGCCGGAGCGATTCGGTGAGGGGATAGAGGTTGAAGAAGGCCGCCGGCTCGTGAGCGTCGTAACGCTGGGCGCCGGGCTTGAGCTCGATCTGCGCGGGCGCGTGCTGGAAATCCTCCGCCCCCTTCACCGACCACCAGTTCACGTCGCCCACCGCGAGCCGGTCGAGCGCCTGCGCCGAGAAGAGGCCGAGCCCGCAGCCGTAGGGGCCGAGCAGGAACTTGTAGGCGGACGCGGCGTAGACGTCGACGCCCGAGGCGCCGAAGTCGAACGGCAGCGCGCCCGCGGCCTGGCTCCCGTCGAGGACCGTGATCGCCCCGAAGCGTCGCGCGGCCTCGACCACCGGACCGGGGTCGAGCCGCCCACCGTGCAGGTACGAGACGTGGGCGAACGCGACGACGCGCGTCCGCGGCCCGACGGCCTCCGCGAGCCGCTCCGCGGAGACCGCGCCGGAGGGGTGAGCCGGCTCGACGACGCAGATCGTGACGCCGCGCCGGCCGAGCCAGCGCCAGGGGAGATCGTTCGACGGGAACTCGTGCTTCGCGATGACGACCTCGTCGCCCTCGCCGAGGTCGAGCCCGCGCGCCACTGCGTTCACCACCTGTCCCGCGCCGGTGACGAGCGCGACCGACTCCTCGCGCGCGCCGAGGAGCCGCGCCGCGAGCGCGCGCGCCTCGCCGACCGCCGAGCCGTACGTCGGCGCCGTGATCCGCCAGGGGCGCTCCTTCAGCGCGAGCGCCTCGCGCCCGGCGCGGGACGCCGCGAGCGGGATGGGACCCTGGCTCGCGGCGTCGAGGTAGGCGACCCCCTCGAACGGCGCGAAGCGCTCCGCCCAGCCTGACGCCACGCGCTAGACCTTCGCCGCCTCGGCGAACGCGGCCTCGGCCGCGAGGAGGGTCTGCTCGATGTCGCCCTCGGTGTGCGCGGTGGAGAGGAACGCCGCCTCGAACTGCGACGGCGGCAGGTAGGCGCCACCCTCGAGCATGCGGTGGAAGAAGGCGCCGAACCGCTTCGTCGAGGCCGCCCGGGCGCTCGCCGAGTCGAACACCGGCTTCTCCGAGAAGAAGACGGTGAGCATCGAGCCGACCCGGTTCACCTGCACCGGCACCTTCGCCGCGGCGGCGCGCTCGGCGAGCCCCTGGGCGAGCTTCGCCGCGAGCTCCTCGAGCTTCCCGTAGGCGGCGGGGGTCATGAGCCGGAGCGTCGCGTGCCCGGCGGCCATCGCCATCGGGTTCCCGGAGAGCGTGCCCGCCTGGTAGATCGGCCCGGCCGGCGCGACCCGGTCCATCACGTCCGCGCGCCCGCCGAACGCGCCCACCGGCAGCCCGCCGCCGATGACCTTGCCGAACGTGACGAGGTCCGGCCGGATGCCGTAGAGGCCGCACGCGCCGCCCGCCGAGACGCGGAAGCCGGTCATCACCTCGTCCACGATGAAGAGCGCGCCGTGCTTGCGGCAGAGGTCGAGGAGGCCCGCGAGGTAGCCCTGCTTCGGGACGAGCACGCCCATGTTGCCGACGACCGGCTCGATGATGACGCCGGCGAGGGTGCTGCCCCGCTCGGCGAAGAGCTTCTCCGCCGCGGCGAGGTCGTTGTACGGCAGCGTGAGCGTGTGCTTCGCGAGGTCCGCCGGGACGCCGGGCGAGTCCGGGAGGCCGAGCGTCTCGACGCCCGAGCCGGCCTTCACGAGGAGCGGATCCCCCGCGCCGTGGTAGCAGCCCTCGAACTTGAGGATGTCGTCGCGCCCGGTGAACCCGCGCGCGACGCGGATCGCGGCGGTGGTCGCCTCGGTGCCCGAGGAGCAGAAGCGCATCTTCTCGATCCAGGGCATCCGCTCGCGCACGAGCTCGGCGAGCGTGATCTCCCGCGGCGAGGGCGCCCCGAACGACGCGCCCTCCTTCATCGCGTCCTGCACCTCGCGCATCACCTCGGGGTGCGCGTGGCCGACGATCATCGGCCCCCAGGAGAGCACGTAGTCGACGTAGTCGTTGCCGTCGACGTCGAACATGTGGCTGCCCTTGCCGCGCGCGATGAAGCGGGGGGTGCCGCCGACGCCGCGGAACGCGCGCACCGGCGAGTTCACGCCGCCGGGGAACAGGGTCTGGGCCTTCGCGAACAGCTTCTCCGACAGCTCCGTCTTCATGCGGCTCTCCTTTGAGGCTAGCGAAACGCGGCGGCGCGATCGCCAGGCGGCGTGGCGGGCTTCGACCGCTCGCGCCGGTCGGTGACCGCCTCGATGTTGGTCCGGATCGCGTCCGGGTTCGGGTGGACGGGGAGGGCGAGCGCGTACAGCTCGAGCGCACGATCGAAGCGGCCCGCCTGCGCGTGGATGAGCGCCTGGCCCTCGAGCGCGCGCGCCACGAGCTCGGGGCGCGGCTTCCGGTCGATGAGCGCCTGGAACGCCGAGAGGGCCTCGTCGTCGCGCTTCTCGAGCGACCACGCCTGCGCGGCGAGGAGCTGCGCCTCGTCGGCGAGCGCGTGGTCCGGCCACTTCTCGCGGAGGATGCGCGCCTCCGTGCGCGCCTGCGACCAGTTCTCGAGCGCGAGGTAGGCGCGCGCGACCTCGAGCTGATAGCGCGGCGCCTCGGGTGCGCTGGAGGCGGCGACGTCGGCGTACTGCGCGATGGCGGCGAGCGGATCGCGGAACCGCTCGCGGTAGATGTCGCCGATCTGGATCCGCGCCTCGCGCGCCTCCTTGCCGCCCGGGTACAGCGCGACGATGCGCCGGTAATAGGAGATCGCCCCGGTGTAGTCGCCGAGCTCGAGGTACGAGACGTCGCCTGCGAACCTGAGCGCCTTGCCGCGCACCGCCGCGTCGTCTGCAGGGAGCGCCGCCTCGCCGAGCTCGGCGAGCACCGCCTTGTAGCCCTCGAGCGCGCCCTTCGCGTCCCCGGCGTGGCGCCGCGCGTTCGCCTCCTCCAGCCGTTTCGCCGGCGAGGAGCAGGCGAGCGCGAGCGCCGCGGCGGCCGCGGCCGCGAACGCGCGCGGGCGGAGGATCACGCGCCCGCCTCCGGCTCGCCGCCATCCTCGTCCTCGGGCGCGGCCTCCACCGGCGCCGCGCCCTCGGGCGCCTCGCGCACCCCGGCGGCCTCGGCCTCCGGAGTCGTCTCCGCGACGCGCGCCCCGCCCACGACCTCCTCGTCCTTCGACTCGAGCGTGATGAGCCGCACGCCCTGGGTGTTCCGGCCGATGATGCTGATCCCCCTCGCCGGCATGCGAATGAGCATCCCGCCGTTCGTGATGAGCATCACCTCCTCGGCGTCCGTGACGAGCGCCGCCGCGACGACCGGACCGTTCCGCTCGGTCGTCTTGATGGTGATGATGCCCTTGCCGCCGCGGCTCTGGACCCGGTACTCGCCGAGCGCGGTGCGCTTCCCGTAGCCGTTCCTCGTGACGGTGAGGATCGTCGGCGCGGGCTCGCCCTCGGGCGGCGCGGCGGGGATCGTCTCCGCCGAGACGACCGCGTCTCCCGGCTCGAGCGTGATGCCCTTCACGCCGTAGGCGGTGCGACCCATCGGCCGGACGTCCGACTCCTCGAAGCGGATCGCGATGCCCTGCGCCGTGGAGAGGAGCACGTGGCTCCTCCCGTCGGTGAGCCGCGCGGCGATGAGCTCGTCCCCGTCCTCGATGCCGAGCGCGATGATGCCGGCGGCGCGCGGGCGGGCGTACTGCTCGAGCCGGGTCTTCTTGATGAGGCCGCGCCGCGTCGCCATGAACACGAACTGGCCGCCCTCGCCGGGAACGGCGGCCTCGGCGCTCTCGGCGGCCTCCGGCGCGGCCTCGGCGCCCTCCGCGACCTCGGCGGCCTCCTCGCCATTCCCCGCCGGCTCGGAGAGCCGCCGCACCGGCAGGATCGCGGCGACCTTCTCGCCCTGCGAGAGCTGCACGAGGTTCACGATCGGCTTCCCGCGCGCGGCGCGGCCCGCCATCGGGATCTCGTGGACCTTGAGCCAGTACACCCGGCCCCTGTCCGAGAAGACGAGCAGGTAGCTGTGCGTCGAGGCGACGAAGATCGCCTCGACGAAGTCCTCGTCGCGTGTCGCGGCGCCGGTCCTGCCTCGTCCCCCGCGCCGCTGAGCGCGGTAGAGCGAGACCGGGTTCCGCTTCACGTAGCCGGCGTGGGAGACGGTGACGACCATCTCCTCCTCGGCGATGAGGTCCTCGGTGGAGTAGTCGGTCGCCTCGCCCTGGATCTCGGTGCGCCGCTCGTCCGCGAAGAGCTGCCTCACCTCGCGGAGCTCCGCGACGATGACCTCCATGAGGACCTTCTCGGAGGCGAGGATCTCCTTCAGCCGCAGGATGAGCTTCTGCACCTCGGCGAGCTCGTCGAGGATCTTCTGGCGCTCGAGGCCGGTGAGGCGCTGGAGCTGCATCTCCAGGATCGCCTTCGCCTGCAGCTCGGACAGCGCGAAGCGCGCGATGAGCCCGTCGCGCGCGACGTCGCGATCCGGCGCCTTGCGGATGAGCTCGATGATCTCGTCGAGGTGATCGAGCGCGATCTGCAGGCCGAGCAGGATGTGCTCGCGCTCGCGCGCCTTGCGCAGCTCGTAGCGCGTGCGGCGGGTGACGACGTCGCGGCGGTGCGCGACGAAGCGCTCGAGCAGCTCCTTGAGGTTCAGGATGCGCGGCTGGCCGCCGTCGATCGCGAGGAGCGTCACGCCGAAGCCGGTCTGCATCTGCGTGTGCGCGTACAGGTTGTTCAGCACCACCTGGGCGACCGCGTCGCGCTTCAGCTCGATGACGATCCGCATGCCCTCGCGGCTGGACTCGTCGCGAAGATCGCTGATCCCCTCGAGCCGCTTCTCCCGCACGAGATCGGCGATGTGCTCGACGAGCTTCGCCTTGTTCACCTGGTACGGGATCTCGGTGACGACGATCGACTCGCGCTCCGTCTTCGGGTGGACCTCGATCGACGCGCGCGCGCGGACCTGGATCGTGCCGCGCCCCTTCTCGTAGGCGGCCCGGATCCCGTCGCGGCCCTGGATGATGCCGGCGGTCGGGAAGTCCGGCCCCGGGATGAAGCGCATGAGCTCCGGGATCGTGACCTTCGGGCTCTCGATGAGGTGCACGACCGCGTCGAGCACCTCGCCCATGTTGTGGGGCGGGATGTTCGTCGCCATGCCGACGGCGATGCCGGCGGAGCCGTTGACGAGGAGGTTCGGGAAGCGGGTGGGGAGGACGAGTGGCTCGACGGTGGAGTCGTCGAAGTTCGGGCCCCACTCCACCGTCTCCTTGTCGATGTCGGCGAGGAGGAAGTCGGAGAGGCGCTCGAGGCGGCACTCGGTGTACCGGTACGCGGCGGCGGGGTCGCCGTCGACGGAGCCGAAGTTGCCCTGGCCGTCGATGAGCGGGTAGCGGAGGTTCCAGTCCTGCGCGAGGCGGACGAGCGCGTCGTACACCGAGGCGTCGCCGTGCGGGTGGTACTTCTTCAGGACCTCGCCGACGACGCCGGCGCACTTGGAGTACCGCTTGTTGTGGTGCAGCCCCTCCGTGTGCATCGCGTAGAGGACCCGGCGGTGCACCGGCTTCAGCCCGTCGCGCACGTCGGGCAGCGCGCGGCCGATGATGACCGACATCGAGTAGTCGAGATACGACTTGCGCATCTCGTCTTCGATCGCGACCTGGTTGCGGTGCCCGTCTCCGGGCGGCGGCGGAGGCGGGGGCGCCTCGGGCGGGCTCGGGGGGAGGTTCTCTTCGGCCATCGGCGCTCTTTCCCGGGCCGGAAGCGCGCGAGGAGGTTCGAGCGCGCGGGCCGCGTGGGAGGAGGGGTGGTTTTAGCCGGTTTCCCTCGCAGATTCAATGCTTTTGGCCGTCCCGGGGCGGGGGCGAATCCGCCCGCCGGGAGGGATCCGGGCGGCCCTTCAGGCGGCCCGGCGAGCCGCGGCGCCAACTTCACTGTTGGTTGGCTAAGCCGGCGACTGCCGCTCGCGCCCAGCGGCTTCGACGACGAAATGAGAACGGGGAGGCGCGCTGTGCGCCTCCCCGCTCCCTCTTACGTTCTCTCGTGATCCGCCCCGGCTACCCGCCGGCGACCGTGATCCGCGCCGCGGCGCGCTTCACGCGCGCCCACTCGTCGGGGTAGTGCTCGTCCTGCTCGGTCAGGCGCAGGAGCCGATCCTGCGCGTCCTGGAAGGTACGCTTCGCCCGGTCCACGTCGATGTCCGCCGCCGCCTCGGCGGTGTCGGCGAGCACGATGACCCGATTGTCGGAGACCTGCAGGAAGCCGCCGCCCACCGCGTAGTGGTGCTCGCGGCCGCCCTCGACGTACGTGAGCCGGCCCGGCTCGAGCGCCGTCATGAAAGGCTCGTGGTTCAACCGGATGCCGAACCCGCCCGCGGCGCCCGGCGCGCGGACCTCGTCGGCGGTGACGGAGAGGACGCGCCGCTCCGGCGTGACGATGTCGAGGGTGAGCGCCATCGGTTACCCCGCGGCCAGCTTCTTCGCCTTCTCGACCGCCTCTTCGATGCCGCCCACCATGTAGAAGGCCTGCTCCGGGAGGTCGTCGTGCTTGCCGTCCACGATCTCCTTGAAGCCGCGGATCGTGTCGGCGAGCTCGACGTACTTGCCCGGGTTGCCGGTGAACTGCTCGGCGACGTGGAAGGGCTGGGAGAGGAAGCGCTGGACCTTACGGGCGCGCGCGACGATGAGCTTGTCGTTCTCGGACAGCTCGTCCATGCCGAGGATGGCGATGATGTCCTGGAGATCCTTGTAGCGCTGCAGCGTCTCCTGGACGGCGCGGGCGACCCCGTAGTGCTCGGCGCCGACGACGAGCGGGTCGAGGATCCGGGAGGTCGAGTCGAGCGGATCGACGGCCGGGTAGATGCCGATCTCGGTGAGCTTGCGGCTGAGCACCGTCGTCGCGTCGAGGTGCGCGAACGCGGTGGCCGGCGCCGGGTCGGTGAGGTCGTCGGCGGGGACGTAGATCGCCTGCACCGAGGTGATGGCGCCGTTCTTCGTGGAGGTGATCCGCTCCTGCAGCTCGCCCATCTCGGTGGAGAGCGTCGGCTGGTAACCGACCGCAGACGGGATGCGGCCGAGGAGCGCGGACACCTCGGAGCCGGCCTGGGTGAAGCGGAAGATGTTGTCGATGAAGAGCAGCATGTCGCGGTTCTCTTCGTCGCGGAAGTACTCCGCGATGGCGAGCGCCGAGAGGGCGACGCGGGCGCGGGCGCCGGGCGGCTCGTTCATCTGGCCGTACACGAGCACGCACTGGCTCTTCGAGAGGTCGTCCTTGTTGATGACGCCCGACTCGATCATCTCGTGGTAGAGGGCGTTCCCCTCGCGCGTCCGCTCGCCGACACCGGCGAACACCGAGAAGCCGCCGCGCTTCTTCGCGACGTTGTTCACGAGCTCCATGAGGAGCACGGTCTTGCCGACGCCGGCACCGCCGAACAGGCCGATCTTGCCGCCGCGGAGGTAGGGGGCGAGGAGGTCGATGACCTTGATGCCCGTCTCGAACGCCTCGATCTTCACGTTCTGGTCGACGAGGGTCGGCGCGGGGCGGTGAATCGGCATCTTGCGGACCGCCGACACGGGGCCGCGCTCGTCGACCGGATCGCCGACGACGTTGAGGATGCGGCCGAGCACCTCCTTGCCGACCGGCACGGAGATGGGCGCGCCCGTGCTCCTCACGCCCATGCCGCGCACGAGGCCGTCGGTCGAGTCCATCGCGATGCAGCGGGCGGTGTTCTCGCCGAGGTGCTGGGAGACCTCGATGACGAGGTTGTCCCGGCGCGCGTCGATCGCCGGGTTCGTCACGGCGAGCGCCGTGTAGATGTCGGGCAGCGCGCCTGGCGGGAACTCGACGTCCACGACCGGGCCGATGACCTGGGTGATCTTGCCGCTCTGAACGTTCGTCGGGGTGGTCATGTCTTTCCTTGTCTCCGGCTTACTTGAGCGCCTCGGCGCCGCTCACGATCTCCATCAGCTCCTTCGTGACGTAGGCCTGGCGCGCGCGGTTGTACTGGAGGGTGAGCGAGGCGATCATCTCCTCGGCGTTCTTGGTCGCGCTCCCCATCGCGCTCATGCGCGCGCCGTGCTCGCTCGCGGCAGACTCGAGCAGCGCGCGCCACACCTGCGTCGCGACATGGCGGGGGAGCAGATCGCGCAGCAGCGCCTCGCGCGACGGCTCGTACTTGAAGTCGATGCCCGCCGCGGCCTCGGCCGCGGGCGGCGTCTCGATGGGGAGGAGCTGGAACACGACCGGAGTCTGGGAGATCGCGCTCTTGAACTCGTTGTACGCGAGGAACACCGCGTCCACCTCGCCGGCGAGGTAACGGTCCGTGTACTCCTGCGCGATCGCCTCGGCCTTCTG
>Ga0105104_10003798_pt1 | contig 10620 bp, 9 predicted proteins | sample PPLLaktember2015_3_FD_87034 | JGI IMG/M metagenome (GOLD analysis project Ga0105104, IMG submission 87034) | Freshwater sediment microbial communities from Prairie Pothole Lake near Jamestown, North Dakota, USA - PPLs Lake P7 Core (6) Depth... | ecosystem: Environmental > Aquatic > Freshwater >... | reverse complement strand
TCTTAAAATTACGGATATCTGGGTCAGTGACAGGGAACAGCCCTTCAGGCAGCAATTCATAAAAGGCTTTGAATATGCCTCTATAACGGTTGCTCCGGGTTCAACATACAATATTTCTGTTGGTTATCATTAACTGCTTCAATTGCGATTGATCCTATATTCGGAATAAATTTAAAAAACCCATGACAAAGCTTCAAAAAGACAACGAATTGTTTGATTTCATCAGGAAGAATTTATATGTGGCCGCTGTATGCGATATCCTTGACGAGCTCGGATTCCGCAATCAGGCTATGCACCAAAGGTTGCGTCCCCTTCTCCCTGATCCGGAAAATTGTGGCTTTATTGGCCGGGCCCGTACATTTCGATGGATGGAGACAGATCACATTGACGAGGAAAATCCGTACGGGCTTGAAATCGAAGCGATGGATTCCCTTAAAGTGAATGATGTTGCCGTGCATTCTACAGATTATGGCGGGACGAATGCTCCCTGGGGTGAACTCATGAGCACAGTGGCAAAGCGAAACGGAGCTGCCGGCTGTGTTTGTGACAGCCAGGTACGCGATTGCATAAAAATTATCAGGATGGGGTTTCCGGTGTATTTTACCGGGATCCGACCGCTGGATTCAAAGGGCAGGGCCATTGTTAACGCTTATGATGTTCCTGTGCGTTGCGGTGAGGTGCTTGTCAATCCGGGTGATATTATTTATGCCGATTTTGATGGCATCGTGGTTGTTCCCAAAACAGCCGAAAAGGATGTATTCCGGAAAGCACAGGAAAAGGTGAACAAGGAAAACCTGTCCCGAAAGGAGTTGCTTGGCGGGAAATCACTGCGCGAGGTTTATAATAAGTATAAAGCTCTTTAAAAAATCAAAATATGAAGCTTAAAGATCGTATTGTTGTGATAACGGGTGCAGGTTCAGGAATAGGAAGGGCTTGCGCCATTGAGTTTGCAAATGAAGGTGCACAGGTGGTTGCAGCCGACATTAACCTGCCGGGCGCGGAAGAAACTGTCCGGCAGATTGCGACAAATAGAAAAAGAGCCGTTGCCTTTAAAACAGATGTTTCGAAACCGGACTCCGTAAAAGAACTGGTGGATTTTACTATCAGGACCTTTAAAAAAATTGATTCGCTGGTCAATAATGCGGCCATCCAGGTCAATAAGACCGTTGAGGACATTACGTTTGATGAATGGAACCTCCAGATGTCAGTCAATGTTGGCGGGATTTTTTTGTGTTCAAAATACTTCCTGCCCCATTTACGGAATACCAAAGGCAGCATTGTCAATATGTCGTCGGTGAACGGATACTTTGTTGAGCCCATGTGCGCCGGTTACTGTACAACCAAGGCAGCCATTATCGGTTTAACCAAAGCCATGGCAATTGACCATGGTCATGAGGGGATCAGGATAAACTGCATATGTCCCGGTTATATAGATGCCGGTCTTGCCGAGGGTTATTTTCAGAGTCAGCCTGATCCGGCCAAAGCACGCACTGAGGCTGGCAGGCTGCATGCACTATGGCGGATCGGAAAACCCGAAGAAGTTGCCCGGGTGGCTGTTTTCCTTTCCGGCGAGGATTCGTCATTTATGACGGGTTCTTCCGTTGTGGTGGATGGCGGCTTCGGATCCGGATTGCCTCCTAAATAGCCGATTTAAATAGTTAATTATCATTATTCCGCATGGATCGTTTCAATTCACAGAAAACAGTTGATTGGGCATTAATAATCATCATAAATTTTATGTGGGCAACCCAGGTGCCCGTCATTCGGTTTATAGGTGATCGTTTGGGTCCCATAACGGTTGCATTTATCCCTATGATTGTCAGTACATTGATTTTTCTTCCCTTACTCTGGGCGGAAAATAAAAAACGAAAAGTAAAGTTCCGCTGGAGATGGAGTGAAATGAAATATTTTGTTCTATCCGGACTGATCGGGATTTTTATAATGCAATATGCCTATACGCTGGGTTCCAAGCTTACCATAGCCGCCAATGCGGGTATCATAACCCTTACGATCCCGGTTTTTGTTGCCATATTGGCTTCCTTTATGCTTCACGAAAAGCTTAACGTGGTTCGGGTCCTGAGTTTTGTGCTTGCCATTTCAGGAGTTCTCATGACCTCAATATCCGATATTTCCGGAGCCAATTTCCTTCAGGGACAATACTTTACAGGAAACATGATATTTCTTTTTGCATGCCTGTGCTGTGCATTCTACAATACTTACTGCAAAATGCTGGTGGATAAAAAGTTTACGGAACTCGAAATACTGGTGTACAGTTCTGTCATCGGGAGCATTGGCTGTGTCCCGCTGCTGATATGGGTTGAACCCTTTCATTTTGCAGAATTCATGAGTTCAGGCAACATTGCGGTTTTCGGGATACTCGAACTCAGTGTTTTTGTTTATGGAATTCCTGCCGTGTTGTTCTTTTACGTATTGAAAAGACTGGATGTGACCCAGGCAATCCTGGGAAACTATTTGTTGCCTTTTTTCATTGCCATTCTGGGCATTGTGCTGCTTAATGAAAAAATTTCATTTCTCATGATCGTTGGAGGAAGCATTATTTTTGTAAGCACGCTTATGGTAACAGTATATGAAAACTATCTGGTTGCCGCATATGACAGAATTTTATCTAAAAAACATAAAACAAGTGCGCAGTAAAAAAATTATTAAAAATTACTTTCCATGAAAATTACAAATGTTGAAGCCATTGTGCTTAAACTGCCTGATATATCATCGGCAGCCGATGGAACACAGGACGACCTGATCATTAAAGTTGAAACCGATGAAGGAATTACAGGCTATGGCGAAGTGGATACTGCCCCGTATGTCGGCAAGGCCGTAGTGGATGCCTATATGTCGCACGGTACCTGTTTCGGATTGAGAGAAATTGTTTTGGGAAATGATCCGTTCGATTATGAGCAGATATGGAATGAAATGTGGGCTAAAACATACTATTACGGCCGCTCAGGGCCTGTTATCCATGTTATGAGCGGCATTGATATGGCCATTTGGGATATCATGGGAAAATCGGCCGGAAAACCCGTACATAAACTCCTGGGTGGAAGTTATGTGCAAAAAGTACGTCCTTACGCCAGTGCACTCATGCCTGATCATAAGGATGATGTTAAGGCCATGGTGGAAAAATATGTTTCATCGGGATACACGGCCATAAAGTTTGGCTGGGGACCGCTGGGATATGATATAAAGAGAGATCTTGAACTTGTTGAAACGGCACGCAAATCAGCAGCCGGCCATATCGAGATCATGATCGACATCGGCAAACGGTACACCTTAAAACAAGCCATGCAGGTTGCCAGAGCAATGGAGCAAATGAATATTTTCTGGCTCGAGGAACCCCTGGCGGCTGAAGACTACACAGGTTACAGAAGACTTACCGAATCTACTACCATGCGCATTGCCACAGGCGAGGAAGAAAGCGGCCGGTTGGCATTTGCCAGGCTTATCCGGGAATCAGGTGTGGATGTGATACAACCGGATATTTCACGATGCGGGGGGCTTACCGAGGCAAAAAAGATAGCTTCCCTGGCAGCTGACAACCATATCACCCTGGTGCCACATGCTTTTAAAACCGGTATTCTGGTGGCTGCCAGCATTCAGCTGATAGCTGCTCTGCCCGGCGTGCCGTTCCTTGAATTTTCCGTAACCGAATCCGCCATCAGAAAGGAACTTCTTTTAAAACCATTTGTTCAGAAGGATGGATTTGTAGCAGTTCCTGAAACTCCCGGGCTAGGCATCGAACTGAATCCGGAGGTGATCAGGAAATATGGGGTGAAGAGCAGGTAGCTGATGTCGCATTGTGGATGAACCATACTAAATTCATAACCGATGAAATCACGGATTGCTTTGCTTGATAAAATTCTCGAAAGGAAGTACGCAGATGCTTTCTTAATTACATCCCCCAGGTCAGTTCAGCATCTGTGCGGATATTTTTTCAATTTCGAGACAGGTCCTTCTCCGTTCCATTTAATTCCGGCAGCACTGGTTGTCCTGCCGGCACTGGGCGCATACCTGGTCATCGCGGACAATGAATCGGGCCAACTCACGGATTTGAACCCGGAAATTATGCTAGTGCCTTACAAAAGCTATTCTTATGATAAACCCCTCGAATATGGTAAGCACTTTAAAAATTGTATTTTTGAACTTGTTAAATCGAAAGGGCGGAGAAGCCTGACAATAGGCATCGAACCTGAATCTTTGCCTGCCTTCATTTCGATTTCATTGCGTGAAAAATACCCTGATATTGAATTTGTCGATATTACGGCGGATGTTCAGGATCTTCGCCTTATAAAGGATGACGATGAGCTGAACATGATCCGGGCGGCAACCCGTTTATGTGATATCGGGCAGGCTGCAGTTACCAAGCATGCACGCACTGGCATCTCAGAACTTGATCTTTTCTCCATGGTTCGATGGGAAATCGAATCCGCAGCCGGCAGAAGGGTGCCCATGATGGCGGATCTGGTTAGCGGGACCCGCACGGGCGAGGGAGGTGGAAATCCGTCCACCAGGGTCATGAATCCCCGGGATCTGGTCATGTCTGATCTAACACCCTGTCTGGACGGCTACTGGGGCGATACCTGCAGCACCATTGTTCTGGGCAAACCCACGGCAGGTCAGCAGGAATTGTTCAACAAAATTAAGGATACCCTTGAAATGGGCATAAAAGCCCTGAAGCCGGGGGTAAGGGCTTGTGATATTGACAGCCTTATGCGCAAACAACTGGCACCAATGGGGGAATACAGCCATCACAGCGGACACGGTGTAGGTCTCGCCTATCATGAGGAACCCCGTATCGTTCCCTATAATGAAACTGAATTACGTCCCAATATGGTTATTGCCCTGGAACCCGGAATTTATAACAGGGATTTTGGAATCCGGCTGGAACATTTGGCAGTTATTACGGAGAATGGCTCAGAAGTGATATCAAAATTCGATCATTTTTTTGAAATAGGCGGATAGGGTTCCGAACTCTATAGAGTTCCGAACTGTATATTCATTAAACTTATGGAAAAGATAGAATTCGGAGGGTGGCCCAATTGTATAAGGCTTTCAAACGGCACTATTGAATTGATCATTACAACTGATATAGGGCCACGGATTATTCGCTGCGGTTTTATAAACAAAAAAAACCTGTTTTATGTGTCAGAGGAGGACAAAGGCAAAACAGGCGGATCAGCATGGCGGATATATGGCGGCCACCGTTTGTGGCATGCTCCTGAAGTTATGCCGAGGTCCTATTTCCCTGACAACAACCGGGTTGATTACTCCTGGAATGGAAAAACACTTTTCCTCAGGCAGGAAACAGAAAGTACCACCGGAATCCTTAAAGAGATTGAGATCACCCTTGATCCCCATAATAACCATATTTCCGTTATGCACCGCCTGATCAACAAAAACCTGTGGGCCATCGAAGCTGCACCCTGGGCGATCACGGCACATGCTGCAGGAGGAACAGCAATACTTCCGCAGGAACCCTATATCGATCCTGCAGCCTGCCTGTTGCCGGCAAGGCCGATCGTGCTCTGGCATTACACACAAATGAAAGACCCCAGGTGGTTATGGGGAAACAGGTATATCCGCATTAAACAGGATTCAACCCTTAAGACGGAGCAAAAGATCGGAACATTGAATAAACAGGAGTGGATGGCGTATAATATTGATAAATATCTGATGATCAAATATTTTGATTACGATCCCCACGCTCATTATACCGATTACGGCTGCAATAACGAGGTATATGTTAATGAACACCTGATTGAAACCGAAACCCTGGGCCCTATGCACAAAATACAGCCTGAACATGCCACAGAGCACACAGAACACTGGCTCCTCCACGAACTGGACGATCCCCTGGAAACCAGGAGTGAATCCGTACTGGACAAGGTGCTGCAACCTGTGGTGAAAACATTTGATCATTAGCGTTATTCAGATGTCATATAACCGCAGATAAATACCACCCGTTTAAATAAATTTCTTTTCATAATTTTACTTAACCTTCATTTTTCACAAATGGTAAAGAGATCTGGCAAAGCACTTCTGTATATCCCGATTGTTCTTATATTATCGGGGTTGCAGGCTAAAATGTTTTCCCAGGAAGACAAATCCCATTTCAGCAAAGTATTTAACCGTGAAAAGCCTTACAGGATATTTTTACCGGCTGATTATTTCACGACCTCAGACCGGTATCCGGTTATTTATTTTTTCCATGGTAATACACGCGATCACAAATTAAGCATGCCGGGAGCTGATGAACTGGTACAAAAAAACAAAGTGATCCTTGTTGCATGGAACGGCCGTTCCGTTGATTCTGATCTTCGGCCCTATAATATTGGAAATCATTCCAATATTAATTACCGGTTCCAGTTTAAGGATTATTTCCCCGAACTGGTGCGCTATATTGACAGTGCCTACCGTACCATTCCCAACCGCTCAGCACGGGCAACAATAGGACACAGCATGGGGGGAATAATGTCGTTCTTCCTGGCCGGCAAATACCCCGATATGATTGGCACTGCCGTCAATTCAAAAGGATCTCCGGAATTTTTTATCGGGTATCCCGAAAATCACTCCCTGTACCACGTCAGATACATGTTTAAAAATCTTTATGGAGTAAAACTGGCCTTTCAGAACAGCAAGGAATGTGAATTGTATTACCTGAACAAGGAAGTTACACAGGGTGGATTACGCGAGAAAGAACTTGATTTCACCTACTCAGTGTATGATGGCGGACACGATATTACACCGGAACAATTTAGGGACGCCTTTAATTTTGTCGTGGCATCTTTTAAAAATCCCCTCCCTGCACCGCAGAGGTGGAATCATGCGGATCTTTATCCCGATTTTGATATCTGGGGCTATCAGATCAGAAGCAATCCTGATAAACAAGGCTTCATCGATATGAACGGCGTTACAAAAGGAGGAATGAAAATCGTCACAAAAACCTGGGAACCGGACGGCCGAATAATACAAGGTTCGGAGATCACCATCACCACTCCGCCTATTTACAGTCCGGGATCAGCTTATTCAATCCTTGACTATAACCTTACCCGGGGTACCCGGAAGATCTCGACCGTTATGGCCAATGATTCCGGAGGACTAACTCTGGCCGTTAATGGCGAGGATCACCATATTGGAATTTATAAGAAAAACGACCCGCCTGAAATTGCGTTCCTCACCTATGAAGTGAACGACAAAGGACTCTTTCTCGATCACGGGAAAGAATGCACCCTTGGTATCAGATTGCTGAACAGGGGAGGGAGCCCTGCAAAAGGAATATCGGTGATGCTGAGTACCGCTGATCAGAATATAGTGATTGCCAATCCGAACCTTTCAATTGAAAAGATGGAACCAGGATCCGAAGGCTCACCAGCTGAATACAAGGTGATTGCATCCTGTCCCCCGGTCACCGATGGTTCCCCCTTCAGGATCATGTTCAACCTTACTGTGACGGATAAGGCCCATCATATTTGGAAAGATGAATTCGAAGTCCCGGTTTATTATAATGTTCCCGAATTTACACAAATCGGTATCGACGATGGTGACAGTGAGATCTTCGGCAGCGGCAACGGCAACAATATTGCTGAGCCCGGGGAGACGGTAATGATATATGAAATCTCCAGCGGCAGCCGCAGATTAAGACTATATTATGATGATCCGTATATCGATGACGAACGTTTGTATGATGAAATACAACCCGACAAGTGGGGAGATGGTTATTCACTGTCATCACTTATTCATATATCAAAGGATTGTCCTCCCGGTCACCGTATAAAATTTCTGGCCAGCTATGAAATAAAGGACTGGAAATCCATCCGGAGGGATGTTACATGGGGTAACTTTATCATCACAATAGGACCGCATTAAAACGGGACTGATTTATATACCGTACCGGAGAAAGTATTCATTAAGATTTTGTGCATATCCGGTATTTAATGGCTTCAAGTATGAATGGAAGCGAACTGTTCGAAGAGGTTTTCAAAAAATATTATCATAGCCTTTGGCTTTATGCACGGAGATTTGTAATTAATCCGGACGTGGCAGAGGATATTGTACAGGAAATATTCTATAATTTATGGAAAATTAAAAAGGACCTTCAACCCAATGATACCACCAGGGCATACCTGTTTACCGCTACTTACCACCAGTGCCTGAACCACATTAAACACGAAAAGATCAGGAATAAATACGAAGGGGAGAAAATGAAAAGTTCCGATATGTTCCACAGCCTTTACCTCGGTGAAATAAAATCAAGGGAATCAGGCATTCTTAGCGAAGATCTGGGTGGCCATCTGAAAAAAGCCATTGGTACACTTCCGGATCAGTGCCGGAGGATCTTTATCCTGAGCAGGAAATATGGTCTGAAAAACAGGGAAATTGCAGAATTCCTCAACATCAGTCAAAAGGTCGTTGAAAAACAAATATCCAAAGCCCTGCTCGCGCTCAGGGAACAGTTCAGGGAGTTGCTTACCAAATAACCGGGAACAAAATATGACATGCCCTGAAGATTCTTCAAAACTTTTCTATTCCCGCGGGGAGGGTATTTCAATATTCAGTTGTATTGTATAATTAGAATGGCGCTATTTATGTCTGATGATAAAATCAATGAGCTGATCGTAAAGTACCTTGATAATGAATTATCGGGTATGGAAGAACCGGATCTCCTGGATTGGATCAAAGCAGATCCTGAGAATCTCAATTATTTTTTAGAAATGAAAGATATCTGGAATTCTGCTGAAATGCTTGATTCAGAAAACAAAGGCGGGGAAGCATTCCTTCGGTTCCGAAAAAGATATCCCGCAAGCAGGCCATCCGGAAAATTATTGCGGATCTCTTTGCAAATTGCAGCCACGTTGTTGCTGGCATTTCTTCTTAGCATAACCTGGTACTGGTTGTCGGTCAGAAAAAACCCGGTCCCCCAATCCGGAAATGGATACGCTCAGATTTATATTCCCAAAGGACAAAAAGGACAGCTGACTCTCAGCGATGGAACCAGGATCTGGTTGAATTCAAACTCCATACTGAGGTATCCGGAAGGATTCGGAAATGATACACGGAGAATAATCCTTGATGGAGAAGCTTATCTTGAAGTCGCCAGGGATCCGGCCCATCCCTTTTTTGTGGAAACGTCATCGGTGACGCTCAAAGTACTGGGCACTACTTTTAACGTGAAATGTTACAGCAAGGAAAATACAGTTGAAACAACCCTTATTGAAGGTTTGCTTGAAATCCTGCCCGGCAATGCCAACATCAGAAAACTAAAAAAAGTTACGCTAAAGCCTAATGAAAAGGCTATCTTTGTTAAACAGGACAATCGAATTTCTGTGGCCGAACTCGACCTGCCACGCCAAAAGAGCAACAGGCTCAGCCATCAGATCAAAAAATCCCCCATTCCCATTACACAGATAGAATCCATTATATCATGGAAAGACAATCACCTGATTTTCAGGGATGAATCATTTGAGGATATGGCTAAGAAAATGGAGTCCTGGTATGGAGTCGAAATCCGTATTGAGGACGAAAAATTAAAGAAATACAGGTTTACCGGAAAATTCATCTATAATGAAACCATTGACCAGGTAATGGAAGTTATAAGCCGCACCACCCCACTCCAATATTCCCTCCACAAGAATACCCTCATAATCCGATCCATATGAAAAAAATCCCGATCATTAATTCCGAAAAAACACGAAGCCTATGATAATACCCTGAAAAACCCTGAAAACAAAACAGGAGATGTGCTACCATCCCCTGTATAAAAAAAGTTAACAATTGACGATCTGAGAGTCATCAACTATTATTAACCTTTAATACCACAAAGATATGATTAAAATATCTACGCGGTGTATTTTAACCACAAAATACCCCTACAAACTAATTAGAATCATGAAACTTAATCTGCTTTTGATTATTCTGGGAACTGTCCAGGTATTCGCAACTTCATACTCACAGGATTCACGGATCAATATTAGTATGGAAAACGGTACTATTGTTGACATTTTCAATGAAATTGAAAAACAGAGTGAGTATAGGATTTTTTATAGGATGAACGATATTGATCTCGAAAAAAAATATACGGTATCCTATACAAATGAACTGGTAAGTGATTTACTGCCGGAGGTGCTGAAAGAGGCGAACAATACCTATCAGCTGGTGGATAAGATCATTGTAATCACCACCAATGAGATGAGGCAGCTGACAGTTACCGGCACCCTGACCGATGCTTCCACGGGAGAACCTCTCCCCGGAGTTTATGTTATGCTGGAGGGAACCAATACCGGTGTGATAACGGATGCTTCCGGCAAGTATTCATTGCAGATCGCCGATCAGAATGCCAACCTGGTCTTCAAATTTGTGGGATATACCACCCAGACTGTTGCTCTGGCAGGCAGATCGGTGGTTGATGTACAACTTGCTCCCGAGATCCAGAGCCTTGAGGAAGTGGTTGTGATCGGGTATGGTACCCAGAAGAAAATTGACCTCACAGGATCGGTATCCGTCGTGGCTTCAAAGGAATTTGAAAAAGCGCCTGTGACCGACGCTTTGGATGCCATACAGGGAAAGGTAGCCGGTGTCACCATAATATCCAATTCCGGTGAACCGGGT
>Ga0105104_10003797_pt1 | contig 10620 bp, 14 predicted proteins | sample PPLLaktember2015_3_FD_87034 | JGI IMG/M metagenome (GOLD analysis project Ga0105104, IMG submission 87034) | Freshwater sediment microbial communities from Prairie Pothole Lake near Jamestown, North Dakota, USA - PPLs Lake P7 Core (6) Depth... | ecosystem: Environmental > Aquatic > Freshwater >... | reverse complement strand
TTTTTCTTACAATTTCATCATATACCCCTTGACCTTTAGTTCACTTTATGCTATTTTAGAACTATGAAAGGAGGTATAGTGCAGTGATCAAAAATCGCATCATGGGATTCCTCTCGCTGGCCGTCGTGATTCTCGTCGCGATCCAGTTCGTTCCCGACATCAACACCACCGTTTCGTCTCTCGTCGGGACGACCGGCGCGTTGTACGGAACGACCGCCGGCACGATTCTCGGATTCGTCACCCTCGGCTTCGTCGTCACGATCCTCGTTCTCGCCTTCTCCGGCGCGGGCGGCGACAACGCCTAAGGAACACTGACAGCCTGATGCCGAGATTCCCCGCTCGACATCGGGACGGAATTGCAAATCAAGGAGGCGAAATCGATTGCTGCTACTTAGCATGAGAAGCCTCCTTTTTGCATCTTCATGGACCGTCTGGTCCTACGTCACGACCAACCTTCCTACTACCCGAGACATCATCGGTAACCTCTCCCCTCAGGATCTCGAGACCGCCAAGGTCTTCGGGATATTCACTTCGATGATCTATATCATCTTCATTGTAATTCTCATTCCGGTTTTAGGCTTTGCCTGGGGTCTCATCGTCACCCGGGGCAAATTGATGGATAGGATCGAGCGTTGGTTCATCCGAACCACCGACATCGAACTACATAAGGAGGAAACACAGAAATGAAGAAACCGTCCAGATTCAAGGAAAAAGTCGCGAGGATCCGCAAGATGCTTGTGGATCAGCGACCCGCCACCAACGCACAAGCCGCGGCCTTCCGCGCCTTCGATGAACCGCGCCACCGTCGCACCGACCGCATCGTCGCGATCGGCGTCATCTTCATGATGGTCTACGCCGTCTGCTGCAAGATCGCCGGGGCGGTCTATGAAGCGCCGCTTTGGCATCAGCTCGCGTCCCTCTCGACCGCGGCCTTCGTCATCACCGCCATCGTCTGGATCGTCTGGTACTTCAAACGCTACCGCGAGTACCTCATGTCCCAGGTGAAACGATGACGCCGCGGGCTACCGCCCGGGGGAGCACATACCGGGCCCTTCGCATTTTTGTTCTGTTCTTCTTCGCGTGCGCGTTCCTTTTCACGCTCCCGCGCGTACACGCGGAGACGGTCAACTATGACTACACGGTCAACTTCTTCGACGGCTTGACCTACGATTTCGACGACGGCACGCTCGTCTCGATCACAGCCTACGCGTCGACGACGAAGCTCGGTATTTCCAGACCTGGGATCACGCTCACGGTCGGCGGCCAGTATTCCTATGTGTTCTTCTGGGACAAGTGGGGCGGCTATATCGGCTATGGCGCGGAGTCGGGTTTGTATGTCGCGGGGTCGAAGTATCTCGGAGCGTTTACGGAAACGATCACGCCTCCGGTGGATGCGGCGACCTTCGCCGTCTCGGCGGCCATCGGCGACGGCTTCCTCGTCGGCGCCAATACTTGGACGGATGTCTACGACAATCCGATCTATCTGGGATTCGAGACCGAGTATCTCGACGGCGTGGATCCCTACACGCTCGACGACATCTTCACCCCGGCGCTCGTCACAGTCGACAATTACGGGTATAGCAAGGGAGTTCTCGACGCCCAAGCTGCGGAGTTTGCCGCCGAGGGCATCACCGTTTTGTCGCTTACGAACATTTTACAATACGGTAATTTTGCAGGCAATACTACGGGGTGGCTCGGTTACGGTGGCACTCTTACATATGACAACGGTCGAGCAAAAATAACAGGTGATGGGTCGTACGCGTCCCCGTTTATTTACAGACAGATGGGATCGAATATGACCACATCAGGACATTTTTATTATATGTATGGTGAGTTAGAAACGTCGCAAGCGTCGTATGTTAGAGTTTTGGACGCTAACGCGGGTAGTGGTTTCAATGTGGCTGAAAAGTTAAATCCGTCTAACAATGTCATATATAAATTGTCGGTCTTGGACGATATGACCGATACAAGTCCGTTATGGCGAGCGATACACAACCCCACAACGGCGAACGGTTCAGTTTTATGGGTTGATAATCTACAACTCTTTTATGTCGGCGCGACGGCTGTTTACACCAAAACCCAAATTGATACCGCGCTTGCGTGGTCGGGTTATCTTCCCTATAATACCGCGTACTCTTTACCCGATACCACGGATGCTGACTTTCTGAACCTCGGAGGCACCGGCGGGTGTTCGGACGGTGGGTATTGCTACATCATGCGCGGCGCCGGTATCGGCGTCACCCTTGACATACTCGACATAGAAGACCAGATGCAAGGTTTTACCAACATGTATACCGATGACGAGATTACTGATCTTGTATCCGATTATCCCGATGTTCAGACACGCTGGTTTCATATCTTCGACGAATGGCGCGCCATCTATGGCGATGGCTTGACATCAGTGTTGATCGGCTATGAAGGATTTAATCCGCTCCTGTTTCCCTCAGGGGTTCGGGATGATTTTAAAGCCGATCACGCGGATCGGGACTACTACCTCGAGCTTTACTACGACGCCGTCGCCCAGACGCCAGACCGCTGGGAATGGTACGGCAACTACGGCGTCGATGAAGTCCTCTATGACGACACCATCGGCCTCTACCCCGACATTGCTGCACAAGCAGGGTTCACGGACTTCTACGCCGATTTCACCGCCTACGAGTTCTCAGGGTCTTACGAAGTTACCCCGGAAACGCCGGACGACGCCTGGGACGCGTTCCAAGACTTGCTGACTCCCACGATCAAGACGATCGCCGCGCTCATCCTCATCATCGGCGCCGTCATCTTCGTGATGTTCAAAGGCGGGACTCCGCTCGTCGCCGCCATGATCGCCGTGGTCCTGATCGTCTTCTTCATCCTCGTCGCGTGGCTCCCGAGCTGGTGGGGCCTCGTCCTCGGCATGATCGCCTTCGTGTTATTCATTTTGCCGCTCTTGAAAGGAGGCTCCTCGGCATGAAAAAAGTCCTGATCCTTTTCTTACTCGCGCTCGGGGTCGCGTTCGCGATCCCGCGCGTAGAGCGCGTGAAAGCCCTTGAAAGCGCCCACGAAGTCAACTACGCCGGATTGTGGGTTTTTGACGAGGTGGATGACGATGTGTGGTCTGCGGTTTTTGAACTTTCATTCACGCAGGGAACCTTGTCGACGCTCGATATTAAGATCCCCGCGCATCCTCTCAACATTCAGACGAAGGGAGGTTACGAATCCACCTTTATCGTGATGGGCGGAGCTGGTACCATCGTTTCATCGAATCTTGACGATTATGTCGGGCTGCAAGCGAACGACACGATCGAGTTTGCGTTCGATACCAGTTCCATCACAACTGACGGGGTTTTGAATGAAGATGTAGACATCGTGACGACCAATTACGTTTTTATTCGTATGATGCTCGATACCGCAACAGCTCCTCCGGCTCAGGCGCTTTACTGGATTAGAGCAAACGCATCGGCGATCGGCGTCACGGTCCTCTACATGATTTTCTATTTCGACCGCGGAACGCTTGTCGAGATTTCCGAACTTTCTGCTTTTCTCGCTTCCGATATTCCTGGGGATCCTACGCCTCCGACCGATTACGTTTTTGCCGGTTGGAGAACGAAGACCGGCGTCAGGGTCTATGAATCGGGGGACGTGCTGAACTTCGTCATGTCCGATGATTACCTGTCAATCGATGCCGAATATGGAACGTATATTCCGTTTTATTCCTATTTCATCAAAGACGCTACCGCACAGGAATCCATCGCCGATCCGGACCCGGAAACGGTCCCGACGTTCCTCTCGGGACCCCTCGGCGAGATCGGTCTTGACACCGACGCCGGGTACATGCTCGTTTACATCATCGTCGTGGTCCTGATCACCCTCGGTATCCTCGCGACGCCGATCGGCTCCTGGACCTTCGTCATCATCGCCATCTTCATCTGGACCATCGCCGCGGCCTGGCTCGGCATCATCCCCTTCTGGGCGGTCGCTATTCTCGGTCTGTTCATGATCGGGTTCATCCTCAAAGGCCTCACCGGAAACCAGGAATCGAAAGGGAGTGACGTTTGATGGGCGATTTCATGAAGAAATATCTGCCGATCTACATCTTCTGGGTGATGTTCATCATGTTCATCGCCACAGGCCTCCAGATTTCGACGGGCGGATTCTCGGCGGAACTGCCGACGGGTTCGGAGTTCTCGGCGGAATGGATCACGAACACGCTCTCGCTCTTCTGGGAGATCATCAGCTTCCGCGGCGACGGCTTCCCCGCTATCCTTGCTACGCTGGCCTTCTACCTGCCGACGATCCCGGTCATCATCTGGATCATCGAACTCATCATCGCGCTGCTTGAAGCAGTCATCCCGTTCTAAGGAGGAACCGTCATGACATTTAGCATGGAAGAAATTGATTTCATCAGACAATACATCATTCTTGCTTATACGATCTCGTTCACGCCTCTTTTCGCGATGTATGCGCTTTTCGATTATGTGGCGACGATGCTCGTCTTCGCATTTGATAAAAAGGGTCGGGAAGCATGGTCTGATTATCAACTCGCGAAACAACGGCTGAAACTGGATTACAAGGAACGGCGTCGCCAAGAAAGGAAGAACCGCCATGACATTTGATTTTCTCGTCCTCATCGTCCTCATCCTCATCATCTTCCTCACCTGCGTCGGCATCGCCACGCACGCGGGCATCTGGAACCTGCTCACGGTTCCGTTGCTCCTGTATCTCATCGTCAAGGTTCTCGAGATCGACGGCTCCACGCTCGTCGTCCTTGCTCTTTCTGGCATCATTGCGTTCCAAGTCTACTTCGCCCTGCGGGGCGTGATCGGAGGATCAGAAGAATGAACAGCTTTCTCGTCAAACTGCTTTACCCCAAGAAATACATCCGCGTCCTCATCGCCCAGCCGGACCGCTCTCTGCGCGGCCACAACATCGTCCCCAAGAGCGGGACCGTCACCATCGGCGACAAGACATGGCTCATCACGAACGACACGCCCTGGATGCGCACCGGCCGGAACGTCCCCTGCTACGTCGTCGCGCACGACCGCGTGAAGCCGCTCGACCTCTACAAGGAGAACGGCGTCGAATCGGTGAAGCGCGATTCCGAGAAGTCGCCCGCCGACATCAAGGCGTTCGTCGACAGCGAAGCTTTCCGCCGCCTCGCCCGCAAGAAATCGCCGAAGGAGATCATGATGTACCTGATCGTCGGCGCGGTCATCCTCGTCGGAGGCCTCTACATGATCTATACCAAGATACAGGAGCAAGCTGCTCTCATCGCGGAACTCAAGGCGCTCATCGAAGCTCTGGCGGAGTAGGGCCATGGCGAAGGAAAATACGAACCTCCGGGCCATGCTCGACGTCGGGGGAACCCCGAAGCAGGAAGAACAAAACAACCAGACGCCGATGGATTCCACCGGCAAGTACTTCCAGATGGCGATGCTCGAGAACTTCTCGACGAAAGAGATCGACGTCCGGACCCACGTCACCGATACCGACATCGAAAGCTTCAGCGATGCCGAGACGATCGCCGACTACTTCGGCGGCATCCCGGTGATCGCCTTCAACGTAGAAAAACAAAAGCGTCTGCTCATCTCGAAGAACCGCGGCTCCCGCAACGAAATGCGCGAGATCGCGATCGGCGTACCTTCCTCCGAAGATCCGGAGAAGAAGGCCGAACGCATGCGCATGGATTCGCTCCTCGGTCGACGATAGGCTGACCCCTGAGGAGGTGAAGCCATGTCCTCCTATCGTTTCGACTCTTACAACCGCTACCCCATTTGTGAGGCGCTTGCCGATCCTGGCGTCGGCAAGTCGCTTTTTCTCACCTACAACGCCTGGCTCGCCGCGCAGGACGGCGTTTCCGTCTTCGCGAACTTCCACCTCGTCGGCATCCCTTATCATTACGTGCGCGTCTACACGGAGATCTACGAGGAGAACGGAAAGCGCAAGAAACGCGAATACAACGACATCCTCGACGGCAAGACCGAAGACGGCACGCCGATCCAGGACGGTCTGCTTCTGTTCGACGAACCGCAAGCCGCGGGCATGTCGAAGCACAACTTCTGGAACAAGTCGACGCAAGACATGGCGACGTTCGTCTCGCAGATCCGTAAACGCGACCTCGCGCTCATCATGGCGACGCAGCGCGAAAACTTCCCGGTGTTCGACGTCCGCCAGCTCGTCTCGATCATGTTCCTGCTCTACAAGACGAAGACGCCCGGCATCATCGACGTCCACAAGTTCGACCCGCAGCTTGAGACCATCCTGTCGAAAGACCGGTATGATCTGCGGCAATTCTTCCACAACTACGACTCGAAGGAACTGATCGGGGTGAAGACGCTATGAACCAGATATTTTTCTCGCACAAATCGGACAATTGGAGTACACCGAAAAAGTTGTACGCCGAACTTGACGCGATATGGCATTTCGATCATGACCCTTGTCCGCTGAACTCCGACGTGGAAGCACTCGGCATTTTTGAAAACTGGGGATTCATGAACTTCGTAAATCCTCCTTACTCCAATATTAAACAGTTTTTACAAACGGCGATACAGATCCTTCCGAACGGAAAATCGTCGGTGTTTTTAATACCAGTTCGTACCTCTACGAAATGGTTTCACGATCTGGTCATGCCTCATGCAACCCGGATCGAGTTTATCAAAGGGCGCGTTTCATTCGGCGAATCCAAAAGTCATCCGCCGTTTGATTCGATGCTTGTATATTTTATCGCGGAGGGTAGACAATGAAGAAGACACCGGCCCAGAAGGAAAAAGAAAACAACCTGCGGCGATACAAGTCCGCGGTCGTGTATAACGTCTACGGACGCTCCGATGTCGCCGACATGGCGAAGTCGTGGAGCTTCGAGAAGATCCAGGAGATTCTTGGCGTCAAGATCGAGCCGAAGAAACTCTACCGCGTTCCCGAGCGCCAGCGCGACAAGGCTCCCCAGCGCGCGGTCTATTACGACAACTACACCAGACACCGCATCGCGGGCTACGAGCCCGCCAAGGCGTTCGAGGAACGCAAGGCGAAGCAACTCCCCGGCGTCTTCGCGGGACCGCGCGGCGGCACCGTGGACGAGGAATGGAAGATCACCTGGAAGAAACACAGCCGCATGACCGAATGGCGGAAGTATTCGTCCGACAAGGGTCCGGAGTTCCCCGACTGGATGATGGTCCTCGTCCGTCAATACAATCGCGAGGCGGGATTCAAAGGCAAGAAGATTAGCGAAGGCCGCTACGGCTACGCGATCATGTTCAAGCTCTACGTCGAAGGATGGAGCGAAGAAGCCGCCAAGGCCCACATCGCAGCCAAGCCGGGAACGGAAGTCGAATGGATCTATCGGGGGATGCTCAAGATATGAAAGTCTACAACAAGCTCGTCTCCGAACCGCGCATCGCCACGATGACCGGCCGCGTCATCAAACATCCCACCATCATCAAATATCACTCGATCCCCGGCGCGACGTCCATTGGCAAGAAGCCGATGGACTTCATCGGGGTCGACATCGAAAGCGACTACAAGACCGGCGAGACGAAACTGATCGGCTGCTTCGACGGTTCGGCCTATTGGTTCTACGAGGATTCCTTCCTCGAAAATCTGCGCCAGCTCGTCAAGCTCGCGGCCGGTACGAACCGCTCGATCGTCTACTGGTCTCGCTTCGACCCGCTGCAATTCTTCCGCATCCTGCTCCAGGCACTCCCGGAAGCGGAACGCGAGTTCGCCACCAAGTCCTACGAGAAAATCTCCGGCGTCTGGAACCGCCGTAAATCAAAATGGGAATCCCGTCCGGTCCTGGAGGCGTCCTGCGGTTCCTCCAAGATCGGCGTCGCGATGGCGGTCCGCGGCAACCTCCAGCTCTTTACCCGCCCCGACGACGGCGGCAGGCTCATGAAGGCATGGACCTACAACGTGGCGCCCTTCTACGCCGAAGCCCTCAAGGAGACCGGGAAGCGGTTCTTGCCGTGGTATTCCAAGATGGAAGAAAGCGACCACCTCATCAGCGGCGACGAGTGGCTCGAAGTCCGGAGGTCCGGGGCAAGGCGCGAGGGCGTTCTCAAGAGCAACGAGCTCGATGCTCGCGCAGCGTACGCGCTCGCGTGCAAAATAGGAGAGGATTTCGCGCGCGTGTGCTGGGGCTGGTACCCGAAGAACCTGATCAGCGTCGGCGCGCTGGGCAGGGCGGCGATTGTAGCCTATGCGCAGCATGAACACGAAGACGCTCCCAAGGAGGCAAGGCAAGCGTTAGTACTCGATGATCTAAGGTCAATCGGCATACATTACCATCTGGCGGCGTGGAAGGCGCAGATGGGCGAGGAAACGTTCAAGGACTTCTATTCGGCGATTCATGAGGTTTACAAGGGCGCAAAAATCGAGTGCTATGGCTACGGATACTGGGAGAAAGCGTTCACGGCGGACTTAACACAAGCGTACCCGGCGACAGAAGTTCAGTTGCTTGACCTGCGGGGGAGTAAAGTCGATACGGGATTCGGGAATCCTCCGGACGAGACGGCGACCGACTATGTCCTCATCCGCGGAATGGTCCACATCCCAGACGGTTGCGAGTATCATCCATTTTTGATTCGGAAGCCCGGCGAAGAAGAAAACAACATCTGTCCCACCGGCGACTTCATGACGACCTACTGGAAAGACGAACGCGATCTCGGCGTCAAGATGGGAATCAGCTTCGAGGACGAAATCTGGTACCGAATCAAGACGGAAGGAAAGCTCTCGCTGTTCGCCGGTTGCGTTCAGACCCAGGTCAACGAAAGAATGAGATTGAAGAAGTTGAAAGACCCGACCGAGTTCCGGCTCAAGCAGCAGGCGAGCAGCGACTACGGAATCCGCTTCGAGGCGACGCCGATCTACAAGCTCGAGCTCGCAACCAAGAGCGTCATCACCGACATCGCGCGCGGGCTCAATACCTACAAGGAAGTCCTCAAGGGGTATCATCACAAGGTCAACCTCGAAAGCGTCGCGGCAGACCTGAAATCGACCTATGGCGACGATTACGCGAAGATCCGCGCACTCTGGGGCGGCGGCAAGCTGCAGCCCGACGTGGTGGCAAGAGAACTCGAAACCCAGGGCATCTACATCGAAGAAATCAACCCAGCGTCCATCATGATCCGGATCCATGAAATGTATCGGATGCCGGACAAGGCTGTACAAAGAGAAAGTATCACGGAAGAAAAAATCATCTTCGACGGCTTACGGGCCGGGGATTATTTTGAACCGATGGCGGCGAGCCGGATCACGATGAAGACGCGATGCAAGATCGCGGAAGCGTGCCTAAGCATCGTAAAAAGTGGAGGAAGGCCGATCTTCGCACAGACGGACTCCATCGAATGGGAAGGAAGCGCGGCGGATCTCGACCCGGCGATGTGGCGAGCTGAGAAGACTCTCGGGTATTTTGAAAAACCTTCCGAAGTCCGTGATCTCATTTCACTCGGTGCCGGTCGATACGAATACAAGGCTAAGGACCCCGAGACCGGCGAATGGGAACTGCTCACGGCGAAATCGCGAGGCGTGCATATGGAATCGGTTTTGGCTGAAGACGGAATCGTGCTATCGAGCACAAGGTGGCGCGAGTCGCTGAAGAACCTCGTCGGGAACAAGATCATGCTCACGATGAAAGTCCTCGTCACGCCCGGACTCACAAACGTCGCGCATCATGTGAAGACGGTCGAATACGACAAGGAAAAGAACACGAAGACGGTGGTAGAGATCCCACTCGGGACGGAAGACATCGGCAGAATCATCGAGATCGTCAAGGAGTTGGACCCGATCAGCGGCAGGAAAAAGAGGTATATAGAATTACCGCGACATCTAGAGAGCTTGGCGACGAAGCATTACTGGAGCGCCCCTGTGCATGTATGCGGCGGCGTAGCGCCCGGTGAAGGCGATATCGACGATACCCTGCCGGATATGAGGAAAGAGCTGCAGGCGACGCCCTGGATCGACGACAAGAGCGACAAGAAGAAAGACGCGGAAGACAAGAAGGAAAGAAGAGGGAAGTATTTCCTGTTGAGGCGGCATCGGTTCGATGCAAAGGAAGCCGCAAGCTTGTGCGGCAGATCCTGGGGCAGCGTGATGGAACTCATCAAGGCCCGCGACGTTTGAAGAATCAAAAAGGACCCCGAAGGGTCCTTTTATTTTATGAATATATCGTCAATGCTTATTTGCCATTCGGTCTTTCCATGCGGTTGCGGTGAGTTCGTTCCCCATTGTTCAGCCATCGCGGTCGCAATCCCTGGAAAGGTTTTTGAACGAACTTGGGCGCGTTCTTCTGCATCTAACTTCCATGCGTCAGCACACCATTTCGGCTGTTGCTTGTATTGCCCGGTCTTGCCGTCATACCATCCGAAAAAATCACCTTTGCCAACCATGTGCGACGGCCGAAGCAACGGAAGTTCGTGAAGCCACAAGCAAGTCGATTTTTGAAACTCGTCGCCAAACATCCACGGCTGAATGATTTGATCCGGCGTTCGGTAAATCTGCGACATGATGCCGATTGGGTTCTCAATCGCCCATGAACATTTCAATTTCGTAAATAACATGAAGAAGTCGATGCCATCTTGTTGCCGACCATCTGCGCGTTTCTTTGCAAAGTGTGCCGCGCCGCTGACTGCCAGGTGGGTGCATGGT
>Ga0105104_10003796_pt1 | contig 10622 bp, 8 predicted proteins | sample PPLLaktember2015_3_FD_87034 | JGI IMG/M metagenome (GOLD analysis project Ga0105104, IMG submission 87034) | Freshwater sediment microbial communities from Prairie Pothole Lake near Jamestown, North Dakota, USA - PPLs Lake P7 Core (6) Depth... | ecosystem: Environmental > Aquatic > Freshwater >... | reverse complement strand
TCACGGAGCCTGCCCTGAGCGGAGCGAAGGGCTCCTCGCAATGACTCATCGAACCTGGGCGATTTACCGAAGCAGAGGAGCAAGCCATGGATAACTATGTCCGGATTTTCGATACGACCCTGCGCGACGGCGAGCAATCGCCCGGCGCGAGCCTATCTTCCGCGGAGAAGGTGGAAATTGCCCGGGCTCTTACCCGCATGGGAATCGACATTATCGAAGCCGGCTTTCCGGCGGCTTCACCGGATGATTTGGAGGCCGTTCGCCGGATCGCGATCGAGGTCGGCAACATCCCGCGGGGACGGTCCGAGGATCCCGACTCCGGGCAGGCCGTGACTCAGCGCCAGCCGCCGATTATTTGCGGCCTGGCGCGCACGACCAAATCCGACATCGACGCGGCCTGGGAGGCGGTCAAGCATGCGGCCCGTCCGCGGATCCACACCTTCATCGCCACGTCGCCGATCCACATGCAATATAAGCTCAAGATGACGCCCGAGGAAGTCGTTCAGCGCGTCCGCGAGATGGTCACCTACGCCCGCACGCTGTGCGAGGATGTGGAATTCTCGCCCGAGGACGCGGGCCGCAGCGAGCCGGAATTCCTCTACAAGGTCCTCGCCCTGGCGATCGAATGCGGCGCCACCACGCTCAATATCCCCGACACGGTCGGCTACACCACCCCGGAAGAATGGGGCCGGCTGATCGAGGGGATCATCAAAAACACCAAGGGAATCGAGAAGGTGGTCGTCTCGATGCATTGCCACAACGATCTGGGCATGGCCACCGCCAATACGCTGGCCGGGTTGAAGGCCGGCGCGCGCCAGGTGGAAGGAACGATCAACGGGATCGGGGAACGGGCCGGAAACGCGTCGATCGAGGAAGTGGTCATGGCGCTGCACACCCGGCGGAATCTCTTCAACCTGACGACCGGGATCGACACCACCCAGATCGCACGCGTCAGCCACATGGTTTCCACTTACACCGGGATACCCGTCCAGCCCAACAAAGCCATTGTGGGGGCGAATGCGTTCGCGCACGAAGCGGGGATCCACCAGGATGGGATGCTCAAGCATCACACCACCTACGAGATCATGCAGCCGGAGATGATCGGCCTGACCCAATCCAGCCTCGTGCTCGGCAAGCACTCCGGGCGGCACGCGCTGCGAGTCCGCTTGAGCGAATTGGGGCATGAGCTTTCCCCCGAAGAACTGGACCGGGCTTTCGAACGCTTCAAGCAGCTGGCCGACAAGAAAAAGAGCATTGCCGACGCGGACCTGGAAGCGCTGGTGGCGGATCAGATCTACCAGCCGCGGGAGATTTACGCCCTGGACGGGTTGCAGGTGGCGTGCGGCACGATGGGAATGCCGACCGCGACGGTCCGCCTGCGCTGCCCCGACGGCTCGCTGCAGGTCCAGGCCTCGACCGGCACCGGGCCGGTGGATGCGGCCTATAAGGCGATCGACGGGATTATCAACGCCCCGAACTCGCTCGAGGAATTTTCCATCCGGGCCATCACCGAAGGGATCGACGCGATCGGCGAGGTGACCGTGCGGCTGGAATCCAAGGATGAAGCGCTCGCGCCGCGCGAATCGGCGCAGAACGGAAGAAAGAAAACCCGCTCCTTCGGCGGGCACGGCGCGGACACCGACATCATCGTCGCCAGCGCCAAGGCCTACCTCAGCGCCCTCAACAAACTGCTGGTCGCCTCCGGCCGGGTGCCGGCGGCCGTCGGGGAGCCCCAGGCCAAACCATGATGAACCTGCAGCAAGTCAAGGATCACTTCAACGAGGACGCGTCGGATTACGACGATCATATCGTCAAATTCGTCCCGTATTACCGGGAACAGAATGAGATGATGATGGAGCTGCTCCCCTTCGAGGGGACGGCCCGGATCCGCGGACTGGATCTCGGCGCGGGGACCGGCGTGCTGGCGGAGGGGATCCTGCGCCGCTACCCGCTGGCCGAGGTGACTGTCTTCGACCTGTCCGATAACATGCTGGCCGCCGCGCGGGAGCGGCTGAAGAAATTCGAAAACCGGATTACCTTCCTGAAGGGCGATTTTTCGAAGGATGATTTCGGGATCGGATACGACCTGATCCTTTCCGGGCTTTCGATTCACCATCTGACGAATCCGCACAAGCAGAAGTTGTTCCGGCGGATATACCTGGCGCTCAATCCGGGCGGCGTGTTCCTCAACCGCGACGTCGTCAAGGGGGCGACGGAGAGGCTGGACGAGATCTACATCCGCCTGTGGCGTGCGTATGTCCGATCGAACGGCCAGGATGACGCGGGCTTGATGGAGCGGTATTACGCGGAGGATGTTCCGGCATGCGTGGAGGACCAGTTGGAATGGATGCGCCAAGCCGGCTTTTTGGACGTCGGCTGCCATTGGCAGCGGACCAATTATGCGATCTACGGCGGGCATAAATACACGGCGGAAAGCGAATCATGAGCGAACCTAAAAGCCTGTTCGATAAAATCTGGCAAAACCATCTGGTCCGGGAGGAAACCGGCCACCCGTCCGTGCTGTACATCGACCTGCAGCTGGTTCATGAGGTGACGTCGCCGCAGGCTTTCTCGGATCTGCGCGCGCGCGGATGGAAGGTGCACCGGCCGGACCGGACTCTCGCGACGATGGACCACTCCATCCCCACCACGAGCCTGACGCTGGCGGGCGCGGACGACGCCGCTGTCAGGCAGCTGCGGCAGCTGGAATCCAACTGCCGCGAGTTCGGCATCCGCTGCATGAAGATGGACGATCCGGGGCGGGGCATCGTCCACATCATCGGGCCGGAAATGGGAGCCACCCAGCCCGGCATGACGATCGTATGCGGCGACAGCCACACGGCGACCCACGGGGCGTTCGGCGCCCTGGCTTTCGGGATCGGGACGAGCGAAGTGGAACAGGTTCTCGCGACGCAGTGCCTGCTGCAGGACAAACCGGCACGGACCCTGGTGAATTTCCACGGGAAGCTTGGGCCGGGCGTGACGGCAAAGGATATGATCCTCGGTCTGATCGCGCAGATCGGGGTGGGGGGCGGCACCGGGCAGGTATTCGAATACTCCGGCCCGGCGGCAAGCGGACTCGATATGGAAGGCCGCATGACACTGTGCAATATGTCGATCGAGGGCGGCGCCCGCGCCGGATTGGTTGCTCCGGATGAAACGACGTTCTCATATCTGGCTGGAAGGGAACTGGCGCCGCAGGGCGCCGCGTGGGACGCGGCGCTTGCCCGCTGGCGAGGGCTGGCTTCCGATCCGGGTGCGGCTTACGACCGAACGATCAGCGTCGACGCGTCGGCGCTCCAGCCGATGATCACCTTCGGTACGAATCCCGCGATGGGGATCCCGGTCACGGGAAGGATACCGGACCCCGCCTCGGATCCGGATCCGCTCAGGCGCTCGGCGCTCGAAAAGGCGCTCGGGTACATGCAGTTCTCCCCCGGCGAGGCGATGATCGGCCGGAAGGTGGACGTGGTCTTCATCGGCTCGTGCACCAACGGCCGGATTTCAGATCTGCGGGCGGCGGCAAATATATTTCGCGGGCGGAAGATCGCGGCGGGTGTGCGGGTGCTCGTGGTCCCGGGTTCCGAGAAAGTGCGCCGGGATGCGGAGGCGGAGGGGCTGGATCAGATTTTCCGCGGAGCCGGCGCCGAATGGAGATTCTCCGGCTGCAGCATGTGCATTGCGATGAATGGCGATCAGCTTCAGCCTGGCCAGTACGCAGTCTCGACCAGCAACCGCAACTTCGAAGGCCGCCAGGGAAAGGGCGGACGGACGATGCTGGCCAGCCCGATCACCGCGGCGGCCGCCGCCGTCACGGGCGCCGTCGCCGATCCGCGCCCGATGCTACAGGAAGGTGCTTAGTGGAACCGATCCGGAAAATCACCTCAAAAATCATCCCGCTTCTGGTCAACAATGTGGATACCGACCAGATCATTCCCGCCCGCTACCTTAAGGTGACGGACAAGGCCGGCCTGGCCGAAGGGTTGTTTTCCAATTGGCGCTACCTGCCGGACGGGAAACCCGATCCGGAATTTGCGATGAACAAACCGGAATACCGCGGGGCGAGCATCCTTCTGGCGGGGGATAATTTCGGCTGCGGCTCCTCGCGCGAGCACGCCCCTTGGGCGCTGCATTCGGGAGGCATCCGCGCGGTCATCAGTACCTCCTTTGCGGACATCTTCCGCAGCAACGCGCTCAAGAACGGCGTATTGCCGGTGGTGGTGGACACAGCGATTCATAAAAGCCTGGTCGATCTGGTCGAGGAAGCGCCGGCGGCGCCGGTCACCATTGACCTGGAAAATCAGAAGGTGCTTCTGCCCGGCGGGGTGGAAGCGTCGTTTACGGTCGATTCGTTTTCAAAAACCTGCCTGCTCAAAGGGATGGATGTGCTCGAATACCTGGCGGAATTTCTGCCGCAAATCCGGGCCTATGAAGTGCGCCACGACATTGAATTCGCCGCGGCCGGAAAGGCGGCTTGATGGTCGAGATCTACGATACCACCCTGCGCGACGGCGCCCAGCGGGAGGGAATCTCCCTTACCTGCGACGATAAAATCAAAATCGCCCGCAAGCTGGATGAACTCGGTGTGGCCTACATCGAAGGCGGCTGGCCGGGGTCCAACGCCAAGGATATTGAATTCTTCGAGAAAGCCAAATCCATAAAGTGGCGTACGGCAAAAATCGCCGCCTTCGGTTCAACCTGCCGGGCGGGTGGCCGACCGGAGCACGACGAGAACATCCAGGCACTGCTCAAGGCGGCCACCCCGGTGTGCACCCTGGTTGGAAAATCTTCAGCCCTGCACGTCGCGGAAGTATTGCGGACTACGAAGGACAACAACCTGCGAATCATCGAAGACAGCGTGGCCTATCTGAAAGCCAAAGGCCGCGAGGTGCTGTTCGATGCCGAGCACTTCTTTGACGGCTTCAAGGCGGATCCCGATTACGCGCTCGAGACGCTGCGGGCCGCCCGGCGCGGTGGCGCGCAAATCCTTGTGCTGTGCGAGACCAACGGCGGCGTGATGCCCTGGGAGGTGGAAGCCATTTTCCGCGCCGTGCGCGGCGCGGTCGACGCCCGGCTGGGGATTCACGCCCACAACGACAGCGAATGCGGCGTGGCCAACTCGCTGGTCGCGGTCCGGGAAGGCGCGGTCCAGGTGCAGGGGACGGTGAACGGTTACGGCGAGCGCTGCGGCAACGCCAATCTCTGCTCGATCATCCCGGACATCGAACTCAAGATGAACAAACGCTGCCTTCCCAAGGGCCGGCTCAAGCATCTGTTTGAGACGGCGCATTACGTGGCGGAGATCGCCAATCTGTCCCCGGACGAGCATATTCCGTTTGTCGGAAAATCCGCCTTTGCCCACAAGGGCGGGATTCACGTCGCGGCCATGCGCCGCAGCGCGGTTTCCTACCAGCACATCGATCCGGCGCTGGTGGGGAATGAAATGCGAGTGGTGGTCAGCGAACTTTCGGGCAGGGGCAATCTGCTCAATAAGGCCGAGCAATTCAGCCTGCAGGCGGACGAAAAAGCGGTCGGGAAGGTCCTGGCGGAGATTAAGGAATTGGAGGCGCGCGGATTCTCCTTCGAGACCGCCGAAGCCTCGGTGGCGATGATGCTCAAACGCCACCAACCGCGCTATAAGCCGCCTTTCGAGCTGATCGATTTTTTCTGCGTGGTGGAGCACCGCCAGGGAAGAGGCCTGCTTTCGGAGGCGAATGTCAAGATCCGGGTCGGCGACGAGATCATGCACACCGCCGCCGAGGGGGACGGCCCGGTGAACGCCCTGGACGTCGCGCTGCGCAAGGCGCTGCAGCCGCGCTACCCGCAGATCAGGCTCTTCGAGCTGGTCGATTACAAAGTGCGCATCCTGGATTCCAACAGCGGGACGGGCGCGATCGTGCGGGTGTTGATCGACACCCAGTGCGACGGCCGGCGGTGGAGCACGGTCGGCGCCAGCGAAAACATCATCGAAGCTTCCTGGCGCGCCCTGACGGACGCGATTGAATTTGGGCTGACGACAAAATAAATTGGTCGGTCGAGTAGCCCTGCACATCCTTTTGTGCGGGGCGTATCGAGACCCTCTTTTGGCCGAAAACCGGTCGTCTCGCCCGCCCTGGTCGGGCTGGGCCAGGGATACGCAAAGAGCGCTACTCGACCACCTTATCTCATAAAGGAGATTTTTCATGGCAGGCAAAACGTATCGCATCGGAGTGATCGGCGGTGACGGCACGGGCCCGGAAGTCATCCGCGAGGGTAAAAAAGTCCTCGAGGCGGCTTCTAAAAAATTCAGTTTCGGGATCGAATGGGTCGATTACGATCTGGGCGGCGAACGCTACAAGCGCACCGGAGAAATTCTGCCCGATAGCGTCGTGGCGGAACTCCGCAAACTGGACGTAATCTACCTGGGCGCGATCGGACACCCCGAGGTCAAACCCGGCATCCTGGAAAAAGGATTGCTCCTGCGCCTGCGGTTCGAACTGGACCAGTACATCAACCTGCGGCCGGTCAAACTCTACCCGAACGTGGATACGCCGCTCAAGGATAAATCCCCGGCCGACATCGACTTCCTGGTCATCCGCGAAAACACGGAAGGATTGTATACCGGGGCGGGCGGAGTTTTGCGCAAGGGCACGCCGCACGAGGTGGCGGTTCAGGAATCAATCAACACGCGGATGGGCGTTGAGCGCTGCATCCGCTACGCCTTCGAAGCCTGCCGGAAGCGCGCCAAGCGCAACAAGCTGACGCTGTGCGGAAAGACCAACGTCCTGACGTTTGCCTTCGATCTTTGGGAACGGACTTTTTACGAAGTAGCCAAGGAATATCCCGGGATCCAGACCGATTATGCGCACGTGGACGCCACAACGATGTGGATGGTCAAGAACCCGGATTGGTTCGACGTGATCGTGACCGACAACATGTTCGGCGACATCATCACCGATCTGGGGGCGATGATCCAGGGCGGGATGGGGATTGCCGCCGGCGGCAACATCAATCCGGAGGGCGTCTCGATGTTCGAACCGATCGGCGGTTCGGCGCCCAAGTACACCGGCAAGAACGTGATCAACCCGATGGCGGCGATCTGCGCCGGCGGCATGCTGCTGGATACGATCGGAGAAAGCGCCGCCGCCAACGCGGTCGAACAAGCGGTGATCAAAGCGCTTTCCGGCGGAAAGATCAAGAGCCTGGCCGCGGGCAAGATGGGTCTCTCCACGACCGAGACCGGCGACCTGATCGCCGGACTGGTGTAGGCGGATGAGCCACGCGGATATCATTCTCCTGCCCGGCGATGGAATCGGTCCCGAGGTGCTCGCGGAAAGCGTGCGGGTCCTCGAGAAGGCCGCTGCCCGCGGTGGGCATACCCTCGGCTTTCAGGAACGGTTGATGGGCGGTTGTTCCATCGACCGTCACGGAGTAGCGCTTACGGACGAGGTGTTGGCCGATTGCCGGGCGGCGGACGCGGTCTTGATGGGAGCGGTGGGCGGCCCGAAATGGGACGATCCGCGCGCAAAGGTCCGTCCGGAGCAGGGAATGCTCGCCCTGCGCAAGGGGCTGGATGTGTTCGCCAACCTGCGGCCGGTTAAAGTCCGCGCCTCCCTTCAGGATGTCTCCCCGATCAAGCCGGACCGGACCGCAGGCGTGGATTTTATCGTGGTGCGGGAACTCACCGGAGGATTGTACTTCGGCTTGCCCAAGGAACGCAGCAAAACCGATGACGGCCATGAACGCGCCGTGGATACGCTGGAATATTCCGACTACGAAGTCCGGCGGGTGGTGGAATTCGCCTTCCGCCTGGCGGCCGGACGTCACCATAAAGTCACATCGGTGGATAAGGCGAATGTCCTCGAATCCTCGCGCCTGTGGCGCCAGGTGACGACCGAGGTGGGCGCGCAGCACCCCGGGATCGCGCTGGATCACATCCTGGTCGATACCGCCGCAATGCGCATCATACAGTCGCCGCGGGATTTCGATGTAATTGTCACCGATAATATGTTTGGAGACATCCTCACCGACGAGGCCTCGGTTTTAGCGGGATCGATGGGCATGCTGCCGTCCGCTTCCCTGGGTGACGGCGGTCCGGGGCTGTACGAGCCGATCCACGGCTCGGCGCCGGATATCACCGGCAAGGGGATCGCCAACCCGATTGCGGCGATCCTGAGCGGTGCGATGCTGTTCCGGCATTCGCTTGGCTGGGAAAAGGAAGCCGACTCCATCGAACGGGCGGTGGACCGGGTGCTGGATGCCGGCAACCGGACCGCGGATCTTCGCCCGGCGGGCAGGCCCGCCCTGTCCACGAAGGCCATGACGGATTGCGTAGTAAAAGAATTGGAGACGGGGGGATTGGCGTAGTTCGTTGACTGATCGTCATCCCCACGCCTGCTCTTGCGAAGCGAGGGTGATCGAAGCCTGCCCTCGCGAAGCATCCCCGCTCGTTTCTGCTTTTTGAGCGGGGATGGTGCGTAACGGGGCGGGGATCCAGAAATTCTGCATTATAAAAATGAACGTCATGCCCGCAGGTTTTAGCGGGCATGATTTTTAGAATCGAATGGATGACGATCACATTTTGTAAGTTTGCTAAGATGGATTTTGGCAGTCGTGCACGAGCTCATTGATCCGGTCCGGGTTCCCGAGCACGCCGACCACGTCCCCCGCCTGGATCGTCTCATAGCTGGAGGGATGCCACTCCATCCCGCCTTTGCGTTTCAGAAGCACCGCGCTGATATGGTAGCGCTGTTCCAGATCATGCAGGGTTTTCCCCCTGGCGTCCGCGCAATCCAGAAATTCCACCGTTCCAAAACACAGAGGATTTCCCTCGACCATGATCGGCGGCGTGATATTGGCCCCGGCCGCGGCCGCGGCGAATACCGGCGAGGCCATCCCGGTGGCGCTGATCGCGGTAAAACCGAATTGCTTTTGAAGCGCGGCGGCAAAATCGTCGTCGAAGATCCGGATCACGACATGGATCGACGGACTGATACCCCGGGCCTTGACCGCCATTTGCAAATTAAGGCTGTCGTTCTGCGTACAGAGGATGATCGCCCGCGCGCGGCGGATGCCGGCCGCCTCGAGCAGATCCTCCTTGGTCCCGTCGCCGGGCAGGACGGGAATATCCAGCCGCCGGGTATTGGCGACCAGATCGGCGGTCGGGCTCAGTTCGATCGCCACGACATCCTGTTCCATCTGGTGGAGCTGGTCGGCAACCCGGAAGCCCAGGTGCCCCAGGCCGACCAGGATGATGTGATTGCTGAAGGTGGATGCAACGGCCATTTCCCACTCCTTGCCCCGGGCGCGGCGGTTGAAGAACAATGTGCCGAAATCGGCCAGGCCGTGAGCCAGCGTCACCATGCCGATAACCGGCATGATGAAATGAAATAACTGCAGCGGGAACGCATGCGGGAAATCCCCCAGGGATTCCAGAAACGTCGCGGCCAGGACGAGGAATACGGCCTCGACCGGATTGGACAGAGGTTCGCCGTACCGCGCCGCAAGCGCGTAATATATAAGTCCGCTGCCGACGATCGCCAGCAGGAAAAGCAGCAGCGGATCCCGGAACTCCCGCAGGAGCAGGGATGTATCCCGCCAGCTGGCGCGCCAGCTTCTGGAAAACAGCCGTGTTTGTTTTTTTCGCATGCCTATCCGCGCCGGTTCGATCCCATGGAGAAGGCCCGATCCCCGCGGAACCGGTTGCATCCGTTCCGCCCGGGATTCCAATCCGGTCTCGGCGGTAATTATACATAAATCCCGCGCCGGATCCGGAAGCGCGCACGGGCCGGTGAATCATCCGGAAGCGATACTTCCCTAAAATTATTGCCCTGACCTTGGGAAAATGCTACAATTCGCGAAAGTATCCGGAAAAGGAGATACCCGGCGATGGCAAGGGACTTCAGCGAAGTACTGCAACAGGCGATGGAATTCTATGTCGCCGGCCAACTCGTTGAAGCGAGGGCTCTGCTCCTGGATATAGTCCGCGCCGATCCGAAATTGGAAGCCGGATGGATGTTCCTTTCCTACACGCTGGATGACCCGGTCCGGAAGGCGGATTGTCTCCGGAAAGTCCTGGCGATCAATCCGGAAAATATAGAAGCGCAGGCGGCGCTGGAGCAACTGCTGGGCACTCCCATTACCGGTTCCGCGGAATCCGGCTCTGCGCCGGCTGCCGCGCTCCCGCCTTCCCCGGTCCAACCGGCGCAGGCCGCTTCCCCGTCAGCGCCGCCCGCAACATCGGCTCCCATGCCGCCTGCCGCTCCGGCGCCTGTATCCGCTTCGAACAAACCGCCTTCGTCTGTGGCGCAAACCGCCGAGACAACCGCTCCACCGACGGTTCCGGAAGCCAAAGCCGCACCCGCGGTTCAGCCTGCCGCACCTGCGCCTTCAGAGGCGCCGACCATGGTCCACGCCTCTCCCTTTACCGTTGGCATCGATCACGTCAACGATAATCTATCCGTCATCCCGGAAGTGGGATTTCCCGCACCCAACCCACAAGCGGCGCGGCCACCGCAGCCCTCCGTAAATCCATTTCCCCCACAATCGGTGTCTCACATCCAAAAGCCGGGACCCCCACCGTTGCCGGACCAAAGACAAGCGCCCGCCGCAGCTGCGGGCACTAAAATACCTGCACCAGCAAT
>Ga0105104_10003794_pt1 | contig 10622 bp, 8 predicted proteins | sample PPLLaktember2015_3_FD_87034 | JGI IMG/M metagenome (GOLD analysis project Ga0105104, IMG submission 87034) | Freshwater sediment microbial communities from Prairie Pothole Lake near Jamestown, North Dakota, USA - PPLs Lake P7 Core (6) Depth... | ecosystem: Environmental > Aquatic > Freshwater >... | reverse complement strand
TTTGTCGGTTGGAATACCTAAGTCGTTGTTATTACCACTTTCCAATTATTTAACCGCTCTATTGTATGAGTCATAGTATTTAATAGTAATAATAACACATACAAACTAAGATAAACAGCTAAATTGAAATAGACTCGTTGGTACGCTCCCATTTCATAACTCTGTTTTTGCTGATTCAATATCTCTTTAAGTTACTGATCGATCTCTCTAGATTCAATACTTGCCATGAAAATCGAAGTAAGGAGGTAATTGGTCAGGAATGACCTAGCCTACTTTGCTGAATTATTTACCCATCATCGTGGCGTTAACAACTGTTTGTACTACTATATCGATTGCTCCATCATACTCATCTATATTCTTGTTGACGGGATTTTTTCTAAAACCCATATATCCTGCATGGTCATCACCCTCTCCAACATAACAATTCATACTTATAGAACCAAAGGGATTATAATAAGCTAGGCACAGGCCCACGTCCCAATCTTTAACTCAGATTTCATCACATATTGTTACTCCACAAAAAAACAGTATGTGTATCTTCAATACCATCTGCATCTTGGCCAGGTTGTACGTTACTGCACAGGAGGACACAGCTATGTTGATTATCAAAGCCTAGAACTAAGTAACGATTCCATCAATTTCTTCTAAAAGTATACGGATGACCCAAATCAAAATATCTTTGATCTATATAGCGAATAAAAAGATGTAAATCTCTGGTCCTGTCTATTCATTACCTTTTACCACTACTTTGAAAATTATGCTGTGACAGCTCCTGACTAAAACCTCTTTTTAGAGTTTTGTGCGCAGTGTTTACACATCCGAAAGTATTATGAGGTAAACGCAAAAACGTACAAACCAGAAATGTTTTCATTTAACCCATTTCGATTAATGATAATTAGGTAAGTGCGTATACAACACTAGGTTGAGAAGTTCATGCATTAGCAGCAACTCCTAAGTTACTGCTTGACTGCGCGCGCCGAACTCCACAGTGCCCACCCTGGATTGACCCGATTTGGATAGAGCTCCAGCATCTGATCGTAGAGCTCCTGCGCGGTTGTCGTCGTTTCAGCTATCCGGTCGAAATCACGTATGTACTGCCGGGTCTCCTCGATGATCCGGAGTTTGTCGTCGTTATTAGGTCGCTTATGTGCAGCGATAACTGCACGTGGGTTGAGCGACTCAATTTTGTTGAGCGCAGTGATCCACTCCCGCCGTGTCTGCGCATTCGACTCGACGAGGTAGAGGTGGACGTCGTTATAGGCAGCGTCACCTGCGACCACTAGGCCGACAGAGGGGACATTTAAACAGGTCGTGTAGTCGGTGTCGGTATGACCGAGTTCCACTGCGACCAAGTCGTGTCCCTCGAGATCAATTACATTTCCTTTGAGCTCCTCGGCGATCACGAGCCGGTCTGGGATCTGGCCCGGAAACCCCGCCTTCCAAAACCTCTCAAGGAACTCTGGGGAGGCATGTTGGCGCATAACTCTCACAACATCAGGTGTCGCGACTGCTCTAGCCTTTTGGAAAGCGTTCGAGAAGAGCTCCGATCCCAAACCAATGGTCTCCATGGCCATGAGTAATATAGATTGTTGTCAGGTGCTTGCCGCTTGCTGCAACCCAATCCACTAGGGTATCAGCCTGCTTGGCGGTCATAAAGGCGTCGACTAGAACGGCGTCTAGCTTGCCATAGATGAGGGTTGACGCTATCGCCTGAAACATCGCCTGTTTCATGTCCGGAGGCAGGTCGTTCGTGGCAATGGGTATGCCTGGCGTTACGAACACGTCCCAGTTCAGCGGCTCGATGTCTCTAGTTCCGACTTCAGTCATAATGGCCCCCTCCTAGGAGTGAAGTAGAACAGCTGCCGAGTCTAGGGTGAAGGGCCTTAGTGAACAGAGCATAATCGTTAGCTAGTTGCTTGTCTAGAATTTTGAATACTTGATCTAGGCTCATCTCTGCAATGCCTATGTTGGATTTCAAATCAGCTTCTAGACAGCTTGTTTTTGCATTTACGGTTTTTGAAGGAACAAAAACGGTCTTTTTCAGATAACTTGATTTTATTATTTTGGTTTCCATTACTTTGGGGTTAGTTAGCGTAGTATATAACTCAGAAAGTTACATTCAGGTAGTATAGTTACCAATCGGTAACTCCCTAATTTGTGGTTAGACCATTACTTTTTTGATCATGTTATTAGTAAGTGAACGTACAAATCGATAAATAAAACGAGAAATAGTCCTTAGAGTGAAATGAAACCAACAAGCTCAATGTCATGTGGATCAGTTTGTTTATTTGGTGGCCGATCTCTTTTGACAGATATCAAACTGATGAGAAGCCCACCATAAACCAAGAGATCTCTCAAATGGTTCATGAACCAGATTTTTCTAATATCAGGCGTGATGTGGGTGACAGGCCAATCGGATCAGGCTGCGGCGAAGGGGTTGGTAGTAATTCGTGAGATCTAGATTTTTACATTTCAATATTGGAAAAATAATTCCGAAAACAGTCCATTACATTACTCGTTTCCAATGCCAATACTGGCTCTAGGAGCAGGATATTACAAAATAGTAGATAATGTCACTAAACAGTTTATCAATATAGTCGTAGGCATAATGATTAAACAGGAAAGAATAGAGTTAATGCTACGTGAACAGGTTTGTTTTCGCCAGGTCAACGACTTCATCTCCCTTGCCATTCAGTACCGCCTTTACCATATAGAGTGTGAAACCCTTGATCTGTTCCAGAGTAATCGTTGGCGGTATCGCCAACTCTTGTCTGTTCACAATTACATCAACCAAGGCTGGACCTTCGTGCTCTAAAGCCTGACTTAGCAATGTCTTTACCTGCTCCGGTCTTTCAGCTCGTAGCCCCAAGATTCCAACCGCTTCAGCCAGCTTTGAGAAATCAGTTTCTGCCAAATCAGTTGCATGAGGGAGGAATCCGGCTGCCTTCATTTCAAGTTCTACAAAACTCAAAGAGCTGTTATTAAAGACAACTACTTTGATAGGCATCTTTAATTGCTTTAGTGAGATAAAGTCCCCCATGAGCATAGAGAACCCACCGTCTCCAGAGAGGCAAATCACCTGACGATCTGGAAATGTTTCCTGTGCTCCAATTGCTTGTGGCAGAGCATTTGCCATCGACCCATGCGAAAAAGATCCTAGCAGCCTACGCTTACCATTCATGCGTAGATAACGCGCAGCCCAAATGGTAGGGGTACCAACATCACAGGTAAATATCGCCTCAGATGATGCCAGCTCGTCAATTAACTTTGCCACGTACTGAGGGTGTATTGGCATCTGCCCTGTCTTGCCGATCGAATGCGCGTCCAAGTCCTTCCGAGCCTTTCTGTAGTGATCAAGGGATTTCTCCAGGTGACGATCACCTTTGTCTGGTTCTCTCCGCTTAAGCAATGGTATCAATGCAATTAGTGTCTCACGGACATTTCCGACTAATCCCAAATCTACTTTTGTACGCCTACCTATCTGTTCGCCTCGAATGTCTATCTGAACAATGTATGCATGAGGAGGATAGAATTGCTGATACGGAAAGTCAGTGCCAAGCATGAGTAGCAGGTCAGAATTCATAATGGCATAGTATCCTGAAGAAAACCCGAGTAATCCAGTCATTCCCACATCGTATGGGTTTTCATATTCTATTAACTCCTTTCCCCTCATAGCATGAACTATTGGAGCCTGCAGAGTGCCTGCCACCTCGATCAGTTCCGAATGTGCCCCACCACAACCCGCACCGCCTAGGATAGTCACCTTTTCTGCCGAATTGAGAACTTCTGCAAGCACCGCAATTTCTTGCGGGCCGGGACAAACTACTACCTCGGATTGTTTTACGCATGTGATGGGTCTAGCAGATTTAGCCTCTTGCAGCGCAATATCGCCAGGAAGGACAATAATAGAAACTCCGGAGAGTGAAAGGGCCGTCCTCATAGCAATATCAAGAATGCGCGGTATTTGGTCTGCATGTGAGGCAAGCTCGCAATAATGGCTACACTCTTTGAACAAAAGTTCCGGATGTGTTTCTTGAAAGTATGAGCTTCCAATTTCTCTGCTTGGTATGTGAGCAGCAATTGCCAGGACAGGAACTCTGCTTCGATAACAGTCGTAAAGTCCATTTATCAAATGAGTATTCCCCGGTCCGCTGCTGCCCGCACATACAGCCAGCTCTCGAGTGAGATGAGCCTCGGCTCCAGCTGCAAAAGCCGCTGTTTCCTCATGGCGAACATGAATCCATGAGATTTTTTCGTTGCCTCGATTTCTGACAGCACCTGTAATCCCATTTAAAGAATCTCCAGATACTCCGTATATCCTCCTAACTCCAGACGCTATTAGTGAGTCGACTATTATATCCGCTACTCTTTTCGCCAATGTTACTGATTCACTTTCTTATGCCATGATCGCCCCAAGATATAGATAAAGATCTCCCCTCTTTTTGCTCCATCGTATTGTATGGTTCGCCATTTAGTTTCGTAATGATCGTCAAAATTGCCGCAGCAATCAAACCAAGTTTGGTAGCGCTTCAACGACTATGCTTCTCTCATCTGGCCTTCGATGCCCAAGTCAGTGATCTATTCAAGCGCAGCCCTCTCATTTCTATACCAAACTCTGATGTTTGTGCATAAGAACCATCTTGTGCAGCATGACGTTTGCGGATGAAGGATTCATGCGATTTGTAAGTTCAATAACTGATCGGGTTGGTTCGATACTCTACTGCTCTGCATCAACATCAGGTTGCGACTTTGGATAGATTAGTTGTGATTTGACTAATATGAATGCACAAGGTTACCACCTGCAGCTTTTCATTAGGGGAATTTGGTGTAATTCCCATATAGCCACAAGGAGAGAACATAACCAAAGTAGAACTCGGTCAATCATAAATTCATAGAATAAAAATAGACAGCCTATCTACTGAAAAAAATACGTTAGATAGATCGAGCTTGAGCGTAATTTTGTCTGGTTTAGCTATTGTATTATTTTAGTAGTATACTCCCGATAGCTTCTTTTAAGGTCTGTGTAACCACTGGAAGAATTCGTGGGTCATTTACTTTGGGAATTATATAATCCTCTTTTAAGTGAATCTTTTCAACTAGGGAGGCAATCGCATATGATGCTGCGACAAGCATTTTTTCATCTAACTCTTTTACTCTAGTGTCTAATAAAGCTCTAAGAACTGATGGGAATACTACAGCATTATTTACTTGATTTGGATAGTCAGAGCGCCCAGTCCCTACTATTCTTGCACCTCCTTTAACAGCATCTGCCGGAATGATTTCGGGATCTGGGTTGCTAAGGGGAAACACTATCGCATTATGGCTCATTGACTGAACCATAGCCTCAGTTACTAGTCCAGCTTTGCCAGAGACCCCTATGAAAACATCGGCTTTTCTAATTACTTCTTCTAGACTTCCTTGCAATTTATTGAAATTGCTATTTCTTGCTATTTCTAACTTGTCCAAGTTTTGAGAATCAGCAGCAGTTACAAGGAGATCTTCCCTTCCCTCATATATTGCTCCTTTGCGATCCGTTACTATAATATCTCTGCAGCCTGCCTCTTTTAAAATCTTGAAAATTCCATAGCCGGCAGAGCCCGCTCCAGCAATTATTACTTTTATATTGTCTATTTTTTTATCTACTATTTTTAGAGAATTTATAAGTGCTGCCAATGTGATTACAGCTGTTCCATGCTGATCATCGTGAAATACCGGTATTGAGAGCTCCTCTCTGAGCCTTTTCATTATACCAAAAACTTTGGGTGATTCTATATCTTCAATATTTATTGCTCCAAAACATGGTTCAATTGCCTTGACAAACTTGACTATTTCCTCCTTTTCCTGTGCAGCAATACATAATGGAATTGCATTAATATTACCTAGAACCTTGAACAGAACGGATTTTCCTTCCATGACAGGGAGTGCTCCTTCTGGACCAATGTTTCCAAGGCCAAGAACCCTTGTTCCGTCGCATACTATGGCTACGTTGTTCCACTTTGAGGTATAATCGTAAATTAACTCTTTGTTTTTGCTTATCTCTTGAGATACAAATGCAACTCCCGGAGTATAAATTAGTCCAAGTGTTCCTTTTTCTTCGTTATCACCGAAACCAGTATCGATAGAAACTCGATTGTGTATTTCAATCTTTCCTCTGAGCGCTCTATGAAGGTCGATGGCACTCTCTTTTAATGTATTCAACCTATATGCACCATTTCTTGGCTAAGAGTAGTGTAATTTGCCATTAATAACAATTTCAGGTCCAACTTATTTAATAAAAAATTGAGTTGTATTTTAACCCATCCACCTAAGAGTCCAGAATGAGCCAAATGTTATTATTATTTATTATTATTCGAATGTACGATGGTGTGCTGCTTTGGCATGTGATTTAAGAAACTCTGCAAAGAGGTCCTTTGATTTCTTTAATACCCTGTTTAAACAATATCATTTCCTCTGCTGTAGCCGCAGATGCCCCATTTACTTCCTTTCTGCAATAGATGTTTAGTTTCCATCTTTCATCATCAAGCTTTGGAAAGTCAGATCTATAGTGAGCTCCCCTACTTTCTTGTCTCATCAATGCACTTCTTATTATGGCCTCACAAACGATCAGTGATGATTTCACTTGCAAACTCGGAATAATATTTTCATAATAATTATCATCATCAATTTGGGCTTCTTTTAAATTAATATTATGTTTATTAGCATAGAACTCATTTTTTAATTCTAATATTCTTTCCAATCCGTGTTGGAGCCTTGCCTGTTCTCTTATTATTCCTGCATATTGCATCATCAATTCTTGTATTTCATTACGAAACTTGATAGAGTCTCCAACTACAAATATTCCTCCATACTGATGTTCATCATCACCATCATCGTCACCATCATCATCATACCTATTTTCTTGGTTGACAAGATCCGACTTTAGCTGGGATGGTGCCTCTTTGGTTTTCTTTGCATTGCCTCTCCTTGATTGATCTGCTAATTTCGCTGCTTCATCACCAGCAATTTTTCCAAAAACTACTGTATCTAATAAGCTATTTCCACCTAAACGATTGGCACCATGAATTTGGCTTATTACCTCCCCAACAGCAAACAAGCCCTTAACTCTCGTTCTACAATTTATATCTACTAGGACTCCACCCATAGAATAATGTGCAGTAGGTCCAACTTCCATCTTCTCTTTTGATATATCAATTCCGTCAAGTTCTTGGAATTGTTCATACATAGTAGTTAGCCTTTCCTGAATTACTTCCTTTCGTAGATGGGTTACATCTAACCAAACTCCACCATGTTTTGTGCCTCGTCCTGAAATTATTTCATTGTAGTTAGCACGAGCTACTACATCTCGAGGCCCTAATTCCATTCTTTCAGGCTCGTAATTTTTCATAAACCTCTCACCTTTTGAATTTAACAGAATACCACCTTCACCACGTATTGCTTCTGTGGCTAGAGTACCCACTGCTTTCTCTGGCCAAACCATTCCTGTAGGATGAAACTGCACCATTTCCATGTCTACTAAGTCTATACCTGCTTCATATGCCAGGGCTATGCCTTCTCCGTAATTTTCAAAAATTCTTGAACTACTTACAGCATAGACTCTTGTATATCCACCAGCCGCTAGGATTAGCGACTTGCATTCAAATGTAACAATTTCCTTATTTTCGAAGTCTATTCCATATGCTCCTTTGATTTCTTTTTTCTTCTTCTCCTCCTCTCCCTTTGCCATTTGTGCTCCAGGCTGTTCTATTGCTGACAATGATGAGGGGGAGGAGGATACTCTTTCTCTATTTGCAAAATCGCCATCTAAGTTCAACAACAATTTCGTGATGTAAACATTATCTATTATCTTGATTTTCCTCTGATTTACTTGCGCCATTAAAACTCGAATTATCTCCTGGCCAGTCCAATCTTCGTAAAATACTGTCCTTCTGTAGGTGTGAGCTCCAAAAAACCGCTGTGTTAGCCTACCGTCTTTTTCTCTATGAAACCTGGCATCCCAGCCTACCAATTCATTTATAGCATCGGGTGCATTTTTGCAAAGTATCTCAACCCTTTGATAGTCAGCAAGGAATTCGCCTTCTCTTAGAGTATCAGCTGCATGTACCATCCAGTTATCTTCTGGATCCATTGTACCAAGGGCTGCATTAATACCACCTCTTGCAAGAGTTGTATGAGGATCGCCTTTCTTACTTCTGCTAATTATAAGGACACTAGCACCAGCATCATAAGCTTCAATAGCTGCTCGAAGACCGGCAGAGCCACTACCTATAATTAAAACATCACAAGAGTAGTTAGATTGTCGCTTTTTCATCATGTGTTCAGACATACCTTGCTTCATATTGAAACCTTCCTCATTAATCCTAAAACTGAAAGGGACTAATTTAAAACATATAGTAATACACTACTAAGTTGGTGTTGAATAATAGACTAAGTTAACAATCACATACTTGACCATAGGGTAATTTCTTGTTAGTATAATAGGTTGCTACCAATAGATTGGAATATAGTCATGAAAGTTAAGTTATACTTATGTAATATGTTCAGCTTTGTTTAATTACCAGTCATAAGTACACATCTAAACTTAGCTTTACCACCCATCATATGTTCATATGCCTCCGCTGCGCGCTCTAATGGAAAGACTTCATTCATAGACCTTATACCAGAGAGAACACTAAATGAGAGTGTGCCTTGGGAGGCGATTGACGTACCAGACACACTCCCTACTAATGATCTATTTCCTAATATCATTGGAAATGCAGGCACTTGAATTGGAGCGGATTTAATCATAGTGAAAAGGAGGGGTCGGTATCGGTGGAACTATATCAATCCTCTTCCCAACAAAGAAATTCATGATCGTTGGATTAACGGTTATGCTTCTGAAGCTATCGATCTGTTGGCTAGAATGAAACGGGAGATTGAAGGATAGGAGGGCCCAAGTTATTGGTAGCTGATTGGTTATGTCTTTACTAGTTAGGAGATATACTAGGCCTATTATCTATAAGCATGTAGCATTTTTATTGCACACGTATGATAATTATGGATGATATAAATGATGATAGTGTATGACAATGATCTTAGCCCTATGTATGACCGGTAAGAACTAGTATTCTAGCCAGAATGTATCTCGAAAATCCCAACGTACAGTTTCAGAAGATTGGCATTCGCACGAGGTTTGCGTCCTTACAGACAGGGCAGAGTTTAATCTGTACATGTAAATCTAACAATGACAAACACCAGTAACACGATTTACATAACAAGAAGGCTATTTGAGTCTGGATTAAGCTCTGCTTTTTGACTATAGGCGTTGCATAAGGTATTTCATGAATCGATAATTGTGTAGAACTAATTCTGGTATTTAAAGATAGTAACTTTTGGTGATCCTGTGAATCGAATTTGATGTTTCTCAAACCTATTCATCATCTTAATTAAGAGGTAGAGTACATATATAACTATAGACGAACTATGTTATCTACTCACTAATTGGATATGTAAATAACAAGTGGAATTATTCTGCTAATCACTAGTGATATTTAATCGGGTTTGATCTAAATCTATCTTCAATTTATTGCTCGAATCTATAAGAATGTTTGAGAACAGAGTGTTCTGCTCTCCAGCATTATCCTCGATACCCAACTCGTCTTTTGGATCGGCTATATTCATAATGATATTATTATGAATAATATTATTGAAAGAATCCTCATCCAAATCAATACCACTACCACTATCTGAAACTCTGTTATTATAAATCTCATTGTCCCTAGATTCAGAAATAACAATTCCTCGGTCTTCGTTGCTAACACTATTATTTCGGGCAATGGAATTAGTTATATTTCGGCTAAACATTATACCCATCTTGGTATTGTTATATACCACATTATTTTCTATAGTTATGTTGTAGCAGTCTAGTAAACAAATGATCCCAATTGAACCATTATCGTTTACTGTATTGTTCCTAATAGTCATATCGTGTGTTCCAGTATGAGGATCTAACCCATAATGAATATTATCATGCACATGGTTGTTCTCTATTTTAATACCGCCAACGCCCTTAGAATAAAAACCAGAAATACAGATCATGAATATTGTTTCCTTTTACTAGACTGTCATCACCGCCTTCATATCTAAGTCCGGTACGACCTCCCCCATATCCTGATTCATATCCGTGACGTTAGTTCTGAATTTGTAATATCAGTTGTCCCTGTCGCATCATCATTAACCACAATATAAGGTCTTGGGGTACCAATATGAACATCTTCACCATTTCTCTGAGAGTCCTTTCCTATCCTTTATCATCACTATCGAATGAAATTGTTAAAGGTGTTGAATAACTTAAATCTAGTAGAGTGACGGCGCATGAGTGAACTCATACAACACAAACGCAGTAATCTTACTACTAGAATTTATGAACGTTGCACATGTATATCAGATAATATTTCAACAATTCCAATGTATCATATTCATGATAATCTGCGTTATCAAGTATCTTAATGTAACTATTGTGGGGAGGAGTGGGCTGAATATTGGTTTAGCTACAAGCACATATTCTCTTTAATTATATCTCGCCATCAACATCCTAGACTGTAGTGTACGCCTGCTTAAAGATACCTAGCTCACCACCAAATGTT
>Ga0105104_10003793_pt1 | contig 10622 bp, 9 predicted proteins | sample PPLLaktember2015_3_FD_87034 | JGI IMG/M metagenome (GOLD analysis project Ga0105104, IMG submission 87034) | Freshwater sediment microbial communities from Prairie Pothole Lake near Jamestown, North Dakota, USA - PPLs Lake P7 Core (6) Depth... | ecosystem: Environmental > Aquatic > Freshwater >... | reverse complement strand
ATTACTAGACGTACTTTGCGTGCTATCTCTGTCAATAGCGACTAACACTGTTTCTCCGGTTCCCACAGCATTGGCTATTTTTGCCTTTACTGTGTATTTATGAATGCCAACCGGCACCACAAAAGTATCAGTAAATGAGGCGTAATTGCCGCTAACTGCATCCTGGGGTCCCGCCACTATGTTTCCACTCTCGTCATAGAGGGCGACATTTGTGACATCACCGTATTCCATTGTTGAGAAGGTGAAGTCCAAGCGAATAGCTGAAACCTTAATATCTTCTCCCTTGGCCTCAATATCAAATACGGCGAGAGGAATTCCGTCTCCCGGAGCAATATTTCCGGTTGCAGGGGTGGAAGCTGATTTTGTTATAACCAACGATCCCGATTGGATTGTTTGGTCATTTGTTCCTTTCCCTGTAAAGCTTCCTTCGGTTGCATCAATGTAGAATCCATAAGTATTGCCTTTGGAAACTACCAAGCAATCCGAACCATCAACTAAGTCAACGTTAATGGTCTGGGCCGTGGATTCTGATCCGCCGACGATATCAAGCATCACTTTGAATCTCTTGGTTTCGCCTTTCCCAACCACAATTCCTAAATTGGTCCATGTCGCTTTATCATCAGCTGACCAATTCGCGATTGTTCCTAAAGATTTTCCGGCTGAAACATCGTAAAGTTCAATGTTGGCCGTATCGGATGCGTCAGATGTTCCTTCCCTCTTTACCGTTATTGTTTCAATGGTAATGGGCTCGGTAGAACCAACTTCCGCCTTCCAATTGAGAACCGTCACATCTGTGTCTCCGGCTTCGGGTTTGGAATCAACCGTTGTTCCGTCTTCGCTGACAGTTACTGATCCGATTGTCAATACTACGATTGACATTGCGTTTCCAACAATCGGGAATGACCCGGAAACAGAAGTGGCATTGGAAACGATGTCTGTGGCAGCGTTAATTCCCAATTTTACAGTTTTGCCGGCTGAAGCCCCGTCAAGAATAGCTGCTCTTAAATAATAGGACTTAGATTGGCCTGCGGGAATCGTGAGATTAGGAACAAAAGAAATCATCGCCCTATTGTCCACATTCAAGCTTCCTATGCTTCCCTTGTATTCTCCTGTTTCAGCATCCACAACTTTAAGATTCAAAACATCAGCATTGGCTGAAAGGCCTGACCTTGTGATATAGAGCTTGGAAACATTCACTGGTCCGGCTGATCCTGCCGTTAAGGTGATTTTTGTTATATTTATCACTCCGCTATCGGCAACATTTGTTGAAACTGGCGTGTCAGAAGCTAACATTACGCTTAATCCGCTAGCTACTGGGGGAACTACTCCGCAATCCGCAGAGCAATTTGTTGAATTTTCGCCTGTTTCACAGGTTCCATTTCCGCAAACTGTGCCTGTCGGAGGAGGAGGAATTATTGCGCCAGTTAAAAATCCATTTAATTTACCTCTGGTTAGCGTTCCAACAAAACCAGTTCCCATTGTTAATCCGATTGGGGATAAACAATCAGCTTTGTATAATTCCTGGAACCTAATAACGGCCGCTCTGGTTGCTCCGCCGAAAAAGGATGTTTCATTTCCGGGCGAACCAGCTCCAGTGTCAGCCACGTTTACATTTAATTGATTTAATAACGCCTGCAAGCATTTTACATCATTGCCCGACATGCCTCTAGCCAAATTTCTGCTAAAGGTTATGCCAGCGCAAACTGCAGGAGTGCCGGTTGAGCTGCCTTGAAGACCGCCCAACTGACCTTGAAGCAGAGATAATTGCGCCAAAAGAGCGTTTATCTGAGCTTGCAGATCTTCAGTTGTCAAAGCTTGAGTCGGAGCAGGAATAATCATCACTGCCGCAACCGCTAAGCTTATTGCAATTGTTAATATTTTTTTCATTTTAATTTACCTTTCTTCTTCAAACAATTTGCTAATTGTGAAATTGTTTTGAAGAATTTATTAATTTTCGACCTTTGTTGTTTATAATTTTCAAAAACCCCCTTAAGGGGAGATTTTGCGGAAGAAAGGCATTGTCCTACATTCCCATACCCATCAATTTTTCCAAAGCATCGGAATACTTGCCGTTTACAAAGTATATTTTTGCTTTTTCCAGAGCAGCTTGGCTCTCTTGGGTAAGCTGCTTTCCGTCAAAAGAATCAATCTCTTTTTGTACCACACTTGCCAGGGCATTGTCAAGTTCAGCATTCTCATCTATTTTTACCCCCAAAGACTGTATTTCCTGCTTCTGCTCCTCTATCTTTTTAACTTCGGCAGTGATCTCTTTTAAATCATTGGATTTGGCAAGGCTTTTTGCCGCAGTTGATGCGCTCTCTTTATACTCATTTATGGCCGGCCCAAGGTTTTTGCCTGCATCGGCCTGAGCGGCTTTGGCAATATCATTCAACCTCTTGCTGACCATTTCCAAATCATACCTGGTTTTATTCTTATCAGATACAAAAAGAGCGGCTTGGCCTTTTTCAGTTATTTTCTTCAAGCTGAAAAGCATGTCTCCCGGCATAGAGCCCTGGGCAAAACCGAACAACCCGACTGCAACCAATAGGCTGAGAGCAAAAGCGAATGCCGGTTTGTGATTGAACACAAATCTTTCACTCCTTCGCAATTCCTTCAAGGTTCCTAGCCAAATGGAAATAATCCCTTTTGCAGGCTCTTCTTTAAAAATGTTTTCTTTAGTCAAAAGAACCCACTCTTCCCTGGGTTTTATTTCTTTTAGAGTCTGAAGTTGTTGGATAAGGTTTTTGCCTGTCATTTTGGTGAAATTCCTTTTGTTATAATTATGACGTAAAAACAGGTGTTTTATTACACTAGCTAGGAGGTTTGCACCGTAACAGCCATTTTGTCTTTTAAAGCCTTCAGCGCCCTGTGAAGCTGAACTCTTGTCGCCCCTTCCGATTTGCCCATCATTTTGGCTATTTCCGGAACGGAATAATCGTTCACATAATGCCAGATGATAACTTCCTGATAATCGTTTCTAAGGTCAGCCAGAGCGGTTTTTATGGCATCCATTTCTAAATTAACCAAAGCCGCTCCTTCTAAATCGGCTGATGGGTCAGCTATTGGCGAAGATTCGGGTGATACTGTTTGCGTCCTAGCCTTTTCCCTATAATGGTCAATCACCAAATTGCGGGCAATTTGATACAGAAAAGCTTGGGGATTCTCTATGTTCTTATTGCTTTTAAAAACCTGCCATCCCTTGAGGAAAGTTTCGGAACACAAATCTTCGGCTGTTTCTTGCGAATTGACTTTCAAATAGATAAATCTGTAAATCTTATTGATATTTTCGTCGTAAATTTTACTGAATACCTGTTTGAGCTTCTTCATTTTTCAATAATTTTCAAATTGAATTTCTTCTAGGACATGCTTATTAAATATTATGTCCTACCTTTCAAAATGCATGTCCTATTATGTCCCAACCACTGCTTTTTAATTTAGTTTGTAAAAAGTATTATTGCTTTCTCCTATTCTCTGAACTAATCCTTTTTTAATCAACACATCAAAATCTCTTCTCAGGGTTCTTTTAGAAACATTCGGCAAAGCATCTTTTATGTCTTTGACTTGAACGCTTTCTCTTTCCTTTAAAATGCCTATTATTTTTTTCTTTCTTGAATCAATTTCCGGATCATTGCCTGCCGGTTTTTCTTCCAGCTTAATTTCCGCGGTGTCATTTTTATCCAGACCATTGCGGATCGTCTCATAATCATCCCTTATCCTTATTATATCAAAATAACTTACCCAATTCTGCCATTTTACTATTTCAAAATAAGCATTCAATTCTTCTATATCTTTTTCTATTTCAACCTTGCTTTCTCCGCGGATTGCCTTCCTGAGTATTTCATCCGCGATTTCCCTTATCTTATATCTTAACGGTTCCTTTTTGGGAAAAAGCAACGTTTGCTTATATACCCTGTTTGTAAGCTCTACAGCCCTATCCTTATCCATATAGAATTTAGATCATTACTCCAAAACTTAATACTTTAACTTGCCTGGCTATTTCATCTAATTGTTCCTGCACTTGGACAAGCTTATTCAAATCATCCACTTCCTTGGTTAACTTATTTACCTGGACTGCAATATTATTCACCTTTTCTTGAATGCTTTCCAAAGTCAGTTCTTCTTTTTCAAAAATCTGATCGGAGCCGGCTTCGCTTTCTTCTCGAACGGGTTCTATTTCCTGAGGCGCTTTATCCTTCTCCTGGGTTAGGCTTTCCATATTTATATCCGACAGATCAATCTTTATATCTTTATCCCCCTCCCCCTTGAAAATATCAACACTCCAGACAATGGATTTTAGGGCGCCAAAGTATTTCTCTCCGCTATCATTCTTAATTATATATACGCAAATTACCGCCAAAAATAACAGGAACAAAACAGCAGCTTTTTTCCCTAAGATTTTCAAGCTCATAAATTGGCTCTCCTTTGTCTATTCATTATACATAAAACAGAGAGAAGGTAAAGCTGTTTTCCGCATAAAAATCTGTGGAAAAACACAAGGGCGGAGAACTTCCGCCCTTGCTTAAATCTATGGGAAAATTAATCAATATCTTTGAAAACGGCTTTCAATTCAGTTATGGCATTCTGGATTGCCAGATGATAAATGTCGGTCGCTTCTTTTATGGCATCCCTTTTCTCCTTCACCAAAACCTGCATTTCGTCCACATAATTCCTTTCGCGGGCAACCGTATTCTTATACTGATCCTTGGCTTGGCTCAAGGCTGATCTCAAGACCTGCTGGATGTCAGATAAAGGAGCCCCTTCCTCGCAGCTTGTTTTAGCCTTAGCGTAAGCGTCATTCACGGCTTTCTTGTAATCTTCCGTCTTTTGCTTCACCGAGGCCTGCCTTGACGCAATAAGATTGTCCAATTCGGATTGGAATTCCTGGACTGCTTTATTAAATGCGTCTTTCCTGATTTGGGAAGCGGCGTTTACGGCGGTTATAAACTTCTCAACCGCTTCTTTTTGCTGGCTATCGCCCGCCCTTTCCCTAAGTTTATCAAAATGCTTTTCCAGATTTTGATCCCACTTTGTCCTTATATTCCCCAAAGCCGAAATCCTGTTGTCCCTTTTTCCATTTATACTATTTTTTATGCTTTGCTCTTTAGCCTCTATTTTTGTCTTCCAGGAATCCATTGTTTTTTGAAGAGAAGAAAGCTTATCTAAAATCTTGGAGCAAGCGGCTGTTGTCTTTTCCCCTTCCTGGGAATTGTTTAAATCTTCTGCAAAAGAAACCAAGGGGGAGACGAGCAGAACTAAGGCAACCGCCAAAGAAATGGCTGTATATATTTTTTTCATGTTTATTGCGCTCCGGCCCCGTCGGTAGAGCTGGCCATGTTATTTATTTCATCAGAGTCGCTGGTGACCGTATTCACATCCTGATCTTCTTGATAAACAACCGCGGCTTCTTCATAAAGCCCTTTCTCCATTAAATCCACCAGGTCGGTTATTTTTCCGGTGGGTTCCTGGACAGCAGATTCTTGATTTGCTGCCTCATTGCTGTTAGAAGCCGGCTGCAAGTTTTGGATTTGACGGCCGCTGAAAAGCGGGAATTCAAAAGCCAGAAAACCAGCAACAACCAAAACTCCGATGATGGCAACTGCTAATATTATTTTTTTGCTTGTTGGCATATTAGGTTAAATAATTATTAAAAGTTAACGGCCTTTGATTCTATTCTATCATTTACATGCATTAAATATAACAAAAGGGTTTTCCACAACTAAAAACTGCCCGAGATTGATTCTCGGGCAGCCCTATTCAGCGACAACTTTCTTTTTCTTTTTGGCTGCGTCCTCTTGAGCTTGGATGGCTATTTTCCCCCCCTCTATCTCCACGTTTATTTGTTCTCCTTCCTTCACCTGTCCGGCAACAATCTTCAAGGCTAGGGGATTGAGCACCTTTTTCAGGATGACCCTCTTCAACGGTCTTGCTCCCAGGTTGGGATCAAAGCCTTCCTCCGCAATCATCTTTTTTGCTTCATCAGAAACCCTTATCCTTATCTTTTTAGCTTCCAGCCTGTAGGCCACTTTCTGGATTTCCAAGTCCACAATCTGCTTTATTTCTTCTTTGGCAAGATAGTCAAAGATGACAATTTCATCTATTCTGTTTATAAACTCGGGTTTGAAGCTTTCTTTCAGAGATTCCATCACCTTTTCTCTTAAAGACTGCCTTTCCCCGTTTTCCGTCCCTCCCAAAAACCCAAGAGCTCCCATCTGGGCAATATGTTCAGAGCCTACATTGGAGGTCATTATAAGGATAGCGTTTTTAAAGGAAGCTGTTCTCCCCTTGGCATCCGTGAGCCTTCCGTCCTCCAGAATCTGAAGGAGGATGTTGAATACTTCGGGATGGGCTTTTTCTATTTCATCCAAGAGAATGACGCTGTAAGGCCTCCTTCTAATCTTATCTGTAAGTTGGCCTCCCTCTTCATAACCCACATATCCGGGAGGGGATCCGATCATTTTGGAAACTGTGTGCTTTTCCATATACTCTGACATATCCAATCTTATCAAAGCATTGTCATCATTAAAAAGGAATTCGGCTAAAGCCCTGGCGGTTTCGGTTTTTCCAACCCCAGTCGGACCCAGGAACATGAAAGAACCCAAAGGCTTGTTTTCTTCGGATATTCCGGCCCTAGACCTTCTGATAGCATTGGAAATCGCAAGAATTGCCTGCTTCTGGCCGATAACCCTCTTTGAAATAATATCCTCCATCTTTTCCAGTTTCCTGGCCTCTTCTTCCATTAGGCGCGTGACCGGAATTCCAGTCCACCTGGAAACCACATTGGCAATATCTTCGTCCCCGACTTCTTCTTTTAGAATTTGGTGTTTTTTCTGGATTTTAACCAATTTCTTCTCCGTTTCTTTTATTTTCATCAGCAATTCGGGTATTTTCCCATATTTTATTTCCGCCACTTTTTGAAATTCCGCCTTTCCTTCGGCTAGTTCGGCTTCAAAGCTCAATTCATCAATTTCTTTCTTGTAGTTTCTTATCCTTTGTATCAATTCCTTTTCCGAATTCCATTTCATCTCAAACGCCTTTGCCTTTTCCTTTAAATCAGCCAAATATCTATTGATGGCCAGCAGGCGCTTTTTCTCGGTCGCGGAAGGGGAGTCTTCTTTCTTAATCGCTTCCTTCTCAATTTCAAGTTTTTGGATTTCTCTTCTTAATTCATCCAGCTGCGCGGGTTCCGATTCTATCTCCAGCCTCAAACCCGACATAGCCTCATCCATCAAATCAACCGCCTTATCAGGAAGGAATCTGTCTGAAATATATCGGTCCGAAAGCTCGGCTGCGGCGACCAGCGCTGAATCCTTTATCTTTAATCCGTGATGGACTTCGTATTTTTCCTTTATGCCCCTTAAAATAGCAATCGTGTCTTCAACTGTAGGCTCTTTTACATAAATGGGCTGGAATCTCCTTTCCAAGGCCGCGTCTTTTTCTACATATTTCTGGTATTCTTTTATTGTCGTAGCTCCGATTGCCCTTAACTCGCCCCTTGCAAGAGCGGGTTTTAAAAGGTTTGACGCGTCTATGGCTCCTTCCGCTCCTCCAGCTCCAACCAAAGTATGCAGTTCATCAATAAAGAGTATGTATTTCCCGGCCGCTTTATCCACTTCCTTCAATAAAGCTCTGACTCTGTTTTCAAATTCTCCCCTGTATTTAGTTCCGGCGATCAGGGCTCCCAGATCCAGGCCGATTATTTCTTTTTCCCTCAAGGATTCGGGCACGTCTCCCCTTACAATCCTCTGAGCCAAGCCTTCCACAATGGCCGTCTTTCCCACTCCGGCTTCGCCTATCAAAACAGGATTATTCTTAGTTCTTCTTGAGAGGACCTGCATCAACCGTCTGACTTCGTTTTCTCTTCCGATGACGGGATCCAGCTTCCCCTGCCTTGCTAACGTTGTTATATTCCTCGCATATCTTTCAACAACCTGGTATTTCATCTCGGGCTCAGGATCGGTGATTCTCGCCCCTCCTCTGATTTCATCTAAAATCTTCAAGGCTGTTTCGTAATTGAGTTTTGTTATTCCAAAATCCCCCTTTTCCAAAACGGTTCCTTCCAAAATATCTCCTGCTTTTGTTTTTGAAGACAACAGCCCCAAAAACAAGTGCTCAACAGAGATAAAGTCATCCCCCATTTTCATTGCCTCCTCCCGGGCTTTTTCCAAAACTTTGGCCATATCCTGCGTAAGATAAAGCTGGCCCATTGTTCTCGGGGTTGCAAAGATCGGCATCTTTTTTAAAGCTGCTTCAGTTTTTTTCTTTAGAGTCTCAATATCTGTTCCCAGCTTTTTTAAGAGAGTGATTACCGCGCTTTCATCCTGTATAAGCAAAGCTAAAAGCAAATGCATCGCATCTATGCTTTGCTGGCCCTTCATCTGGGCAAGAGATTGGGCTTTCAAAATAGCCTCTTGGGCTTTATGTGTAAAATTTCCTCCGTTCATATACCGGTTTATAGCATACATTTTGTTAAAAATCAAATACAAAAAAATCGTCAAGGTTCAATTCTATAAGCCTCTGCGAAAATATTCTCTTTTTAAATTTTCTTCTATCGCATAGCTTTCCGCATGGCTAAAAAATCCTAAGCATGACCGTAATAATTGCGACAGAGAATTTTTGGAGATATATCCTTGGCTGCATTCGATTATCTTCCGTTTAAACTTTCTAATTATCCGCCGTTTTGTTTTTGTCCTGACTAATTTGTATTTATTGAAAACGACGTAGCCGAGGAAATCAATTCCCCGGCTTATTTTTTGTATTTTAGTTTTCTCTTCGTGAATTTTTATCGAAAGATTATCGCCAAGGAAAGAAACAACTTCAGGCAGCAGATTTTCCAGATATGTTTTGTCTTCTGAAAGTATTAAAAAATCATCCGTATACCTCAAGAAATATTTCACCCTCAAGCTGTTTTTCACAAACTGGTCGAACTCGTTCATATAAATGTTTGCGAAAAGCTGGCTGGTGAGGTTTCCGATAGGAACACCTTTTTCTTTTCCTAACAGCGAGTAGTCCGAAAAGCTTGAAATAATCTGCCCTAAAAGCCAAATCGCGTCTTCATCCTTAATCTTCTTTCTCAATATGGAAATCAAAATATCATGGTCGATGCTGTCAAAAAACTTTTTAATGTCGCACTTTAAGACAAAGCATGAAATACTTCCATTTTTGCTTGCTTTCCTTAAAACATCCTGCAGATACTGAACGCCTCTGTGCGTGCCGTAGTCCTCCCTGCAGGAGAATGAAGCTGAAATAAAACATGGCTCAAATAAAGGATTCAGAACTTGGAAAACAGCGTGATGCAGAATTCTGTCCCGGACTTGAGCCTTGTGGATGTTTCTTGGCTTTGGGTCGGAAATCTTGAACGCATGGTAGGCGCCATGCTTGTAGATTTTGTTTTTCAGATCCCTGTGAAGTTTGAAAATATTTTCCTCAAGATTCCATTCAAAAATCCGAACGTCTTTTTTATTCCGCTTCCCATTTTTGAATTTATCCCAAGCCAAGAATAAATTCTCAGCCGAGATAATATTATTAAATAAATCTTTATAAATCTTCATAAATATATGATAGATGAAATTAACATCCCAATATTCAAGAAATCTTACGATTTCTACAAGGCCTTTTACGTTTTTAGAACAACGATTCCCAAAAAGGACAAGTATGCCATTTGGCAAAAAGCTGAAAATCTGGCTATAGAAATCCTGGAAGGAATAATGACGGCAAGCTACAAATCAAAATTTGAGAAATCTGCTGTTCTAGAAAAAGTGAGCCTCAACCTTAACCTTCTCCGCATGCTGCTGCGTCTGATGAAGGAAGTAAAAACTATAGACAACAAAAAGTATACGGCATTGGAAGAAATCTTAGACGAAATCGGCAGAATGCTCGGCGGGTGGATAAGATCATTAAATCCGAGGTAAGACCTGAAGACAAAAGGCATTCATAAAATGAATGCCTTTTGCATAAGCAGAGGAGAGACTTCGAGACGAACCCCGACGCGGAGCCGTAGTTGTCGTTCGGGTTGGACACGTCCTTCGTGTCGAACTTGGCCTTGTCGTTGAAGTTGAAGTACGGGGCGCGGCCGAAAGAGCCACCACCGTCATCGGAAAGTATGCCCATGTCCATCTATGACACCGGAAGCAGAGGTTTACCTCCCGCCGTAGGCAGAACTATGTCCTCCTTAAACCTCCTGAGTTAAGCGTTTCTTCACCGACAAAGCAGTGAAAAATATTGCCTATTTTATTCGACGGCATCTTTATTGTAAAATATGCAAAGCATATTTTCTCGCTCGCTCATTATTTAGAAAATAAAAAACCCGCCATAGACAGGGCAAGCAGTATCTCCTCAAGCAGCACGCTCTTTGAATCCGTAAACGCAAAGACTCTGGCTGTTGCTGAAAAGAGAGTTCGGTGACAGCCATCCGTGAACGACTGTTCATTAGCCTAATCTCAATCTTAATTGTAATAATTTGAAACAAAAAAACAAGGGGTTCCCACAGACGAATCTGTGGAAAACCCCTTTTTGGCCGCGCTGTGCCTCGCCGAAGTTTTAGCGAAGGCAGGAACGCCAAGGTTCAAGAGAAAAGGATTCCTGTCCGCCGACAGGCAGGCAAAAGAACCGAGCGTTCGAGGCTT
>Ga0105104_10003792_pt1 | contig 10622 bp, 9 predicted proteins | sample PPLLaktember2015_3_FD_87034 | JGI IMG/M metagenome (GOLD analysis project Ga0105104, IMG submission 87034) | Freshwater sediment microbial communities from Prairie Pothole Lake near Jamestown, North Dakota, USA - PPLs Lake P7 Core (6) Depth... | ecosystem: Environmental > Aquatic > Freshwater >... | reverse complement strand
GCGGCAAATCGAGTCCATCTACCTGGGGGGCATCACAGGTGGGTGTGCCAACTCTCCGCTGATCTATTGCCCGGATGAGGCGGTGACGCGTGCGCAGATGGCGGTGTTCCTGGAGCGCGGCATCCATGGATCAGCCTTCACGGCACCGGTCGTGCCGGTCAGCTTTACAGATACGAACGGACACTGGGCGCAGTACTGGATCGAAGCCTTGAAGACGGATGGCATCACAGGCGGCTGTGCAGCGGGGATCTATTGTCCGGATAACCCGGTCACGCGTGCGCAGATGGCGATCTTCCTGCTCAAGAGCAAGTATGGAGCGGGGTACACGCCGCCAGTGGTGGGAGCGGGCACGGGGTTCAGCGATGTGCCTGCAAGCCATTGGGCAGCCGCGTGGATCAAGCAGTTGGCAGCGGAGGGGATCACGGGAGGATGTGGAAATGGGACCTACTGCCCGGATGACCCGGTGACGCGTGCGCAGATGGCGATCTTCCTGCAGAAAACGTTCGCATTGCCTATGCCGTAAACAATAAACCCTACGAAGTGAAAAGCTGCATCCGAGCTCGGATGCAGCTTTTTTTATTTTCAACATAATATTTTTCACCTACCTATAGGCAAAATCACCTTTCAATCTTGTTAATTCACCTCACATCATTGATAAGTGTATCTATGCTTGCCCAATGTATAATTTTTAGTATATCTCTACGAATTCTCCGGAAATAGCCCCATGAAAGCTAATAAAACGCTTATCAAGCTTTTCTATTGTCTTCTGTTGATTTTACCTTCCTCTCTCCAAACCGATCAAGCTGCAATGGTCTTGGGTACGTTTAGCGACCAAATCAGTATCGAAACGTTATCTTCTCCTTCTGACCCTAATTTTGATATCCCATGGTCAGACGGAACCAATGGGGTTGCCGATATTCAGTCTGCGTTTAACAGTGCGCGCAGTGCAGAGAATAGTCAATTGGGTACTTCTATACCTATGATGGTTTTACCAAGTCAAGTAGAGTGGGATGGTATGAGCGATGGTGAAAAGGCGCTATGGCTGATCAATCGTGAACGTATTGACCGAGAGATCATGCCTATGGATGGTTTAGAAACAAACATAATGGGTGTATCACAGTCCTACGCCGATTATTTGCTCAACCATGATGCATGGGGTCATAGTGAAGATGGAAATTCCCCCTGGGAGCGACTTAACAATAATGCTACCATCGGGGCATGCCATGATTCTTTACCAATAGCAGAGAACTTGGCGGTACTTGTTACCACATCGAGTAGCATTCCTCTTCCCCTTGAGAGAACAATACATATGTGGATGTATGATGACAGAGGTAGTAGCTGGGGACATCGTCATGCAATATTATGGTATCCCTATAACGATAACAGCGGTCTAACTGGAAGGGAAGGCTTTCTGGGCATTGGCCGGGCAAATGGTGGTCCATATCAAGGGCCGTTTTCACAACCCTGGTCCACTGCGGAAATAATTGTGATGAATGTCTTCGACCCGTGTACAACCTGGACAAATCAAGCTACAGGCAACGGCAATCATGAAGGAGAAATATTCGATATTGCCACCTTTGTCGATGTTCCTACCAATTACTGGGCTTCGATATATGTCGAGTCGATTTACCTGGCAGGTATTACCAGTGGCTGTGGAATGGAGATCTATTGTCCGGATGAGGCGGTGACGCGTGCGCAAATGGCAGTGTTTTTGGAGCGAGGCATTCATGGATCAGCCTTCACGGCATCGGGAGTGCCGATCAGCTTCACGGATACGAGTGGCCATTGGGCGAAGTATTGGATCGAGGCTTTAAAGACGGATGGCATCACGGGGGGGTGTGGAGCGGAGATCTATTGCCCGGATGAAGCGGTTACGCGTGCGCAGATGGCGATCTTCCTGCTCAAGAGCAAGTATGGAGCGGGCTACACACCGCCTGACGCGACGGGCACGATGTTTACGGATGTGCCAGCTGGCTACTGGGCAGCGGGTTGGATCGAGCAGTTAGCGGTCGAGGGGATCACGGGAGGTTGTGGGGGAGGCAACTACTGCCCGAGCGATGCGGTAACGCGTGCGCAGATGTCGGTCTTCCTGCAGAGAACCTTTGCATTGCCAATGCCATAACCGATCACTACTTCTGACATATTCTTTGGAAAGGGTGATCCTGTTTTCCATAGATTTATTCCATGATTTGACTGTGAAAGCAATATTCTTCCGCTCAAGGCTGCATTGAGCAAGTATGTTCCAATCTCGTGTACAAAATCAGGACTAGTTTCTTCCAACAGTACCACCAGCGCCAAGGGCGTACCGCTCCAATCGGGAAGCGTGCCTGCAAGATACCAGGTAAGGTTCGTCTCGGCATCGGTACTTGTGAAGCTCCAGTATGGACTTTCACCTGCCAATGCTAGAGCATTCTCTCTGGCGAAGGGACCTGGCAGGGCTTCCACGGGTTCAGTAAGTGGAGGCAAGATAACCCAACCTTGTTGAGGAGTGTTTACTGCCAACGCAATGCGGGCGGGCGGACGTATCCCGTTATTACTAATAGCGGCGGTTGCCAGCGCCATTTGAAGTGGGCTGATGCGCATATTTCTCACGGAATTAGTCGCGCTGGCCACAGGCATGCGGAGTTGTGGTTCAACGAAAAAGCCGAGCGCTTCATATAGTTGGGCTCGTTCATTGTCACCGATGGATGTGCTTTCTCCAAATAAGGCATGGGAAAAGGGTTCAAGCGCGCTCTCCGGAGAGTAGTGCCCTTGTGTCGCGCGATTGAGCAGTGGGGCATCTTCGTCGCTTGAGAGTAAATTGCCCTGGTCATCGAGCTGGCTGGGATTAAAACCCGGGTGCGAAGCCATCACCAATACCTCACCTGTTTCAGCGTTCAGCAACACAATGGCGCCTTTGTGATCGCCTAACAGCCGATCGGCTTCAGTTTGGAGGGAAAGATCAAGACTGAGGCGGATGTCCAGCCCGGGAGGCGGCGTGCCGTACAACAGACGATCCCACCAAACCAGGCTGGTTGGATTTCCCTGGAGTCCGCGCAAATAGCTATCCAAAGAGGCCTCCAACCCGGCCTGCCCAAAGACAGGGTGCGTATAACCAACAACTGGCGAGAGTTCAGGATGCAGATAGACTCGCACCAAATTACCGGTTTCGCCTTGAGTCACATTGATGGGAGTGTTTTCGCGGTCGAGCAGAGCACCACGCTGGACATAGCGATCGGAGATGGCGCGACGGGCGTTATCGGTACGGCTAAGCAGGTCCGTGCTGCGTAGCGTAGTCCACCAGCCAGCGCCTAGCGACATGGCAATCAGTCCCAATCCTATTGCAGCACTGATGATGTAGTAGGGGATGGGACTCAGCAATGGAGCTGGGTCTTCATCTGTTTTGTTACTGATGAGCAACAGGACCAGCAATGCGGCAAATGAGGTGAGCAGAGACGAGCCGCCGTATGAAACAAACGGCAACGTTACCCCGGTCAGGGGCAGAACCCTCAAATTGCCACCGATGATCAGTAGACTCTGGATACTGAAGTAGGCCGTGATCCCCGTCGCTAATAACCTGCGAAAACGGTCTGGGGCCAGCAAGGCCGCACGCAAACCACGGCTGATGAGCAATGCCAGCAATATCAACAGACCGATCACGCCAATGAGACCTGTCTCTTCGGCTAGCGCCGTAAAGATAAAGTCAGAATGCGAAATCGGGACTAAGGTTGGACTGCCGAGACCAGGGCCGCGCCCGAAGAGTCCGCCGTTTGCAATCGACAAGAGCGATTGGACAATCTGGTATGACCGCCCGCTTGGGTCAAGCCAGGGGTTAATCCAGGCCTCTATCCGCAGGCGGATCAGGCCAATTAAAAGATACCCGACCAACCCGGCAGTGGCCAACATGACTATGCTGGTGACTAATATCCGCTTGCGACCTATGGCAATATATACGATGGTGGCATATAGAAGAATGAAAATGGAGGCTGTTCCTAAATCGCGCTGCACGAGCAAGAGCAACAAGGCCAATCCGGTGACAAACAGTGTCGGAAATAGTAGCGGAATCAGGCGATCGCGAGCGGGAAGCCGATCGGCCAGATATGCGGCTAAGTAGCCCACAAGTAGTAGCTTGAGCGGTTCGGAAGGTTGCAGGTAGACACCGCAACAACCCAACCAAAGACGCGGGCCAGTGCCAGCCGGGTTGGTACCAAAGATGAGGGTCAGCGATGTCAGGATCAGGCCACCGGTCAGGAGAACGTATTTATAGCGGCGAACAATTCCAAGGTCCAGCGGGAAGCGTAAACCTATGGCGAGAAGCCCCACGGTTGCGATCATCCATAGCATTTGTCTGAGTCCAAATTCCGGCGTCAATCGCCAGATGGTCAGCAGTCCCCAGCCTGTTAGCAACGCGGCGACAGGAAGAAGGTACGGATCGCGTTCGGTTAAGTGTCGCTTGGTTTCTACGTGTGCAAAAGCAAAAATTGCCACCCAGGCTAGCAAGCCGACCCAGTGCTGCCAGCGATAGGTGACATCCCAGGCTCGCTCGCGTACAGATGGCGATAAGGTGAGGATGATGGCATAAAGAACTAAGAAGACGCCAGCCAGCTTGAGCAGCGTGCTTTCAATGCGTTCAATCATTATTGGTATATCTGCATTTCGTAGGAAATGAGATAGAAGAATGCATGTTTATTGGTAATACTTCCTGATCAGCAGATCCACTTTTTCCCGCGTGGTAGGGGGAATCATGTCTTTGCGGGTAATCAGAGCACTGGCTAACGATCGGTCGCAGTCACAGGTGCGTGTTTCAGAAAGATCTCTGACCAGGTTTCGAATGGCTTCCTGTGCAACCAACGTGTTCTTGTTAAGAGTCTGGATGACCATCTCGACCGTAACGGGCGATTCACTGACATGCCAAACGTCATAATCGGTCACATGGGCCATGACCGCATAACACAGCTCGGCTTCACGCGCCAGAAAGGCTTCTGGAGAAGCTGTCATGCCGATCAGCGACATTCCCCACGTACGAAATGTATTTGATTCTGCTTTCGTTGAAAAGCGTGGTCCTTCGATGGTAATGAATGATCCGCCAGTGTGGACGGTAGCGTTGGTCTTGCGGGTGGCTCTTTCCAGTTGCGTTGATAAGTCCGGACAGAAGGGATCTGCAACGCTGACATGGACGACCAACCCTTCCCCGAAGAAGGTACGCTCACGACCTTTCGTGTTGTCGAACAACTGGTCAGGAATGACGATATGTCCGGGTGCGTAATCCTCACGCAAAGAGCCGCAGGCAGATATGCTAACTACACGCTCTGCTCCCAACTGCTTCAGTGCATGGATATTGGCTCGATAATTGACTTCGCTGGGCATGATGTGATGGCCGATCCCATGACGAGCCAGGAAGGCAATTCGTTGTCCATCCAGTTCGCCGACGATGATGGGAGAACTTGGATTTCCAAAAGGGGTGTGAACTACATGCTCCTGTGCGTTCTGCAAGTCAGGCATGTTATATAGACCGGAACCGCCGATTACGGCCAGAGTCAATTTTTCGTTCATTCCGTTTCTCCCGGGTTGAGAATACGTCGTGTGGGAGGATGGATTGCATCGATACCAAGGTTGATGACAATAGATGCCTTTCCACATTCAATCAGGTCACCATTGATGACTACAGTGGGGATCGATACATGGTCCCTGTTCAATCTGGTTCCATTTGTAGAGTCTAAATCTTCCAGCCACCACTGGCCGTGGTGATGGGATAAGCGCGCATGCCGGACAGAAACGGTATCATCGGGCAAGGGAAGGTCGCAATGGGAATCACGTCCTAATAAGATTTCCGATTGTGAAAAATAGTGTTGCGTAGGAGGCTGACCATCGATTTGAATATTCAGATTGATACCAGGAATTTTTCTAGCTGCGAGCAAAGTCCCTTGTGAGCGTAGCTCGTACCAGATCGTGGATAAAGCCCACCCTAAAAAAGCATATAGGGACATGGCGAGCAATACTCGCAATGCCAGGACAAAGGGGGCGCTCATTCTTGTTCTTTATCTTTATCGTCAAGCTTACCGGTTTTTCGATTAAGAAAAGCAGTTGGCCGTTCTGCCGAGGCTTCGCTGAGGGGGTTGGTATCTGCAAGGTCTGGACGGGGCGGTGGATTGTCCTGTCCAAAGACAAGTGGCACCCCAGCCAGTGATATCACATCTCCGGGATAGAGCACTGACTGGCTGGTACGCTGGCCGTTGACAAAAGTCCCTCCGGTAGAGTTAAGATCAAAAATTACGTAGCGACCTTTTATGGCACGCAGTTGTGCATGATTGCGGGAAATGCGCGGATCATCAATCACCAATTTATTATCCAGACGACGGCCAATATTGATGACTGATTCTAATAATGGAAAAACCTTGACACCATCAACAATCAAAAAAGCATTCTGAGGCAATGATTCCTTCGTTGTAGTTTTTAAATCCTCGAATGCGGGGGTCATTCCACGTGTGTCAGCAGCCGCCTCCAACTGATGTGAAGCAACCACATCCACCGTACTTTCCTGTTGCTGAGAATTTTTCACGATCGATATGGTGGGAGGAGCTGAAAACTTTAACCCTGCTTCTTCTCCTACAATCTTGAGCGAGTTGATCATCGCCTCCAACAGCTTTGGCTCTTGCCATCTCTCCACGGACCTTGGACCTACGATAAGCGTGAAAACATTAGGCACAAGTTTTTTGCCATCTACATCTTCTACCAGGTTGTTCTTCATGGCACTCGCAAGTTTTTGTACGACTAAATCTTCCACTTGAAACCCGGGAAGCACACTCACGAGCCTGATTTCAATTAATGCCTGTAATCGCGATTCAAGTTGTTCGAGTTTTAGTTTCATAGCAATACCACCTGCTTAATCGATCGTTCGTATGCCCTGTATAGATATCATCCAACCGATCGAGGAGCAAACCATGGTAATCCAAAATATTTTTGTAGTCTAATTTATATCTTTTGTCCACAATTTGGGCAAGTGCTTTCATTTCTAAGGACTACAAACCCGCAACTTCGACAACCGGTCGGATGCGCGTTACCCAGGGGAGCACCACAGGCTATGCACGCCGGTTCCCCAAGAGGATTGGCAGTTCCGCAGAATTCACACGTCAAGCGGCTCATCCGGTCAGAAAGCTGGTGAGAGGCGCCGGCACTTGCTGCGGTACGAGCAATTACCTGCCATACGTTTTCACAGAGTTGCAGACTTTCGATATCCTGAGCCAGGTCATCCAGGCGGCCAATCAGGCTAAACGGATTGTGAAACACAGAGAATGCTGTTTGCCCAATACTGGCTGCAACTCCGAGCCAGGCCTGTTGTCCAAGCTCGATCATAATCCCGTCGGTTACCTGTTGAATGGTGACCGTGAGGGCGGTCCTTCCGCCGGATCCCGCACCAGGATGCGTCCCAATTTGGACAGCCATTTTATCACTTTTGCCAAGAACCTGGGCGTGCATGTTCCCATGGTTGAATTCGGCTAAGAGAGCCTGCGCAATATCCGTAGGTGACAATATGCCATGAAAAATTCGTCGTTCCATATTTTAGATTATAATCGCCTTCGCGACTTTCTCCACTATGTATACGAGTATGCGACACCGTTGGTTCAAAACGACTTTTTGGATTGTTATATCAGCAGCGCTCTTAGCAGTGATCTTAGGCGCTTCTATCCGAACTGAAGCCCTGGCTCAGGAACCGACGCCGGGTTCGTCCGATATTTATATTACCGTTAACTATAGTGAGCAAATTAATATCCGCAACGGACCTAGTACCGTTCTATACGACATCATCGGTAATTTGCAGCCCGGTGAGTCTGCACAGGCGTTGGGCGTTTCGCCGGGGAGAGATTGGGTGCAGATTGTTTACCCGGCGGGGCCTGGCGGAGTTGGTTGGGTCCACACTTCGTTGATCTCGATTTCATCAGGAATTTTGCAAATTGTTGAGCCGCCTCCTACTGTCACACCGCTTGTTACACCAACGATCGATCCTACCCTGGCAGCAGCCTACATTTTCGAGCCCACCGTAACGCGTATGCCTACGTTTACACCGCCGCCGCCTCTTGAAATTCCACAGTTCACCGCGATGCCGGCTGCAAGGACGAAAAATAGTGTGCCGATGGGGGCGCTTGTCATTGGATCCGGCCTTCTGGGAGTTTTTGGGTTCTTAGTTTCTCTGTTGAGACGTCGTTGAGCATGCAAGGATGGTAGCTTAAGATGCGTCGCTGTTTGAAACTTATGTTATTCGGATGGGTGGCAATCAGATTGGCTGCTATCACGTTAAACATTCCTGTGCAAAGTAGAGCACTCGCACAACAGCCGACCGGGTCCGTCCTCACTGTAACAGGAACATCCTCTGGCCCATTTGTGACTGTCTATGCTGACCTTTCCCAAGTGGAACTTTATGCCGGGCCAAGTACCTACTTATATCCGGCTGTTGGTGTGCTTCTGGCCGGGCAAAGCGTCCCTGCCCTGGGACGTGGCTCCGAACCAGATTGGATCCAAGTATTTTACCCTGGTGTCCCCGGGTCAAAAGCATGGGTATATGCGCCTTACGTGCGAATTAGCCCCGGCGCACGTTTGCAAACCGTCGAGGCACCAGCCACCCCGACCCCTTTCTCGACGCCAACGATTGATCCGACACTTGCTGCTGCTTTCATAGCGCCCGAAACGCCAACACGCTTATCTACCTTTACTCCCGCGCCTGATATCATCATTCCCACCTTTGTAGAAGATGCAGGGGACCAGGCCAATCGAATTCCAGTCGGCTTGGTGATTTTCAGCCTTGGATTTCTCGGGGCAATGGGTGTGCTGATCTCGTTTTTGCGGGGAAGATAAAAAAAGACCGGATTTTCCGGTCTTTTTTGAGTTCTTTCAATTTCAGGTTAGTTGTTGCAGGAACAGGAACCACCACAGGCGCACCCATCACTACCGTGATTGTGAGCTATGGCATTTGGACTATCGACTACAAAGCCGGCGCCCCGTTGAGGGTCATTGACAAAGTCGATGCTGGCTCCCAACAGATAATCAATTGAGACTTCATCCACAACAACCTTAACGCCATCTGATTCAAAGATTGTGTCAATATCACGGATATTGTTGTCGAGCGCCATACCAAATTGAGTACCTCCACATCCTCCCCCTGCAACGTAAACGCGCAGGGCATACCCTTCAAGATTTTTTTCATTCATTATATTTTGAACGGCTTGCGCAGCAGCCGAACTAAGTGAAACTGTATTTGTATTTGTTTGAATGCTGACTTGTTCGAGCATATGGGTTCTCCTTGTGAGACTAAACTAGATACATGTTATCAGAATAATATTTACCTGTCAACGCGAATTATTTCATTATATTAGAAGTTACACAGTTGAATAGGATAAGCCCGAAAATAAGGGGCCTGCGCAGCACGCCCCCTTATTTTCGGGATCTTTTCACGAATTGCGTAAATCCTATATACATGAATATGATTCTTGACACAATCTGTTATGCCTTGTAGAATCTTCTCTGCGTATTTAATGTTAGGCGGAAACCGCCTAAATTTCTTTTATACGCGGGAGGATAAACCAGTATGTACGCAATGCATGGTCTTACTACATTTGAGGCAATCGCAATTTGGGGGGTTTTTAGTATTGCGATTTTAGGTCTCTTGTATGCCGTTTTCTTGCGCAGCCAGATCATGCGCGAAGATAAAGGCACCAAGAAAATGCAAGAGGTCTGGGGTGCAATTCGCGACGGCGCAGACGCTTATCTGAGGCAGCAGCTGAAATCTATCCTGCCCTTGATCGCGATCCTGACCGTCGCTTTGTTTTTTTCAGTATATATTGTTCCTCCCACGCCTGAAGCGTTGGAGCGCTTTGAAGGCATGGACGAAGGCCAAGTTCGCCTCATCATCGGTCTGGCCCGCGCGATTGCCTTTGTAATGGGTTCCGGCTTCTCGTTGACAGTCGGACAAATTGGCATGCGTATGGCGGTGCAGGGTAACGTGCGTGTGGCAGCAGCTTCACGCCGCTCCTTTGGCGATGCACTGCGCATCGCTTATCGCGCCGGCACGATCACCGGTATGCTGACCGATGGACTGGGCTTGCTCGGCGGTACAGTCATTTTCATTGCCCTGGGTATCGCTGCCCCGGATGCCCTGCTGGGTTTCGGCTTCGGCGGGACGCTGCTGGCGCTGTTCATGCGCGTTGGTGGCGGCATTTTCACCAAAGCGGCTGACGTCGGCGCTGACCTGGTCGGAAAAGTGGAAGCAGGCATCCCTGAGGATGATCCGCGCAACCCGGCTGTCATCGCGGACCTGGTCGGTGATAACGTCGGTGACTGCGCGGGTATGGCGGCCGATATTTTCGAGTCCTACGAAGTGACCATTGTTTCCGGCTTGATCCTGGGCCTGGCGCTGTATACTATCACCGGTCAATTGGAATGGATCATTTTCCCGTTGATCGTGCGCGGCATCGGCGTGTTGGCCTCTATCATTGGAACGTACGTTGTAAGAGGCGGGCCGGGAAAGGGCGGCGATGCCCTGGCTGCCATTTTTCGTGGCTTCCTTTCCTCGGCTGCCATTTCGGCAGTGCTTTTCTTTGGCGCAGGCTTCTTTTATCTAAACAGCCCTGAAATGGCGCAATGGGGCGGCT
>Ga0105104_10003791_pt1 | contig 10624 bp, 8 predicted proteins | sample PPLLaktember2015_3_FD_87034 | JGI IMG/M metagenome (GOLD analysis project Ga0105104, IMG submission 87034) | Freshwater sediment microbial communities from Prairie Pothole Lake near Jamestown, North Dakota, USA - PPLs Lake P7 Core (6) Depth... | ecosystem: Environmental > Aquatic > Freshwater >... | reverse complement strand
CGCCCGGTAATTACGGTGTTTTCGTCACCAGCCCGGACGGGAGCAACAAACAGGTGCTCGGCCAGGGCGTCTGGTCGGCGCTTTCACCCGATGGCACCAGAGCAGCTTTCGCCTGGGATGACGGCCTGTACGTGACAGACCTGGCCAGCGGACGGAGCTACCACGTGCCCGGGACGAACGCCAATGATTATAGCCCGCGCTGGTCGCCGGATGGAAACCGCATCGCCTTCGTGCGTATCGACGATTTCAACCTGTACATCATCAACCCGGATGGCTCCGGCTTGCAAAAAGCAACCGACGGTATCGATTATGAACAACTCATTAGCTGGTCAGCGGACGGAGCGAGCCTGTACTACGGAATTCCCGTCCAGGATGGCCACTTACTGCGGCAGGTTGACCTGGCGAGTGGTTCTGTACGAGATCTTTTCAATGTCATTTCCAAAGGTGTCTCGGTCGCCATCTCGCCCGATGGCGCCTGGGTAGCCTCGGTCGAGCGCCTGGCCGATAACCCCGAATTCGGCCTGCTTCTTTCAAGGATGGATGGCTCCGAGCACCGCTTATTGGTGCAGCTCGATTATTGGGGCCTCTCCGAGCCGGTCTGGTCACCCGATGGAAAGTGGCTGCTTTTCACTGCCACCAATTATGGCCAACTCAATCCCGAAGAAATCCCGGTCCTGCTCAATGTGCAGACCTGCCAGGTATTCCCGCTGAATTTCAGGGGAACCGTGCAGGGCTGGTCGAGGTAGATTCTCAATACCCCAGTCTGCTACTTGGATAACTTGAGAAGACAGCCACAAATAATAAGAGACCGGAGGCAAATCTCTGGTCTCTTGTGTTGATTTATAAGTGGTGGTCTAAAACAAATGACGCATTTCGTGGGGCGGGATGCCATCCCGCCCCACGTCCGTTCCGAGGGAAAGGTTACCAGGCCGGCGTGCGGTCCTGGGCAGGGTTATTGGTCAGATTATAAGGATTGCCGCCGTCCACACCGATCGCGTAGATCTCGAGATTGCCATCCCGGTCGGTCGAAAAGGCGATCCAGTCCTCGTTTGGACCCAAGGTGGGATCCAGGTCTTGGGCAAAATTATTTGTAATCCTCCTGGTCGCGCCGCCGCTATCGGTCATTGTATAGATTTCAGGGTTGCCATCCCGGTCCGATACAAAGGTGATCAATAAGCCATTCGCATTTCCGGATGGTGAATAATCATTGGCAGGATTGCGAGTCAGATTTTCTAATCCGGTTCCATTTGGCCTGACCTTATATACTTCCAGATTGCCATCGCGCGTAGATGTGAAAGTGATCCAATCTTCTGTGCCCAGCAAGCGGCGCACGGAAAACCAGGAGGCAGCAAAATCGTTACCGACATTGCTGGTGAGGTTACGAACTTCAGAACCGTCGCTGCGCATGATGTATATCTCCTGGTTCCCGTCGCGGTTGGAGGTGAAGGCGATCCAGTTGCCATCTGGCGACCAGGTAGGATCCTGGTCATCGTTCGGATTGTTGGTCAGGTTCACCGGTGCCCGGCGGTCCAGGCCGGTGAGGTAAATTTCGTTATTACCGTTTTGGTTTGAAACGTACACAACCCGCAATCCATCAGGCGCCAGGGCAGGCTGTATATCTACCGCGGAATTATTGGTCACGCGCAGCATGGATTGATTGCCCAGATTCCAGGCGTAAATCTCGGAATTGCCATCCCGGTTTGATTCGTAGAGCATGATTCCTTGCAGGCTGGGCAGGACCGGTGTGCCAGTAGGAACCGGCGGGTTGGTTGGGACGGGTGTGTTCGAAGGGATATTCGTTGGAACATTTGTAGGGGGGATATTGGTCGGCGGTGGAAGAGTCGCCGTAATAACGATGATCTGGGTGGGGAGATTTGTTGCGACCAGCGTCGGGTTGCTGACAATGGCCGTCCCCGTTAAAGCGGGGTTGTTCGGGTTGCAAGGCTCCAGGTCGTTCCCATCGATAATCCCGTCACTATCCGAATCAGGGGTAAGCAGGCGCGGACAGGTCTGGTTTTCCTGGCCGTCCAACAGCCCATCCCTATCTGAGTCCTGCTGGATGGGATCGGTGCCTAGGTCTACCTCGAGGCCGTCGTTCAACCCATCTTTATCGGTATCAGGATCAACCGGGACAGTTCTGCGCTCGATTTCGTCGCCGTCAGTGAGTAAATCTCCATCCGAATCCGGGTTGAGCGGGTTAGTCGTATATCTTTGCTCCTCGCCATCAGCCAACCCATCCTCGTCCGTGTCAGGGATAAGCGGATCTGTCTTGTATGTGTTAATTTCATCCCCATCCGACAGTCCATCTTCATCTGTATCTGCCAGGAGAGGATCCGTACCGAGGGTGACTTCTTCACTATTGAGCAGTCCATCGCCATCGGAATCTGCCTGCCCGGAGAGCGCAGCCTGTGTCAGGTTGAAGGCAGCTGTTTGTGTGGCGATGGCAGAATTTCGCATGGTGTTGATAGGTATCAGGATAAAAAGACATAAGGTTAAGAGCCCGATCACCGAAGTAGCTACCAACCAGGGTGGGATTAAACCGGTTTCGCTGACTTCTCCGGGCAGGTCTATCGACTTGTTATCGTTTGACAGGACTTTAACGGTATAAGGATAGGTCTGCTCATTCCCAATGATCGGGCGTGCGCGAAGCCTGCTACGGAATGGATAGATGCCCTTATCCCCGGGAGCGATCTGGAACTTATCCCCCTGGGGAATCTCAAAATACGCAATTTCAACTTGCTGGGCCTCCGGTGGCGACCCTGGTCTGGCAACCGGTAATCCTTTTTCAAAGAGCAATGTATCGGCTGCGCTTTGAAAGCTCAAATCGTAGGTGGCAAGGGTATTCCCCTCATTATTGATGATCAAATTCCCGGTTTGACCGGCCTGCAGGCTCTCTGGCTGCAAAGAGGCGGAAAATTGTGAGAAAGCCGATACCGTTAGAATACATTCAACTTCGGCAACTTGATCAGGAAAATCCTGGCTGGCGAATTTGATTTTAAAAGGTGTCCGCCCGGCATCTGCCTCCGGCGAGCGGGGCGCTCGGATGGTGATCTGAATCTCCTTACTTGAGGATGGTTCCAGTTGTGTAAGCGCCGAATTTGTCGATATCCAACTTGCGGGAATACCCTCGACGGATAACCGGAAGTTGTCTTCTTCCAATCCACGGTTTTGCAGGAGAATTGGAATGGTAATGCTTGAGCCAGGAGAAATGGAGAAATGGATCGAGCCGAGCATGATCCCGATCCGCCCTCTTGACTGGTAAGCAGCAACCGTCAGGATGCTGCGTGCAGTCGCCGAGCGGTTTGGATTGCTCTGGCTGACCGCGCTCACATCCAGGGGATATTGACCGACACGACTTTGGGGAACTGAAGGCGGTTGAACAGTAATGATGACTTGCTTGGCTTCTCCGGCAGCTAAATGCACAACAGGGGTATCAATTGTTGTCCAGTCCGATGGCACGCCTTTGACCAGGATATCAACATAATCCTCGGCAGGACTCTGGTTGATAACCGCAACATGAACCTCGACTGTATTTTCAGGAGCAACATTGATCTGTTCCTCTTTGATTGCCAGGATAAGTCGGTTTTCTTCACTGTTTTGGTGCGGATTACTAACCATAATTATTAACTCCTGATGCTCTCAACAAATAATTCGTATAAAGAGTTCTTCTGTTATATTGTTAGACAACACGGCCCGTTTGCTTAAGTTCCTTTCTATAGTCATCTCGGACGGCTAAGGCACATAGGATGGCTATGGATTGGCGACAGTTGTGGTTCCTTTCGCCTCAGTTAGTGGGCCTGGGTCCTAGCGTTGCGTTAACTTGTTGCTGTTGGCCATTTCGCAAAATAGTGAGCTCGATAGTCGCTCCGGGCTCATTACTCGCAATGAGCGCTAGTAACTCAGAGTAGTCATCGATGGTTTCGCCGTTTGCTTCGGTAATTATATCGCCACCTGTGGGAATATCCACGCCATCGATGTTTACCAGGTCTGCACCGCCTTGCAAACCAGCCAGGTCCGCTGGACCGCCCGGGACAACGTTAACAATATAAGCGCCCTTTTCTACCGTAGAATTATTGGCTTGTGCGATGAAGAGGTTTACGCTGGTACCTTCGATCCCTAGCCAAGGCCATTGGAACGATCCGACTTCGATCAAAGTGGGTATCACTCGCCTGACGGTATTGGCAGGGATGCTAAACCCTACGCCCGCATTGGCCATGGCACCACCCGAGGCAATCTGAGCATTTACGCCGATTACCTGCCCTTGCATATTTAACAACGGACCACCCGAATTGCCCGGATTGATGGCAGCATCTGTCTGGATGGCCTCAGGAATGGAAAAAGAATTTCCAACCGGGATCGTACGGCCAATAGCGCTGATGATCCCCAGGGACATGCTGCTATTCAACCCGAAAGGATTCCCGATAGCGACTACCCAATCGCCCGTCACGATCGAGTTCGAATCCCCTAAGGGGAGCGGTGTTGCTGAATCTGGTAATCGGTCCACTTGTATAACGGCCAGGTCACTATACGGATCTGTGCCAACAATTTCAGCTTTCGATTCGCTTCCGTCCTGGAAGATAACAACCACTAAATTAGCGTTTTCTACCACATGGTTGTTCGTTACAATGTGCCCTGATTCGTCAAAGACAAAGCCCGAACCGGCAGCCTGGCCGCTTTGGTCGGCATTGCTCACCAGAACATTAATGCTCACTACCCCGGGGCTAACGGTTTGATAAAGCTGGCTTAAAAAGTCAGATGATACGATTTCCTGGTTCTGAGCGGAGTTTGCTCCATTGATGATCGGTGTACCGACGGGGGCAGGCGGTAGTTCGGTCTGGATGAAACTAGGCGTAGAGATGGGTGTACTTAAATCTGACGATACGGAAGGTTGTTGCGTATCATCATTCCCTGGGACTTGAAGCATCCATTGGCTTGCAACTGGAAATCCCCAAAAAAGGCTCGAAATCACGAGCACGCCAACCAATGTCGCGCACCCGCATCCAGCTAAAAAGGATCTTATTTTTCCATTTTCCATTTTTTACTCCATTAAGTAGAGAAGGCGTTCCTTTCTCGTCGAATTAATCTGAAATGTGACGACTGATATCATCTATTGCTTCGCTTAATGCATCGATTGCTCGATCAAGCTCAATTTTGTAATCTGTCCAGGCATCTTGCGAAGTTTGTCCAACTTCCTCCAGTTTGCCTTTTGCCTGGGCGTATTGCCCTCGAATCTGGTCCATTTTTTGATCGTCTCTGACTTCGATATCTGCTTCTGCTTTGCCGACCCTTTTCTCCATTGCAGTGATCTTGGATCGTAGCTTTTTCAACCTTAACTCGGTCGTTTTTTGATAAGCTTCTTTTACATTTACACTAGGCGAATTCATGATTTCTTACCTGTAGAATGAATCAATCTTCTTCGCCCGTGCTTTTTTGTGCAACGCTGAGAATCTGGTCGGCTGCAAAGTAGGCCGCTTCCTCGGTCAGGCCTTCTTTCACCATCAATTCGCTGGCAATCTCCGTACGATTTTTTCGGATTACATCTACCGGTTTCTGGTTCTTGGCATATGTGGCATATACTTCATCGGCGCTTTGTTCATAATATATTCTCTCAATATCTTCCGACTGGTGGCTGTCCCTCTGCACAAGCTTTTCACGCGAGGTGCGAACTTTTTCTTCCAGTGCCTCGAGCGCATTTCGTAACGCGGTCATTGGCTTGGAATCTTTTTGGATAACAGCAATATCTTCTGGTCGTTTGTAAGCAACGATCCGTACCTGGTACAGATACGGAGTCTCTGCTTTCACGATGTTTTCCAGGGAAACGGAAGCACCTACGATATCCGAATGGTCCGCGGCGAGGTTTCTGAGTTGTTGTTCGGCTTCGAAGGTGAAGTCGTCTTCCACATTTGGTACTTCGATATTAAAGTCAACATAGAAATCCAGGCTTCCCATAGCATTTTCCTTTCGATCTTACGAACAGGATGGCGCCAAAAGATTTTATACAACGTCTCTATCAATCAACCAGCTCCGACCATACCATCTAGGTCCAAATCACCTTTTCCACGCCATGCTGACCTCTTTACGATAGTATAGAACCGCTTGCATTTCCATATATAGATACATATACCGAAGACACAGATTTAGGTACATTTTTTTCGAGCATTTGGAAGCATTCCAAAATGATATGGCTTTTCGTTGAATAAAATATATCTCTATATATATCCCCTTTGTGTATCCCTATCCGTAGAATAAATCGAAGCAATCCTTTATGTTAACTGTAGATATCCCGGTACAAAAAAACGAAAACAACCTATAAAAATTAGTACTCCGGGAAAAGGAGAGCCTATGTTAAAGAACCACAAGACCTACACCTATACTGCCCGCAATGTAGATAATCCTGATAAAGTTGTGACGTTCACACTCGATGATGAACGAATGCGTGTCAATCTCACCGATCTATTAGATCAGGCCGAGACTGTTAGCAGTTCCGAATCGAAGCCCAAGCAACTGATACATCAGATTAAGTCAAAGGCGAAACCGGTTTTTCTGAAGGTCAGGGAGAAAATTTCCGGCCCTGTTCACATCAGCGATGTCAATGCGATGTTGAAAGATGATAAATTCCTGGTCAGGATATGGCCGCGAGTGGCTGGATTGCGACTGGCGCCTGTCGGGATTAATTTGGGCCAGGTTGATAACGGAGATGCCGCAGAAGCCTTTGTGAATGAGTTGAAAACCCGCAAAGAAACAGAGCCTGCTGTCAAGAGATTTGTCGGGCCACTGGATTACTGGATCGGCTGGGCCGGCTTGATGTTGCTGGTTGGCTTGTTCATTCGCAGGTCAAGGCAGGGTGCTGCAGCTTAAGAAATCGGCTGTTGATGAGCTTTTGACCTACCAAATGCATACGACCAGATTCTCTTTGCGAGTATGAACTGGGCCTTTGAAGTGGTGAATTTTGGCCGCCGGGGATGCGCGAAGGCGGTATGCTCATCTGTGCCTGCCCCGGACGGGACCAGGCAGGCACAGATGATGAGGACTTCAGTCTGCGGAGCAGATAGCTTCAAAGACTTTTGAGCGCTTCCGAGAAATAGAGATTTTCTATCAAGATTATTGCAGTGGGATATATATATCCAAACGTATATCCTATTTATATGTCAAGATGCATATTCACCGCACTAGCTTTATGTTATTTTTAAAATACGATATTAGCCTTTCCCAAGAGCATTTAACGGATAGGCATTAAGGAGAAAAAGATATGACTGACAAAGGTAGCAATTTTGGTGCATTTCTGTTGGGCGGGGTGATTGGCGGAGCTATTGGCTTGCTTTACGCGCCTCGTTCAGGGCAGGAAACCCGCCAAATCCTGGCTGGTGAAAGTCAGGAGATGATGGACAGAGCTGTCACTACTATTCGCGAAGCACAGGATAGCGCCCTGGCGGCTATTAGAGAAACCCAGACTCGTCTGGAAGCCTTGAACGTGGAGGCAAAGGACCGCATCGGCAAGCTGCAAGAGATTGCAGAGAGTACATTGTACGAACAGAAAGAAAGCCTTAAAAAGGGCTATTCCGAAGCAAAAAAAGTGGTTAAGGACTCCGAAGAACCGCAGACAGCTACAACGACCGGGGTTACTAATACTACCCCTCGGAGCTAGTCCGCAATCCCGCTATGGTGGGCGGGGAAACCACATGATAGTGTAGGGCCATATTCAATTTTCTCGGTTTGTACGCAGCAATTACCCCTACATCTTTACTGAAAGTACCGGTGCCGTCACCCCGCTGTAAAGCGGCGGGGTACGGTATTGGTATTTCTCTTTCAAACACATAATCAAAGGAGATCCTATGCAGTTGAAAAAAGGCGCCGAAGTCTTTTCTTCGGCAGGCGAAAAAATCGGATCACTTGATCGGGTTGTCCTTAACCCGGAGACCAAAGAAGTTACCCACCTGGTAGTTGAAAAAGGGATTTTGTTCACCACAAACAAAGTCATCCCGGTAGAATATATCAACCTGGAGGTGGGGGATCGCATTGCTTTAGAAAAAACCGCTCAGGAATTGGAAGTCTTACCCTCCTATGACTCCGAATCTTATATCAATCTGGACAAGACAGATTATCCGGATGAAGATCAAAGCTTGAATGCCGTATATTGGTATCCCCCGCTCCATTATCCCTGGTGGACAACCGGTGGTAGCAGCCCTATGTGGTATGCCAAACCAAGGTTTGTCAAAGCTGAAAACGTGATCCCGGAAGATACAGTAGCGCTTGAGGAAGGCGCCAAAGTGATCAGCAAAGATGGCAAGCATATTGGAAACGTGGAACAAGTGATTGTCGAAACTTCGGATCATCGCGCCACGCATATCGTTGTCAGCGAAGGTTTCTTCCTCAAAGAGCGAAAACTGGTACCTACGATCTGGATTACAGATGTCGATGAAGATCAAGTCACTCTATCTGTCTGGTCCGATTTGTTTGAGCGGTTGCCGGAGTATGAATCAGTATCTTGATACTTAAAACCAGGGGGACTAGAAATACCAAAATTTGCTGGGTATAATCATCAGGGAATGAACCAGGCGGGCGCAAGTCCGAGTTGCTTGACGCGCCTGGTTTGGGAGTCTCATGAAGAGAAAAGATCAACAAACAGCCGAGGGGATTCTTTTCACTGACCAATACCAGCTCACCATGGCCCAGCTGTATTTTCGCATGGGCCTCCATGAGCGTCCGTCTCAATTCGACTATTTTTTTCGCAGCTATCCCGATTATGGCAAGCACAAGGCTGGCTACTGCATTAACGCCGGCCTTGAATGGCTCCTGGATTGGATAGGCCAGGTCCGTTTTCGAGAGACCGATATCGAATATCTCCGCTCGCAGAATGGCCCGGCCGGAGAGCGCATCTTCCGAGATGACTTCCTGGGCTGGCTCGCGCGCAACGGTAATTTCGACGGCCTGACTCTGCGCGCCATCCCTGAAGGACGCGTCATCCACCCCAATGTGCCGGTCGTGGTGGCACAGGGACCGTTGGCGATGGCCCAGATTTTGGAAACTTCCCTGCTCAACCATCTCAACTACCAGACGCTGATCGCGACCAAAGCCTCCCGCATCCGCTTGGGAGGACGCGGGCGCCTCCTTCTGGAATTCGGCTTGCGTCGCGGACCCGGCAAGGGCGCCAATGCCGGAGCGCGCGCTGCCCTGATCGGCGGTGCCGACTTTACCTCCAACGTCGGCGTTTCACAAGTGTTGGGTTACCCCCCAAAGGGAACGCATGCGCATAGCATGGTACAGGTCTTCCTGGCACTCGGTCACAGCGAACTGGAAGCATTCCGTGCCTATGCCGAAGTCTACCCGGACGAATGCCTGCTCCTGGTTGATACCGTTAATACGTTGGAGAGCGGTATTCCGAACGCGATCACCATTTTCGAGGAATTGCGGCGCAAAGGCCACAAACCCGTCGGCATCCGCCTTGATTCGGGAGACTTGGCATATTTGAGCATCCGGGCTGCAAAAATGCTGGACGAAGCCGGTTTCACGGATGCCAGCATCGTGCTTTCGAACCAATTGGACGAGCTGGTACTCTGGCAGATCCTGACCCAGCTCGATCAGGAAGCGGCCAAGTATGGCGTAGATCCTGACAAACTAATCAACCGCCTGGTCTATGGCGTCGGGACGAACTTGATCACTTCCAGCGGCGACTCGTCTCTGGACGGTGTCTACAAGCTGGTAGCGGTGCAGGACGACTCGCGCTGGGTTCCGGCCATCAAAATTTCCGAGAACCCGGCCAAGATCCCCAACCCGGGGCATAAGCACGTCTGGCGGGTATACGATCAGCGCGGTAACGCAACCGCAGATCTGCTTAGCTTAATCGACGAAGACCCCCGCCAGGGAGACGAACTTATCCTGCATCATCCCTCGCAACCCCAGGCCTCGCGGCGGCTGGATGCGCGCTCGATTTCAGAGATCGAGCCATTATTGGTAGATGTTATGGTCGAAGGGCAGGTCGTCTATGAGCTGCCTTCGATCGAAGAGATGCGTGCCCTCCGCGACCGGGATCTGGAGAGACTGGATTCGGGTGTAAAACGGATCATGTTCCCGCATATCTACCACGTCTCCCTGACCCAACGATTGTGGGATTTGAAGCAGGACTTGGTGAGAGAGCTTTATCCGCTCCCTAAGTAGGGATAGGGACAGATCCAGGCAGGGCTACGATGATCGCAACCCTGCCGGCGTGACAGATGATCGCGACAAGCTTGCCTTGTTCGTAAATATCACGGGCTAAGTCGAGCATGGCCTTGATGGCGGCGCATCCGGTCCCGTGTGTAGCCGCCAGGGATGATGACCGCGCAAGCCTGTCATCCTCAACAGCCCTCTCACTTAAACATTAGACAATCCAGATGCTATGCACAACAAAATAGTCAGATGTACCTAAATATGTACCTTTGTCTTGTGTAACGGTATATATTCTCAGGATGCCTTGTATGTTACTTTAAGCCAAACAAGGATCTCGTTGGGATATCTATGTCATGATCAAACGTAAGGAAGGCATATAAGTGATGACTAAAGTGCTGAACAGAGAGACAAAGAAGTGGCTCTTTGGGAATTTCCGGGGTAGATACGGCCCCTTTCACACCGCCAAAGCGCGGCGGGG
>Ga0105104_10003790_pt1 | contig 10627 bp, 6 predicted proteins | sample PPLLaktember2015_3_FD_87034 | JGI IMG/M metagenome (GOLD analysis project Ga0105104, IMG submission 87034) | Freshwater sediment microbial communities from Prairie Pothole Lake near Jamestown, North Dakota, USA - PPLs Lake P7 Core (6) Depth... | ecosystem: Environmental > Aquatic > Freshwater >... | reverse complement strand
TCAGCGCCCTTTCTGGTGCACCGTGCAGAACGGCCCCTATCAGTAGAGGGCCTTCGAGTGTATATCTTGCTGTTTTGTAATGATGGACCTTAAGCACCTGGTCCTCGGTCCATCCAGGTAGTTCGACGGAGCAGAGGTCCAGGACCTGACCGTACCCGGTGTCCCTGACCATATCGGCCTGAAGGGACAGGGCTTTGACGATGTTCCGGGGGGGGAAGCCAGAAACAAGGAGGGCCTTCTCGGCCAGCGCTTCGGCGAGGTCCCCGCCTATCAAGGCCATGTTGTCCCCGAACCTCTCCGGGTCACCCCTGTAGCCCCTCTCCCTGTGAACGGCCCGAAAATGCTCATGGAGGGACCGGCCGCCCCTCCTCTCGGAGGAGCGGTCCATGAGGTCGTCGTGGATCAGCAGCATGTCCTGGACGAGCTCCATGCTCAATGATGCCTTCCTGACCTTCTCCATATTCCGACCGCCAACGGCCATGTATCCCAGGATGAGCATGACCGCCCGGATCCGCTTCCCACCCCTCATGGTGTATTCCCGGATGGCATCCAGGAGCTCCCTGGCCATCGGGTCGTCCAGGCTGAGAAGTGACTCCCGGTCGAAGAACTCCCTGATATGACATTCCACCATGGCCCTTTCGGATGCTAGCATTTCCCTGGCCCCCACTGGAAGAACCCCCCGATCGGACACATAAGATGGTTACTCGAATAATAATGGTTCTGATTCCATGGGGCCGTAATTAACTGCGAAACATATTAATCGTTAAATATTCCATGTTCCTTCCACTCGAATGCCAACCTATGAAACATGAGGGATGGAAAATGACCAACCTGCTGACCAATAAATGGACCGAGGATATTAGAGCTAACCTGCCCAAGTGCCCTGCCTGCGGTGGACCTGTCGAATACGGATACCTCGTTTCGAAGGATGCCATACACTGGGCTTCGGGGATAGAGGGGAACAGGTTCACTGACCTCGAGGAGCCGATAACCGGTCCCTTCAAGAAACCACTGGGCGTCGGAATGGCCAGATGCCACAAGTGCCGCCTCTACGTCTCTGTCTTCTCACCCAAGTAGGAACGGCCATTGAAGCCCGGTCCGGCATTTCCTTCATTGACCAACCACATAGGCCCCCATATAGGTCATCATTCCTCATCGAAGGTTATGGTCCCCTTGATGATAGGGGCCTCTTCCACCGCCTCTTCCTTGGGCGGTGTCCTGAGCATTATGGATTCCCTGGGGATCTGGAGCACCCTTCTCTGGTCGAAATCCGTGCCCGTGCCAACCTTGTTCCTCTCGCTATCGCCCTTGAGGTCCTTGAGGTCGAACTCGACCTCGGTCTCCTTCTTCGAGAACCGGTAGCCTATATATCCCAGGACCACGAGCATGATGGCCAGGAACACACCCACGACAACTGCCACTATTATGGCCAGGAGCCTGTTCTCCTCATCCTTGATGCGCCTTATGGGCCTGTACTCGTTTATGATGAGCGTATCGTTCGACCATGACCACGCCCCTGTCCAGTCCACGGCGGAGATGCTCAGGGTATAGTCCCCGACCGCCGAAAAGTTGTGGAAGAGCAGCAGGAACAGGATGTCCCCCTTGGGGGTGATGAGAAGGTAATCCTCCTTTGAGCCATCCCCCCACCGGACCGTCACGTTCAGTGTGTCCATAGGGTCATCAAGCGTGAGAGTGAGGGAGACCCTGCAGGTCCCGTTCTCGTTCAGCTCGAAGGTCTGGTTCGACCCCGATACAACCAGATCGGGCGGTCGGTTGGCAACCTGGACCGACCTCTCGAGGACGAACGGTACTACCGTCTCGTTCCCCCAGAGGTATGATAATGTGGCCTTGTAGGACCCGAAGCTCGAGCCGAGCTGATACCTGATGATGTCCCGTACCTTTGTCCTCTGCATCTCCTCCTTTCTCGTATCGAGCGGAACGTAACCCCCCTGGTCCCTCATGACGGATATGACCGGGTCACGCACGCCCTCCGGATCGACCCAGGGCTTGTACTGGAGGTACAGCCACCTCTCCTCTATGTAGAGCTTGAAGGTCTCTTCGAACAGAGCAAGGTCGGCGGTCTTAGCGCTCAACGTGTCCAGTGTCCTGTTTCCGTAGTTCTGGGCCTCCAAGGAGAAGGTGATGGTGACCTTCGTCCCGGGGAGGAACCTGCCGAGCCTTCCGGTCGTATTACCGGGCCCGAGCCTTAACGAGAACGGACCCCTTTCGGACAATTGGCCCTGGCCGGGGTCCGCCCTGGCCTCCAACCAGTATGCGACCAGACCGCCCGCCCCCCAGGGCGCCCACGATACGGTGAACCCCGAGACCCCCACGGATGTGATCTGGGTCGATAGGTTCTGAGGCACCCTGGGATAGACCCTCACCGGCCAATCAGTGCGGACCGTCACGTTGCCGTCATCGACAAGGAGCACGATGTGATAGGTGCCCACAATGGTGTAGTTGACCTTGATCAAAGGGCCTGACAGGTTGCCGAAGCCCGGAACGATCCACAGGAACGATAGCGCATCACCGTCGGGGTCCGACGTTCTCCCGGCATCGAGTACTATCTCGTCCTCCAGCCTTGCCCAATCTGGACCGTCTATCACGACAAGGGGGTCATTGGTCCTCTCCAGGACCGTCAGGGGTACCGTAAGCTGGGAGGTCGAGTTCGAACCTATGGCGTGGAGGGTGATGGTGGTCGGTCCAAGGGGAAGGTTCGGAGGTGTCATGATATAGACCGTCGCCGATCGGCTCCAGAAAGGTTTCACGAGCAGGGCCCCTGTTGGGACCTCGAAAGTGACCCCGGGATCGGGCGATGATGCTTCTATTCGGAACTGGTCCTTCCTGTTCCCGGTGTTATGGACCCTGATATCTATTGACCTCCTTGCATCCCTCCGGATATCACTGAAGGGACTGTCCAGTGCGATGGTCGCCCCATGGGTCTCGGGTAAGGGGGTAATGGTCGAGACCAGGACATTGTTGGATTCGTTCCTCTCCGCCACATCGAGATTGAAGTCGACAGAAACGCTGAAGTTGAAGGGGGCCGTCCCCGTCTGGTACGGATAGAAGGAAACGTTCTTGGAACCCCATGGGTCGAGCTGGAGAGAGCGTGTGGTATTGAAGTCACCTATCCGCAGGAGCAGGTCGAACTTCTTCGCCGATGTCGGCCCTCTGTTCTCGACTGTAACGTTGATGACCACATCATCATTGGCTATGACGGGCCATGGGCTCGCGCTCCAATCCGATATCCGAAGGTCCGGTGACAGTGCCATGAACCGCTCGTAGGCCCCATCGTATATGGCCTTGTACATAGCGGACAGGTTCTCGGCCCCTGCTATGAGGTTCTCCACGGTAAGGTTCCAAAGGGTCGAGTTGAAACCCCTCACCCCCTTGTGCCTGCCATCATTGTCCCAGTTGTCGATGAACTGCGTGAGCATGGTTTTGTAGTTTGCCCCGACCTTGATGGTGGATGCGTCATAGTCCACCATGGTCGTTGGAGGGAGCCCCCTGCTGTTCACCCACCTTGCCAGCTCCGCCGTTGCCGAATGGAGACGTGTGCCGTTCAAGGATGACGGGGGGTCGAACTCCCTGTACCAGAAATCGTCTATGAGAACGTTCATGTTGACGTCCGTCCATAGGTACGCCTCGTAGTAGAGCTGGTACGAGGTCTCGGTCGTGGTGGCCGGATTGTACCGGGGAACGACGGATTGGTCCCACTTCGAATAGTCCGTATGGCCGTACTGGGTCATATCGCCGACATACTTCGACAGGACGCCCGCATTATATGCGGCCCTGTGCTGGGTCGCTGCTCCGGGCCTCATCCCGTCCATCATCCACGCGGTCAGGTTCTCCATGCTCCTGTTGGCCAGGGTCTGAACGTAGGTCGGGGCATCTATGACCTCCCAACCCTTCCTGTTGTTTATGAAATAATTTGTGTAATCCCCCTCGAGCCCATCATCCGTCCAGGCAAGGAAATTATCGTATATCCCGGGCCTCGAATGGGTATCGTCGAAGGATATGTCCTTGGAGTCGGCCCCGTTCCATAAGTACCAGTACCTGAGGAACTCGGCCTTCTCGGACTCGCTCTCGTTGAAGATGCGATATGCCTTGTCGGCTATTAGGTCCTGGATGCCGTAGTTCGGGTACGCATCGCTGTCATCGTTCCCGTCGGTCCATGCCATCGCGTTCCCTGCGTTCTCCAGCGAGAGGAGGGAGGATATTGGGAACGCCAGTAGTGCGATCGTGAACAGAACGAGAGCGGACCTGACACCGTGCAATCTAACACCTCTACCCCCTTAGGGAGCCTGATGGAGAAAAACCTTTTGAATGACAGGCCCCCCACCAATGCCCCCTATCAACGTTTATTAAGGGACAGGCCCTGATGGGTCCGATGACGGGATTCCTTTACCTTTCGGGCGAGAACCCGCCCCTTGCGAGGGCCGAGCTCCTATCGGCCTTACAGGCCATGGGGGTCCATGGGCAACACGTCATTTTCCTGGACCGTATAGCCCTTTTCGAGGAAGATATACCCTCGGGGCTCGTCAACAGATTGGGAATGTGTCATTTTGCTGGGGTCCTTGAACAGGTCTCCTCTCCGGAGCTGGAGAGCATAATGGCTGCTGTGGAATCGACCATCGAAAGGCTCGACGAGGGGTTCTCCCTCTCACCCATGGTCAGGATGCCAAGGGGAACGCTCCCGTTCAAGGCAGAGGAGCTTTTCCACCGTATCGAAGGCGCGATAAGGGCGGCCGGGAGAAGGCTCAGGTTGAGGATGCCAGACCGTAAGATATTCGTTGTCGTGGCAAAAGATGCCTATGTGGGTCTTATCACCGAGACATCCTCCAGGTCCGAGCTGATGTCAAGAAGGGGGTCCAAGCTAGCATTCTCCAGACCCGTCATGATGGACCCAAGGGTCTCCCGGTCAATGGTCAATCTCCTTGGCCTACCGGTAGGCAGTTCCATACTTGACCCGTTCATGGGGCCAGGTGGACTGATAATGGAAGCGGCAAGGATGGGGTACGACTGCACCGGTATCGAGATAGACCCAAGGGTCCTTAAGGGGGCATTGAAGAACATTGACAGGGAGGGACTTACCGAACGTGTCCTATCGATCCTGGGCGATTCCAGGTCCATCGGTTCCATCAGGGGCGTGACTGCGAAAGCCCCCTTCGACGGCCTCCTGACCGACCCGCCCTTCGGAAGGTCGGCAAGCTCGGGTGGAAACGACCCGAGAGAGCTTCTGAGGGCCGTACTATCGATGACCAGACCGCTCCTGGCCGAAGGTGCCCCTGTGGTCCTTGACGCACCCGATGAACGCATGCTCAACGGTATGGATGGGTACGAGCTATCTTCCGTCCAGAAGATCAGGGTCCACAAGAGCCTTACCAGGCACATTGGCGTCCTGAAGGTCGTCCGATAGAGACCCGTCCTACTTCTGAGGGGGGGGCACCTGTCTCGGTGGTGGCATTGAGACGGGCGCTGCAACAGGCCTCGCCGCGATGGGCTGAACTGGAACCGGCCTTACCGGGATAGGTGCCGGGGCCCCTGCCGGAACGGGTCTTGCCTGGGGGAAAGAGACCGGTGCGGCCATAGCCGGTTTGGGTGCCTGAACAGAGGTCGGTGCGGTCATTGCTGGTGCCAGTTTTGCCTCTGATGGGGCGGGGGGAAGTCCGGGTTTCGATGGCGGTGGCAACTGCGGAACCGACTCTTTGGGCTCCAAATGCGGGGTATCCTCCTTGAACTGCTCCTTCACGGCCCACGGCCTGTACTCGCCCTTCTCATCATAGCCAGTATCTACGGGCGATATGAAGATCTGGTTGTACCTGGATATGAACACGAACATGGCCGTTGCGAATATTATCAGGAGCATCAAAGGTATAAGGATCTCATAGAGCTGAAGGCTATTGTCCTCATCCTCTGGGAGGTTCTCTTTCCTTATGTTCATGATCCATGATTCCTTGACCTCTCCCTTCTCGCTTATGGGCAGGTCCCCCTCCAGGACGATGGACATCTGGTGAGGGCCGGGGGTCGACGCCACCCACCGGAACCTGACGACCTTGTACTGACCGATAGGGAGGTATGTTATGTTCGCCCTGTCTATCTCGAACGAGCCATCATAGAGGACGACGTAGAGCGGCTCGAACTGGAACGGATGGAGGTCCTTTGAACCGACATTGGAGATGTTCACCTGGAAGGAATAGGTCAGGTCGCGCTCTCCGTTGAGCACGCCAGTGAATGGTTCATTGTTCAGCATCCGCTCGGTGAAATCGAACATAAGCCTGTAGAAGTTCACCACAACGGGTATCCTGTACTCTATCTCGCCCGAGAACCCGGTCCTGGCGGACCCTCGAAGGTGCACTGTGATGTTGTCTATATCGGCCACTGTATCGGCGGATAGGTCGAAGAATAGGGTCGCGTAGGAGGACCGACCGTACGGGACATCGATATATGTGTTCTGAAGCCTGAGCCAGGAGTGGGGATTGTCCACGAACCCGAGCTTCACTGTAAGAGCGATGTTCCCGAGGTTGGTGACCTTCACCCTGACGGTCCTTGACAGGTCATGGTCCATGGAGAACTGGAGAGGCTTCTCCAGTGGGTCTATCTCCATCTCGAAGTTGTAGAACGGCTGGACATGGAGCACAAGGTCGACCTTCGTCAGCGTCGAACCCTTCTTGCCACCATTCTTGGTCTCGTTCTGGGAATAGCCGGTCACCGTGATCTTGTACCCGTCATACCAGTTCCTGGCCGGATCGGTGGGGAACGGGGTGTCCGGGTTCGTGTCCGCTGCCGCGTTCTGCGGTATGTCCACGTAGAGCTTGAGCGTGACGACCTCGTTGCTGCTTATCTCTATCCTGCTCTCCTCAAGCTCGGCCCAAGGATGGTTCACTGAGAGGTTGAAGGTATCGACGTCGTTCCCGGCGTTGCGCACATTGACGTCAAAGACCAGCTTACCGCCAAGGAAACCCTCTTTCTCGGGTTGGGGGGAGGATAGGTCCAGCTTCATCCTCAGGGGAACCTCGAAGAAGAACTTCTCATCATCCAGCCAAACAGGCGGATCTCCCCCCCTCGCCTCCACCTTGACCATCGGCCTGTAGGTCGATAGGGTTGCGCTTGAGGTCTCAGGGACTATGCAAACCATCGTGAGGGTCACGCTTGTTAAGTACCCAAGACCTTTACCCTTCAACGGGGACTGGTCGATTATGACCGTCCAATCGTAAGGCTTGGCCGTGACATTTAAGAAGAGGGAATCGTCCTTAATGTTCCCGAGGTTCGTGAAGTTGAACTTTATATGGTTCTCCCTGCCTGGTTCCACCTTGAAGGATGCCCCATCGAAGTTCTGGATCTCGGCGGCAAAGTGCTTGTCCGCGTAAACGATGAGGTTCTGGCTGAAGGATTCGTAGGTCACTGCCGACGCAGTTAGGGTCGCACGGACCACTATATTTATGTTCGTCAGGTACATGGCATTGAGCGGCACTCGGACCTTAAGGGAGAACATGTAGACCTTGTTCGGTTCCAGGGCCTCCTGCTGGGCGTCTCCAGACTTGAAGGTCACGTCCCAACCCCTTTTCTTATCTATGTCCTGAAGGTTGGTCGATAATGTATATGTTGACTCTCCATTACCCGTGTTCTTGATATAGAAATCGACCCTGTTCGTGTTCGGGTCGAGACCGGGTTCCAGATAGACATAGGGTTTTACAGGCCACATATCTGCACCGGGTTTGAATGCCACCTTGAACCTGAAGGTATGTCGCTCATTGCTGAGGTAAGGGCCGTCGGGGTAGAATGCGGACCATGCCCTGACCTCTATGGAATATATCTTTTCCTTACCCTTTTCGGTGTTCAGGGCAAGGAACGGATTGTTCGGGATCTGGATGGGCAGTTCCAAGTCCTCGGCGTCGTTAGGATAGACGACCCTTGGTGAGAACGGATCGGTGGTCCATCCATCGGGATAGCTGAGTATCTCTATTCCTATGTTATCAAGGGCCGGGCCGTCGTTCTTGAGCTGGAACGGGATGAAATAGGGGTTACCGACGACGACATCATGTATTGGTCCCTTCCCATCCTTCTCTCCCTCTTCGATTATCATGGGGGCGAACTCTGGGTCGGAGATCCTCACACCACTTCCGCTCCTGAAGTTGTCCGACTTGTCATCGTCATCAACCGTTATCGTGGCATACATCATGAAGCTGAAATCGTTCCAGCTCGTTACACCGACGGGCTTCCTCATGGGAACGGTCCAGGTGAAATATACGATATACGGGCTGTTGGGACCGCCATGTGGAGGGTCGGCGCCAGTATGGTTGAGGGGCATGCTCGAAACCGTTTTGTACATTGTCGTGACATTACTGTAGGTATCATCGACAACGAGGACCACGGTGAACTGGTTAGCTGGTGTTATCAGAGTGGCGCTTTCTAGCGGTCTGTTGTCATGGATGAGCTTGACCCAAACGACGATATCCTGACCAGGATAGATATTGTTGGACTGAGACGGTCTTTGGACATCTATGCCATCGACGGCAATGTCCAACCAATCTCGGGACGGGGCCTCACCCTCGGACCTTACCGCAATCATGAAAGATGGCACGACCATTAGCAATACGAAGCCCAGGGCCATCAAGAACCCGGGGTTGTGTTCATATCTTCTCGCCAATCGGTTCACCCCTTTTAGTGCCGACATCTCGTTCCAATGGGTTGTCATGAGACTGGGGACTATATCATCTTTTGCCATCCTCGGGATGGTCCCGTCGGCAACGGAGCGGCAACAAAGCTGTTTGGCTGAAGGTCTAAAACGGTCTGCCATAATAACCTTTATGGTCCCTAAAAGGTCCTTTGACGCCACCATGTACGGATGAAAGTGTGCCCTAAGGACTGCTTATCTCCCTTATGGTCCCTACAAGCTCTTTGATCCTAAAGGGTTTGGTCATGAACCTTACGCAACCTGCGTTCAGTGCGTCCTCGATCAATCCGTCCCTGGAGAGGGCCGTGATGGCTATGACCTTTACGGAGGGGTCGATCTCTATGAGCCTTGTTGTGACCTCAAGACCGCTCATATCGGGGAGCAGAAGGTCCATGATGACTATCCCAGGGCGCTCTCTGGTGAACATTTCCACGGCCTCCTTGCCGGTCGTTGCCAGGGCAACGACGGAAAAACCGTTGGCCATCAGCATGTCCCTCAGGACCTCCGCTATCGGTTCCCTGTCCTCGACCACCATTATACTCTCCACCATCATCCCCCCTGGTCCACTGTCTTGACGGGGAGCGTCATTAGGATACTCGTACCCAGTCCGGGGAAGCTCTCGCACCATATCCTTCCACCGTGGGTCTCGATTATCCTCTTCGCCATGTAAAGGGACAGGCCTTCAATGAACGAACCACCCTCCCTGTCGCGGTCCACATGGAACCGCTCGAACAGCTGCTCGACCTCTTCCTCGGGTATCCCCGGTCCGGAATCCGTGAACGTTACCAGAATGGCCTCATTTCGCATTTCCATGTCTATCCTAATAGCGCCGCCCTTTGGCATCTGGCCTGCGCCGTGGTCGATAAGGTTGCCTATGGCCTGCTGGATGGCCTTTCTGTCCAATTGGACCATAACTGACCGCTCGGGCAGGGTGAGGTCATACTTTATGCCCTTGGACTCCAGCAACCCTTTCCTTTCGAGGACCGTTCCTTTTAAGACCTCCTTCAGGTCCAGAGTATCCTTCTCGAGCTTGATCTCCCTACCAGCGTCCTTGGAGGAATCGATAGCTTGGTTCAGGATACCTTTGAGCCTGTCCACGGCCGTTATGAGCTGGTCCATTCTGGCCTTCTGGCGATCGTTCACATCTCCAAAGTGACCGGAATGGAGCATCTCCAACGTCAGCAACATCTCGGTCAGGGGTTGGCGTATCTCTCTGGCCATAAGTGAGACGAAATCCGATAGGAACCTCTGAGATCTTTCCTGTAATTCACGGGTCCTTAGTAGAGAGTCCTCCAGATGCTTCCTGCCCTTTATGTCCTTTATGACCCCCCATGCCCCGCTGACCTCCCCCCCTTTTCGGATAGGGAGCATGATGACCTCGACCGGGTGTGCTCCGCTCTCCTCCGAGAAGAGCTCGAGTTCCGTTATTACCACAGGGGCTCCCGCGGCGATCGAACTCATACTTGAGAGGAGCTTGTTCCTGTCCTCGTTGAAGATTATGTTCTGAAAGGAGAGGAGGCCAAGTTCCTCTTTTGAGAACCCGGTAATTTCGACTATGAGCGGGGGCACCTTCAACAGATGACCTTTCATATCGATCTCGAAGGTCGGGACATCCTCGTGAGCTGGAGGATTAGGTCCACCCCCGACCGGACCCAGTTCGGTCGAGAGGAGGTCCAGCTCCTTGTATATCTCGGTCATCCGATTACCGGTCAAATCGCCCCACCTTACAGTGTTACCGAATGTACTCAGGCTGGATCGTCCACCAGCATTAGATGGAGTGGGCTCGGATTATTAAAACCTGTTGTGATAGGCCAATGAGCGAACATAGAGGGGCGCATATACGTCCAGATTGTAGAACGGACGACCCTTAGCCCTTGGTAGTGGGTTCTGGAACTGGTACGGGCTCTGCAGGGGCCGGGGTCTCTTTCACTTCGGTCTTGGCCTCCTGTT
>Ga0105104_10003789_pt1 | contig 10631 bp, 8 predicted proteins | sample PPLLaktember2015_3_FD_87034 | JGI IMG/M metagenome (GOLD analysis project Ga0105104, IMG submission 87034) | Freshwater sediment microbial communities from Prairie Pothole Lake near Jamestown, North Dakota, USA - PPLs Lake P7 Core (6) Depth... | ecosystem: Environmental > Aquatic > Freshwater >... | reverse complement strand
TTAATTAGCAGCTGCAGTCCTGAGCGTTCGGATACAGGCAGGATGTCCCATATGGTGCGGACCATATCCTGGACATCGGGCGGGAGCTTTTGAATAAAATCATCAAATGTCGGCATCGTTAACCTCACCTTGGGTTTTGAACCATCCTTTTTCCTATTATCACTGAAAATCTACCCTTCAGCAAGAAGCTTGAAATCTTGTTAGAAGCTGCCGCCCGACAATTGCATCCAGGTTTTCTATTAGGAGTTTCCCTAGGGGTGTTTAGGATAATCCCCCATTGAAGAAGTGTAAAGCTCTGCGTATAGTGAAGGAGGTCTTGGTGTTCCTGGCAACCGTAACTTTGTGGGGGTATATCGGCCATACGTGTAGCAACACCAGATTGAAGCAGCCTTGCAGCAGTAGACCGCGAAAATAGCTCATTCTGCGAAATAACCGGGCTTTCCCGTCTATGTTTGAATTATTGAAGTGTGGACGGTGTATGCCAAGAAGTGTTTCGCAGGACAAAGGGTTAACAATCAATATCAGCCATTCACCAGATGATCGCCTGCTGGTTGTCTGCTATCGTTTGATTATTTGGTGATATCACATTGGGAAATGGAATGTTAAACGGTCACGGCCCTCTGTCAAAGTCAGAGGTGAAGAAGATCATCATTCTCAGGGCGCTTCACCTGGGGGATTTGCTGTGTGCTGTACCCGCTTTCCGCTCGATACGCGAGGGTTTTCCACAGGCCGAGATCACGTTGGTAGGCCTTCCATGGGCGGATACCTTTGTAAAACGGTTTTCGCACCTGATAGATGATTTTATTCCCTTACCGGGATTTCCAGGTTTTCCTGAACAGCCTGAAAATGTCCAACAGTTTCCGTCCTTTCTTCTAAGGGTCCATGCTGCACACTTTGACCTTGCTTTCCAAATGCAGGGCTCGGGAACCGTGAGCAATCCTCTCGTGAAATTGTTCGGTGCCCGTTGGAATGCAGGGTTTCGTTTGCCGGGTCAATATGCACCGGACGACCGTTTCTTTATCTTGTATCCGTCGAATGAGCATGAAATCCATAAATTGCTGCGGCTGGTCCGAAACCTGGGGTTGCCTCTGACAAGCGATGCTCTCGAATTTCCAATAACGGACGACGATCAAGCCAAATATTATGACCTCCTGTCAACCCACAAGATTTACCCGAAAGGATATGTCTGTATCCACCCCGGATCGAGGATTCCGAACCGGCGCTGGAATCCTTCGGGTTTCGCCGCAGTTGGTGACCACCTCTACCGGAAGGGACTGCAGGTTGTGCTGACCGGTATGGAAAATGAAAAGCCCCTTACTCTAGGGGTTGCCAACCTGATGTCCGCGCCCTTTATTAACCTGGCAGGGAAAACTGAATTAGGCTCACTGGCGGTATTGCTCAAGGAGGCCAGGCTTTTGGTTTCGAATGATACCGGGGTATCTCATCTCGCTGCAGCTGTCCGGGTTCCTTCGGTGGTCCTGTTCACGGTCACCCAACCGCATCTCTGGGCTCCCCTTAACCGGCAGCTTCACCGCTCGATCCCCCATGCAGCCGATATACCTGCCGAAACTGTGGTGGATGTAATCGATCAAATGCTGGTGGAGGAGAGTGCCTAACATTACCCTGGACCATCCAGATTTGAAGCGGATCCTCGTCATCCGTTTGGATAATATCGGGGATGTGGTTCTGACGAGTCCTTTCTTGCGTGCATTACGGAAAGCTTATCCTTCATCACGGATCACGCTGCTCGCTTCTCCTGCGGGAGCCCAGGTAGTACCCATGCTTCCATGGGTGGATGATTGTATTTCCTGGAGACCCGTCTGGCAGGAGGTCAATTCGCAATCCATCCACACCCCTTCGATGGACGATGAGCTGGTCTCACTGCTCAAGTTCGGCCATTTTTCAGCTGCATTTATTCTTACGAGCTTTGCACAATCCCCCTATCCTCCAGCCTCTATCGCCTTCCGTGCAGATATTCCTATCCGGATAGGCCAATCGAAGGAGTTTGGCGGAGGATTATTGACCCAATGGATTCGGCCGTTGCCGGATCACATCCACCAGGCCGAACGGAACCTGCACCTCCTGGATGAAGTAGGGATACCCCGGCATGGTTCCCACCTGGAATTGAAGATCCAACCCCATGCTCAATCGACGGCTGATCAATTGTTGGCCCAAAACGGGGTCGATCCCAGGCGTCCTTTTATCATCCTGGTTCCGGGGGCAAGCTGTGATGCCCGCCGGTATGATCCTGAACGGTTCACCCAAACAGCCGAGCTGCTTGCCGAGGATGAAAGTGGTCCACCGGTCGTCATCCTTGGAAGCCAAAAAGACGTCGACGTTTTGAAACCAATCCGACAAGTGAAGAACCACAAGGGGCGAATATTTACATTGATGGGGCGTACAAGCGTGCTCGAATTTGCTGGCATCATCCGCCGATCGAAACTCGTGATCTGCAACAACTCTTCAGCCCTTCATTTCGCAGATGCTTTCCAAATCCCTCAGGTGATTTTGTACTCTGGAACAGAGTACATTGAGCAGTGGGCACCCCGGGCATCCGAGGCGGCTATCCTGTATCGACCTGTTGCATGCTCACCATGCTACCGGTTTCAATGTCCATATCATAAGCAGTGCCTGGATATCCAACCCGTTGAAGTGGTCACCCGGGTGCATGAGCTCCTCCAGGCGACTGAGGAGCTTGCGGATCAACCCCCGGCGGCAGTCTCTCTTCGGACAAGCGGATAAATTAGATGGATCCAACCCCGACCCCTCTAAAAATCCTTACCTGGCATATCCATGGAAGCTATTTGTATTATCTCACCCAGGGTAGGCACGAATATTACCTGCCGGTTAAACCGGGTCGGCCTGAAGGGTATGGTGGAAGGGGAGGTTCCTTCCGGTGGGGTCAGAATGTCCACGAAATTCCGGCAGAGGACGTCAGCCAGCTCGAATTTGACTGCATCCTATTCCAATCCAGCAAGAACTATCGGATTGACCAATACGAGATCCTGAGCGAGGAGCAAAGGCAGGTTCCCAAAATTTATTTGGAACACGATCCCCCGCGCGAGCATCCTACGGATACGCGCCATCCGGTTAATGACCCGGCTGTATTGCTGGTACACGTCACCCATTTTAATAACTTGATGTGGGATAACGGCAGCACCCCGACCAGGGTGATCCGCCATGGGGTAACCGTTCCTCAGGATGTTCGGTACACAGGCGAGAAATCACGCGGTTTGGTGGTGGTCAATAATCTTTTCGATCGGGGGAGGCGACTGGGTTTGGATATCTTTGAAGAAGTGCGCGAATCCATTCCCCTGGATCTGGTCGGGATGGGTTACGAAGACCTTGGTGGGATCGGGGCTTATGATCTCGATACATTATTCCGCATTGAAGGCCGCTACCGTTTCTTCTTCAATCCAATCCGGTATACCAGCCTCGGCCTGGCGGTGTGTGAAGCGATGATGATCGGGATGCCGGTGATCGGGCTGGCTACGACAGAAATGGCGGCTGTGATCGAGAATGGCGTCTCAGGGTACGTTCACACAGACATTCATTTCCTAATCGAACGCATGGCGGATCTGATTGACAATCCCGATCATGCAATTCAGTTGGGAAAAGGTGCACAAACGTACGCTCAAGAAAATTTTCATATCGGTCGATTTCTAAATGATTGGAATATGGCATATTTCGAGGCAATTCAAATGGGGCATAAGGTGATAAATGGAGAGATAGCACGGCAGAGGTGATGGATGGGTAGAGTGTTTGGGGAAGCGCGGCACACGGATTTATCAAATGATTTGAGTAAAAAAACGCGGCAACAAGGAAGAGGTCCATCTACGAAAATTGCTCGCAGGATCGCGATGATTAGCGATCATGCCTCTCCATTGTCAGCTCTCGGAGGAAATGACAGCGGTGGTCAGAATGTGTATGTCGCTCAAGTCAGCCAGCAGCTGGCAAAATTGGGATATCACGTCGATGTTTTTACACGGAAGGACCATCCCACCCAGACCCAAATTCATGTGGTAGGCGAGAACCTGAGGGTGATCCACGTACCAGCCGGACCTGCAAAATTTATCCGAAAAGAAGAGCTGCTCCCCTGGATGGACCCATTTATACGGTTCACCTCCCAGTTCATTCAGCTGCAACCCCTCCCTTACGACCTTGTTCACGCAAATTTTTGGTTGTCGGGGATTGCTGCGGCAGCGTTAAAACGAGAGAGGTCAATTCCATTCGTCGTTACCTTCCATGCGTTGGGAAGAATCCGGCGCATTTTCCAACAGTCGGACGACGGCTTCCCGGATGCGCGGTTTGAGGCGGAGGACGAGATTATTCAATCGGCGGACAGGATCATCGCTGAGTGCCCGCAGGATATTAATGACCTTCTCACCTATTACCGCGCCAATCCAGAAAAAATCTCCATGGTTCCCTGCGGTTTCGACCCGCTGGAATTTTGGCCGGTAGGAAAATGGGATGCCAGGCAGAAATTGGGTCTTATGCCGGATGAGTTCGTCATACTTCAGCTCGGCCGGATCGTGCCTCGAAAAGGGATCGATAATGTCGTCCGGGGATTGTCTTGCCTCATTCATACTCATCAAATCCCTGCCCGGCTGCTAATTGTTGGCGGAGAATCCGAGGATCCTGACCCGAGGAAGACCCCGGAGATCGGCCGCCTCCTTGGGATTGCCCGGGAGGAAGGGGTATTCGATCAGGTTGAATTCGTTGGACGGCGCTCGCGTGAGGTTTTAAAGTTCTATTACGGTGCTGCCGACGTTTTTGTTACAACGCCTTGGTATGAACCGTTCGGAATTACGCCCCTGGAGGCGATGGCGTGCGGTACGCCGGTCATAGGCGCCAGGGTGGGAGGTATCCAATTCTCTGTGGTCGATGGAGAGACAGGTTATTTAATTCCACCGCATGACCCCAAGAGCTTGGGTGAGCGTCTGGCATATCTGTATTCTCATGCAAAAATCCGTGAAAAAATGGGGCGCATGGGTACCCGGAGGGTCAATAAGCAGTTTACGTGGAAAAAAGTAGCTACCAGTCTGAGTAAGATTTACGACGAGGTTGTCCTGTCCCACCGGCGGGCAACCAGGACTCTACACCAGAACGACCGTTTGTTACATATCCCAGCCGGGGTAAGTGCCGGTCATTTTGGAAATGATTGAGGTAAGCCCAATGATTCTGCTCCCAAACAAATGTGATGAAGGATGAAGAATGGACTCCTTGAAGGATAAAGTAGCCTTGGTGACAGGTGGGGCGAGGGGATTGGGAGAAGCCATTTGTCTGGAATTGACGGAAGCCGGCGCGACCGTCATTTCAGCCGATATTCGAGTTGGGACACCGGTCCAAACCACACCCGGGATCCAGGCAAATGGACAGTCGAGGATCCAGGTGCCGTTGGATGTGACCGATGTAACTCTGGTTGAGGGCCTGATTAATCAGATTGTCAATGACTATGGAAGCCTCGATATCCTGGTGAATAATGCCGGGATCGATAAGACCGCCGGGATCGAGGATATCAGCGTTGACGAGTGGGATCAAATCATTTCGGTTAATCTCCGCGGACCATTCATCGCCTCCAAATATGCGATGAAACATATGAGGGATCAACAGAGCGGCCATATTGTCAATATCTGCTCCACCGCGGCAAAAAGAGCCTGGGCGAATGCAACAGCCTACCATGCCAGCAAATGGGGCTTGCTCGGTTTCAGCCATGCCCTGCACGTGGAAGCCAGGCCACTGGGGATAAAGGTTACCGCTGTCATTGCAGGAGGAATGCGCACACCTTTCCTGTTCGATCGGTTTCCAGATCTAGATCCAGGCGTCCTTCAGGATCCACGCAATGTCGCCAGTACGGTGCGTTTCGTGCTTACCCAGCCCGCTGAAACGGTTATCCCGGAAATCCTGGTTATCCCAATGAAGGAGACGTCATGGCCTTAACCTCTCCCCGAGGTTGGATTTCGTTGGGGGATCATTGAAACCAAATATTTTTCAATACATTGACGCGTTCGAACACTCCCGGATTATGGTGATCGGTGAGGCCATGCTGGATACCTATATCCGCGGCACCGTGGAACGCATCTGCAGGGAATCGCCGGTTCCTGTTGTGGAAGTCGATGAGCGGGAAAATGTGCCTGGTGGCGCTGCCAATACAGCCCTAAACGTTCGCTGTCTCGGAGGGCACGTTCAATTCCTTTCGGTGATTGGCAGCGATCCTGATGGATTAGCCCTCCGGCGCTGTTTGGTGCAAAAAGGTGTGAGGACGGAAGGGATGCTTGTGCAGAAAGACCGGCAAACCCTTGCGAAGAAAAGGGTTGTGGCGGATTCACAGATGATCGTAAGGTTTGATCAGGGAAGCGTTGAACCGATCGACCGGAAAACTGAGAAATCCCTGATTCAAAAAATAGAATCAGAATATCCCCTTTATCATGCTGTCATCATCTCGGATTATGGGTATGGGATTATTACTCCCGCGGTTATCGATGCAGTTGCCCGGCTGCACGTTCAAGACCCCAAACTCCTCCTGGTCGATGCCAAAGACCTGAACCGGTACCGTGGACTCCGCCTGACAGTGGTAAAACCGAATTTTCCAGAAGCATTGACATTGTTGGGATTACCGAAGAATACTGATGCCCCTTCCAGAATCGAGACTATCGCTGAACGTGGGCATTCCATTTTGGATATCACCGGTGCTCAGATAGCCGCAGTTACTCTGGATGCAGACGGAGCGTTAATTTTTGAACGCGATCGGCCAGTGTACCGGACGTTTGCCAAATCCGGGCTTTTCCCAAAGCCGGTTGGTGCCGGGGATACATTTATCAGCGCATTTGCATTGGCATTGACCTGTAATGCCGATACGCCAACGGCTGCAGAAATCGCCTCGGCCGCCTCTTCGGTGGTTGTGGAAAAAACAGGCACCGCTCCCTGCTATTGGGCAGAGTTGAAGGAATCGTTCTATGGGGATGATAAGGTTATCCATGACGCTTTTTATCTTGCCGCCCGGGTCACGGCGTATCGACGGAATGGGAAGAAAATCGTTTTTACCAACGGCTGCTTCGATATCCTCCACCGAGGCCATATCAGTTATTTAAACCTCGCAAAACGCGAGGGAGATATCCTGATCGTCGGCCTGAATTCGGATAAGTCAGTGCGCTCACTAAAGGGGTCAAACCGGCCTGTGAATTCGATCGATGACCGCAGCCAAATCCTGGCGGCTCTCAGCAGCGTAGACCACATCGTGCCATTTGATGCGAAAACCCCCATTGATTTAATCCGGATTATTAAACCGGATGTATTTGTGAAAGGCGGGGATTACACACGCGAAACCCTGCCCGAAGCAGATCTCGTCGAGGAATTGGGTGGAACGGTTCGAATCCTTCCATACCTGGAAGATCGATCCACAACCGGGATGATTGAGCGGATCAACCGCATTTATGAGAGGGAACATCTTGACAAGAACGGCTCCTGAGAACGGCCACCACAACTCTACGGATTGGGCGGCAGCCAGACACATACTGTGCATACGCCTGGATACCATGGGGGATGTCCTCATGACTTCGCCGGCGATCCGAGCGATCAAAGAAACCGGGCCGGGAAGGTCGGTGGCATTGTTGACTTCAACCCGTGGAGCGGCAGCGGCGCAGCTGATCCCAGAGATCGATGAGGTAATCTCTTATGAAGCGCCGTGGATGAAAACATCCGATTCAACGTACAGCAGGAGCCAGGATTGGAGTTTGATACGGTCCCTGAAAGCCGGAGAGTACGATGCGGCGGTTATCTTCACCGTATACAGCCAGAGCCCATTCCCGGCGGCGATGATCTGTTATCTGGCCGAAATCCCGCTCAGGCTTGCGCATAGCCATGAAAATCCCTACCAACTGTTATCCGATTGGGTCCAGGATCCCGAGCCAGATCGGTTTATTCGCCATGAAGTCCAACGCCAGATCGATCTGATCGGAAGTGTAGGTATTCGGGCTTCGGACACGCACATTCGTATAAGGCTTCCCGAGGGTGCTGTCGAGCGGGCGTTGGCAAAAGCCAGCGCGGCTGGATTCGATCCGTGTCGACCCTGGGTGGTTATACATCCGGGGGCAAATGCAGCCTCTCGCCGCTATCCAACGGATGGGTTCACGCAGGTTGCTGAAGAGATATTGAGCGATGGGCTGTATCAGATTGTTTGGACGGGATCGAATTCAGAACGTGAGCTGATTGGCCAGATACAACACCCGCTCCATCGCCGATCTGTTTCGCTGGCCGGGAAACTAAATCTCGAAGAACTTGCAGGTTTCCTGAAGGCCTCTCCTTTATTGATCTCCAATAATACAGGCCCGGTCCATCTGGCAGCTTCCGTTGGAACACCGGTTGTGGACTTGTATGCCTTGACCAATCCCCAGCATACACCCTGGGGTGTGCCATCCAGGGTTTTGTATCACGATGTACCGTGCAAATATTGCTATCGAAGTATCTGTCCGGAAGGCCATCACAACTGCTTGCAGCTCGTTACACCTCACCAGGTTGTCCAGGCAGCGTATGAACTGCTTGCAGAAACGTGTACAACCCTGTTCCCAAGAATGCTGCCAGAAATAAAAGGAAAGGATATCTCACCATAGAGGAGCCGGAATGGAGGTTGCCCGATGTATACCCTTGGAATAAATGCCGTCTATCACGACTCTGCGGCTTGCCTGGTGAAAGATGGAGTGGTTGTGGCTGCTGCTGAAGAGGAGCGGTTCACCCGCAGGAAACATGGGAAGCGGCCCGTCCCATTTTCAACCTATGAGCTTCCTTACTTTGCGATCGATTACTGTTTGAGAGAAGCAGATATCCGGCTGAAAGATCTGGACCATGTCGCTTACTCGTACAATCCTTATTTACTGCTGGGCAAACACCAGGGCAAACCAACCATATCCCTGCCTTTGGAACCGAGTGCATATCCAGTTCCCGAGGAATGGGAGTCAGCCTGGGACCCACTATTCCTGGCATCCATCGTAAATGCCCCACGGCATCTGATGAGCGGAGTTCCGCACCATATCAAAGCCCGCTTCAATGGAGACGGATCTGGAAGCCATTACAAATGGCATTTCGTCGATCACCATCTGGCTCATGCCGCCAGTGCGTTTTTCCCGTCACCTTTCCAGGAAGCCGCGATATTTACCATCGACGGGCGCGGGGAAAAAGCAACCACTACATATTCATTGGGGAAAGGCATGAAAATCGATCTGCTTGGCCAGGTGGATATGCCAAGCTCATTGGGGATCCTTTACGAGCAAGTCACCGAATATTTAGGTTTTCTCCACTCCTCGGACGAGTATAAGGTTATGGCCCTGGCGTCGTTTGGCAAGCCTGCTTACCTGGACGAATTTCGCCAGACGATCAAGCTCTATTCCGAGGGGATCTATTCCATCACGCCTATGGACCTGGTTTCCCTATTTGGTCCAGCACGGCGAAAGGGAGATCCACTGGAACAACGGCATTATGACCTGGCCAGGTCCTTGCAAACCGCCTTGGAAGAGACTACCTTTCGATTGACAAATTGGCTGCATGAAACAACCGGCTCGGAAAACCTGTGTATGGCAGGTGGGGTAGCCTTGAACTGTGTCATGAATGCCCGGATTCGGGACCGGGGCAGCTTCAAGCAGGTTTGGGTCCAACCGGCCGCCGGAGATGCCGGAACCGCCCTCGGGGCTGCTCTGTGGGTGGATGCCGTCGAGCGTGATGCTGCAGATCGCCGGTACGAAATGACCCACGCCTTCCTGGGTCCAAGCTTCAGCGATGGAGAAATTGAAGCTTTCCTGCGGTGGTCAAAGCTTCCCTATACCCGCATGGAGGATGTCGCGAAAGATGCCGCGGCCATGCTGGCCCAGGATAAGATCATCGGATGGTTTCAAGGCAGGTTAGAGTTTGGCCCTCGTGCTTTGGGGGCGCGCTCCATCCTGGCTTCCCCGATTGATCCAGGCATGCAGGACCGTCTAAACGAGATCAAGGACCGCGAGGATTTCCGGCCGGTCGCTCCGGTAGTTCTTGAGGAAGAAGCTCACAAATGGTTCGCCGGAGCAAATGTTTCTCCCTATATGTTGTTTGTATTTGACGTGTGTGAGGATAAGGCGGGGCGTATACCCGCCGTTCGCCATGTAGATGGCACAGCCCGGATTCAAACCATAAACCGGGAACAGAATGAACCGTATTACGACCTGATCAAGGAATTCTACTCCCTGACAGGCGTCCCTGTGTTGGTTAACACATCTTTTAATACTCGCGGCGAGCCAATCGTCTGCACCCCTCGGGATGCAGTGGAATGCTTCTGGACATCCCCACTCGACGCGCTGGTTATCGGACCGTTCTTGTTACAAAAGGAACCAAGTTAAGATGAGCCTTTGTGTATCTGTCGTGATCCCGACATTTAAAAGGCCTGACTTATTGGCACGCTGCCTGGATGCGGTGATGGACCAGGATTTTGACCCGGCCACCTATGAAGTAATTGTTGTTGACGACGGGGGCAGCCTCGAAACAAAACGTGTGGTTGAGGGTTGGGGCACAGAAGAGGATTTCTCACTCATCCACCGCGAGGGTTGGACGACAATCACTCCCTACCTGGATGTTCATGATAGGACAGCCGTGCAGACCGTCGAGCAGGT
>Ga0105104_10003788_pt1 | contig 10633 bp, 4 predicted proteins | sample PPLLaktember2015_3_FD_87034 | JGI IMG/M metagenome (GOLD analysis project Ga0105104, IMG submission 87034) | Freshwater sediment microbial communities from Prairie Pothole Lake near Jamestown, North Dakota, USA - PPLs Lake P7 Core (6) Depth... | ecosystem: Environmental > Aquatic > Freshwater >... | reverse complement strand
CAATATCCCTCGGTGTGATTGACCGCGCGCATCATGCCGTCCAGGGAAAGATAGGTGAGTGAATCGGCATCCACGATCTTGCGAATTTCGTCCACGCTGCGTTTGTGGGCGATCAGGTTTTCGTGATTGCCCATGTCGACACCCATGAAACACGGATGCTTGATCGGCGGGCAGGTGATCGCTACGTGCACTTCCTTGGCGCCCGCGTTGCGCAGCAGCTTGATCAGCGGACCCGTGGTGTTGCCGCGCACGATGCTGTCGTCGATCATGATCACGCGTTTGTTGAGTACGTTTTCGTTGATCACATTGAACTTCATCCCCACCCCGCGCTTGCGCAGCGAGTCGGTCGGCTCGATGAAAGTCCGCCCGACGAAGCGGTTCTTGACGAAGCCATCGTTGTACGAAATCCCGCTGCAGCGTGCGAACCCGATCGCCGCCGGGATCGACGAATCCGGCACGGGGATCACCACGTCTGCCGCGATGTTCATTTCGCGCGATAACTCCTCGCCCAGGCGCTGGCGCACATGATGGACGCTCTGATTGTGCCAGACATGGTCGGGGCGTGCAAAGTAAACAAACTCGAACACACAGCGCGCCAACGGGTCCCGCGGCGGAAGCGCCTGATGCACCATCAGGGCATTGTCAGATAAAGTCACCACCTCGCCCGGTTTGACTTCGCGGATCGCTTCGCATCCCAGCGTGTGCAGTGCGCCCGTCTCTGAGGCGACCGCGTAGCCGCCGCTCGGCAGCGGTCCGATACACAGCGGACGGAAGCCCCACGGGTCGCGGGCTGCGTAGACACAATCGCGCGTCATGATCACCAGCGAATAGGCGCCGACCCATTCCTTCATGCAGGACTGGATCCGTTCGCTCCAGGTGGCGCCTTTGGCGCGCGCCAGCATCATGGTCATCACTTCGGTATCGGAGGAGGACGAAAACCCGACTCCATCTTCAAGCAGGTGTTGACGTAACTCCCCTGAATTGATGAGATTGCCGTTGTGCCCCAGCGCCAGCGGACCATGCAGCGTCTCGATCATGAACGGCTGGGCATTCCGAATGGATGGCGAGCCGGTCGTTGAGTAGCGCGTATGCCCGATGGCATAATGACCCTTCAGGTCATCCAGCGTGCGCGGACCAAAGACCTGCGAGATCAACCCCACGTTCTTATAAATGGACATCGTCCGCCCATCGGCGACGGCGATCCCGGCTGCCTCCTGCCCGCGGTGCTGGAGGGCGAACAAGCCGAAGAACGCCATGCGCGCCACGTCTTCGTTCGGGGCAAAGACCCCAATTACGCCACATTCCTCGCGGGGATGATCCTCATCTACATCAAACATAGCTCTTCCTCATGACTGAACACTGAACACTACCTGCTGGATACTGATTACTGACTACTGAATTACTGAACACCCGCATCATCCCCTACAATTTTTTCCATTGCCGCACTCTGACTCGCCCTGACCTGTTCCCGTACATTGGCATCCACCAATCCCAGGATCTTTGCCGCCAATAACGCTGCATTGACGGGTTCCAGCACGAGCGCGGGGGCGATCCCCGAAGGCATGCGCAGCGACGAATAAATGTCCGCGCCGCCGAACGAATCAGAAGCGGGCGGACAGGCGATCACCGGGGCCTTGACTGCTCCATCGGTGAAGCCGCTCAAGGCGTTGCTGCGGCCCGCCACGGTGATGTACACCTTTGGGCGCGCGTCCGCTTCGTACTCGCGCAGGATGGCCAGCGTATGTTCGGCGGTCTTGTGTGCCGAGCCGATACGCAGGACCGTTTCCAGACCAAACCCTTTGCAGGCATTCGAAATTTTGAGGCAGTATTCCAGGTCTGCCTTGGAACCCATCAGGATCACGACCAGTGGTTTGGTCATTTCGAAATGACTCCCAGCTTCTTCAAGTTTTCTGTCAATCTCGGTTCAACCGGATACTTTCCTGCTTTAAACTCTTTACCTGTCAGCATCTCATAGATCGTGATGTAACGCGCGCTAGCGGCAGCCCACAGGTCAGCGGGCATGGCAGGAATCTCCCCGTCGCCGCGATATCCTTTTTCGGCGTAGGCGATGCGCACGAATTCCTTGTCGAAATTCTCCGGTTCGAGGCCGCTGGCGAAATGGTCGGCATAGGTTTCATCCTGCCAGAAGCGGGAGGAATCAGGGGTGTGGACTTCGTCGATCAGCATCACCGAGCCGTCGTCGGTCAAGCCAAATTCGTATTTGGTATCCACCAGGATCAAGCCTGCTTTTTGCGCGGCTTCCTGTCCGCACTTGAAAACCGCCAGTGCCGCAGCCTGGACCTGGTCCCACGTTTTTGCATCAAGCAGACCTTTGTCCACTACCTCGGCGCAGGTCAGGCGTTCATCGTGGCCCGTGGCACCGCCTTTGGTCGTCGGTGTGATGATCGGTTCGGGGAGGCGTTCATTCTTCCGCAATCCTTCCGGAAAGGTATAGCCATAAATGTCGCGTTCGCCCAATGAATAGCGATACCACAATGCCGTGGTGGTGACTCCCGTAATGTAGCCGCGCACGATGACTTCCACCGCCATGGGTGTGACCCGCTGCACGACGGCTGCATTGGGATCGGGGATGGAAATAAGATGATTGGGGATGATATCTTCCGTTTGTTTGAACCACCAGGCGGAAAGTTGATTCAACACCTGACCCTTGTACGGCACGCGCGCCAGAATCCGGTCAAACGCAGACAGGCGGTCGGTGGTGACGAGCAGGCGCTTGCCATCGGGCAGGTCGTACCAGTCGCGCACCTTGCCGGATTGTTTTCCTTTTAGAGGAAGGTCTGTTTTATCGAGTGCCAGAGGGAGCAGTTGTAATAATTCTTTTTGTGAGATCATGCATTCTCCTTTTGCAAATCAACAATCACCAAATCACTAAATCTCCAAATCACTAAATATGTCCCGCGTACTTCACACCATTCTCAAACAACCTTAACCCGCTGTTGCCGGTTTCGCCGCGCGTATGAAGGGGATGCTGCCAGGCATGGATATGATTTTCGGGATGAGGCATCAATCCCAGTACATTGCCTTGCGGGTTGCAGATTCCGGCGATGTCGAGGATGGAACCATTGGGATTGGCAGGATATTCGCCATCCGCGGGCGAACCATCTGCGCAGATGTAGCTGAGCGCAATTTGATCCTGTTCTCTGAAAGAGGAAAGAGGAAAGAGGTCAGAGGTTTGGAAGTTGCCTTCGCCATGCGCGATCGGGCAGGTGATCCATTCCTCCAATCCCTTCGTCCAGATACATTTTTGCGAAATGGGTTTCAACATTACCCAGCGGCATTCAAAGTGACCCTGGGCATTGAACGTCAGTGTCGCTTCCGACCCGTTCTTTCCTCTTTCTTCTTTGTTTTCCCCGTTTCTAAATGGCAGGATCCCGGACTTCACCAGTGCCTGAAACCCGTTGCAAATCCCGATCACCGGCTTGCCCGAGTCCACGAAGGCGCTGATCGCCTCCTCGAAATAAGATGCCAGGTCGAGGGCGAGCAATTTGCCCGCGCCCAGCGCGTCAGCGTAGGAAAAGCCGCCGGGGACGATCAGCAGTTGAAAGTCCTGGAAGAGCGCTTTATTGGCCCGCAGTTCGTTGAGCGGCACGCCGACTGGATCCGCGCCGGCGAGGGTCAGCGCATCCATGACATCGATGTCACGATTCGATCCGTAAGCCTGAAGGACTAATGCTTTTGGTTTCATAGTTTTGTGTTCCATGAAGTGAGGAGGTCGGAAAGAGGAACGGCCAATACCGAGGAACTGTGAATGGACATAGACAAATTTTTATCCTGGGTTACAGTTCCAATCCACTCGAGCGGGAGACCTTCGAACAGCGCCAGGAATTTTTCCCTGTCCTGTTTGCGGACTTCCACCAGTAACGTGCCTGTGCTTTCGCCAAACAAAACGCGGAGGGGATCATCCATGTTGCTTTCGAGTTTCATGCCCAATCTTCCGCCGATGCACATCTCCGCCGCGGCCACAGTCAGCCCGCCTTCTGAGAGATCATGTGCGGCGCGGATGATCTTCGAAAGGATGGCTTGATGGAGCGCCTTGTAAACCCTGGGCGTGATCTGATGGATGTCAGGCACCGACTCCTGCGCCTCTTGCGAGGTAACCATTGAAAAGTGTGAGCCGCCAAAGAACGGTTGGAATTTGCCAATGAGATAAATGTCGTTCCCCGCTTCTTTTAGATCCATCGTGACGGCTGTATTGACATCATCGATGATCCCGATGGCAGAGATCAACAGTGTGGGCGGGATGGCATGCCGCTGGCCATCCGAGCCGAGGTATTCGTTGTTGAGCGAGTCTTTGCCGCTGATGAAGGGCGTGCCATAATGCAGAGCCGCATCGTGACAGCCGCGGCAGGCTTCCACCAGAGAGCCAAGCGTCTCGGGCCGGAGCGGGTCGCCCCAGCAGAAGTTATCGAGGATGGCGATCCGTTCGGGGTCCGCGCCGACCGCGACCGCGTTGCGGACCGCCTCGTCGATCACTGCCCAGGCCATTTTGTAGGCGTCGCGCTTGCCGTATTCGGGATTGATCCCGTTCGAGAGCACAATGCCTTTGACGCCTTTTGTGCCGATCGGCTTGATGACCGTCGCATCGGAGGGCGCGTCGGCTTCAAGGCCGGTCAGCGGTTTGACGACGGTCCCGCCCTGGATTTCGTGATCGTAGATGCGAATCACCGCAGACTTGCTGGCGATATTCGGATGGGAAAGAAGGTTCAGGAGAGTGGCGTTAGGATCGATATTCGAGATTCGGGAGTTGGAAGTCGGGGCGTTGAAAGTTGGCTGCTCGACTTTTGCGTTGAGTTGTCGCTGCGGAATGCCTTCATGCAGGAAGTCATTCGCCAAATCAAGTACTACTTGATCGTTATATCTGACCACCAATCGTCCGGAGCCAGTGATCGCGCCAATGTCTGTCAGATCGGTATCGAAGGTATCACAGAGTTTCTGCAGGGCGGGCAGGTTTTTGACTGGCACGGCCAGCACCATGCGCGCCTGTGCTGCGGAAAGCCAGATCTCCCAGGGAGCCAGGCCCGGATATTTGAGCCGCACGCGGGTCAGGTCCACATCGCAGCCGATGCGAGACGCCATCTCGCCGACCGCCGAGGAGAGCCCGCCCGCGCCGCAGTCAGTGATGTCATTGTAGAGTCCCGCATCGCGGGCACGCACGATGACGTCGATCAATCCCTTTTCAGTGATCGGATCGCCGATCTGCACGGACGCGCCGGAGACCTCACCTGTCTGCGCGTCCATGGTCATCGAGGAGAAGGTCGCGCCGCGCAAGCCGTCCCGTCCTGTGCGCCCGCCGATCACGATCACGCGGTCGCCAACCTGAGGAATTTTGCGGTGCTTGCCTTTGGGAGCGATCCCGACACAGCCGCAAAAGACGAGCGGGTTTGCCGTGTAGGCTTCATCGTAAAGGATCGCGCCATTGACTGTTGGAATGCCGATCTTGTTGCCATAATCCTGTACGCCCGCGACCACTCCTGATTGAATGCGGCGTGGGTGCAGCACACCTTCCGGCAGTGAGGCGGGATCAAGGTGCTGCGGGCCGAAGCAAAGGATGTCGGTATTGGCGATCGGTTTGGCAGAGACACCCAGCACATCGCGGATGACACCGCCGACACCCGTGTTCGCACCGCCGAACGGCTCCACCGCTGATGGGTGGTTGTGCGTCTCGACCTTGAAGGAAACCTCGAATTCATCATCGAAGTCAAGGATGCCAGCATTATCCACAAAAGCGGAAATGACCCACGGCGCGTGGATCTCATCGGTGGCAGATTTGAGGTAGGTTTTGATCAGTGAATCAACTTGATAACCAGTATCACCCGACTTTACATCGATCTTTCCTTTAAAGGTCTTGTGACCGCAATGCTCGCTCCAGGTCTGCGCGATCGCTTCGAACTCCACATCGGTGGGCTCGCGGCTGACCTCGTCGAAATACTCCTGAATGGCGCGCATCTCTGCCAGGTCCAACGCGGCCAGGCGTTCCTTGGAGACAGCCAGCAGTTCATTCTCATTCAAGCCGCGCACCGGAATGGTCTCGACCACTCCGCTTGACCCGGTCTCTTCAGGAAAGGTAGGCGTGATCTCGCCCACTGTCCATTGCTGGATGACGTTATTGGCAAGCAGCCGCTTTGCCAGTTTTTCTGCGGTCTCCTGATCTGCGCCCTGGATGAGAAAGCGCATACCCGTTGCCGCGCGGCAGACGCCGTCGAGGCCGAGCTCGTGGCTCGCACGTACGATCTGCTCGGCGACCGGGTCGGTCACGCCAGGGCGGAGTGCAACCTCGACCATAACGGAATGAGACTCAAGAGGGGCAGGAGACGTTGGCAATTCCGTCCACATCATGGATTGAGTCACAGGATCGGTTAAAAGTTTGAGAGCCAACTGCTTGCAAATTTCTTGCGACAGTTGGCCCTCGATAAAGTACAAATCCTGGCAGGTGATGCGCCGGAGGTCGTTAAACCCCAGCGCACGCGCGTCCGATAGATATATTTCCGCGCGTGGGTCTGAAAATTTGGATTGGGCGATGAAACGGTAGATAGACATGGACGAACCTCTTTGAGATGACGGTGATTTTACATCGGCATGCTTGTCTAGTCAAACGGTCGTCGGAAGGATTTCCGGATCGAACAAGAGTGACCTGCCATCAATCTTGCCTGGGTTCCTCCTCCCCTTACAAAATGGAACGCGACAGTGACGAATGTCGTCTTGTTAATTGTACGAATATTCACTATACTGGTAAGGGCGAAATTGTCTAACCAGATCCAATGACCAAAGCACAAGTAAGTTTTGGGGAGGAAAGCTATCTTCCAGGGAGAATTCTTATGTTCAACAAAAATCACAATTTGTCAGTCGTACGTTTTGGAATCATTTTGGTTTTACTTGTCGGTATGTTGGGAGCAATACCGGTTCGGCCGGCTCTGGCAGCTACCCTTATGGTCACCACGACAAGTGACAGTGGTCCAGGCTCCTTGCGGCAGGTGATAGCGGAGGCAACTTCCGGCAGCGCAATCGCGTTTGACCCCTCGCTCGCCGGACAGACGATCACACTTGCATCCGATTTGATTATTGATAAGGATTTCAGTATTTTGTCGGAATTATTGCCCCAATTGACAATCAGCGGCGGCGATCAGGCCCACATTGAAATCACGCCATCAAGCAGTGTTTTTATATTTGGTTTGATAATTACAAATGGTTATAATGACCAGAATGGAGGCGCAATCTTCAACGAGGGTAGGTTAGCTATAACAGCCAGCATATTGAAAAACAATTATGCCATCGGGAACGGTGGAGCAATCTTTAGTACTGGCAATTTAACGCTTAACGCAACGGCACTCTATCAAAACCAGGCGGACAAAGGCGGTGCTATTTATTATGGGTATGTCAATGGCTTGAATATTAGTAACAGTACCTTTACTCAAAATCAGGCAAATTCAGGTGGCGCGCTCTATGTTCCTCTGGCTAGCGTTAGCTCTAACGAAATTTATCACAGCACATTTGCTGGGAATATTGCTTTTAGTGCCAGCGAGTTTTTTTACTCGGGGGCGGAGCCAAAAATTTACAATACTGTCTTTGTTTGCACATCGGATGCTGCGAGTGATTGCTATCAGTACAACGGGTCTGCTCCGCAGCTTTTCCATAGCATTCTTGGTGTTGGTACTCTGGCTGATTTTGGTCTCGCAGACCTGGCTGACAACGGTGGTCCAACCCCCACGATGGCTTTATTGCCGATGAGTCCTTTGATCAATGCTGGGGATGATTATTTTTGTATCGCATACAATTATGATCAGCGCTGGATGCCGCGTCCACAGGGAGCCCATTGCGATATTGGTGCATACGAATACCAGGGACCGCGAACCTTGATTGTGACAAATACAGATATTTCTGGCTCTGGCTCCTTGCCTCAGGCAATTGCTAACGCAGACTCAGGCGATACGATCATGTTTGACCCATCGCTTGCCGGGCAAACGATCACGCTTACACCACCTGTGATTCTTCATAACAAAAAACTCATCCTTGACGGTTCGGGGTTGTCCCCTCAGCTAACGATCAGTGGAGTCGGTATCTATTTTGACGGGATATCCTCAATGGATATCTATGATCTAACCCTGTCTAATTTCCATAATCCGCTCACTTTACGTCTGGATGCGACCATCCGGAATAGCACATTCAAGGATTTTGATGGACCGGTGATTCGCTCCTACGCGTCGCTCATGATTGTCGATAGTACTTTTGAGAATAATAATAGCGGACGGGCGATCGAAGCGGCTGATGGGCCAGTGACCATCACGAACAGTACCCTGATTAATAATAGTGGAGATGCAATTGTATCTAGTGGTCCGCTAACTATCGTTGATAGCATTGTGGCGGGGAATCTGGGACGAGGAATTTTAGCGAATAGCTCATTATCTCTCCTCAACTCGACGATTTACCTAAATAGGCGAGAAGGACTGATCATCAACAATGATGACGAGTCGACGATTGTCAACAGTACGATTGTCCAAAGTCAGGAAATTGGTGTAACCCTTTTAATTGGGCGTAATATCGACATTTACAATAGCACAATTGTCGCGAGAGAATATTCTCTTGGTGCTGGAACTTTAAATATATTCAATTCAATCCTGATGTGCACCTATCACTATGCGTGCGTATCTTTGGGTGGAGGAATTATAAATAGTGTTAATAGTATTGTTTGGGGTAAGGGCACACTGGCAGAGTATGGATTGAGTGGAGTTGCTGACAACGGTGGCCCAACCCCAACAATGGCGTTGTCCCCAGGGAGTCCTTTGATCGATGCCGGGGACGATACAATTTGCGCAAACTCGCCCGTTAATAACCTTGATCAACGCGGGATCCCGCGCCCGCAGGGTGGGGGTTGTGATATCGGAGCATATGAGCTGGATTACCTAACGATCTCTGGCAACGCAGGAGTGAGTGGAGCGGTTGTGAAATATGGATACGGATTAGTTACCGTTGCAGATAATAACGGAGATTATTCGATCCCCGTTCTTCGCGATTGGACGGGTACGGTCAGTCCCAGCAAGCTGGGTTATTCCTTTACCCCGGTGAAGATCGATTATACGGATATTCAGGCTGACCGAATCGATCAGGATTACAGCGCGGCGTTGAATACCTATAGTTATCCAGGGCAGCCTCGGGATACCTGGCGGGTGTCCATTTCGAGTAATGGAGAGCAAGCGGATGACGAGTCAAACGATCCATCCATTTCAGCGGATGGGCGCTATGTAGCATTCGATTCGTATGCCACGAACCTTGTCCCAAGTACAGGAGAGACCTATCCAACAGTTATCCTCGTGCGCGACAACCAGACGGGTCAAACCACAGCGGTCTCTGTGGATTCCAATGGTGTTCCTCTGGACTGTAATTCTTACTATCCATCCATCTCTGCAGATGGTCGCTATGTGGCTTTCCAATCTTGTGCGTGGAATAAGCCATGGGTTGTTTATGTGTATGATCGACATACAGGGATCCTGGAAAGTGTGGAGAGAGGGGAAACACCCTCTGTTTCTGCAGATGGTCGGTATGTAGCCTATTCTTATCGGTATGATGTCAACGATCCGTTTAAGGTTTATATGACTGATCGACATACCAGGTTGTCAACGCATGTCTCTATCTCATCGACAGGTGGTCTGCCGGATGGCGATTCGCTGTTTCCCTCCATTTCCGACGATGGACGTTACATAGCCTTCCAATCTGCTGCCACAAATCTGGTAAGTGGCGATACAAACAATGCTGAAGATGTATTTGTTCACGATACCCAGACCGGCGTGACAAGGCGGGTCTCCGTTGATTCCGGTAGTTTACAGGCGGATGGCGGTTCGCTCTTGCCTACGATCTCGGGCGATGGACAGTATGTAGCCTTCCATTCATCCGCAACAAACTTGGTGGATAACGACACAAATGGTGTGGATGATGTATTTGTCCACGACCTCCAAACGGGAAAAACCAGCCGTGTTTCTGTCGGTAGTGCAGGCGCGCAGGGTATCCGAGTTTCGAGCACGTCGCGCATTTCTGCAAATGGAAACGTTTTGTCGTTTCGTTCTTCGGCATCTAATCTGGTGTTTGTCGACTCGAATGGCGTGTCGGATATATTTATGTATGATCGTCAGACGGGTAAAACAAAACGTGTTTCGGTGGCTTCGAACGGTGTGCAGGCAAATGGGCAATCATCCTCCTCCTATTTTTCAAGGTTTGATCTTTCAGCAGACGGGAGCTTTTTGGCATTTCCTTCCGATGCAACAAATATGATCAGTCAGGATACGAATGGAGATGGCGATATTTTTGTGCATGAAACGTCCGCGCAACCGACGATTGATGTGACGATCGGGTCTGCAGAAGTGGGTTCGTATCCATTCGTTCCACATAACAGCCAACCCTACATCTATCCCGGAGAAATGGGAGGACCGGTGAAAGTGGTGAGCGTGACGGGAGAGCCGATCTTCACGAGCCAGCGGGTGATCTATGGAGACAGCTTCAACGAAGTCATGGGCTATCCGGTAAATCAATTCACGACCGAGTACTGGTTCCCCTGGTATGACAACGTCGGGATGAAGACCTGGATCCTGGTGGGCAACCCGAGTGCTACCCAGACCGCCTATGT
>Ga0105104_10003787_pt1 | contig 10635 bp, 12 predicted proteins | sample PPLLaktember2015_3_FD_87034 | JGI IMG/M metagenome (GOLD analysis project Ga0105104, IMG submission 87034) | Freshwater sediment microbial communities from Prairie Pothole Lake near Jamestown, North Dakota, USA - PPLs Lake P7 Core (6) Depth... | ecosystem: Environmental > Aquatic > Freshwater >... | reverse complement strand
TGGGCTGAACAGGCAGTACGGGAGAGCATCTCGGTTACTGAAAGAGGAGCCCTGGAACTCAAGGTGATCGATGTGGTAGCACTTGATCTCGACGACCTGCTGCAAAAAATCGAAGGACGAAGGGTGCAAACTGGTGCTGGGGAGATTGTGCTCAGGGTGGTCGACGCTCCCCGCTTAAATGTCCCCATGAACTTCGCCGAGAGACTCCTGCATGTAATCAGCGATCCGAATATTGCCTTCATCCTTCTCAGTGTGGGCAGCATCGGGTTAATCGCCGAACTATACAATCCGGGGACATTGTTCCCAGGTATTACCGGCGCGATTGCTCTAATTCTTGCCTTTTTCGCCCTGGGCAATTTGCCCACAAACTGGGCAGGTGTTGCGTTAATCACACTGGCGCTTATTTTGTTTATTGCAGAGTTGAACACGGAAGGTATCGGCCCCTTGGGCTTTGGCGCGCTGGTGGCCTTTCTGCTGGGTGGGCTCATCCTTTTTCAGCCCTTCCGCCCTGGATCACCAGCCCTTCCAGACTTGCGAATTAATCCCTGGGTAGTCGGCGCGGCGACGGCCAGTATGGGAGCTTTCATGTTGTTCGTAATGGCTCAAGTGGTACGCTCGCATAAAGTGCCGTTGCGCACCGGTCCCGAACAATTCGTCGGGCGCATGGCCAGGGTGTACCAGGATTTGACCCCCCGTGGACGGGTTTGGTTCGAAGGCCAGATCTGGTTTGCAGAGGCGCGTTCCGGGCAATCTATCACAGCGGGTCAAATGGTTCACATTGTCGATCTCAAGGGTCTTACTCTTATTGTAGAGCCTGCCGAAGAGGCGAGTGTCAACAAAACACAAAAATAGGACAAACTTCTGTTCCTGGCAATGAAAGGATAAACCCATGGAATTAGGAACTTTGATTGCACTTAGCGCACTGTTCGCGCTTGTGGTGATCCTGTTGGTTTTAGCCATCCGGATCGTGCCTGAATATCAGCGCCTGGTAGTGTTCCGTTTGGGACGCGCTCTGGGAGCGCGCGGACCTGGTTTGATACTCTTGATCCCTTTTGTCGATCGCGGCGAGCGGGTTGATTTGCGTGAACGGTATTTTGATGTAGAACCGCAGACCTGTATCACCAAGGACAACGCGCCCCTGTCGATTGACTTCCTGGTTTACATGAAGGTTATTAACGCCCTGCCCTCAGTGCTGGAAGTTGTGGAGTTCACGGGGGCGTCGCGCGGGATTGCCGTTACGACCCTGAGAGCCCTGGTGGGCGATATGATCCTAGACGATGTGCTCTCCAAGCGCGATCAGCTCAATGAACTACTCCAGGGCAAACTTGATGAAGTCACAAACCGCTGGGGGATCAAGGTGACGGCCGTTGAGATCCGTGAGATCATCCCGCCGCGCGACATCCAGGAGGCCATGAGCCGACAGATGTCGGCCGAGCGCTTGCGGCGCGGCACCGTGACAGAGGCGGATGGAAGACGCGAGGCTGCAGTTATAGTGGCTGAGGGTGAGAAGCTGGCCCGCATCTTGCAGGCAGAAGGCGAAAAGCAGGCACGTATTCTCCAGGCGCAGGGCCAGCGGGAGGCCGAGATCCAAGAAGCAGAGGGTCAACGCCAGGCAGCTATTTTGCGCGCGGAGGGCTTCGCCCTGGCATTGGACAAGATCCAGGAAACCGCTCAGGGGGTGGGCAGTAACACAATGAGCCTACAGTACCTGGAGACCTTGAAGAGTATTGGAGAGAGCCAGGCCACGAAATTTGTGTTGCCTGTAGAGTTCACATCCCTTCTACAACCATTGATTCGACATGCCCATGCCTCCGGGCAAGATGGCAACAGCGAAAACTAAATTTACCTGATTCAAACGATGTGGAGGTACAAGAAATGAACGATAAAGTGGTAATCATCACCGGCGGCAGCTCAGGTATTGGCAAGGCTACAGCGTTGTCATTTGCCGCAAAAGGGGTAAAAGCCATCGTAGCGTATGCCTACCCTTCATGGGAACGCCCGTGTTAGAGGGTAGTGAGTATATCGGTCAATATATAGATTTCGGAGGTGATGATGATCGAGCATATTCTGCTCGCCACAGACGGTTCAAGGCCCGCAAAGCAAGCAGCTGAATTTGCAGCCTCCCTCGCCTTGCGTTTTCGTGCAAAGGTAACCGTGTTCCACGCTTATACGTCAGCTCCGGCATATCTGGGCGAGCCAAATTACAGCCGGGCTTTCTATCAAACCCTCGATGAGGCCAAAGCTCTCGTGGAAGACGCTGCCGGTCATTTGCATGACATGGGTATCGTCGAGGTGGCAACAGAAGTTATCGAGGGGCCGGCAATAAACGCGCTTCTTGGGGTTGCCGAGACGCGCAAGCCCGACATTATCGTCATCGGCGCACGCGGGCTGAGCACCTGGCAAGGGCTCTTGATGGGCAGCGTCAGCCTGTCGGTCACGCAAAGAGCCGAATGTCCTGTGCTGGTTGTGAAGTAGTTAACCATCTCTAGTTCCCGCCATCGAGATCCTCGAAGCGAAATGGTCATCTTGAGCAGTTGCTCAGATCGGAGGAGTTCCATGAACACACCGGAAAGTCACAATTTATCTCCAATAGCGATTCAACTGGCAGTGGACGGTTCAGAACATTCGATCGCGGCCACTCACTTGATCGGTGATTTACCCTTACCACCAGGTAGTCAGGTGACCGCACTGGGGGTTCTCACACCCCGTCGGTCGCCAGGGAGAGTAGCTCTAATGGCCGCGCTAGATGACGTGAAAATGCACCTCCAAGCCAAGGGCATTCAGGTGTTCACCGGCTTGTTGCATGGCCACCCAGCAGCAGCATTGATTGATTTTGCCAATGAACACCGCCCAGATCTAATGGTAGTTGGCGCTAGAGACCTGCACGCCACACTGGGAATCTTGCTGGGTGGTGTGGCACAACAGGTGGTGGAACACGGGCGATGGCCGGTACTTGTGGTGCGCCCGCCGTACGAAGGATTGAGGCGTGTCTTGTTGGTCACTGACGGCTCGGCGAACAGCCAGCGTGCCACGGACTATATCGTTCAAATCCCGCTTCCACGAAATATCCAGCTACATGCAGTGCACGTACTTCCCCCGCTGGAAACTCCGGACACACACATTCCAGCCGGGATGGCTCGCATGAGCACGGTGCCTCCTCTATTTTCGTATAAGGGAGATCGGGCTGCAACCCGCCAAGCAGAAGCGGAAGAACACCAGGGGCGGATGCTCCTGACGCAGATAGTAGAAGTATTGAAAGCAAGTCAATTTGAGGTTGTGCCTGTCCTCAGACGCGGCGACGCTGCGACCGAAATTCTCGAGCACGCCAAAGCACATAAGGTTAACTGGATCGTAACTGGTTCGCGGGACTTCAGTGCGGTGAAAGGCTGGTTGTTGGGAATTGTGTCACGTAAACTCATCTACGAGTGCAAGTGTTCGGTCTTGTTAATTCCTGAACAGATGGAAGTTTGAATTCTCGGTCTGTTTTCCAGTGAGGATAAGGAGCATGGCGATGAGTAAGCTAGATTTTACGTTAGTCCGAGAAACCCTGATCAATGAACAAGCAACACTTGTTGCCGATATTCAGACGGAAGAAAATAAGCTGCAACAATTTATGGAAGAAAACCCAGACCAATTTGATCTGGCGAATAAGCGCCTTCACCAGGAAATTGTTGTTAACCAGCTAAGCCTCATAAACCAACGCTTGACACAAGTGCGAGCTGCGTTGGAGCGGCTCGACGAAGGGCTGTATGGGATATGTGCAAGTTGCGGTAATGATATCAACCCGGAACGACTAAAGGTCATACCATACACCACACTCTGTGTGAACTGCCAGGAACGTTTTGAGCTTGCTAAGCGTGTTAATAGATAATTGACGTATGAAAAGTAGGTGAAGCATGATTTCGTTGGAACATACTCTGGTGATCTTGCTGCTATTGGTTGGTTTGCCCGATGCTAAGCCAAAAATTCCTAAGCGAACTTGGTGGGCGATTGCAGGCGCGCTACTGCTGGTGTTGATCGCGCCGGCAGACCCTGTTATTCTGCCCTGGGAGTGGCTCTCGGCGCTCATCATCCCCGTATTGCTCTGGCAGGTTGCGGAACGGTTGGCAAGGGTGCAGATCCCGGTAAACATCAAGGATTTCGTGATCTGGTCAGGGATGACATTGGGGATCAGTGGGATCCTGCTTTTTACTTCAGAACTGACAGCGGCCGGATCCGTCATGTTTGGACTGCTGGCTGCCAGCATGGTATGGCAGGCGGTTGAAGAAGATCGTCAACCCACTCACCTGGGCCAAGTGGGGGCACTGGCACTGGCTTTCTTGTTAGCAGAGACTGCTCCAGCGGTCGAAGCACCAGGCCGGTACGGTATCGCTTTAATTACAGGGGCGGGTATCGGCGCTCTGGTCGGCTATGTTGCCGTCCGGGCCGCACAAAGAATACAGCAAAGTGCAAGGCGTAACATCCTGAGTATCGGGCAAGTTTATCTGGCGTACGGGATTGCAGCGTTCCTTAACTTGTCAGGGGTGGCAGCAGCGATAATGAGCGTGGCAATATATGTAGCTTACGGAACCAAACGCGGCTTGTGGCCCGAAGGTTCTATCCATCCCAAACCTCTTGATTCTGTGCCGGTTTATACTCTGGCGGTTTTGGTTCTGGCGTTCTTCGCCTGGCAAACTCACGTGCCAATTACTCCACTTTTGCTGCTCGAAATTGGCCTGGGATTATTGTTCACCGTGCTGGTAGCTTGGATTGCTCGGCGCCTCGGAAGCGAGCCGTTCTTGCTTGAGAACTCCTATGCAAGGATTACGGTTCGGGTAGGGTTGCTGCTGCTACCAGCCATCTTGTTGTGGCCGCGAGGGGCATTGTTAGACTCATTACCACTGATAATCGCCCTGGGCGTGGCAACGTTGGTCACGGTAACGGTGGACTATGCCCTGACTCCGCTGTTACATGTATATGCCTGGCTAGATGAAGCGGGTACGAATGTAGAGAATCCAGACCAGTTGATGAACACCCTGCTTGTCCGTGACTTGATGGATCGAAACTTTGTGACGATATCTATGACGACACCCGTACCTGCAATCGCTCGTCTCTTCACGGAAAAACGGATGGAATGTTTGCCCGTCGTCGATGACAAGAGACACCTGCTTGGGATTGTGACCGAAAACGATCTTTTCGTGAAGGAAGAACAGCTGCCCAGGACTCGGATGACATATCAGACAGTATTCAGGATGCCAATCACCCCCGGACAACTACCCAATGTTTACGCTCAAAGAGGCGCGATCTTTACAGCGGCTGATGTAATGACTTCCAAAGTGGTTTGGGTTGAGGAAACCTCCAGCATCGGTCAGGCTGTACGCCTGATGGTTAGTTATGGCTTTAGATGCCTGCCGGTTCTCGAGGGCGAACAGGGGGCAGACGGTAAATTGGTTGGGGTCATCACACGTTCTGGTATTGTCCGCTTGCTGGCGGAAGCGGAACCATCCAGTATTCGTCCCATCCAGGATTAGCCGTCACGGCTTCCTGGTTTCGCAACTGATTTGGTGAGTTGAACAATCCAAATGAGATCACGAAAAGCGGCATTGCATCCAACCTGACCAGAGACCTCAGCCAGGATCGCCATCCGGATTAGTGACCATACCCTCTTATATCAGGCCTTCTAATGACAACGTTTCTGCAGCTTGCTCTTCTGCTATCGATTATTCTGCTCTCCGCGAAACTGGCGGGCTATCTCAGTGTTCGCTTGGGTCAGCCATCTGTGCTCGGCGAGCTTTTGGTTGGCATTCTCCTGGGACCATCTCTCTTTGATGTGCTTCACCTTCCTTTCATAGATCCTGCCGTTGGACATACGATCGCGGAGCTCGGTGAATTGGGAGTTCTATTATTGATGTTCATTGCTGGTTTAGAATTGCATCTCGACGAACTGACCCGCAACACACGTGTCGCTGCCTATGGAGGCTTTCTGGGAGTACTGGTGCCGACGGCCCTCGGCTGGGGCGCGGGTAGGCTCTTTGGCATGGATAACGCGGCTTCTATATTTCTCGGTCTCACCCTGGGCGCCACCAGTGTCAGTATCTCCGCGCAGACCCTCATGGAACTCAAGGTGCTGAGGAGCCGGGTGGGTCTGAGTCTCTTGGGAGCCGCCGTTTTCGACGATATTCTTGTCATTCTATCTTTGTCCATCTTCCTGGCCCTAGAAGCAGGCACAGGAAGCCTAAGCGGAGTGTTGTGGATCCTGGTCAGAATGAGCGCTTTCTTAGCTCTCTCCGTAGCGTTTGGCTTGTGGGTTTTGCCATGGCTTATGCGGCGCGTCGCATATCTACCCATCAGCCAGGGTGTGCTTACTCTGGCACTCGTGCTCATGCTCGCTTATGGCGTGGCCGCGGAGCTTTTGGGTGGTATGGCCGCTATTACAGGCGCATTTATTGCCGGACTAATGATGGCGCGTAGCGATGAGGGAGGACGGGTGGAACATGGTGTACACTCCTTAGCATATGGCTTGTTCGTGCCGATCTTTTTCATCAACATTGGACTCTCCGTCAACGCCCGTTCGCTTCAGATTGAAATGATTGTGTTTGCATTGGTAATTACTCTGATCGCCATCGTTGGAAAATGGCTTGGCGCGGGCATCGGTGCCAGGATGGGCGGATTGAGCCTGCGCGAATCGGTCCAATTAGGGGCAGGCATGGTGTCGCGCGGCGAAGTGGGACTGATCGTGGCAGGTGTTGGAATTAATCAGGGCCTGGTAAGTTCGGGAGAGTTTTCCGCAGTAGTTGTCATGGTTTTAGTTACCACACTGGTGACACCACCCATCTTGCGATCTCTGTTTTCACAGCGAAAGCAGGCGGCCCAATACACTAGCACTCCGGCTGACCCCAACAATGAGGAGGCAAACTAATGTACCTCGTCTTGATGGTTCTCAATAATCCGGACCGACTCGAGGAATTGCTCATCGCATGGGAGGAAAACGGGGTACAAGGTGCGACGGTCTTGTTTAGCACCGGGCTGGGGCGAATTCGGCAAATGGATGCATGGCGCGACGATATGCCCCTGATGCCCTCGCTGAGAGATTTCTATGAGGTGCCAGAGAATATGAATCGCACTATCTTTACAGTCGTAGATAATGAAGCACAGGTAGACGCGCTGGTTGCGGCAACGCAAGAGGTCGTCGGTGAATTGGATGAACAGGGAACCGGCCTACTGCTCGTTCTGCCAGTGGCGCGGGCTCACGGTGTGAACAAGAAAAAGGAAACATAGCGGAACATAAATCCTATAAAAGGATGGATGTTCCGCGTCCAACGGATACGTCCCTCAAGAAGGTGAGCATGCGTGGGATGATTTGTATTTGTTCTGCACTGAAGTGGTTACTTAGGCCAACAGAATGATACGGATCCTGGCAGACGAAACGACACTTCAACAGGACATTATGGGATAATGCTCTCGGGCAAGTGGGGGTTTGTCAAAAGATGGCACGTGAAATCCGCTTGCGCGAAGAAAAATTGCGACAACAGATAATGGATCCAAGAATTGCCCTTGACGGGATACATCAGAAAAGGAAGGTCGCAGCGCTTACAGATTCGCAATACTTCAAGGACCTGCAAAGGGAAGCAGGCGTCTTGAGATCGAATCAAACCTTAACAAAGACAAAAACCGCTCAACATCGTCCGTTGGCGGTTTGTCTGAAACTTGTGCCCCCACGGGGATTCGAACCCCGGTCGTAGCCTTGAAAGGGCTGCGTCCTAGTCCACTAGACGATGGGGGCAAACTGTTTACTGAGCGGGCGGATTTTATCATCCCCTCAGGTAATGGTCAAGCATTTTGTCTATTTTTCCTCTTTCGCACGTTGACTGAGGAGAGCCAACATATCCACCTTTTCACGATTGATCAGAACACCGGGACTTTCAGCTTTAAGGTTGGGAATTAAGATTGCCGTAAGGACAGCTTCATACATGGGAAGGAAGTTGCGTGTTTTATCTGAGAGCATCACGGCGAAGTCAAAGCGTCCCGCTACCTCAATTTTGCCTTCGACTTCATAAACTTGTGTGGTTAGTCGCGTCGGTAACGCGGACACATTGCTATACCCACCCCGTTGCATCCCGGAAGGACCCAGGTCTTCACGCCGCGCAGCGCAGATTGCAAAGATCTGCGACTTTACCAAACGGACAACTTCGAAATGATCCACCAGTTTCGTCGGCATGTGGATGCGTGCAAGACGGGCATCATGGATTTCCAGGTGAGACTTGGTAATGTCATTCAAAACGCCCATGATGCCATTGGTCGAAACCATCACCTTTCCCACCACGCGATAACCAGACGTGTATACATCCGCTGGGAGAAATCGATATGTTCTTGGTGAAGTGTCCATGTTGTATGCCTCGAAGCCTCGGATGATAGGTTAATCAATTGGGGGGCGAGGGAGATTCCGTTTCGCGGTGCCAGGTCTTGGGGCGCGTTTGAGGCGGCGTGTCGGCTTGCCCGCGTTGGGGCTGAGGAGCATAGTCAGCCATGCGATCGCACGTTCATCAAACTCCCGCTTGCCACACATATCACATATCCAGGCCGGGAAGTGCGGGACCATGACCAATTCCTCTCCCAGCCAGGTAAAATATGTAATGTGGCGTAGATGCATCATGCCAGCAGAACATTCGTTACAGGGAAATGAGTTTGGAGAGGGCGAGGGAATTGTCTGCGGATTGTTCATTTTGCACTCAACGCTTCCTGTCCGGCAATGACGGTTTGTCGATTGTAATTGATCACTTGCCATTCTTCCGGGGGCCAATAGATCAGCACGGCTCTGCCAATCACATTCTCTACAGGCAAAAAACCCCATTGATGGGAATCCCTGGAATCGTTGCGATTGTCTCCAAGGACGAACAGTTGACCTTCAGGCACAATCCATTCATCGTCATAAGCAGGTGGAGCAGCAATATAAGGTTCTGTCAATGGAACTCCATTGACGCTGACAATGCCATTATGCACCGCAACCGATTCGCCAGGCAAACCGATCACTCGTTTGATCAGGTCCTCCTGCGGGTTGACGGGAAAGACAAAAACAACGATATCGCCGCGCTTTGGCTCACCGGTTTGGTAAGCCAGTTTGTTGACAAGAATGTATTCACCGTCCTGTAAGGTCGGCCTCATGCTAAATCCATCCACACGGACACGGGCTGAAACCGCGTTGATTCCAAAAAATAAAACGACAGCCAGAATAAGTGTTTCAAGGATATCCAGGAAGAATCGCTTCCAGTTCGTGGGTTGTTCTACAACGGGTTCGGGCTGAACCTGAGCTTCGGGTTGAGTAGTTTCCAAACGGTAGTGCCTCCGGGAAAAATTATACTTCCTTTTGCTGGGACTCTGTCCACCCTTAAGGTGGAGTTAACTTTGTTGAAAGGCCAAAGCGTGTCATTCGTGCATTCCGGCAGGTTTTTCGTCATGCTCAGCCCAATTACGGACGAATCTAGCTTGCTCTGACGTTTCGGGCGAACGAGGGTGGTAATGGCTCTTGGGAACGTCTCTCCACCAGGTCGACAATAGATCCAATGCATCTGTACCGGACCTACCTTGTCTGACGAGATAACAACCGACAGTTGTACCTGTCCGCCCGATGCCGCCCCAGCAATGTAAATAGATTTTGTGCCCTGCCTGTAAACCTTTATCGATTGTATCGAGAATCGAGTTCATCTGTTCAGGAGTGGGCAAGCCGAAATCGCCAATCGGAAAGCGCTGATATATGATTTCAGCTTCGTAGACATTGGCTTCCTCAAGCAGAGTGCTTAAATATGGCAATGTTTCATTTGGTCTGGTGAGATCAATGAACATACTGAAGCCAGCTTCGACGAAGGCAGCGAGGCGCTTGTGGGTGAGTTCCTGATCATATTGACCGGGATACTCTCCCGCCAATAAACGACCAGGCACGACCCAATACGATTCGGAAAGAGGACGGTTTTCCTGATCTGTCATAGTGTTCTCAAGTTGATATTTAATGACAACAAAGCGTTTCCTTCCATTGGCTGATTTGCTCTTTTGGTTTGCCAGTGAGCTGAATATGATTAGGAATGCGAATAACAAGAATTTTGATTTTGAGGGCGGGACTGGCCCTTATTTAGGAACTTCAAATTCAGTCAGGATTGCTTCCAGCAAAGTTACATATAAATTAAGTCTTTCCTGTATGCGGCCGGGAAAGCTTGTATTAATATATTCCAATGTATCATACTTCGTATGCCAAATCTCGCCACCTACGCCGTATTCCGTGCTTACCTGAGTATAGCCATCTTTATCACCCAGTGTCCAATTTGTGGCTTCCAAATATGTATATGGAATGCCCGCCTGTTTGAACGGCGCATGGTCTGACCAGTCACCGGTAGTGCCTGAGGGATACTCCGGATTTTCTCCCAATTGAGTCTGCAGGGCAAGGTTATTTTTTAATGCAAAATCCAATGCCCAATCGCGGATCACTCCTTGTTCACCACCATCTCCGTAAATATAGGCCAGGTCGCCCGCGGTGACACTATCCAGGTTGATCATTGCAATTGTGTTTTGGATCTGTTCGGCTGTCATTCGCCCAGCGTAATAGGTAGACCCTTGCAAATCCACCTCTTCGGCCCCAAAGAGTATGAAGCGAATTGTGTAAGGTGT
>Ga0105104_10003786_pt1 | contig 10636 bp, 7 predicted proteins | sample PPLLaktember2015_3_FD_87034 | JGI IMG/M metagenome (GOLD analysis project Ga0105104, IMG submission 87034) | Freshwater sediment microbial communities from Prairie Pothole Lake near Jamestown, North Dakota, USA - PPLs Lake P7 Core (6) Depth... | ecosystem: Environmental > Aquatic > Freshwater >... | reverse complement strand
CAGCCTACCGCAAATGCGGCGAGTATCCATCCGAGATGTATGGCAGCCGTTCCCTGCTGGTGTATTGCCGGAAGGATCTGCCGTGAAGGCGCCCGGAGCGCATTCCTTGTTTTCCGGTAAGTGGGTTGTGCGCTTGGGCGCGATTGCCGCCGCCGCCCTGTATCTTGTTTTTTTATTGGCGACTCTCCCCTCGGTGCCGTTTCATCCGGATGAAGCGACCTACATTTATATGAGCCGGGACCTGGACCGGATTGTTGCCCTCGGCCCGCTTTCCGTTTGCTGGAGCGCCGATGGAGGGTCCGATCCGCTGCAGACCGAACGCGAACGGGATTGTCCGCTGACCCGCTACGCCATCGGCCTCGCGCGCGGCATAGCCGGCTTGCCGGCCGCCGCTTCCAACTGGGATTGGAGCGCGGATTGGGATCAAAACCTGCGGCAGGGGGCGGTTCCGTCAGACGAGGTTTTGATACTCGCGCGCATCCCGCAGGCATTGCTGCTGTTTCTCTCGGTGCTGTTGATGGCGCGCATCGGCTGGGGGATGGGCGGGGGAGCGGGCGCGCTTACCGCCGCCGTCCTGTTCGGGTTGAACTCCCAGGTACTGCTTCACACCCGGCGGGCAATGAGTGAATCAGCGCTGTTGTTCGGGATGATCCTGACGATCGCTGTTCTGATGGAACAAAAGCGGGAATCCAGCCGCGGGATGCGCAGGATCGGATTTCCGCTTCTGGCCGGCGCCGCGCTGGCGCTGGCGGCGTCCGCAAAATATTCCGGGCTGCTGCTTGCGCCGGTCGTGCTGGCGGGCATGTTCTTCTTCACCGGTGAAACCGCCCCGCGGAAAATTTTCCTGGGCGGGATCGCGCGCTGCGGGGTGATGATCCTCGGTTTCCTCGCCGTGTTCCTGATCCTCAATCCCGTCTTTTGGTGCGATCCTGGCGGGACGCTTTCGGCGGTCATCGCCGAACGCCGGCGCCTGCTGGCCGGGCAGGTGCAAGCCATGCGTCCGGCGGGGCCGATGGCGGTTTTGGATTCGATTCCCGGCCGCCTGCTGGCGCCCCTTTACGAATGGTTCATCGCCCCGCCGGCATTCTGGGACATCCCGAACTATGCCGAAATCACGGCCGCGGCGGAAAAAGCCTACCTCGCCCGGCCGATTAACTCCCTGACGGTCCGCGGGATCGGATCTGTTGCGGCTGCCGTCCTGGCTTTCTTTGGTTTGGGATGGGCGGTTGTGGGCTGCCTTCGGCGAAATCCGGACACCGCCCGGCTCGTGGCAACGATCTGGTTTCTGGCGGTGTTGATTGGAATCATCGTCGGGATACCGATTTTATGGCAGCGCTATTACCTGCCGTTGCTTCCGGCCGGTGCCGCGCTTTCCGCCGGTGCCGCCGGCGCGATTTGGACAAGGATCAGAAAGAAATAGACGGGATTGACATGATTATTTCAGGATTTAAAAGTAGGGGCGGAGGGCTGTCCGCCCCTACCTTTAAATCCTGTCTATTACATTCAACCGCCTCGAATACTTATCGCATTGTCAAGAGCACCCTAAGGGTTGGGGGAACCTTTCGGGACCCTAAGGGTTGGGGGAACCTTTCGGGACCCTAAGGGTTGGGGGAACCTTTCGGGACCCTAAGGGTTGGATGAACCTTTCGGAACCCTTAGGGTTTGGATCACCATAATTATCCGCTTGGTCGGTGAGAAGACAAAAAGGATCAGAAAGAAAATAGACAGGAATTACAGGATTTAAAATTGTTTTTAGGTATAAATAAATCCTGTCAATCCTGACTAATCCTGTAAATCCTGTCTATGATTTTCAATCTATCCAAAAATCAACCGCCCCGAAAATCTCTCGGGGCGGTTGATTTACTCGCTGATATAGTCGCGGAGTTTGCGGCGGTGGCTGGGGTGCCGCAGGCGGCTGAGCGCCTGGGCCTCGATCTGCCGCACCCGTTCCCGGGTGACCCCCATCTTCCGGCCGACTTCCTCCAGCGTATAGGATTGCCCGTCCAGCAGGCCGTAGCGCAGCTGCAGGATGCGCACTTCGCGCGGCGGCAGCGTGCTCAGGACCTCTTCCAGCTGTTCGCGCAGCAAATTGCGCGTCGCGGCTTCCGCCGGGGCGGGGCTCTCCTCGTCCTCGATGAAATCTCCGAGCACCGAATCTTCCTCTTCGTCGGTCGGGGTTTCCAGCGAGAGCGGCCGCCGCGCCACCTGGATCATGTTCTCGACCTTCTTCGACGTCACCCCGAGCGCGTCGCCCAATTCGTCCGGGCTCGGGTCGCGTCCCAGCTCCTGCGTCAGCTGGTGGGAGACCCGCAGCAGTTTGTTGATCTGGTCGCCCATATGGACCGGGACGCGGATCGTGCGCCCCTGGTCGGCGATCGCGCGGGTCACCGCCTGGCGGATCCACCAGGTGGCGTAGGTGGAGAACTTGTGCCCGCGCCGGTAATCGAACTTCTTCGCCGCCCGGATCAGGCCGATGTTCCCCTCCTGGATCAGGTCCAGGAACGGAACCCCGCGGCCCATGTACTTCTTGGCGACGCTGATTACCAGCCGCGAGTTGGCCGTGATCAGGTGTTCGCGGGCGGACCAGCCGTCTTCGATTCCGCCCTGCAGCTGGGACCGGCGCCGCAGGTCCGTCACGCCGCGGGCGAGCGATTCGCGCGCCAGCTTGCCCCGTTCGATCCGCTTGGCAAGCGTCACTTCCTCGATCGCCGTCAGGAGCGGCACGCGGCCGACTTCCTTGAGGTACAACCCGATTGTGTCGTCGGCGTCGATCGCCGAGAGGTAGGTGTCGTCTTCGAGCAGCTCGCCCGAAAGGGGGATCTCTTCTTCGACTTCCGCCAATTCCTCGTCGCCGGGTTCCGGCTGTTCGGATTCGCTGGTGTCGAAGATCTCCACGCCCGCGGAAAGAAGCGACGAATACGCGTCCTCGAGCTGGTCGATATCGCGCTCGGCTTCCGGGAAGTAGCGCAGAATGTCGTCGATCGTGACAAATCCCTTTTCACGGCCCTGTTCGGTCAGTGCGGCGATCGAGGGATGCTCTTCGTCGATGGGGAGAAGATCGTCGAGCGGGATGACGGGCACGGCGGTGGCGGCGGGATTTTTCCCGCTGGCTTTGTCCGCCGCCGCGCTGGCGAGCCGTTTCCCGAGGATCGAGGCGGCTTCCTGGCGCGCCAAAGCCTTCCGTACCGGGGATGCCTTGCCGCCGCTGGTTTTCAGCGGATGGGTTCGGATCGGCGGTTTACGGATTGTAATCTTGGATTTCTTGCTTGATTCGCGCGGATTTCCCGCTTTCTTTCCTTTGGTAACCATACTCCACCAGCATACATCGGAAAAATATGAGGTGCAATAGCCGGGCCTGATTCTTCCCCAAAATTAAGGTTTTTTCGAAAAAACCGCCAGTCCATCTCTTTTTTCAACCTTGAGATGGACTGGCGGGGTGGTGCGGGGATCAGGTCGCTTTTTCAGGGATTCGAGGTCAGAGTCACGCTCGGGATGGGGGTTTCCGTCGGCGTCACGCTCGGGGTGTTGGTTATGGTCGGCGTCAGGGTGAAGGTCGGCGTGATGGTTGGCGTCAGGGTGAAGGTCGGCGTGATCGTAAAGGTCGGCGTCGCGGTGGCCGGCAGCGGCTTGTTGGTCAGGAAATCAATGATCGGCGACAGGAACGAACTGCGCACGCCGACGATGTTCTTGGCGCCCTCCAGGCGGACGTAATACCCTGTTCCGGTGGGAGTCGGGGCGCCGATTTCCAGGACGTAAGTCTTCGCTTCCGCGGTTTTGATCGTCAGCTTGTACAAAGGCTTGTCGAGGTTGTATTCCTTGGGATCCAGGTTTTCACCGTAATCCCGGTAGATCTGCATTTTGGCCAGCGAGGTCAGGGCCGAGGTCACCTTGGCCTGATCCGCTTCCACCGACGGGATATCCATTACCAGCCAGGTTCCCGCCGCGTTCTTCTGAACTTCCACGTGCGTGCCGTTCTTGAGGTCCTCGATCCGGATCAGGTTGATGCTGGCCCCGTCCACCGACCACAGGGGTGCGAGGGTGGGCGTGACCGATCCGGCTTCGGTGGGCGCGGGCTGAAGGATGTTGGAATCCAGCAGCCCGGCCAGGGCGATCAGAACGACAAGCGCGACCAACAATCCGTACGTAATTCTTCTATCCATGGGCTTCTCTTTATTTTCGGAATTGGCCCCGGCCAAGAACACACCGGGGTGACGTGTGTGTTTACCGGTGCTTGCGGCGGTTGTACCAGACGATCCCGTACAGCAGGAGGAAGCTCCCCGGGAGCAGGCAGGCCGAGGTCAGCACGATCGCGTTCATCACCCAGGCGTCCTGCGGGAGGGAGATGAAGCGGTAGGTGCTGTCTTTCGGCGTCAGGCTGATCAGGTTTTCCTGCTGGGTCGCCCAGTCGACGGCGTTCACGATCAGGTCGCTGTTGGCGCCGGCGCCCTGGTTGATGATCTGATTTTCGGCAAAGTCCTCGTCGCCGAATACGACCACGCGCGAGGAAGTGGTCGGGTCCTCGGCCGAGACTCCGACATTGAGCGGCGAGAGGTTGTCCTTCTCCTTGTCGAAGGAGGCGGTCTTGGCTTCCGACAGGAAGGAGATCAGCCCGACCGACGCCAGGTCCGTTTCGCCCCAGACCTGGTCCTTGGCGGCTTCGATCTGGATGAAAGCGATCGGAGTCCACGCCTGGCCTTCCGGCGCGGCGAGCTCAAGGCTCATCGCGGTCGGAAAGACCGAGATCATGCTGGACGGGATCCGCTCGGTGATCGGGCTGCCCGACGGGTAGGTCGACGCGAACGGGTTGAGAATGTAGCGGTTGACCAGGTCGATGATGATGTCGTTGCGGAGCGTGATGCCCCAATCCTTCTTCAGGTAGGCCGCGAGAATGTCCGCATTCGGGTCCATCTGCGTCACCGCGTACGGGTTCTGCAGCAGGATGAGCGCGCCGCCTTCCTTCAGGTAGTCCTGGATCGCCGTGAGTTCGAAATCCAGGAGCGGCGTTTCCGGGCCGGCGATGACCAGGACCGACGTCGCTTCCGGGACCTTCTTTTCCTGGGTCAGGTTCAGTGTGTCGACCGTGTAGTTCTTTCCCCGCAACGTTCCCACCAGTGTGCTGATGTCGGTGTTGTCGCTTCCGTCGATGGTGGCCTCGCCGTGCCCGCTCAGGAAGTACACCAGATGCTCGCCGGGGTTCATCAGCTTGAGGATCGCGGTGGTGATTTCACTTTCCGCCGGATTGGTTACCAGCTGCTTTTGCTCGCCCAGGGTCAGGACCATGGTGCCGTCGCGGGAAACGCCGTCTTCCTTGGCCAGGACGGGGTTGGCGTCCGGATCAAGCTTCTCGTAAGTGAACAGCCCGCGGGATTCCGCTTCGTATTTGTCCATCAGCGCCTTGGCGCCGTCCCAGGCGGTGCTTTCCGGGCCGAACCAGGCCCGGATTTTAATCGGCTCGGTGAGCGTGTGCAGGGTGCGGATCGTTTCATCGGAAAGCGAGTTCGATTTGCTCTCGGTCAGATCGACCCACAGCTTCGTCTGGGTCGACGCCTGGTAGATGATGTAGTTGACGACGATGACGATCGCCACCAGCGCCAGGCTGGTGATGAGGAGATTGGTGCCGTATTTCGCCTGGCGGCTCCCCAGCCATGACTGCACCCGGTCGGGGTCCAGGAAGGCGAAGGAGAGGATCCCCACGACTCCCAGGAGCAGCGGGACGTAGGTGTACACATCGGCGGCGCCGCGGATCAGATACGCCACCAGCGCGCCCGCCAGGCAGACGACGCCGATGCCGAGGGCCCAGGGCGCGATCGATCCCCAGTTGAATTCTTGAGCGTTGTCCTTCATTTTCTGAAACGACATGGGACGGTTTCCCTCCGGCTTACCGCCACCGCTTGGATTCGATCACGCGGGTGGCGAAGAACAGTGATAGGACGATGATGCTGACGTAATAAATGATGTCGGTCAGGTCCAGGCGGCCGGCATAAGCGGTGTTGTAGAAGTGGGAGGTGAAATCCATGTATTGCAGGACCGTTCCCCACAGCGACGAGCCGCCCATGCTGCCCATGTAGCTCAGTGTGCTGGTGGCCAGGCCGGAAACCCACAGGGCGAGGCTCACCACCAGCGAGGCGAAGAAGGCCGCCGTCGCGTTCGAAAACAGCGAGGAAATCCCGACGCCCACCGCCAGCAGCGCCCCGACCAGCAGGAACAGGACGATGTAGGCGCTGACCAGCGGCCCCTGGTCGATCCCGTTCGGTTTGGTGATGGCCTGCAGGAAGATCGGGTAGATCCAGGTCAGGGCCAGAATGACCGCCGCGAACAGGGCGGCCCCCAGCCATTTGCCGATGACGAGTTCCGCGTCGCGGACCGGCGCCGTCAGCAGAAGTTCGAGCGTGCCCGCTCCGTTTTCCTCCGCCAGCAGCCGCATGGTGATCGCGGGGGTGGCGAACAGCACCAGCGTGAGCAGCGGGCCGAGGACGATGGTGCCTTCCAGCACCTGGGCTGAGTACGTGTTGCTCATGGTCTGGACCAGGTCGAGGGCGAAGACGATGCCCAGGAACAGGAAGATCACGATGGCCAGGAAGTAGGCGATCGGCGATCCGAAATACTGTCTGAATTCTTTCCAGGCGATAATCCCGATATTGCGCATGGATCCTTACTCCTTCTGCTGCCGGGAAGTGCGCTTTCCCTTGGATTTGTCGTCCGAGCGGGTCAGTTCCAGGAAGATCTGTTCCAGGTCCACGCCCTGGCTGTGCACCTCGACGACATCCTGCCCGGCCCGGGTGAGCGCCCGCACGATCGCCGGGCGGATCTCTTTGCCGGGTGTGATTTCGACTTCGAATACGCCGTTGCCCATCGGCTCGACGGTCAGGACTCCCTTGACGCTGGCGATGGTGTTCTCCGCGCCTTCGGTGTCGCCCGCCAGCTCAACCGTGATGCGTTCGGCGCCGGCCAAGCGGGCCTGCAGGTTCTCGGGCCGGTCCTCGGCGACGATGTGTCCCTTGTTGATGATCAGGACGCGGTTGCAGATCTGCTGGGCTTCGGAGAGGATGTGGGTGGAAAGCAGGACGGTGTGATCGGCGCCCAATTCGCGGATGAAGGCGCGGATCTCGACCACCTGCGCCGGATCCAGGCCGATCGTCGGTTCGTCGAGGATCAGCACTTCCGGCTTGTGAAGCACGGCCTGCGCCAGACCGACGCGCTGGCGCATGCCTTTGGAGAGGTTGCCGATGTAGGATTCGACCCGGTCCTCGAGGTTGACCCGCTGGATGGCTTCGTCGACGCACTGGTCGGCGTTCGGCAGATGGCGCATCGCAGCCATAAAATCGAGGTAGTCCAGAACCGTCATGTCCGCGTAGAGCGGGACGGTCTCCGGGAGGTAGCCCACCCGCCGGCGGACTTCCAGGGATTCTTCCACAACGTCGTATCCCGCCACGATCGCGCGTCCTTCACTCGGCGGCATATAGGCCGTCAGGATCCGCATCGTGGTGGTCTTCCCGGCGCCGTTCGGCCCCAGGAAGCCGACGATTTCCCCCTTCTTGGCGTGGAAGTTTAAACCGTCAATGGCCTTTCGCAGGCCGTACCACTTGGTCAGGTTGGTGACTTGAATCATCCTGTCCTCGAAAAAAAGTATGGAGATGTTCCCGAAGGTGTTGATCGGGGGGATGTTACTGACTATTTATACTTGTTTTTCCGGTCAAATCAAGGATAACCCATGCCTTCTCATCAAACCTTTAGCTGAAAAATCACCGGCGCCGCGCCGGAATCGCCCGCCGGAGGCGCGGCGTCCCCGCGCTTGACAAGCTGGAAGGCCCCAACTAAAATTCGTGGGTTGTTCCGGCAGGCGTGCACGCACCCCGCCGCTCCCCGCAGTGTTAAGAAGAGGAAACCTCAGCGACCATGCCGCGCCCCAGGCGCGGCTTATCGTGTGTACTGATCTTCATTCTCCATGGAGGACTGCATGGATATTTTCTTGATGGGAAGTCGGCACGGCCTGAACGATTTCGAACAAATCGCAATACTGTGCGTGCTGGGGGCTGCGTTCATCAGCCTGGCGTACGCCGCCTGGCTGCGCGGCGTGGTGCTGAAGAAGGATAAAGGCACCGCGAAGATGCAGGAAATCTGGAATGCCATCCGCACCGGGGCGGATGCCTACCTCAGCCGGCAGCTGAAGACGATCCTGCCGCTGATCGGCATCCTGACGATCGTGATGTTCTTCAGCGTCTACGTCGTCGAACCCAGCGCGGAAGCGAGGCTGGAGTTTGCGGCCTTCGGCGAGCAGGGCATCACCCTGATCATCGCCCTCGGGCGCACGATCGCCTTCATCCTCGGCGCTTTCTTTTCGCTGATCGTCGGGCAGTGGGGCATGCGGATGGCCGTTCAGGCCAATATCCGCGTCGCTTCCGCCTCCCGGCGCGGCTTCAATGAGGCGCTCTCGATCGCCTACTACGCCGGGACGATCACCGGCATGCTCACCGACGGCCTCGGCCTGCTGGGCGGCACGGTGATCTTCATCGTCTTCGGACGCGCCGCGCCGGATGCCCTGCTCGGCTTCGGCTTCGGCGGCACCCTGCTGGCGCTCTTCATGCGCGTCGGCGGCGGCATCTACACCAAGGCCGCCGATGTCGGCGCGGACCTGGTCGGCAAGGTCGAGAAGGACATCCCCGAGGATGATCCCCGCAACGCCGCTGTGATCGCCGACCTGGTCGGCGACAATGTCGGTGATTGCGCCGGTATGGCCGCCGATATCTTCGAAAGCTACGAGACTACGATTGTCTCCGGCTTGATCCTCGGCTTGGCCCTGGTCGCCCTGACCGGCGAACTTAAGTGGATCGTCTACCCGCTGATCATCCGCGCGGTGGGCGTGATCAGTTCCATCCTGGGAACTTTTACGGTTCCGATCTGGGAGAAATTCCCGATCAAATTCCTCCGCGCGCACGACGCCGAGGAAGCGATGTTCCGCTCGTATGAAGTCTCGAGCGTCTTCACGGTCACGATTTCCTTCATCCTGGCGCTGACGTACGCGCAGGATTACCGCCTGGCCGTTCTGACCGCGGTCGGCGTCGGGTTGGCGGTGGCGTTCAATCCGCTGACCTCCTACTTCACTTCCACCAAAAAAGCGCCGGTGCAGGAGATCAAGAAGGCCACCAACACCGGGCCCGCCACCACCATTCTCACCGGTCTTTCGGTCGGCATGGAATCGAGCGTGTGGGCACTGTTTGTGATCGCGATCGCGTTCATGATCGGGTTGCTGCTGTACACCGGCGAGGGCAATGCCACCTATGTGCTCTACGCCGTCGCGATGGTCGGCATCGGCATGCTCTCCCACACCGGCAACAACGTGGCGATGGACTCCTACGGCCCGATCTCCGACAATGCCAACGGCATCGGTGAAATGGCCTGGCATGACATGAAAGACGCCAAAACCAAGGAAGCCCGCCAGATCATGGCGGATCTCGATGCGGTCGGCAACACCACCAAGGCCATCACCAAGGGCGTCGCCATCGCCTCGGCCGTGATCGCCGCGGTCAGCCTGTTTGGCTCTTACATCACGGATGTGGGCCGCGTGCAGGCCCAGCTCGGCCAGACGGTGATGGAATCAATCCGCGTTTCCGATACCAAGGTGTTCATCGGTCTGCTGATCGGCGGCGCGCTGCCGTGGCTGTTCAGCTCGTTCTCCATCCGCGCCGTCAGCCGCGCGGCGGCTCTGATCGTCGAGGAAGTCCGCCGCCAGTTCAAGATCCCCGGGATCATGACCGGGAAAGTTACGCCGGATTACGCCCGCGTGGTGAGCATTTCCACCGCTTCGGCGCAGAAGGAACTGATCCCGCTGGCGACGATCGCCGTCCTGATGCCGCTGGTGATCGGGTTGGTCCTGCAGGTCGAGGCCCTCGGCGGCTTCCTGGCCGGCATCATCCTCTCCGGTCAGCTGCTGGCCGTGTTCATGTCGAATGCCGGCGGCGCCTGGGACAATGCCAAGAAATCGATCGAGGATGAACCGCGCGACCTGAAGGCGAATACCGGCAAGGGTTCCGAACGCCACAAGGCCGCTGTGGTGGGCGATACCGTCGGCGATCCGCTCAAGGATACCGCCGGCCCGGCGCTCAACCCGATGATCAAGGTTGCCAACCTGGTCAGCCTGCTGGCGGCCCCCGTCATCGTCAAGTACCAGCTGTTCCCGGCCGAGGGCGGGGTGAACTTCATCGTCCTGGCCGTGGTCGCCGCGCTGCTGGGCGCCACCATCTGGGCGATTGCGCAGAGCAACCGCCAGGTCAAGGCAGCGACAACTTTTGTGGAAAAAGCGGTTAAGAAAGCCAAAGCCGCCCGGTAGAAGTCGTTCGCGTAATAAAAAAGGAGAAGGCACTCGCCTTCTCCTTTTTTTTTACCTGTCCAAACCCCTCTCCCCCTTCCCCGTAAGGGGAAGGGGGAGAGGGGTGACTTTACCCGGGCGTACTTCCCGGGAAAAGTCGGGGAGAGGGGGTTAGGACGGAACGGAGTCGGGGAGAGGGGGTTAGGACGGAACGGAGTCGGGGAGAGGGGGTTAGGACGGAACGGAAGCGGGAGAGCCTGTCCTCTAGCAGGTTGTTGAAAAAGGGTGAGGGCTGTCATTGCGAGGAGCGAAGCGACGAAGCAATCTCCT
>Ga0105104_10003785_pt1 | contig 10638 bp, 9 predicted proteins | sample PPLLaktember2015_3_FD_87034 | JGI IMG/M metagenome (GOLD analysis project Ga0105104, IMG submission 87034) | Freshwater sediment microbial communities from Prairie Pothole Lake near Jamestown, North Dakota, USA - PPLs Lake P7 Core (6) Depth... | ecosystem: Environmental > Aquatic > Freshwater >... | reverse complement strand
CTGGTGCTGGTCGGGTTTGGCGGCTGGTTTATCGGTATGAAATCACTTACCTCCAACATCATCTCCGAGGACTATGTGGTTTATGCTGAAACCGCCGGCCTGAAAAAAAGCAGGATCCTCAATTATTACATCATGCGCAACGCTTTGCTGCCACAGCTCACCGGGTTGGCTATGTCGCTTGGAACGGTCTTTAGCGGCGCCCTCATCATGGAGGTCGTCTTTGGTTTCCCGGGGCTTGGCATGCTGACCATGGCCGCGGTCTTAAGGAACGATTATTCCATGATCATGGGCATCGCCATTTACTCGATCATCGGTGTGGCTGTCGCCGTTTTTCTCATGGATTTAATTTACCCGCTGTTCGATCCGCGGGTACGATATCAATAGGAGGTCAACCTGTGTTTAGAGTTTTGCGTGATCTGCTCAGATACGACGGCCGCTTCCGTTTCGCCTTTATTTTATTAGCGGCCGTAGTGGTGATGATTCTGCTATCCTTCGTTTCTCCTTATGATCCGAACAAGACTTTCGTGGTGGCGATGGACGCATCCCCATCGCTTGAACACCCTTTTGGCACGAGCTCTCGAGGCCAGGACATCTTCTGGTGGCTGACCTTTGCGGTGCGCAATTCGCTGATCATGGGGGTGATTACTGCAGCTATATCTCGCGTGATCGCCATCATAGTTGGTCTCGCCGCCGGGTATCAGGGCGGATGGCTCGACAGGCTGCTGATGTCGGTCAACGACAGCTTCGTGATTATGCCCCTGCTGCCCATCCTGATCCTGCTGGGTTTCCTGCTGCGCGATATGATGAACCTGTTCCTGCTGGGTGTCGTCCTGGGATTCTTTGGCTGGCCTTATGACGCCCGCCTGATTCGCTCCCAGGTACTGAGCCTGAAGGAGCGCTCATTTACACGGACCGCGGTTTATTCCGGGGCCAACGGATTTTGGATCACGATCAACGAGCACCTTCCCTTCGTGCTGCCGATCGTGTTTGCCACCACCATTAATAACTTGCTGTGGTCAATTGGAACGGAAGTCACTTTGAGTGTTCTGGGGCTTTCGGATCTGACCACCCCTTCCCTCGGAACCGCACTCTTCTGGGCCAATCAGCACGGGGCATTGGTGGCGGGGGTCTGGTGGTGGATCGCTGCACCGGCTCTGGTGGCTATTATTCTGTTTCTCGGTCTGTATCTGTTCTTCGCAAGTATCAATGAGTACATTGATCCACGAACTCGTCTGCGCTTGATTGGAGGATAACCCGTGGCACTATTAAGCGTACAAGACCTCTATGCTTATTACCGGACTGAGATTTATGGAATCTCACGAACCGTACGGGCCGTCGACGGGGTCTCTTTCGAACTGTTCCCGAATGAGATTTATGGCGTGGCTGGCGAGTCGAGCTGTGGCAAAACAACCTTGATCAAGGTGATCTCGGGCAATATCAAGCCCCCACTAAAAGTAAATTCGGGGAGCGTTAACTATCATTTTGGGGCCCATGATGTCGACATGCTGCATATTTCCCAAGAAGAGCTCCGGCAAAATTTGCGCTGGAAGGAGATCTCATATGTAATGCAGGGATCCATGAGCGTCCTCAACCCGGTGCGGAAGATCATCAAAACCTTCGAGGATATTGTTGCTACGCACCAGGGCATCCCAGATAAGAAGAGATTTTTCGAACAGGTACGAGAGCATGTTAACCGGCTGGGACTCCCGCCCGAGGTTCTCACCTCCTATCCTCACCAGCTTTCTGGTGGAATGAGGCAGCGGGTGGCCATCGCCCTGGCGACCGTGTTCCATCCCAGTCTGATCATTGCCGATGAGCCAACCACTGCGCTGGATGTGGTTGTCCAGCGCGGAGTCCTGCAGATGATCAAGGATATCCAGGCCCTGAGTAACAATACGATCCTGCTGGTGACCCATGACATGGCGGTGCATGCCAACGTGGCAGATAGGGTCATGATCATGTATGCGGGCCGTATCGCCGAGGAAGCACCTACCGAAACCATCTTCAACGCTCCACTCCATCCTTATACACAGCATCTTATTCATTCGCTGCCAATGATCGGGGAAAGATCGAATAAGGTCGGCTTAAGAGGCGCCCCGCCAAATCTGGCCAACCCACCGAGTGGTTGCCGTTTCCACGAACGCTGTCCTTATGTTATGGATATCTGCCGGACCGAAGTACCTGAGTTGCTCACCGTTCGGGACAGACATCGCGTGGCCTGCCATCTGGTGAAAGAGAACTCTCTATGAGTGCAACCGATAAATTGCTGGATGTTCAACATGTAAGCGTCGAATTTCATATTGGTGGCCTGGTCGGCGGTTCTCTCCTTGTAGCCGTCAACGATGTTTCCTTCTCGCTGGACATGGATCAACCGGAGATTTTTACCCTGGCGGGTGAAAGCGGCAGTGGAAAGACCACCCTCTCTCGCCTGCTCCTGCGCGATCTTGAACCGACGCGGGGCAAGGTATTGTTTGAAGGGCGCGATCTGACAGCAATCCGCAATCGATCCGAGTTTAAAGAGTTCATGAAGAGCGTTCAACCGGTTTTCCAGAATCCCTTCGAAACCTTCAGTCCCCTCCGCAGGGTGGATGCCTACCTGTTTGATACCGCGTTGAATTTCGAGATGGCGCCTGACCGTCAAACTGCGGCCCGGGTTGTCGAGGAAGCGCTCCGGAATGTAGGATTGTCGTTAGAAGAAGTGAGCAACCGGTATCCTCATGAACTTTCTGGCGGGCAGATCCAGCGTGTCTCGGTCGCACGTGCTCTCATTTCCCAGCCTAAATTGATCCTTGCCGATGAGCCTGTCTCGATGGTCGATGCCTCACTGCGCATGGAAATTGTCAACCTGTTCCGTAAGTTGCGAGATGAACAGAAGGTCAGCGTCATTTACATCACGCACGACTTGGCGACGGCCTACTACATCAGCGACCGCATCGGGATCATGCTGCGCGGTTTTATCGTCGAAGCGGGACCGGTAGAGGATATTCTGGATCGGCCTCTCCATCCATATACTCAGCTCCTCAAGGAATCGGTGCCCGCGCCCGCGCCTAAAGAAAGAGAGTCATGGGCCAAGCATATTTCGCTTGGAACGACGGAGGTTAAAGAATACGGCCGGGTAGGATGCAAGTTCGCAAGCCGTTGCCCCCATGTGATGGAGATTTGCCGGAAGGTCGATCCGCCCGATGTGCAGGTTGAACGGCGGATAGTGAAGTGCTACCTGTATACCGAACACGCAGAGCCGGCCGCGGCAGGAATACAACCATGAACCCCACTGCAACTGGCGAATTGCGCGTCTGGCTGCGCGCTCGAAATAGGTAATCCAAAATGAACACAACTCGCATCACTCTGAACCCGGCGGATACATTCGCCACCATCAATCCCAACATCTACGGTCATTTCGCTGAGCACCTCGGTCGCTGCATCTATGGCGGCATCTGGGTCGGCGAGGATTCGTCCATCCCCAATATAGACGGCTTTCGCACTGATATCATCGAAGCCCTGCGCCGGTTGAAACCACCGGTTATCCGCTGGCCGGGCGGCTGCTTCGCCGATGACTATCATTGGCAGGATGGAATTGGACCGCGTGACCGGCGGCCCCGCCGGATCAACATCCATTGGGGCGAGGTGGTCGAGACGAATCATGTCGGCACCCAGGAATTTGTCCGTTTCTGCCGCCTGGTTGGCGCTGAACCTTATATTTGTGGGAACGTCGGCTCTGGTACTGCCCGCGAGCTGCGCGATTGGGTCGAGTACTGTAATTTCCCTGATTCCGGCCCGAATGGTTCCACCTGGGCGCAGCAGCGTGCGGCGGATGGCAGCCCCGAACCCTTTGATGTCACTTATTGGGGTGTGGGCAACGAGAACTGGGGTTGTGGCGGCAACTTCTCCCCGGAAGATTACTGTACAGAATTCCGCCGTTATGCGTCTTTTGTGCGCGGCTTTGGCAAGAAGCTGTTCGTCATTGCGTGTGGCTCCCCCGACAACGATGTGGAGTGGACTAACCGTTTCTTCCGCAAGCTCTACAAGGATTATTGGGTTTTTAATAGCATCGATGGTTTCGCATCTCATTATTATTGCGGGACAGCGGGCACCGCCACCAAATACAGCGAAGAAGAATGGTATCGCCTGCTTGAAAAAGGACTCAAGATGGAGAAGTTGGTTCTCCAGCAACGCGCCGCCATGGATGCCTTCGACCCGGCCCGCAAGATCGGTCTGATTGTCGATGAGTGGGGGACCTGGCACCCTGTTGAAGAGGGAACCAACCCGGCTTTCCTCTACCAACAGAACACCATCCGTGATGCTATTGTAGCTGCCAACACGCTTGATATCTTCAACCGCCATGCCGATAAGGTGGTGATGGCAAACATCGCCCAAACTATCAATGTTTTGCAGGCGATGATCCTGACCGAAGGCGAGCAGATGCTGGTCACGCCGACAGGCTACGTCTACGAGATGTACGCTCCCCACCAGGGCGCGGCGGCGTTACGAACCCGAATCGAGACACCTGACATCAACTTCAAGAAGAGCAATATCCTGCAAACATCCTGGCAGAGCGCGCTGCAAAAAGACGAGACGCTGGAGGGCTCCATTCCACTTGTGGCCGGTAGTGCCTCTTTAAAAGGCGAAGAACTTTTCTTAACCATCACCAACAGCCATGCCCGAGAAGCCAGCGGGGTCACCATCGACATCCTGGGCGGGGCAAAAGTCAATGGAGCTCACGGACAGATTCTGGCCGGAGAAATCCATGCCCACAACACCTTCAGCTCACCCAGCCTGGTAACCCCGCAGATATTGGATGTGAACTGCGAGGCTTCTCAGCTCAATCTGACCCTCTTTCCGGCGTCAGTTGCTGCCATCTGGATCCAGTTAGGCTGAAGACAATCACTGGGTACCTGCCCATCCGGTAAACCTGACCATCTATCATTCCACATCCATTGGGAAGTGCACTATGTAAACGACTCATGTCATACTGGATCCTGCTTATCCCATTGCCGCGGTCGATCCCCGTATTTTCGGTGGCTTTCTTGAGCATATGGGTTGAGCCGTTTATGAGGGCGTTTTCGACCCCAGTTCTGCTCATGCGGATGAAAATGGCTTTCGCAAAGATGTGCTGGGCGCCTCTGCTTATGATGAATATTTATTACTATATTTACAAATTTTCCAGAAAAGCTAATAGAGTGCTCATGAATTCATTGAATTTGTCAAATCGAATAAGGTGTCCCACGTCTGGAATGTTTTTGATTTGAACTTTAGGATTTAACGTATCTATTCTGGCCGCGACTTCACCGGTGACTATCCCTCCCAATTCCGGATTTCCGGTAATGATCAATAGCGGGAAACATATTGTTCCAATCGTAGATAACCACTCACTTCTATTCTTCTTTAGGTTTCTCAAAAGCATATCCACAAATGTTGGATCAAATTGCTTTTTCGATTCACTCATCAACTGGATCATCTCGTCAGTCCAAGTGGGATGGTCCTTTCTGTTGATTGTTTCAAGTTCCTTGATTGATTGAGACGGCAATTTTCTTGCCCATTCCATCATTGTTTCTTCGGACTTATTATCCTCTCCCTGTTGGGATAGCAACCATGGTGGGTCTTCCAAGACCATCGCTTTTGCTAGATGGGGGTATCGTACCGCTACTTGAAAAGCGATCATTGCGCCCATGGAGTGCCCAACAATGATTGGATGAGATAATCCGAGCGACTGAATGAGCCTTATCAAGTCCGAAGCCATATCGATTGGTTCTTCCTCACTGATGCGGGCTGATAGACCGTGAGATTTCATGTCTGGCATAATGACATCGTATTTTTTTTCAAGTTCGCGGGTAACGGGTGTCCAACACAATCCATTATCCGAAAAACCATGCACCAGTAGTATTGGCTCCTTTTCTTCCTGTCCGGTACGGTAATAATGTAAATAGCCGTTATTCATGGGAATATTTCCCTGTTTCCATTGTGTATGCATATTCACCTTGAGTAAGTTATCAATCGGCACCCAACGGTCTGCGTACCCACCCGTCGGTGCATGCTGTGTTAGGCATCGAAACGCTTAAACATCACAGGCGCATCCACGTAGCCGAGCGAGGGATGATGTACCATCAAAAGATTTCAAAATGCAGATTTTAGCCTTTATCCAATTCCATCTTTATCAGTGCTTCCGCAATGCTCAACGTCTTGAGCCTGTTTCGCTGTAACGTGTGTTGGGAAGTTCCCGGCGAGAATTTTGCCTCAGCCTTCTTGGTCTTGCTTATCATCGAAGCAAACGCACGGAGGGCTTCTTGTAAATCGTCCCGGGTGAAATTATCCGTATCGGTAGTTTCCTTGTTCATCGCGCAGACGCAATCTGTAACGCTTTGAGGTTGTCTCGCAGCATCGTGTGTTGCCACGTTCCCGGCGCCAATTTCTGCTGTGCTTTTTTTGACTTGCTGATTAGTGAAGCTATCGGTCGACGCGCTTCTTGCAATTCGCCTGTTGTGTAGTTATCCATAGTCGAGTCCCTTCGTATGCCTAACTACAGTTTGCCTGCACCAAATGTAATTGCTTTTGGATGACAGTTTTTCTCTGCAAACTCATCCCCCAAATTAATTTAGGAATTAGTTTGCAGGGGTGTAATCGCTCTTGCAAGAGTATATCAACAACCGGTCTCGCTACGCAGGGAAAAATATGTTGGGACAAGCCTTCTCTCCATTACCTTTATCTATACTTATATGTTTCAGCGGGGTGGATTGGCCGTGAAGAGTCCACTGGATGATATGGATGTCATGAGAAGATGCCTCTTTTCTCGTATGGACGAATTGACGATAATGCAAAGAGGTGATAAATTAACGCCAATTAAAAAGTAAATGTGCCCTTTCGGCAAAAAGGGCACATTTATAGACAAAATCTCGTGGTGCGAGTAAGTTGTCTAGTAGCGGAGAGGGCGGGGGAGAACTCCGCAGTAGGGTGACGCATTTTTTGTTCTAACTGATAAAAAGGGAAGATGTAACGATCGGGATGAATCAAAAGCGGCAGAGAGAAATCTCCGCCGCTTCTCGTTTGTTCTGAAAAGCAACGTGTTTCCGCCGCCTACGTTGCCGCCAACGCTTGAGGCCTAAATTTATAGCCGTATGCCGGATGTATACCGCGCTGGAATTATCTTAATAATATGGGTGTTATTATTTCTCTTTCCGTTGGTTTCCCTCAATAATTCAAGTGGCTGTCTTGAGTCCTTTTTGGGAGAAATGGCAAACATTTTGCCACGGATCACATGGATGTGCACGAATGGGCAAAACATTTGTGCCCAGTTGTGAAACTATCCCTGCGCTTGTCGATGGGTTCATGGTAGAAATGTGGGGCGTTTGTGTTGCATACGCCGGGTCGCACCCTGGGTGAAACAGGTTGACTTTAACTTTACAAAATGCAATAATATTGCATTATTGCCGTGAACGATACGCCACTCCATCAACTCCAAAGGGACCGAAAATGCGAAAGAAGCAACAGAACGTGACAATTCAGGATGTAGCCAAGACTGCAGGCGTTTCTGTATCCACGGTATCACGCGTCTTGAATTGCAAGACCGACGTGGCAAGCGAAACACGGGACCGTATCCTGGCTGTGATTAAGGACCTGGGGTATACAACAAATCTGGCTGCCAAAAGTATGCGCAGCTTCAGAAAGGATATGGTCGGGCTGATCATGCCCGATATTGCCTACCCGTTCGCCATCGAGGTGATGAAGGGCGTCAACCGGGCGATCGCAGAATCTGAATTCGACTTGCTCGTCTACACGACCGGTGACGTACGCAAGAGTGGCAGAGCTTCCCACGAACAGAAATATGTTTCCCTCCTGAACAATTCCATCGCGGACGGTGTCATCATCGTCGCACCGGTGGCCGATAAGTTCTCGACGGACGCGCCAATCGTCTCGATCGACCCCGTGATGAGGGATCCTAATTATGCCGCTGTCCATGCGACCAACTATCAGGGTGCCCTGGATGCAATGAATTATCTGTTGGGACTGGAACATCAACGCATCGGGTTTATCACCGGGCGTGCGGAACTGGAAAGTTCTGCACGCCGCCTGAAGGGGTATCGCGACGCGCTGAAAAAGGCAGGTATCGCGGTTGATGAACAGTTGATCACGGTGGGGGATTACACTGCGGAGACCGGTGCACAATGCGCGCGCGAATTACTTTCCCTGAAGCACCCACCGACGGCCATCTTTGCCTCGAACGATCAGGCCGCGATGGGTGTGTATCAAGTTGCTCAGGAGATGGGACTGCGCATTCCGGAGGATTTGTCCGTTGTCGGGTTCGACAATATTGTGGAATCAAAATACATGGGGTTAACGACCGTGGATCAGTTCATCTCCGAGATGGGGTTTGTGGCAACCCAGATGCTAATCAAATTGATTAATGGTGAGCCCCTGGAGTCGCAAACCTATCAGATGCGGACTAAACTTGTTATTCGTAGTTCCTGCAGGCCTCACAGTGCTTGAAAAACGAAGAGCTGAAAAGGGATGAACTGAGAATATGATCCATTCGCAAATGAAACGCTGGTCCTCCGTATAATTTTTTTATCTTCCAGATCGAACGCACAAGCGGCTGTGTTTGTGCACCAATGATGGGGGAGTTTCTCAATTGCTGTTCATTCTCCTCATGCTGAATCTTAAAAAAGGTTGACTCTCGGTCACGGATGTGCAATAATGACGGCAACGTTACCGGTAACGTTACCGTTTCTCTGCCATTTTTTGAGTAGGATTTGTTATGCGCAAGAAAACGAACGGTGGCAATTCAGGCTGGGGCGAAGATGGTAAAGCTTTCGGTTTCGAATGGCTCGTGCCTGTTGAGTTGAGGGCATGCTTTCAGTGATCGAAGATCTGGGCTATATCACGAACCTGGCGGCGCGCAACATGCGAAGCCACGCCCAGAACCTGATGAGGTTGGTTATACTGGCTATTGCCCGCCCGTTTGCGGCGGAGATGAGGAAGGGGGCGAACCGCGCGATTGCCAAATCTACCTTTTACCCATTAGTTTATACAACCGACGGTGTGAAGAAGAGTGGAAGCACTCACACAAATCGGCGCAGTAGGCGGCAGTATCTGTGCAGTGTAGACACAGTGCGAGCATTGTTAGCAATCCCTTTCACGAACAGGAGGTGCGAACGGTCCATTGGGTCTTTTTCAGACAGAGGTTCGACAGAAACATATCCAAACACTAACTCATGCTATGAGAGGAAACCATGAAACGAGTATTTTTGAATATTCTCGTAATCGTGCTGCTGATCAGCAATGTCTCACCGGCGGTTGCCGCCTCTGGGAGGAACGTGATCGGCAGCGCGGTACTACAACTGCAGGCCGCGAGCTCCATCGTGGTCTCGAGCGTGAACTTTGACGACTCGACGACCGGCGCGTGGACGCAAAGCGGCAGCCCGACGCTTGCCTACGTCGATGACGGCAGCGGCGGGCAGGCGCTAAGTATCACCCGGGCGGCTGATTATGAGGGAATCCAGTCGCCGACCGGGCTGCTCGAAGCGGATGTCGTCTACACGTTCTCCATGCGGGCACGGCTGCCCGCCGACTCGGCGGTCACCTCGACCGATATCCGCTTTGTCGTGAAGCCGAACTATAACTGGGTAGGGAACACGACAATCAACGCCACCGATTGGACGACTGTCACCGGCACATACACGCTCCCTGCCGGTGTCGATCCGGCTGCCGCGCAGATCTACATCGGCAGCACGGACCAGACAGGACCCTACACGATCCTCATCGATGACATCCTCATCACGCGCCCGGCAACTGTCGTCACGATAACGAGCGTGGACTTCAACGATTCAACTACTGGCACGTGGACGCAGAGTGGGGGACCGACTCTTGCCTACGTCGATGACGGTAGCGGCGGGCAGGCGTTGAGCATCACCCGGACAGCCGACTATGAGGGGATCCAGTCACCGACCGGGCTGCTCGAAGAGGGTGTCGTTTACACGTTCTCCATGCGGGCGCGACTGCCTGCTGATTCGACGGTTACCTCGACCGATGTCCGCTTCGTGGTGAAGCCGAACTACAACTGGGTTGGGAACACAACAATCAACGCCACGGACTGGACAACGATCACCGGCACATACACCCTTCCTGCCGGGGTTGATCTGGCTGCCGTACAGGTCTACATTGGCAGCACAGACCAGACGGGACCCTACACGGTCCTCATCGATGACATTCTCATCACCAGGCCGGATTCTGGCGGCGGTACGGGCGCGACGGTTATTGATACCGACTTCGAGAATGGACTGGACGGCTGGGTCCCCCGCAACGCACAGGGAACACCGACGGTCGAGCTGACAACAGAACAGTCACACAGCCCCACCCATGCGGCTCTCGTCTCGAACCGGACCGGTCAGGGCGATGGCATCGGTCGTGACGTCACCGGGCTCATGGAGCCGGGTACGACGTACATCATCACCGCCTGGGTGCGGATGGCCACGGGAACCGACTCGATCTGGCTCTCCATGCAGCGGACAAACGCGGGAGCGGACTCCTTCGACACCCTCGGACAGTTCGATAACATCACCGCCGATGCCTGGGAGCAGGTCACGGCGACCTACCAGATGGGCCCGGACGACTCGGCATTCCTCTACTTCGAGACCTCGTACTCGAGCG
>Ga0105104_10003783_pt1 | contig 10644 bp, 8 predicted proteins | sample PPLLaktember2015_3_FD_87034 | JGI IMG/M metagenome (GOLD analysis project Ga0105104, IMG submission 87034) | Freshwater sediment microbial communities from Prairie Pothole Lake near Jamestown, North Dakota, USA - PPLs Lake P7 Core (6) Depth... | ecosystem: Environmental > Aquatic > Freshwater >... | reverse complement strand
TCGAGTTTCTCCAGCAATAAATCCTCACGTTGATTCTGTTCGAAATCTCCCGGCGTAAGGCGTGACAGGCGGAGTACTTGTAGGTATCGGGAATGGTCAAAGTGGCCATTCACCTGGAACACGGGATAGGTTTGCACCTTCTCGATGAGCTCGGCATCGCTCACCATAAGGCCTTGCCGCTTGGCCTCGCGGAGGAGAAGTTTGCGCTGCACTAGGGTATCCAAGGCCTGCTGTTTGAGGTTGAGGGTACGGGCGAAATCCTCGGTGAAGCGGTCCTGATAGAGTCGGCGATAAAAGTCCGTTAGGTTGGTATAGGTCATCTGAAACTCATGCAACGACACACCCTCGCCGCCGACGGTCGCCACATGCGCGTCAGGACGACCGGAGCGCTGCCATCCCCAATCGAGGAATATAGTGGCCACAAACGCGAGGACCACAGCCCCAAGCACCCCTTTGATGATCGCCGGCTGGGCCCGACGAATGGTATCAAGCATCGTCGTCGCACTCCTCCCTTACACTTGATAATGCGTACTAGCCTCCGACACACTTCGTCTTGACTGGTGTTTATTCTACGTTTAGCCCTGCGGAAACACAAGAGCCAGAGGCAACACGCCCCGGTGGGCCACCAAAATTCTGTTGCATGCGCTGACGTAATTTAGCTAGAATGGATATGCTTAGCGGGGAAGCGGTCCTTCTGGAAGCTGCCCGTCTTCCTCACATCTGAGATCTGAGGGAATACAGTGAACAACCGTTCGCGTGCTCGGATCGAATCGACTTCTCCCTTGCTAACTCCTCGTAAACTATCGCGGCGCTCAGTAGCCCCCTGGTCAGGCATCGTCTGTTTTGCCCTCCTGGCAGTGGTGTCCCTCACTCTCCTGACCTGGAAGGTCAAGAACCGTGTGCCTGTGGCCGTCTTCGAGAATGCGGTGTTGTCGATCACTCGCCCGCTCCAGCAGGCGGCGACATGGACGACCCAGAGCCTTAGGGAGATGTGGGGCAATTACGTCTACCTGGTGAGCGTCCAGCGGGATAACCAACGGCTGCGAGAAGAGATCAAGTGGCTACGGCAGGAAAACCATCGTTATCTGGAAGCGTATCTGCAATATCAGCGCTTACAGCGGCTATTGAATTTCCGTGAACAGACACCACTCGACGTCGTTGCCGCCGAAGTGGTTGGCCGCAACTCCAATAGCTGGACCGAGATCATCTATATCAACCGGGGCACGCACGATAAAGTAGCGAAGGGATTTCCGGTGGTGACGTACGATGGCCTAGTAGGCCAGGTCATCCACGCGGCACCGGCGCTTTCCCAGGTTATGTTGCTGACTGATTTTCGCAGTGGCGTCGATGCCCTCGTGCAACGTACACGAGCGAGCGGGGTGGTCACAGGGCGTGGACGGGATCTGGCCGCATTGAAGTTCCTCCCTGTAGGGGCGGATATACAACCTGGAGATCGGCTCATCTCCTCGGGAATGGGCGGGGTGTTTCCCAAGGGATTGATCATCGGGGCGGTAAAGGATATCCCCCGCAATGGGCGACAGACACACCAAGTGGAGATTCAACCGAACGTTGATTTTTCTCACCTGGAGGAGGTCCTGGTGCTCGTCAAACCCTGATAGCAGCGAGCCCTTATGTTCCCGGTGATTCTTCTATCAATCGTGTTGCTAAATCAGATCTATACCCCTTTTAGCCTGTTGCCGTGGGGATTAGAGCCCGATATGGCACTGCTGGTCGCCGTAGCGGGCGGACTTGTGTATACACCTTGGGGAGCCGCAGGTTTAGGATTCGCTGCAGGGCTGTTGCAGGAGACCCTAACAGGAGGGCTCCTCGGCGTTGGAGCCCTCTCAAAGGGGCTGACCGGGTTAGTGTGGACTCGTTTGTGGCACCATGCCGTTAGCGACGCCCCTCTGTTGCAACTACCCCTGCTGGCCGGGTTGACGGTCTTCGATGGCGCGATCTTTTTTTACACCTCGATGCTGTTTTCGACGCCCACATCCTCTTGGGATGCCTTTTTCCCCTTGCTCTGGCGGCAGCTCCTGTCAAACATACTTTTCGGGCCGTTTCTGCTCATACTGTTCACCACCATTCATCACAGGCTGAAGCGCCCCAAGCGTTTGAGCCGGAGACGCCATGCATCAGCGATCACATTCCAAGCCGAATGAAGAGACTCGACGTCGCCTCCTCGTCCTCATGGCCGGTCTCGTGCTCGGTTTCATCGTTTTGCTGCTCCGCGTTTGGTACCTGCAGGTGATCGAGGGCGAGCGCTTTGCCACATTATCAGAGAGCAACCGCATTCGTACTATTCCTCAGCGTGATGTTCGTGGCCAGATCCTGGATCGCTCCGGCAAAGTGCTGGTCGATAATCGGACTTCCTTCACGCTCTCCGTTCTCCCTGAGGAGACACCGAAGCTAGACCTCCTGATCCCACGTCTCAAAGACCAACTGCCCATTCGTTGGGACGAAGTGGAGCCGAAGCTGAAACAGGCCTACGCCTACCGTACGATTCAACTGCTCAAGGATTTGACACGGGAGCAGGTGGCCTATATGGCGGAGCATCGCTGGGACCTACCGGGTGTTTTCTTGGATGTCGAACATGTTCGTCACTACGCATATGGGGAATTGAGTGCGCATACCCTGGGTTACATCGGTGAAATCAACGAAGAGCAGCTAAAGGACGCCCGGGAGTATGGGTACCGGATGGGCGATTATATCGGGCAATCGGGAGTCGAAAAGCTCTATGAGCGGGCCCTACGCGGCATCAAAGGGGCCAGAGAGGTCGAAGTCGATGCCCTCGGGCGCGAATTGCAGCTGGTGGAGGAACGCGAGCCTGGACCAGGGATGAATCTCGTCCTGACGCTCGACCTCGGCCTCCAGCAATTGGTTGAAGAGGAGATGACCGGCCAAGCAGGCTCTGTCGTGGTCATGGACCCCCGGAATGGCGAGATCCTGGCCATGGTGAGTAAGCCGTCGTATGATCCCAATCTCTTTGTGACCGGCATCTCTGTCTCGAACTGGATGCGCCTCCTCAAAGACCCCAGAAAGCCTTTGCAAAACCGTGCGATCCAGGCTCAGTATCCGCCGGGGTCAACATATAAGATCGTCATGGCGGTCGCTGGCTTGGAAGAGGGACTCATCACCCCCAAAACGACGGTCCACTGTAGTGGTTTCTTCCCCTTTGGCAATCGCGTATTCAAGGACTGGAGAAAAGGTGGGCACGGACCTGTCAATGTGCACTCAGCGTTAGTCCAATCGTGCGATGTATTTTTCTATACGTTGGGCCATCGTCTCGGGATCGATACCATTGCCCGCTATGCCAAGGGTTTTGGGCTAGGCATGCCATCCGGGTACGATCCAGTTCATGAGAAGCCCGGATTGGTGCCTTCGACAGCCTGGAAACGACAGGCACGTGGTGAACCATGGTATCCGGGGGAGACCATCTCGGCCGCCATCGGCCAGGGGTACAACCTGGTGACCCCCATACAGTTACTTAATGTCATCAGCGCCGTGGCCAACGGTGGGGTACGGTATCGACCACGCATGGTGAAACGCCTCGAAACCCCCGATGGGAAGGTGGTTCAGGAGTTTGAGCCACAACGGATGGGGGAAATCCCGGCTCGCCCCGAGACGCTTCACATCGTGCAGCAGGCCTTATTCGGCGTGGTCAATGAGGCGCGGGGAACGGGCTGGCGAGCACGCCATGAACAGGTCAGCATTGGCGGAAAAACGGGCACTGTGCAGGTGATCTCGAACTCACCCAAAGGTGATAAGCTGCCGGAGCGTTTCCGTGATCATGGCTGGTTCGTTGCCTTTGCTCCCGTTGAGAACCCACAGCTCGCTATCGTCATCCTCGGCGAACATGGCGGGCGCGGCGGATCAACATATGCCCCGATCGCTCGCAAGATTGTTGAATACTACTTGAAGCTGTCGCCGACGCCTCCACCGCAGTCACCTGCAGTGGTGCAACGCCCCATCGCCCGGCAACCTGTGGCGGCCACGAGTTTTGTCCCGCAACCAACATCAACCCAATAATAAGGAAATATATCTCCTACGATGATCGATCGTCGCATGCTCATGAATATCGATTGGATGCTTCTCCTGATGGTCGGTGGTATCGTTACCTGGGGGCTTGTCACAGTCTATAGCGCCACGCATGGGCGTTTAGAGACGCATCTCGACGATTTCTACCTGAAGCAGATCTATTGGTTTGGTGCCGGCCTCGTGCTGATGGTGTGCGTGACTTTAGTGGACTACCAACTGCTGAGCCGAGTCGCCTATCCCCTGCTGGCACTGGGGATTCTCTTACTGGTCGCGGTATTTCTAGTCGGGCGTGTAGCCTCTGGAGCACGCCGCTGGCTTGTGTTTGGGCCCCTCTCCTTTCAACCATCAGAGCTGGTAAAAGTCTTCCTCGTGCTCAGTTTTGCTCGGTACTTTACCGAAACCCGTCGGGAAGGTGGTCTGCGGTTCCGCGATTTGCTCATCCCGTTGGTGATGGTTGTGGTACCCTTCGCACTTATTGCCAAGCAGCCCGATCTTGGGACCGCCCTCGTGTTGTTCTTTGTGGCGAGCGCCCTCATCTTCGCCTCAGGCTTTCCGTTGAAGATTCTGATGTTGATTACGGGTGGGGGGGTAATCGCCATGCCAATTGGCTGGACCTTCCTGAAAGACTACCAGAAGGTCCGTGTCATTACACTGCTGAACCCCGATTTTGATCCTCTGGGTGCAGGGTATCATAGCTGGCAGTCGAAGATCGCCATTGGTTCTGGGGGATTCTGGGGCAAAGGGTGGCTGGCGGGGACGCAAAGCGGTTTGAACTTCCTCCCAGAGAAGCACACGGACTTTATTTTCGCAGTGTTCGCCGAGGAATGGGGCTTCGTTGGCACCACAGCTTTGATTGTGTTGTATTTAATCTTGGTGCTGCGCGGCATCAACATCGCGTACGTGTCGAAAGACCGGCTCGGCTCCTTGATCGCCACAGGCGTGGTAGCCATGCTGAGCGTCTATATCCTGTTCAATATCGGCATGACAGTTGGACTGACCCCGGTAGTGGGATTGCCCCTACCGCTGTTTAGCTATGGTGGTTCGTCCATGCTGGCGACGATGGTCGCTATCGGTCTCCTGCTCAACATCCGCATGCGCCGCTTTCTCTATAGCTGAATCAATGGCCACGTATCTCAATCCGCCCCTTGGTGGAGAGACATCGGCCGGCGAACTGGGGACTTCTGGCCGTTTATCCCGCGGTTGGTATCACGGTAGATCACCTGGGTTTCGACGTCACCGGGTGATGGTTGAATGTTCAACGTAGCGTTGCAGGGGAACCCCTATGGGGAGCGAGATCCTGATCGACACGACTTCCCACGAAACCAGAGTTGCACTTCTAGAGAATGGCTCGGTTTCTGAGCTCTATATGGAGCGGGAACGCGACAAAGGCATCGTTGGCAACATTTACAAAGGGATCGTGACCAAGATTCTTCCCGGCATGCAAGCGGCTTTTGTCGATATGGGGTTACGACGCGCAGGATTTCTGTACGTCGCGGATGTCGAATCACTTGACAGCGGGGAATCGTTGGAAAAGTTCGTTGAGGACGAACCAGCTGAGGAAGACGACAAGCTTTTGGTTGATAAGCGTCGTCCAGGAAGACGCTTGCTGGATTCCCCCATCGAAGACCTCTTGCAAGAAGGGCAAGAGATCCTAGTACAGGTGTCGAAGGAGCCCATCGGGACTAAGGGGGCCCGTCTCACTTCATATATTACGTTACCAGGGCGTTACCTGGTCTTCATGCCGATGGTGGACCACATCGGCGTCTCACGTCGCATTGTCAATGAGGAGGAGCGCCAGCGCCTCAAGGACATCGTTCGCGAGGGAAAGCAGTCTGGTGTGGGCTTTATCGTGCGCACCGTGAGCGAAGGGGTGGACCGCCAGGAACTGCATTCGGACATGACCTTTCTGACCAAGTTGTGGGAGGATATCCAGCGCAAGGCTGCTGCCGCTCCCGCCCCTACACTGGTGCATCCTGACCTCAATATTATCTTGCGCACCGTTCGGGATCTGTTCACTAGCGAGGTGGATGCCCTTATCATCGAAAGCGTCCAGGACTATGAAACGTGCCTTGACTTCGTGCGCTCCTACCTCCCTCACCTGCAGCCGAAGATTCAGTTGTACCAAGGCAAGGAACCTCTATTTGAAGCCTATGGCTTGGAGCTTGAAATTGAGCGCGCCCTGGGTCGCAAGATCTGGCTGAAATCGGGGGGGTATATCGTCATCGACCAAACCGAGGCCCTGGTGGCGGTAGATGTTAATACCGGTCGCTTCGTCGGCAAACGCAATCCGGAGGAGACGATCCTCCAGACGAACCTCGAAGCCATCAAAGAGATCGTCTATCAACTCCGGCTGCGCAATATCGGCGGGATCATCATCATCGATTTTATCGATATGGAGCGTGAGGAAAGTCGCGAGAAGGTGTACAATGCTCTCTTGAATGCTCTGCGGAGCGATCGTTCACGCACCAGAATCTCAAAGATCTCCGAGCTGGGTCTGGTCGAGATGACGCGCAAGCGGGTGCGTGAGAGCCTCGGGCGGGTGATCTGTCGACCATGTCCATACTGCGATGGCAGCGGCACAATTAAATCGGCGGCGACGATTTGTTACGAGATTCTCCGTGAGATCCGCCGCGCCGCAGCGACCTCTCAGAAACGACGCAAGATTTTGGTCAGACTACACCCGATAGTCGCCGACCTCCTTCTGGAGGAAGAGGGCGGGTTTCTGGAATCGCTCGAGCAAGAATTCCAGAAGCAGATCATCGTGAAGGGCGATTATGACCTGCATGAGGAGCAATACGAGGTGATGTTGCTGTCATGATGTCGGCCGGGGATCAAAGCAATGCACGCGGCTACTTCTCTGATGGAGCACAACCTGAGGCGTGGCCGGGCTCTCAGGGGTCAATGTCCCTGGGAAAACGGGTCTGGTTTGGATTTTCCTGGCTGGCTCTTGGTGCGTTTTTGGCTGGACTCAATCGGCTCAAGGTGACGGGTGCGGAACATGTACCTCCTGGTGGGGGGGTGTTACTGGCTGCCAATCATCTATCGCTTGTTGACACGCTCCTCATCCCCTGGGTGAACATCGCAAAAGTGCGTTTAGAGGTCGTATGGGCTCCGGCCAAGGCCGAACTCTTCGACATTCCCGTCATCAACCACATCATTACCAGCTGGGGGGCTTTTCCGGTGCAGCGTGGCGGGCGCGATGTACGAGCCATGCGACGTCTCGTCGAGCTGATGAGGCGCGAAAAGGTCATGCTGTTCCCTGAGGGGACCCGCAGTGTCGACGGCTGGCTGGGCAGGGGCAACCGAGTGGTCGGAAAGCTAATTTATCTGGCACGACCCACTGTCATCCCGACAGCGATCCTGGGGACTGACCGATTGTTGGCCAAGGGACAACTCTTGCCGCGGTTGTTTTCGAAGCTGGAGGTCCGCTTTGGTCCTCCGCTCGATCTGGAATGCTATTATGCCGCCGAAAACACCAAGGCCACCGCAGAAGCGCTCATGTCCTGCGTGATGTACAGTATCGCCCGCCTACGCGGCGAGGAGGCGATGTGGCTGAAGAGATTTCCAGCCTGAGAAGGGCGCTGGAACGCTCATTGCGCGATCTCGGTCTCCAGAAGCGCCTGAAGACCGAGCAGCTCTCCGTGCTGTGGCCAGACATCGTCGGTCCCAGTGTGGCGAAAATCGCCTATCCGGCCCAATTTCGCAATGGCACGTTGTTCATCGATGTCGCAGATAATGTCTGGATGCAAGAGCTAAAGTTTCAGGAAGGGGAATTGATCGGACGTCTCAACGAAGCCCTACACGAGCCGTTGGTGCGGCGCCTGTTCTTCCAATTGGCACGTACCATACTACCAGAACCCAGGTCACAGCGCGAGTCGCCGACTGCACCGTCTGCCCCAACGCCACTCGACCCGCAACAGGAACTTGCGCTCGAGCGAGAGGTGGCTAGTGTGCGCGATCCAGAACTGAGAGAAGTCCTGAAAGATTTTCGGCGTCGGCTGTTGCAGGCCCGCCCCACCCCGTAAACGGATCTGGGGCGGCTAGGAAGGATATCACATGGATGGGCGTGCAGGACAAACGGCTAGGGGATCTTTGCATCTGTTCAGACTGGTGCTGGTCTTGCTCCTCGTCGGTTTCATGCGTGAAATCGTCTTGGCCGGAATCGCGGATGACACTGCTCCCCTCATACCTCAACGCGCCAGTGAGGCTCAGACCGGTGAGACGAAGGACAAACCCTCTCCAGCTGCCTATTTTTTCTATATGGTAGGATATTATCACGAGCTCAGCCAGCGCTTTCCAGAAGCGTTGGCGGCCTATCGGTTAGCGCGCGAATACGATCCTGACTCGCCGGTCCTGCTCACCAGTCTAGTCTCCGTCATGGGGAGGAGTGGCGATGTGCGGGGTGCCATCGACCTCGCTGAGCAGGCCATTCAGAAGCATCCCCAGGCCACTGCTCTGCGTTCGCTCCTGGGCAATCTGTATTCGAGTACTCGTGAGCGTCAGGCTGCGATCGCGCAATTTCAAGAGGTCCTCCAACTCGACCCGATGCTCGAGGACGCCTATTTATCGCTCGGCACCCTCTATGAGGAAGAACGCAACTACACGGCTGCCCGGAGCCTCCTGGAATCGCTACTCGTGCGCCAGCCCGAATCGTTCCTGGGCTATTTCCATCTGGCACGAATCATGGTTGAGTTGAAAGATTACGCCACGGCCGAAGCGATGCTCCAGAAGGCCATCTCGTTAAATCCAGACTTCGATCGCGCCTGGATCGCGCTTGGCGGCGTGTATGAGGCGCAAGGCAAAGACCAGGACGCCATCCAGCTTTATCAGGAGGCCCTGAAAGCCAATCCCGTCAATAACGAATTGCGTCTACGTCTGGGCCAATTATTCATTAGGCGGGAAAACCTCCCCGGCGCGCTCCATGAGTATGAGGTCATGAGCAAAGCCGACCCCAATAACCTGTGGCTGCGCACTCGTATCGGCCTGATCCTGCTCGAACAACGCGAACCGCAGAAAGCCCTCTCCGAGTTTGAGGGCATCTTAGCCTCACATCCAGATGATCTCATGACCCGTTTCTATCTCGCCCTTACCTATACTGAATTAGGGCAACAAAGTCGCGCCCTTAAGTTACTCGACCACATTCGGGAAGCTAGCCCCACCGACGTTGATCTTCTCTTACGGTTGGCTCAGCTCTATGAAAAGCTCGATCAATCGATCTATACCCTGCCACTGCTCGAGCGGGCGCAGACGCAGGATCCTGACAATCCGCGTGTCAATTTTTCGATCGGCTTGCTGCAATCCGGGGCCAAACGCTATCCAGAAGCGATCGAAGCGCTGAAACGTGCAGTGGCACTGGACCATACGAACGATCGGTATTATTTCAATTTGGGAGCCGCGTACGAGCGCTTGGGAGACTTTGATAACGCCGTGACAGCCATGCGCAAAGCCATCGAACTGAATCCCCAAGGGGCGAATGCCCTCAACTACCTGGGCTATATGTACGCCGATCGTGGCATCAATCTGGACGAATCTATCGAGCTGGTGAGGCGAGCGCTGATGATTGAGCCGGAGAATGGTTATTACATCGATAGCTTGGGATGGGCATATTTCAGAAAGGGTATGCTGGACGAGGCAATGCAGGAGTTGAAGCGCGCGGTGGCTTCGGTCCCTGATGACCCGGTCATTGTCGAACATTTGGGTGACATTTACTTCGACCTCAAAATGTTCCGCGAAGCCCGAGAGGCGTGGGAACGATCCCTGCAATTGCAGCCTGAAAACGAGATGGTTGACGGGAAGCTGAAGAAAGTCCAGGGCCTACTGGAACATCGTATACAAAGTCAGCAATGATCTGCTGGCGAGCTGGTGTGCTGGCTTTCCTCCTGGTCGTGGGTGTCGCCGCCTGTACACCCCGCCCCTCCTCGCGTGAACCGACCATCCGGCCAGCTGCAGACATTTCTCCTGAGGGCATTCTGGCGGTGTTTGATCAGCGCTGGCAGCTCGCGGAATCTCTGCGAGCAGTCGCCCGTGTCACCGTCACCTCCGCCCAAGGGCGCTACAGCACACGGCAGACCTTCCTTTGGCGCCGTCCAGCCCTGTTACGCCTCGACACCCTCAGTCTCTTCGGCCAGCCAGTCATGAGCCTGGTCGCCGACGCTGTACAGGCCTCCATCTACTATCCGGCGGAGGGTGCTTTCTTCCAAGGCCCCGCGAGCGTAGGGACTCTCGCACGCGTCGTTGGCCTACCGCTGGACGTGGAGGAGGTCGCACCGCTGTTGATGGGCTACATCCGCCCGGTGTCTGCACAACAGGTTTCCGCGATTTATCTGCAGTCCGACGAAAGCATGCTTCTCCTACGCTTTCTCGATGGCGGAGGGGGGTTGATCCAGGATGCGTGGGTCGACCCCGACCAGTTGCTCCCCAGGCGAGTGCTCCGGTATACTCAGCGTAGTATTGCCACTGTCGACATCGCATACAGTGACATCAGACTCCTCACAGAAACCTTCCCGGCTCCTCATGTGCTGGCGATTTGGCTCCCACTTGCGGAGACGGAGGTGCGCATCCAGTTTCTGACGGTGGATCTCAATCCTGTTCTTTCTCCCGCCGTGT
>Ga0105104_10003782_pt1 | contig 10648 bp, 4 predicted proteins | sample PPLLaktember2015_3_FD_87034 | JGI IMG/M metagenome (GOLD analysis project Ga0105104, IMG submission 87034) | Freshwater sediment microbial communities from Prairie Pothole Lake near Jamestown, North Dakota, USA - PPLs Lake P7 Core (6) Depth... | ecosystem: Environmental > Aquatic > Freshwater >... | reverse complement strand
ATTGGTCGGGGAGGTCTGGAAGCCATTGCCATCCCCGCCGGATTGGGAGGCCTGGTTGCTCGGGCTGACCCAGCCGGTGTTATTACTACCCGGTTGAGTAGGTGTGATGGGAGTGAAGGTGGGGGTAACGGTGACGGGTGTATTGGTGCGGGTGGGAGTGTTCGTCGGACCACCACCGCCATAAACTGAAGCCTCAACCGAGGTTTGCTGTAATCCATTGTTGCCGGTGATAATTCTCGCCCCCCAGTTGGTCCTCTGGTTCGGATTGAAGGCGGTCACCATATCGAGGTATTCCACCCCGCCCCCATTGCCGCTCCATGACCAGCCAATATAGCCAATCCCATTCGCCTGCGCCTGAGCCATGATCGTATCTTCATCCGGATCACCATCCGAATGGTTATGACCGAACTCGCCGATCACCAGCGGCAGACCGCTGTTTACAAATGTTGAAATATAACTCTGGATTTCAGCAGCTGTGTTGAACACTCCATACATGTGGATACTGAAAATCGTATTCCGGTCCACATCACTGTTGAACAGGCTGGCTGCGTTGTCGCGCATTCGAAATTCCCAGTCCTGCCCCCAGTTCCCCGCATCCACCATCAACGTATGGTCGAAGCCTGCATTCCGCATAGCGATGATCGCGCTCCGGGCAGCTTCGATCCAATTGATGCTATTGGTATTTCCATAGGGTTCATTACCGATATTGATGATCACATACGCTTCCTGCCCCGTCAGGACACTTTGAATGCTTTGCCAGTAACTGACCGCCTGCGCCAGAGAAGTTGCGGCACCATCCTCGCCAAAGCCGGTCGTATCATGGTTTTCCAGAACACAGATCAGTTTATTGGTCTTACATAATTGAATGACATTGGCGACGTCCGCGGCGCTGCTGGGTCCCCAGCGCCCGCCACTCAGAACAACACGAACGGTGTTGGCACCTGCGGCTTTGATATTAGCAAAAGAACTGGTCTCATTCGGATACCAGACATGCGCATGGCTAATTCCCCGCATGATGAAGTTGTTGCCATTGGCATCCAGAAGATTTCTGCCACTAATGCGGAATCCGGCTGCCGCCCGCGCCGACCGGGCAGGAAGAACAATGCTTGTCAGCAACACGATCGCGACCAGAAACCAGGCGACTTTCCCAACGATTTTCATATGACATCTCCTTGGTTTAGTTCAAGGCAAAATCCTGGTTGTGATCCTCAGGATCACAGCCAAGACCTGTGAGTGGATGGATTCATTTGGGAACTCGCGCGATACCGCTAAAATGGGGCAACTATCTATTTGGGCAATCTATAGCGCCTACCACTATAGAGAACATTAATTGAAAATAAATACATCGGCATGCCGGTTCTTCCACTCCTCGGAGGAAATCCCATGCGGATGGGTTATCCATTACAAAATCAAGCCGCCCGGCGTGGACCGGACGGCTTGACAGTTGTTTGACAAGTCTGAGCATTTACTCAGCAGTGGCTATGGTTCGATCCCCCATACCAGCACGCCATTGCGGTAAACAGTAATATGATTCCAGTCTGAGAACTGCGTTATCGAAGGATTGAACGAATAATCGCCAGTCTGAATGTACGAACTCCAGTCGTTCTTCGAGAAACGGTTGTGGATTTGCCCTGTGCTGGCACCAGGCGCAAGACTACCCACTCCACTTGCGAAACTGATCTCCAGGTAGTAATCTGCTCCCGGTCTTGCAGTTGGCAGCGCCACAAACTGGGCGGAGATATTGGCGCAGCCAACGGCTGGGGCGGCATAATCACACCAGTAACTTTGCGGCTTGTTGCCATCCACAGTAAACCAGTAGCGTACTTTGAGCTCACTGAGCGGAACGCTGGCACCCCCGGTATTGAACAGGATGAACTTCGGGGAAATTGCCTGGCTGTTCGCCGCTGTCGTACCCGGCAGATATTGAACCTTCACTGTGGCGCCGGAAGCTGTCGGGGGCACCAGGGTGGGCGTGAACGTGCGCGTGACAGTGCTGGTGGCCGGTGCTGGAGTAGACGTGCGGGTCTTCGTTGCAGTTGGAGTACGCGTAGGCGTGCGGGTGCGCGTCGGCGTGAATAGAGGCTGCGTTGCAGTTCGCGTGGGCGAGGCCGTGAAGGAGATGACTGTAGGTGTGCGCGACGCGGTGCTGGTCGCAATGCTCATTGTTGCCGTTGCACTAACTGATCCCCCTGACGGCTCGACGCCCCAGACCAGGCTTCCATTGCGATAAAGCGTTATGTGATCCCAGCGTGTGAAGACCGTCCTGGCACCATCGTATGAATAATCGTTTGCCTCAGCATAATTCGACCAATTTGCTTTGTTCACACGCAAAAACATTTCGAGTTGATTACCCGCGGGAAGATACCCAGCATTACCTGAAAAACCTACTTCCAAATAGGTATCCGAAACAGGGTTCCGGTTGAGACTATCACTTGAAAGACGAACAAAGGCGCTTGTCAGACCTCCGCAACCCATGGGGATGGTGGCATGGTCGCAGTTGAAAGTTTGGGATTGATCGGAATCGATGGTGTACCAGTAGCGGATCTTAAGTTCAGGAAGCGGGATGTCCTCCGGCGTGCTATTGATGAGGCGAACGCGCGGCTTGAGGTTATTATCGTTGGGCGACCCCAAATCGCCGACCGCGTACATCACCTCCAACCCGGTGTTCAGGGCACTGCTCAGATTGACACGTCCCTGCGCCTTCCCTGTAACGGGATCGGTCTTGCTCAGGATCCGCTGCATTACCTGCGTCGACGTCCAAGCGGGATAACGCGATATCAAAAGTGCAGCCTCGCCAGAGACGATGGGCGCCGCCATGGAGGTGCCGCTGCCCAGACCATAGCCGTTATATGGATACGCACTGTAAATATCCTGTCCAGGCGCGTACACATCTGTATCCAGAACGAGCCCACCGGAGAACCAGGGAATACTGTCATTCAGGTCGCTCGCCCCCACACCGACCACAGCCAGCGGATTGGAATAACCAGCCGGATAGTTTGGGCCGGGGCCCGTCCCGGCCGCCGCGACAACAATCACTCCGTGAGAGGCTGCGTAATCAAGCGCATCAGCCAGGGAAGGCGTAAGGCGCGGAGCGCTCAAGCTCATGTTAATGATCCTGGCGCCGTGATCCACCGCGTACCTGATGCCCGCCGCAACCTCCCAATACGTCCCGACGCCATCAGAATTGAGAACCCGAATGGGCATGATCTGAACGCCCGGGGCTTCGGTCACGACGATGCCGGAAACATGAGTGCCATGCCCAACAAATTCATCCACCTGACCATTGCCAGTATCGTCAATGCCATTGCCACGGTCATAGATATCAGTGGACATGCGGACGAAGTCATACCCGGCTGTGATGGAACTGTTTAGTAGCGGATGATCCGGTGCCAGACCGGTATCCAACACAGCCACGATCACGCCTTGACCACGAGAGATCTTCTGGGCATCTGTCAGGTTGATTTTGCTCCAGGCCCATTGGGTGGAACCAGCTGGAGGAGTAGGTGTGATGTCGCCATGACCGCCGAACATGATATGTTCAGCCAGCGGCGCCATGTGCCCACCAAACATGATATGACCACCGCCCGGCAAGCCATCACTGTAATAGTTGGGCTCTGCATAATAAAGATCAGGGTCCGAAATCAGCACGGGCAGAATTTGGTCAGCCGTTTGACCCGGCGGCAATTGCAGGAAGTAAAGATTGGTCTCGGTCAACGTCCCAAGCAGACTTGCGTTATAACGGGCGAGAATTACATTGATCGAAACACCGGGTTTGAGTTTTACCACCACTTGATCGGGGGGAGGATCCGAGAGATTGTGTCTTTCTGCCTGTGCACTGCCGATGAAGGCAAAGCAAAGCCCCAGGGCAATCAGCAATCCTAGAAGGATACGAAGGCGGGGTTTGAGCGACGCAAACATGGAAACCTCCAATCACGAAACTATCAAGATCGAGCCTGGCGGATCATTTTTCATTACCTACCAGCACCATGGGTGCCCAATGATAGGGATGTTCATATTGTTCCAAAAGGTCTAACTGCGCCTGTCGCAGCGCCTGTGACTTGGGCCTGCCGGCCAGCCAATGGGTATAGAACCGGATCATCAAATCTGTCATCGATCTGTCATCCACCACCCACAAACTGACCACGAGTGAATTGGCGCCTGCATGAAGAAAGCCTCTCACCAACCCGACCAACTCGTCTCCTCCCGCGTCGTGCCCGAGTCCGGTCTCACAAGCGCTGAGTGTTACGAGCGAGGCATTAAGGTCAAGGTCATACACATCCTGGACTGCCATCCATTGGTCAGCCAGATGAATGGAGGAGAGCAGCGGCGCCTCCGGACGGAACAATCCGTGGGCAGCGAGATGTAATAGACCGCAATTGGGAGCAGCCATTCGTACCTGTTCGAGAGTGGCATCCTCATTAAGAAGTACCCGGCTGCCACTGATAAGTTCTGCAAGCGCTTGAATTTCCTGCGAAACCTGAGTGGCGCGTTCATCCGGGACGCCTACCAGAAGTGATGTCCCATCGAACGGCCGCTCACGGCTCTGTACAAATGGCTTGTTCCAGCAATAATTCAACACGGCAGCGCTGGGAGCATAAGAGACGGTGTGCGTCTCTATGAGAAATCGTCCGCCCTGTCGCAAAGCATGAAAAGGCAGGGCATGCAAGGGCCCGTGAGGAATAATGTTTAGCATATCCACATCGGAGAGCTTCTGCCAAATAGGCGCCAGGAGCTTATCGCCAATTCTGTCCAATAGATCATGGACAGCATGAAGCAGCACAGGCTTGTGACGATCATAATAGTCCGAGCCATATTGGAACTTGGAGAATTGAAAAGCCAATTCATCCAATAGCGGCAGCACATCCGTAACGGAGGTTGAGGCCGGATAGGCAAAGACTTCCCGTTTGGTCAACAGAAATATGATCAACTGGCCGCGTGCAACGAAATATTCCACGATGGCAGCATTTTCCGGAATCCTGGCCTGAACTTCCGAGGCGGAAAGCGGCGTTTCGCGCAGGAGTGATAATTCTTCGGCATGTCTGGCCTGCAAGCTCCGCCACAATGCACTGGCTTCCTGCTCACGTTCCTGGATTTTGGCCCAGGTTTCGGGTCCCGCGGCGGGGGCAGAGGGATCGCCAGGTGCTTCGCCGCGTGTCAGGCGTGTGTAAAGCCAGTTCAACTCTTCACGCAGGGTCTGGAGTCGTTCTGCATTGCGTGCATCCATCTCGTCTTGAATGCGCAGGCGAGGGTGAATGCCCGCCGCCAATAGATCCACCAGGGCGCGCGACTTGGCTTGCTCTGCCCATTGGAACGCCAGTTGTGGATCGTTCGGCGCGTACAACGAGACCAATGCTTCATACGGCTGTAGTTTATCTGCGATATAGGCTGTGCGATGCTCTTCCGCTGTAAGCGCAACCATCATTTTCTCAGTCTGTTGGGCAGCCGTGCGATAATGCTCGATCGCCTCGCTGAACTGGCCGATTCCCTCGTGGATGCGGCCCCGGCAGGCTGCAATGCGAGGCTCCAACCAGGGCGCGGCCACCCCGCTGATCGCGCGGCCCGCCGCATCCAACTCCTCAAGGGCGTGTACCCATTCACCATCATCTGCCCACAAGTTGGCGCAGAGGATTTGAGCATAGGCTTGTTTGGTTTTGATGCCAAGCCCCTCGTAGGCACGCGCGACCTCTGCGGTTAATCGTCTGGCCTGGTCACGCTTGCCCATTTGTCCCATGACCTGCGCACGCTGCAGATCAGTGTGTGCAATCCAGGTTTCATTCTCTTGCAAGACAAAGGACTCACGCACTTCTTCTAAAAGCGCCGCGGCACGTTCCAACTGATTCAAACGCGCCAACGCAATCCCCTGATTTGCTTTCGCGCGGGCCGACTCAAAAGACATTTGTAGTTCGGATAAGGCCGCACCTGCTCGTTCAGCCAATTGGAGCGCCCGCTCGGGCAGATTGAGGTCTAAATGTAGATCACTTTCCTCGAGATCGGTCATCGCCAGATTCACCTGCGATGATAGGCTTGAAAAGATGGAGCGCGCCTGTTCGAACGTCTGGAAGGCTTTGGAATAATTGCCTCTGTAGGATTGCAAAATCGCCAGGTTAAGATCCACGGAAGCCACCGCGGTACGCAAGTCCGCACCATCGAAAACAGGCTTGGCTTGTTCGTAAAGATTCTCAGCATCCAGAAAATCGTCGAGCACTGTCAATATATTGGCCTGATTAGTCTGATTCATGGCCGCGTACAGTTCGTTGCCGAGCGCTTGAAAAGCTTTCGTGGCCCGGCGGCTGGCGTCCAGGGCTGCCAGGTAATTTCCCCGACGATAATGGAGGTTCCCCAGGTTCATATCCACCGTGGCCTGAGAGGTTAGATCCTCAAACTCGACGAATACCAGACGAGCCGCCTCCGCCACGGATTGAGCCTGGTCGAACCGGCCCAACTTTGCGAGGGTTTCCATGTAACCGAGGCTGGTGCGGGAGGACTCCAACAGCTTGCCGGCCGCCTGAAAGAGTTGCGCAGACCGCTCGTAGGAATGTACAGCAGTCTCAAGATCGGCAAGAAAGTCCTGGGCGTTGGCTTGTGTCCATAACGCAACCGCTCTGGCTTCATCATCTAAAATATATTCTGCGATCTCTGCCGCGATTTGACCGATATGAAGTGCCTGGCGCGCATCATCCCGTTCCAATCGGTCGGCCCGCTCTTTGAGCGTATACACCGTGCTGGTTTCAACCCACTCCGAATTTCCCTCCATGAGAAAACGCCGCGCCTGGGTATCGGGCGCGGAGATCAAAACTTCGATGAATTCGTCTCTAGTCATTCTCGAACTCGAGTCCAGTAATGGCGACCTCCTGATTCTCAAGATCAAAAACAAGGTTATACGTGCCGGAGGGAATCTGCCTGAAAGCGAACTGGCCGAGCGAATCTGTTTCTGTCGCCCGCAGCGATACACCTGCACTGCTTTGCAGGCTCACAAATGCAGGAACGATTTCTCCTGAAGGACGTGTACTTAGCATCTGTCCCAGGAGGTCGTTATCTGCGCGCCCGGGCTTGATCTGTAAATCGATATCCATCTGTTCTGTGGTAAACAACATTTGTCGCGCACGCGTAACCCCACGGGTCGCTGCGGAAGAAAGCTGTAGGCGACTGTCAAAGCTAAGCGCAGCTACCACGCGCACCCAGGGATTGCGCCTGGGAAGCTCGTGCTGGCTGCGACCAATATCCACAGCGCGTTTTAAGATAGCGGGCGGCGGCGCGACCGTCCGGTCTTCAGCGATCGAGTGAAGAACCGTCCGCAGGAGGGCAAGATGCCGACCACACTGCCAACACGGCTTGGCAAGATGCGCGTCGACCTTGCCGCGCTCCTCAGCAGAGAGCTGGTCTCCAAGATAATTTAACAAAATTTCATACTTCAAATGTGCCATAGAATCCACCATCATTATAGAGCATTCAAGGCATAAAAAAATACACTGCACTATGAGTTTTACACATCTGCAAATCCCATGTCTTCGAGGATCTTCATTAGCTTTTCCAGACAACGTGACCGGCTCGGACCGATACTTCCTTCTGGAATAACCAGGTTCCGAGCGATTTCGCTGTACGCTGGACGCGGTTCCGTATAGAAAAGCAATGACAACAATTCCCGGCAGGGTGCTTCCAGATGTCCAATCGCGGCGCGGACCTGGGACTGTCGTTCCAATATCAGGAATTCATCTTCTGAACGTGGCCCTGTCGGAAGAATCTCCTCCAGCGCTTGTTCCTCCAAAACCGTGGTATCCGGTTTGCGCTGGCGCATCATCCGCCAGCATTCCCTGCGCGTTGTGATCACCAACCAGGCACCCAGGCGGGCACGATCGCGCAGGCCTCCAAGATTTTCCCACAACCGCAGACTCACATTCTGGAAGACATCATTGGCGTCATGTTCAGGCAGTCCATATCGTAGCGGAATGCTATAGATAAGACGTTGATACCGAACAAGTAAAACCTCCCAAGCCTGACCACTCCCTTTCAAGCATACTTCGATGAGTTCGGGATCGGGCAATAAAGCGAATGGCTGGACGGTCATCCTATGGATAGTATACATACTCGTCTTCTCATGTCAACACACAAACCCAACATAAGTTGTTTCAATACTTGCATCCACCTAACAAGCCTCACGCGGGCCAACAGAATGAACATATAAAAACAAAAATGTTTCTGTTTGACTAGACAAGCATGCCGATGTAAAATCACCGTCATCTCAAAGAGGTTCGTCCATGCCTATCTACCGCTTCATCGCACAATCCAAATTTTCAGACCCACGCGCGGACATTTATCTATCTGATGCGCGTGCGCTGGGGTTTAACGACCTCCAGCGCATTACCTGCCAGGATTTGTACTTTATCGAGGGCCAACTGTCGCAAGAAATTTGTAAGCAGTTGGCTCTCAATCTTTTAACGGATCCTATAACTCAATCCATGACATGGACAGAGTTGCCGATGTCTCCCGCTCCCCTTGAGTCTGATTCCGTTATGGTGGAAGTTGCCTTACGTCCCGGCGTGACCGACCCGGTTGCCGAGCAGATCGTACGTGCGAGCCACGAACTCGGGCTGGACGGCGTCTGCCGCGCGGCAACGGGCATGCGCTTTCTCATCAATGGTGCGGACCAGATCACGGCTGAAAGACTGGCAAAGCGCTTGCTTGCCAACAATGTCATCCATCAGTGGACAGTGGGCGAGATCACGCCTTCCTTTCCTGAAGAGACCGGCTCGAGCGGCGTGGTGGCGACTGTTCCCGTGCGCGGCTTGAATGAGGATGATTTGCTGGCTGTCTCCAAAGAACACCTCGCCGCGCTGGACCTGGCAGAGATGCGCGCCATCCAGAAGTATTTCGAGGAGGTCAAGCGCGAGCCCACCGACGTGGAATTCGAAGCCATTGCTCAAACCTGGAGCGAGCATTGTGGACACAAGACCTTCAAAGGGAAGATCGACGTCAAAGCAGTTGAGGGTAAGTACCAAATCGATTCGCTGATCAAAACCTATCTCAAATCTGCCACTGACGAGATCAATGCGCCGTGGGTCATTTCCGCGTTTGTGGATAATGCCGGCATTCTTGACTTCGACGATGAATTCGAGGTTTCCTTCAAAGTCGAGACGCACAATCATCCCTCAGCGGTGGAACCGTTCGGCGGCGCGAATACGGGCGTCGGCGGTGTGATACGTGACGTGTTGGGCGTATCGGCAAAACCGATTGCCAACACGGATATCCTTTGCTTCGGTCCGCAACATCTCGATCCTGCCTCGCTACCTGAAGGCGTGCTGCATCCGCGTCGCATTCAATCAGGCGTCGTGGCAGGTGTGCAGGATTACGGCAACAAGATCGGCATTCCCACGGTCAACGGGGCGATCCTTTACGATGAAGCCTACACGGCAAACCCGCTCGTCTTTTGCGGCTGTGTCGGGATCGCTCCCAAGGGCAAACACCGCAAAACTCCCCAGATCGGTGACCGTGTGATCGTAATTGGCGGGCGTACAGGGCGCGACGGCTTGCGCGGCGCGACCTTCTCCTCGATGACCATGGACGCCCAGACCGGCGAGGTCTCCGGCGCCTCCGTGCAGATCGGTGACCCGATCACCGAAAAGGGATTGATCGATGTGATCGTGCGTGCCCGCGACGCGGGTCTCTACAACGACATCACCGACTGTGGCGCGGGCGGGCTTTCCTCGGCGGTCGGCGAGATGGCATCTCGCATCGGTTGTGATGTAGACCTGACCCGCGTGCGGCTTAAGTATCCGGGACTGGCTCCCTGGGAGATCTGGCTCTCCGAAGCACAGGAGCGTATGGTGCTGGCAGTGCCATTCAAAAACCTGCCCGCCCTGCAGGAACTGTGTGATACCTTTGACACCGACCTGACAGATATCGGTGCGATCACCGGCTCCGGGCGATTGGTGGTCAGATACGACGACAAAGTCGTCCTCGATCTGGCGAATGACTTTCTGCATGAGGGCATTCCCCAGCGACAACTCCATGCAATAGTTGATCAGCCAGGCTTCACTCCAAATCCCGAATCCCGAATTTCGAATATCGATCCTAATGCCATTCTTCTCAAACTTCTTGCCCATCCGAATATCGCCAGCAAGTCCGCGGTGATCCGTATCTATGACCACGAGATCCAGGGCGGGACCGTCGTCAAACCGCTGACGGGCCTAGAAGCCGACGCGCCCTCCGATGCAACGGTCCTCAAACCGATCGGCACAAAAGGCGTCAAAGGGATTGTGCTCTCGAATGGGATCAATCCGGAATACGGCAAGCGCGATGCCTACAAAATGGCCTGGGCCGTGATCGACGAAGCCGTTCGCAACGCGGTCGCGGTCGGCGCGGATCCTGACCGGATCGCCATCCTCGATAACTTCTGCTGGGGCGACCCGCTGCGACCGGAGACGCTTGGTTCTCTTGTGGAAGCCTGTCGCGGCTGCCGAGACGCGGCATTGCTTTATCGCACGCCGTTCATCAGCGGGAAGGACTCGCTCAACAACGAATACCTCGGCTCGGACGGTCAGCGGCATGCCATCCCACCCACACTGTTGATCTCTGCCATCGGGATCATCGAGGATGTCAACACAGCCATCACGATGGATCTGAAGGAAGCGGGGAACGACATTTATCTCAT
>Ga0105104_10003781_pt1 | contig 10650 bp, 6 predicted proteins | sample PPLLaktember2015_3_FD_87034 | JGI IMG/M metagenome (GOLD analysis project Ga0105104, IMG submission 87034) | Freshwater sediment microbial communities from Prairie Pothole Lake near Jamestown, North Dakota, USA - PPLs Lake P7 Core (6) Depth... | ecosystem: Environmental > Aquatic > Freshwater >... | reverse complement strand
GGAGCACCCCAACGTTGGTTTCCGTGGGTTTCACCCGCTTCGCGGGTTCGAAACCCACCCTACGTGGATAATGCACGATCTCTGCTTTGTCACTACCCACGATCGTCGGCCAGCCTGATCCCCATGAACTGCCAGCGCTTGTCGGGCTGGAAGAAGTTCCGGTAAGTGACTCGGAAGTGATCTCGAGGCGTAGCGCAGGATCCACCTCGTAACACCATCTGATTGATCATGAATTTGCCGTTGTACTCGCCGAGTGGGCCTTCCTCGTGCCGGTAGCCCGGATAGGGGAGGTAAGCGCTCCGTGTCCACTCCCAGACGTCACCCAGAAGCTGGCCGATACCCTCGGGGTGGGAATCGCCGGTTTCCGGTCTCGGCTGGAGGGGTCCTGCATCCATGAAATTGGCCTGCTCGAGAGGCGTGGCGTGTGCGCGCGCCGCCACTACCCACTCGTGCTCCGTCGGCAAACGCTTTCCGGCCCAGCTGGCGTACGCCTCTGCCTCGTAATAGCTCACATGGCACACGGGCTGATCGAGCTGTAGTTTCTCGACTCCGTGCAACGTGATCTCGAAAAGTTCCTCGTCGTCTTCGTGCCAGAACAGTGGTGCGTTCCAGCCGCGTTGTTTCACGACATCCCATCCATCGGAAAGCCAATGTCGAAAATCGGAGTATCCTCCGTCCCTGATGAACTCAACGTACTCCCGGTTCGTGACCAGGCGGTTTGCGAGGGCAAAATCTTTCAGAAGCACCTGGTGCCGCGGCTGCTCGTTGTCATAGCAGAAGCCCGGTTGATCGTGTCCAATGCTGTAGACTCCACCCGGGAGCTCAACATAGCCGAGTCCGCCCGCGGAGCTTCGTTTTGCGGCGACTCCGTTGGCATTGGACTTGAAATAATCGCGCAGCACGGCTGTATCGTAGACCGGATGGAGGGGGTTGGCGCCGAGGACGTACTTCATGTCCGCCACCAGTAGCTCCTGGTGTTGCTGTTCGTGATTCAGCCCGAGTACGAGCAGCCTGGAGAGGTTTTCCCAGTCGCGTTCCGCCGCACCCTCGATGAGGGAGACCATTGATTCATCCACGGCTTCGCGGTACTTATAGACCTCCGCTACAGTCGGTCTCGACAAAACGCCCCGTTGAGGGCGATTCCACCTCTCTCCAAGCGACTGATAGTACGAGTTGAAGAGGAAGGCGTACCGCGGATGGAAGGGGCGGTAGCCGGGCTTGAAGCGCCCGAGGAGCATTGTCTCAAAAAACCAGGTGGTGTGGGCGAGGTGCCATTTTGGCGGGCTCACGTCCTCAATCGGTTGTACGACGTAGTCCTCCGTGGTCAGAGGAGCGCACAGGAGCTCGGTAATGTCCCGCACGCGCTTAAAGTGCTCGGTCAGCTCGGTCCTCGAAAGACCCGGGTCGTTCAGGCGGGCAGTCTCCGCCAGCGTAGACTTCTGCACGGAAGAACCTCCTACTGCGATATTCGGCTGGACAAGTATTGGTTACAGTATAGATTGACCGAGCGTGCAAGTCATCGGAGGGACAGAATCGGCCGACGGAGGAGGGCGAGCGTCTGCTACTTGTAAGTCACGCCCGCTATGTCGGCTTCCTTGGGCCTTGGCCACGAATCGGAGGATCGGACGGCCACGATTCGGGCCCCGAGAGGGACTTTATCGCGAACGTCGGTCTCAACCACAGCCTGAAAGTACCAGGTGCCGGCATGGTGCGGAGCGATGGCCCGCAGGCGGGAAATAAGCGCATTGGCGCTTGGTGGATCGACCAGGAAATTGACAGCCACTTGCGTCGCCTGGGTGTTCAAACCGTTGATCAAGAGGAGCTTCCTTTCGGGAACCAGGCTCGGAATCATGGAAAGGAGGGCGTACTCCAGAGTTGGTTCGGTCTTGAGATCGCTGCCTTGCGGGTAATGAACCTCGTACTCTGCCGGCTCCCCCGGCTCAGGCGCTACGTTCACGATAAAGCGTTGAGCTCGATCACCCCTCTGGCCCAGCCTCAGCGGATACTGCGTTAGAAGCGGGTCTATCCAACGATTGTGCTCGTTGTGGCCGAAAAGAATCAGGTTCTGCTCTCGAAAATGCTGCCAGGTGAGCAGCCGGCTTTCGGTCGCCGTCACGTTCCTCCCTGAGCGTGTGAGCAGGCCAGCCAGCCGAACGGCGCCAATGGCTTCCCCCATTTTTGTGTTTACTTCGTTTGGTGTCAGGTAGATGTACTTGAGTGACGGGAACGTGAAGATCTGGCGAAGGCATCGCTCGGCTTCCGCGTCGGCAAGCCAACGGGGCAGGTCCGGCGATGTGAGGGGCTTCGATTGGGGATTCACAATGGCGGCCATCGAATTGCTGAAGCAGATCGTGGCTCCGAGCGTATCCCCCAGCCAATTCCCCCACAGCTCTTGTACGGCGGCATCGGGCCCGCCCGGCGTCGACACTACAGCCGAACGAGTCCCTGATCGCCCGATGAACCATCCCGCTGCTGCACACGAGAGTCCCACCAGGGCCAGGACCGCCACTCTGATCACAAGCGGTGTCAGCGCCGCTTTGCGGGCAGGCGTCGAGGCTGCGGAATATGCAGCTTGACGTTCGAAGACGGGGACGTAGTGGCCTAGCGGGAGGCTGATCCGGACGGGGTCGCTCCGTCCCTCGCCGGCGTAGTACGCATCCAGTCTCTGCCGAAGCACGTGCGCCTGGCGGCGCACCAGGGAATCCTCCCCGGTTGAATACTCGGGTCCGCGCCCGAAGACTTCAAAACCGATCAGGTATTGGTTGATTCGAGAGGCTTCGCCTCTGAGGGTGAGATCACAGACATAGTGAAGGAACTTCTGGCTGCGTTCAGCCCGGCTGAAGGCTTCACTTCTGAGCACCCGCTCCACTTCGGTGCGCACTTCGTCGACCGACGGGGCGCCGGCGTCCTGCGTCCTGATCATTGTCACCCCCCAGGTCCGAACGGTGAAAAACCGTTCGGGACTTGGCCAGGTTCTTCGTAGGACTCCTATTATACGAGCAGAACGCACGGACATTCGCCAAAAGTGGGGAGTCAGAATGAAAGAAAAGCTGATCGGAATACAGATCGGGGCAGTTTCGTTTGTAGATGAGGGAGTTGACCGTGTGCTCGACATCGTTCAAGAGCGAGCGGCGGTGAACGCCCTGTTTCTGGCCGGCTTTTCGTTCTCGAACGGCACGGCCGGGCGCCAGCTCGAGGGTCAAGCCTTTCCGGGACACGGGAAGTCCGAATATGACACTCAGCTGCGTGGTGGAAACTTCGCTCGAGTTCATCCTCAGTGCTATCACGATACCGGGATTGACCCTTTGCTGACACAGGCACCAGAGCATCCGGAATTCGATCTGTTGGCGGACGTGATCCCGGAGGCGCGCGAACGAGGAATGAAGGTCTATTGCCTGGTCCAGGATCAGTTCCCGAAGACTTTTCCGGGAGTCGAAAAACTTCAAGAAGAGGACTTTAACGGCCAGCGTTCCGACACCCTGTGCAAGAACAACCCGTATTACCGGAATTTCCTGGCAGGGCTTATGGAGGACCTCGGCAGCAATTACGACCTGGACGGCGTGATGTTCGTCTGTGAACATCAGGGCGCTTTCAGCAATACGCTTGGATCCCGTCTCAGGGGGAAGGCGCGGGGAAAGGCAGGAGCAAGAACCTGTTTTTGCCCGTTTTGCCGGGACAAAGGGCACCGCCAGGCCATACCATATGAACGGGCATTGCGCGGCTTCCTCGAATTGGAGAGATTCGTCGCCGCCGGGCGCTCTGGCCAAGTGCTTCCCGACGGTTACTACGTCAGCCTCTGGCGCCTCATCCTGAAGTACCCGGAACTACTCGCTTGGGAACACTTTTTCCACGAGGGAGTGAGAGAAGTGTACAGACTCATGCGCGAGCGGCTGAAGTCGGCAAATCCTGGCGCGGCTTTCGGAATCCACGTCTGGCACAACGTTACTTTGAGTCCGTTTTACCGAGCGGAACAGGACCTCGCGGAGCTCTCAGACTGCGGAGACTTTTTGAAATTGGCCATCTACCACAACTGCGGAGGGCCGCGGATGGCAAGTTATTTGGAGAGCGTCGGAGAGACGATATACCGCGACATCCCGGTTGACGATCTCCTCCAATTCCACTATCGGGTGCTGAATTTTTCCGGCGACGGCTACCCGGGCATCCGGCACAAAGGGCTATCCGCTGATTACGTTTACGGCGAATCGCGCCGGGCCGTGCTTCAATCCAACTCCACGCCGGTGTACGCCGGCATCGACGTCGATATTCCGGTTGAAGAACCCGACCTCGCACCCGGATCCGGAGCTACGGTCGCAAAGGCTTCCCGCGAGAGTGTCGCGCAGGCTGTCAGAGAGGCGTTCCGAGCCGGAGTCGACGGGATCGTCATCTCCAGGAAGTACTCGGAAATGCGTCTGGAGACCCTCAGCGGCGTGGGAGATGCGGTGAGGGGGTTGGGAGTGGAGGTCTCGTGATGGGCTCGCGTGCCCGGTTGTCGAGATCTTTGGGGCTTCTCTGCGTGCCCGGGAGAACAGTATGCTTGATCGTCTGCTTCTCTTCCTTTTACTCTGTTCCACCCTTCGTGCCCAGGACCTGACCGGCGTGATCGATCTCCACGTCCACTGCGGCCCGGACAGCATGCCCCGTGCCATCGATTGCGTCCAGGCGACGCGACTGGCCAAGCAATGCGGGCTTCGAGCCGTGGTGCTGAAGAACCATTTCGAGCCCACCGCCTCGCTCGCCTGGGTGGCTGCAAGTCTCAATCCCGGAATCCAGGTTTTCGGTGGAATTGCTCTGAACCGGGCAGTCGGTGGTATCAACCCTGCTGCAGTCGAGCGGATGACCCAAGTCACCGGCCGTCTCGGACGGGTTGTCTGGATGCCGACATTTGATTCCGAAAACCAGGCGCAAAGGTCGGGTGGAACGCAAAAGTTCGTTTCTCTGAGCAGGAACGGCACGTTGCTGCCGGAGGTCATCGAAGTTCTGCGGCTGATCGGCAGGCACGATCTCGTCCTGGCAACGGGGCATTCATCTGCAACCGAGAACCTCTTGTTGGTGCGGGAAGCAAAGCGGTTGGGGGTGAAACGGGTCCTGATAACGCACGCGATGATGGCCCCGATCCAGATGAGTACCGAAGAGATGCAGCGAGCGGCAGAGGAAGGGGCCTTTATCGAATTCGTCTGCAACGGGGTTGTGGGCCCTCACCCCGCAGTTCGAGTATCAGATGTTGCGTCTGCCATCCGTGCAGTTGGCGTACAGCACGCAGTCCTGTCGAGCGATCTCGGCCAGCCGGAAAATCCCCTCCATGTCGAAGGCCTCAAAATGCTCTTTGCGCACCTCCGGGCGGTTGGATTCCAGCCGGCGGAGATCGAGCGGATGGCGAAGCAGAATCCCGCGACTCTGCTTGGGCTCGAGACTTCACCGGTTACAACCAGGTTCGAACCGTGAAAAACCGTTCGGGACTTGCTCCGATACCCTTGATTGCGGCCATGATGTCCGCGCAAAAGGGCGATGGTGACGCTTGTAAGTGGCGCCCTTCTGGAGAAGGGACCCACTGAAGGCGACCGGTCGTCCGATCGCCTGGGAGCGCAGGCGCTTCCAGGGGTCTTCAAGAACTGGAAGACAAGAGCAGTGCCACGGATAGGAGGCTGCTATGAGTCACAGAAACATCCTTAGGGTCGCTTTGATGGCCCTGGTTTTGCCCGCACTTGCTGTTGCGGGGCTGGCGCAGACCGATACAGGTGCCATTTCCGGCACGGTTAAGGACCCAACCGGCGGAGTTGTCCCGGGAGCGGAAGTCGTGGCGACGCACCTGGGCACGAATTTCGCCCGCTCAACGGTGACGGCAGACGATGGGAGTTACCAGATAAGCTACCTCCCACTGGGCAATTACACCGTGACGGTGACGCTGCCGGGCTTCAAGTCCTACACCCATCGGGAGATCGTCCTGGAGCTTGGCCGAAACGCCCGAGTCGATCCGAAGCTCGAGGTCGGCGAGGTGAGCCAATCAGTTGAAGTTGTCGGCGATGCCCCGCTGGTCGAAACCACCACCGCAAGTCTGGGCCGGGTGGTCGGAAGCCAGGAGGTCCTGAATCTCCCCATAATCAACCGGCGTATCTATTCCCTCCTTTCCCTGACTCCGGGCGTCGAGAAGAACGATTTCGAGGCGGCGGGGACGTTCGGGTTCAGCGAACAGAACGTCACGATCAGTGGTTCCTCGCGCGCCGGGATCGGCTCGGTGAACTTTCTGGTTGACGGCGGAAGCAATGTCAGCGGCCTGCGGGGCTCGGCCAATCCGGCGCCCAACCCCGATGCGATTCAGGAATTCAAAGTCACAACCAACAGTTACTCGTCGGAGTTCGGCCGCTTCCAGGGCGGCGTCGTCGAGATCGCAACCAAGTCGGGCACGAACGCGTTTCACGGCTCTCTATTCGAGTTTTACCGGGATGAGAAATTCAATGCTTTCGATTGGAGTCCCAGCCGAATCGTGGGCGAAGAAAAGCCGCAGCTCGATCGGCACGATTTCGGGTTCACGTTCGGCGGCCCTTTAAGAAAGGACAGGAGCTTCTTTTTTGTCAGCTACGCCGGCCTGCGTCAGAAGCAGACCAACATCAAGGACACCGCGGTGGTCCCGACGGCCTTGGAGCGCGACGGCAACTACTCTCAATCGAAGAGCAAGCCGAAAGACCCGCTGACAGGACAACCTTTCCCCGACGGGATCATCCCGAAATCCCGGATGGACAAAGTGGCGCTGGCGCTTCAGGAAGAATGGGTGCCGTTACCGCAACTCATCAACCCCGGAAACGCGAGCAGCGGTTACCGGACGACGTATCGGGCAATCCAGCCGCAGCCGACACGGGCGGACGAGATGTTCATCAAAGTCGACCACTTGATCGGCGACAAGCACCGCCTGTTCACGAGCTACTTCTTCCGTCCGCAACAGTTCGACGAGGGCTTGTTCGGCACCCTTCCCTATACTGTCCGCAAGATGACAGGCAAGCAGCACAACCTGGTGGTAGGTCACACCTGGACCATGGGCTCTTCGACCATAAATCAGTTCCGGTTGAACTACGTTTGGGCTTATGGCGGGCGTGACAACACTCCCGACAAGTCGATTGCTGACTACGGTTCGACATACACGTTCCAAGGCATCGGCGGCGACGAGAAATACAAAAGCCTTCCTTACATCCGAATCGACAACTTCTTTAACCTGCAGACTGCTATCGATGGGCCGGAAGCGGGCAGCACGTTCTATCAGTTACGCGAGGCGTTCAGCACCGTCAAGGGACAGCATTCGCTGAAGCTGGGCGGCGAGCTGTATTTTGAGACCTTCAAACACAACACTTCTCTAAACAACTACGGCCACCCATTCCGATTCAACGGCAAGAAAACCGGCAATGCGTACGCTGATTTTCAACTGGGTTTGATGGACAGTTTCAAGCAGGATTCACCGGTTGAGAAACTGAACGACTGCTGGTTTTACGGTCTGTTTGTCCAGGATGACCTCAAGCTTCGCCCCGGCCTGACGCTGAACCTTGGCCTGCGGTGGGATGTTCAGCTCCCGATGACCGACCCGTTTGACCGGCAGATTACCTATGTCAACGGCGCCCAGTCCACCCTTGTGCCTTACATCGTTTCCCAGGGGAAGCAGGTAGTGGTTCCACACATCCTTTTCCCCGGTGACCAGCTGGACCCGGCTGCGGCCAGGGCGGACGGGATCGAGAACCCGCCGGCGGAGATTCCCCGGGGTATCGTTAACACGGACTGGAACAATGTTGCACCGCGCCTCGGCCTGGCTTGGGACGTGACGGGGGACGGGAGGACTGCGGTTCGGGTCGGGGTAGGCAAGTACTACGGTGGCATATCAGGCAATGAATGGAACGGGTCAGCCGACAATCAGCCGTTCACCATCCGCCAGACGTTTACGGGAGACGTTGGCACGCTCTCAAACCCCAAGTACCCGGGCGGCAACCCATTTCCCTACAACTTCTCTCCCGGCCAGACACCCGTGGTTTACCTGCCGATGTCGGTTCTGGGGCCTGATCTGACGTTCGAATGGCCGTATACCTACCAGGCCAACGTGTCAATTCAGAGGGAGGTGATCGAGGATGTCAGCGCGAGTGTTGCGTACGTCGGGACTTTCTCGCGCAAGCTGCCGCTCGACGTCGACAACAACTACCCGCAGCTTAACGTACCCGGTATTGTCGCCAAAGAGACCAACTACGATCAGCGTCGTCCGATGCTCCCCGGAACCTTGGGCAGGGTCCGCACGATTTTCTCCGCGCTGGGAAGCGACTATCACGCGCTTCAGACGATGGTTGAAAAGCGCGGCCGGACAGTGTCGGTCAGAGCGAGCTACGTTTTCGGCAAGAGTATGGAAGATGCCCAGGTCGATGACGAATCGCGGGCTTCGCTTCAAAGTCAGCTGGACGTTGCCAAGCTCCTTCGCGCAGGAAAGACGCCTGGCGAAATTCCGGCACTGACGGCCGAGCGGGCCCGCGGCGGCGGTGATCGCACGCATCGGTTCAACGCCTCGTTGATTTGGCAGCTCGACTATGTCAAAAATCAGGGCCGGATTTTGCGCGCGCTGGCGAACGGCTGGACCGCGTCCGCTATTGTCCGGATGCGCAGCGGCGACCCGTTCACCATTGGTGTCAAGGAAAGCGATCCTAACTGGGATGGGCCTGACGGGGGGACCCATCGCGCTGACGTGGTTCCGGGGATCGATCCCAATGCGCCCAACGGCAAAGCGCGCAGCCAGCTTTCGCGCAATGAGCTGATTCAGGAATACTTTGAAACCGGCGCTTTCAAGTCGCTTACGCCCGGCACGAACGGCAATTCCGGCCGGAACATCCTGGTCGGGCCTGCCGACAGGAATGTTGATATGGGCCTCTTCAGGGATTTCAATATCAGGGAGGGTTGGAAGCTTCAGTTCCGAACCGAGATCAACAATGTTTTCAACATCGTCAACCTTGATAATCCCGGGAGCACCGTCGGAGACAACCAGTTCGGGAAGATCAGCAGTGCCGCAGACATGCGGGAGCTCCAGTTCGGGCTGCGGCTGTCGTTTTGAGGGAGGGACAATCCGTCGTGCGGGCACGGTAAGCAACAACCAAGGAGAGCAGTTATGGACCCGATCAATCGCAGGCAATTCTTAAAGACTGGAAGCGCGGCGACGGCCGTGTTTCCTCTCGCAGCCAACTCCCTCTTTGCGGTTCCCTCCTCTTCAGGCAAGATGATTGCCATCCAGATAGCGGCGGTTTCCTTTGTCGACGAGGGGATTGAGAATTGTCTCGACATCCTCCAGGAACGCGGGGCGGTGAACACGCTCATGCCGGCTGTCTATTCCTACTCGCGCGGCACTGCGGGACGGCACAAGCCGTATCCCGGGCACGGCAAGGAGGTCGACGATACGAGCATCAAGGGGGGGAACTACGCGACCGTTCACCCCTCGTTCTATAAAGACGTATCAGTTGATCCGAAGACCACCCAGTCCACTGATCACCCCGGTTTTGACGTCCTACGCGACCTGATTCCTCACGCTAGGAAGCGAGGCATGAAGGTCATCGGCTTGTTCCAGAACTCCTTCAACGAGAAACTGCCGGGCGCAGAGAAACTCCTGGCGTACGACTTTAACGGGAAGCGTGCGGACTCCCTCTGCTTCAACAACCCGTATCATCGGCGATTCCTGGCCGGACTGGTCGATGACTACATGCAGTCCTACGAGATTGACGGGCTTATGTACGTGAACGAGACCCAGGGAGCGTTCAACGACATGCTCGGCGCGCGTTTTCGAGGCCGCGAACGCGGCCTGCCCGGGTCTCGAATCTGCTTCTGCCAATACTGCAAAGACAAAGCCAGGGCGCGGGGAATTCGGGTCGACCGAGTGACGACGGCTTTTGAAGAGGCGGAAAAGTTCGTGGCTGCGGGGCGCGCGCATCAGCGGCCGGCAGATGGTTTCTATGTCGGTTTCTGGCGCCTGCTCCTGAGGCATCCGGAATTGCTCCACTGGGAACACTTGTACCACGAGAGCTATCGCGAGGTTTACCGGCTTCTCTATGAGCGCGTCAAGGCGGCCAGGAAAGACGCTTTATTCGGCCTCCATATCTGGACGAATACCTCGATGAATGCCCTTTACCGGGCCGAACAGGATTTTTCCGAGCTTTCTCAATGTGCCGATTTCCTCAAGCTCGCTCTCTACAACAACTGCGGCGGACCTCGGGTGGCGAGCTACATACAGAGCATTGGCGATACGGTCTACGGTGATCTTCCCCTCGCCGAAGTTGCCCAGTTCCACTATCGCATCCTGAACTATCCGAACGAAGCCCCGTATCCGGGCATTTCGGAAGCCGGCCTCAGTGCAGACTACGTCTATCGGGAAGTCAAGAGGGCACTGGATGGCAGGGGCGAGGGAAAAGCGCGTATTCTCGCGGGGATCGACGTCGACATCCCACTCTCACCACTCGACATTGTGGAGGGGGCACAACTGGAGAGAGCCTCGAGAACCACCCGCGAGCGAGTACGCGAGGCTACTGCGGAGGCCCTCAGGGCCGGTGCCCACGGCATCGTCATCTCGCGCAAGTACTCGGAGATGAAGCTCGATAACCTGAGCGGAGTCGGGGACGCAGTCAGAGAATTATCGTGAAAGATAAGGTT
>Ga0105104_10003779_pt1 | contig 10653 bp, 7 predicted proteins | sample PPLLaktember2015_3_FD_87034 | JGI IMG/M metagenome (GOLD analysis project Ga0105104, IMG submission 87034) | Freshwater sediment microbial communities from Prairie Pothole Lake near Jamestown, North Dakota, USA - PPLs Lake P7 Core (6) Depth... | ecosystem: Environmental > Aquatic > Freshwater >... | reverse complement strand
CTTCCCGCTCGCGGCACCCGTCCGGCTGGGGCTGGTCTCGGTGGTGGTGCTTCTCGGCCTGTCGGCGCTGGCGGTCGTCCGGGGCGCGATGGGCGCAGGAGCCCTGGGCTTCGCCGGCGCGGCGGTGCTGCTCTTCGCCAGCGTGCTCCCGGGAGCGATCCCCCCGCCCGTCCCCCCGTGGGTGGCGGAGCGCGCGGGGCCGCGCCCGCTGTTCACCGCGACGCAGAACCCGGGCCTCTACTCGTTCCTGCTCGGGCGGACGGTGCACCGGGTTTCCGGGGAGGGTCCGACCCAGCGGGCCCTCGAGGCCGGGCAGGCGCTCCTGGTCACCCGCGAGGAGCGGGACGCGCTGCCGGCGGCGGTCACCGCGCGACTCTCGCCCCTGGCCAGCTGGCCGCGGCTGCGCGGCCGCCTCTCGGTGCACGAGGTGGTGAAGGCCTGGCTCCGGGCGGATACGAGCGAACTGTTCGAGCCAATGACTCTGGAAGTCCTGGGAAGTCGTCATCCTCCCTGATCGGTTTGACCTGGGAGGTGGCCGATCGATAGTGTCCCGCGCCCTTCTCAGCACCACGGAAGAACCAAGCCATGCCCAAGGATTTCCTCTTCACCTCCGAGTCGGTCACGGAGGGCCACCCGGACAAGGTGGCCGACCAGATCAGCGACGGCGTCCTCGACGCGATCATCGCCGGGGACACCCGGGGCCGCGTGGCGGTGGAGACGCTGGTGAAGACCGGCCTGGCCATCGTGGCCGGTGAGGTGACGACCAGCACCTACGCCGACATCCCGAGCATCGTCCGCAACACCATCGTCCGCATCGGCTACACCCACAGCGACATGGGCTACGACGGCCACACCTGTGGCGTGATGGTGGCCATCGAGGGCCAGAGCCAGGACATCGCCCGCGGGGTGGACAACGACAAGGAGCAGGGCGCGGGCGATCAGGGAATGATGTTCGGGTTCGCGTGCAACGAGACGCCGGAGCTGATGCCGGCGCCCATCCACTACGCGCACGCGCTCACGAAGAAGCTGGCCGACGTGCGCCGGAAGTCACTGGACTGGCTCCGCCCCGACGGCAAGAGCCAGGTGACGGTGCAGTACGAGAACGGCAAGCCGGTGCGCATCGACACCGTGGTGGTGTCCACCCAACACGCGGATCACGTCTCCAACAAGAAGATCCACGAGGCGGTGCGCGAGGAGGTCATCCTCAAGGCGCTCCCGAAGAAGCTCCTCGACAAGAAGACCCGCTTCTTCATCAACCCCACCGGGCGGTTCGTCATCGGCGGCCCCATGGGGGACTCGGGGCTCACCGGCCGGAAGATCATCGTCGACACCTACGGCGGGATGGGCCGGCACGGCGGAGGCGCGTTCAGCGGCAAGGACCCGAGCAAGGTGGACCGCTCGGCCGCGTACATGGGCCGCTACATCGCCAAGAACGTGGTCGCGGCCGGGCTCGCCGAGCGCTGCGAGGTCCAGGTGAGCTACGCGATCGGCGTGGCCGATCCGGTCTCGGTGATGGTGGACACCTTCGGGACCGCCAAGGTGGCCGAGGAGCGCATCGCCGAGGCGATCCGCCGCACCTTCAGCCTGAAGCCGCGGGAGATCATCGAGCACCTCGACCTGCTCCGGCCCATCTACCAGAAGACCGCTGCCTACGGTCACTTCGGGCGCTCGGAGAAGGAGTTCACCTGGGAGCGCACCGACAAGAGGGACGCGCTCCGGGATGCGGTGGGTGCCCGCGCGCTCCGCGCCGTCGGGGGCTGATCGGGCCGTCCCACCAGCGGAGAGCGGCGGAGCCCTCGCGAGCGACGACCGGACGTGGCCGGGCGCTGGACCCGAAGCCCGCGTCCGGTCCATGGTCCCCCGCCGTGCGACCCGACATCGTCCCCGGAGCGGCGTTCCCCGACTACGAGCTCACCGACCACCGCGGGAAGCGACGGAAGCTCTCCGGCCTGCAGGGCTCCGACCCGCTGGTCCTGATCCTGAGTCGCGGCGCGTTCTGCCCCAAGGACCGGCGGCAGCACGAAGGGCTCGTGCAGCTCCACCGCGAGATGGAGGTCGGCTACTGCCGGATGGTGACCATCTCCACCGACGCGCTCCTCGAGCTGAACGAGTTCCGGAGCGGCGTCGGCGCGCACTGGACGTTCCTCTCCGACACCGCCCGGAAGGTGCAGAAGGACCTCGACATCGCGGAGTACACCGACCCCTCGCACAACCCGATGGTGCCGCACACGCTGGTGCTCGAGCCCGGGCTCAAGGTGTTCACCGTCTACAACGGCTACTGGTACTTCGGCCGGCCCACGGTGGAGGAGCTCCGGCGGGACCTGCGGGCGGTGCTGCAGCGGTGTCGGCCGGACTGGGATCTCTCCGACCCCGCGCTACGCCAGGCGTGGGCGGCCGGCGAGAAGGCGCGCTTCTACCCCTACGGGAAGTCGTGGGCCGAGGTGTTCGCCGGCCAGGACGACGCCTGAATCCGATGACCCTCGAGCAGGAAACCCCGCCCCGTCCGGCCCCCGTGCCGCGGCGCAAACCGGACGGTGACGCGAGCCACCTCCCTCCGTCCGAGGTGATGGAGCTCACCGCGGAGCAGGCGCGCCGGTTCCTCGTGCGCCGTCACTTCCTCGCGCCCCCGCGATCCCTCCCCGCTCGGGCGGAGTCGGTGCTCCGGGTCGTCCGGGAGCTGGGCTCGGTCCAGTTCGATCCGCTGGAGGTGACCGGCGCGCGCAACGACGACCTGGTCCTCGCCGCCCGCATCCGCAACTACCGCCGCGCGTGGATGGAGCGATGGCTGTACGGAGCCCCCGCCGAGCGCCAGCTCTTCGAGGCCTATAACAAGTCGCTCAACATCCTCCCCGTCGAGGAGCTGCCGGTGCACCGGGTGGACTGGGAGCATTGGCGCCGGCGCGACGGCGCGTACTACCGGCTCCTCACCCGACACGCGGACATCGCAGCGGCGATTCTCGAGCGGCTCGCGCGCGAGGGGCCGCTCCCCGGAAGCGCCTTCGTCGAGCGCGGTGGCGCGCGACTCCAGTGGGGCTGGGGCCACGTCACGGTGCCGCGCGCGGTGCTGTACGGGCTCTTCCGCACGGGGCAGATCGGCATCGCCCGCCGCGAGCGGAACGTGCGGGTGTACGACCGGATGGAGCACCTGTTCCCCGCGGCGCTGCTCGACACCCGGCTGCCGGACGAGGAGGTGCGCCGCCACCAGCTGCTCAGCCGGTTCCGCGGCGTGGGGCTGCTCGGGCTCCGCGCCGGAGCGGAGATCTGGTCCGGAACGGTCCCGGCACGCGAGCGCTCGCGGCTCACCGAGGCGATGATCGCCGACGGCACCCTCCGTCGAGTCCGGGCGCAGGGGGTTCGCGACGAGCGCTACATGCTCTCCGCCGACGCGCGGTTCCTCCGCGGGGGCGCGCTGCGCAGCCGCGAGGTGGCCCTCCTCGCTCCACTCGATCCGCTGGTGTGGGACCGCGAGCTTCTCCGGCAGCTCTTCGACTTCGACTACGTCTGGGAGGTCTACGTCCCCGAGAAGTCGCGGAAGCACGGGTACTACGTGCTCCCCTTGCTCTGGGGCGACCGGCTGGTGGGGCGCATCGAACCCCGCATCGACCGGAAGGCGGGGGTGCTCCGGGTTCCGGCCCCACGGCTCGAGCATCGCATGCGCCGCACCGAGCGGCTCGAGCTCGAGGTCGCGCTGGGTCGAGCCATCGAGGCGCACCGGCGACTGTCCGGCGCCGCACGCGTCGAGCGCATCTGAGCGGCGACCGATCCTGGGACGGCGCTTCCCAGGGGCGCGCCGCGAAACCCTGACCCTGGGAGGACGTGGGACTGGCACGCTTCTGGCTTCCGGGAGCCGGTTCCATGAAGGGGCTCGACCGCGAATTTCGGGAGGCAATTCGCCAGTTCATCCGCTCGCCAGGGTTCGTCGCGGCCGTGGTGTTGCCGATGGCCCTCGCGCTCGGCGCGAACACCGCGCTGTTCACCATCGTCCGTGGCGTCCTCCTCCGTCCCCTGCCGTACCCCGAGCCGGAGCGCCTGGTCCGCATCTACCGCATGAACCCCCGGTGGGGGCCTCTCGGAGGCCCGCTGTCCGCGCTGAACTACTCCGAGGACCTCACCGGCACGCCGTCCATCGCGAGAACGGCGGCGTGGAGTCCCGGGAGCGCCGCGCTGACCGGCGAGTCCGAGCCGGAGCACGTCCGCATGGGCTACGGGACGGCGTCGCTCCTCCCGGTCCTAGGCCTGAACACCACGCTCGGTCGATGGTTCTCTGCGGACGAGGAGCGGCCCGGTCAGCATCGCCAGATCGTGCTCTCGAACGCGCTCTGGAAGCGGCGCTTCGGCGGCGACCCGGGGGTCCTGGGCAGGTCGGTCGGCGTGGACGGCGAGCCGTTCACCGTGGTCGGCGTGCTTCCCCCGGGCGCGGAGCTTCCGGAGCTGTGCGATGCGTGGGTGCCGCTCACCTTCGAGCCCGCCCAGCTCGAGCCCCCGGCGCGCAACTGGCACTACCTCCGGGTGGTCGGACGTCTCGCCCCGACCGGCACCTTCGAGTCTGCCCGGCGAGAGCTCGCCGAGGCGGGCCGGCGCACCGCGGCCGATCACCCCGAGGCGTACTCCGGCATCGACTTCGTCTTCGGGCCGGTCGCGATGCAGGAGGACCAGGTCCGCTCGGTGCGTCCCACGCTCCTGCTCCTGCTCGGCGCGGTCGTGCTCGTCCTGCTCATCGCCTGCTTCAACGTTGGAAATCTCATGCTCGCCAGGGCCACCGCGCGACAGCGCGAGCTGGCCATCCGGTCCGCACTCGGCGCCGGCCGCGCCGCGCTCGTGAGGCAGCTCCTGGTGGAGAGCCTGGTGCTCTCCCTCGTGGCGGGGGCGCTGGGGGTGCTGCTCGCCGCCGCGGCGACCTCGAGTCTCGTCGCGCTCGCCCCAGACGCGCTGCCCCGCGCCAGGAGCATCCACCCGGACCTCCAGGTCCTCGGCTTCGCGCTGGGCGTTTCCATCTGCAGCGCCCTTCTCTTCGGGCTGGTCCCGGCACTGTCCGCCTCCGACCTGGACCTCGAGGGAACCCTCCGCGGTTCGGGATCGATGCGTCCCCGTGCACGCCGGCTCCGCCGGGTGCTGGTGATAGTCGACGTGGGACTGGCGCTGGTGCTGCTCTGCGCGGCCTCGTTGCTCCTCCGCAGCTTCGTCCACACGCTGGGGGTGGATCCGGGATTCCGGGCGGACCGGGTGGTGACCTTCCAGACCACCGTGCCCACTCCAGCCGGGACCGCGCCGGCGGAGGCGGAGGAACGGTTCCGCAGCTACGGCCGTCGAGTGATGGAGGCGCTTCGCGCGCTCCCCGGTGTGGAGTCGGTCGGGGCCATCAGCATGCTCCCGCTGGCCGCTCGCGGTTCGGATCGCCTGTTCGAGATCGAGGGTGAGCCCAGCGGTCCCGGCGCCGAGCGACACTCCGAGCAGTACCGCCCGGTGACCCCTGGCTTCTTCGAGACCCTCCGCATCCCGCTCCTCCAGGGACGACGGATCGAGGAGGCCGACCGTGACGGGGCGCCGAAGGTGGTCGTGGTCAACGAGTCCTTCGCCCGGAAGTTCTTCCCCCAGGGCGACGTCCTCGGGCGCAGGCTCACCCTGAGCTCTCCCGCGAGCGGCTGGGCGACGATCGTGGGGGTGGTGGGAGACGTGCGGGAGTTCGGTCTCGATCGGCCGGCGGTTCCGATCATGTACTGGTCGCACGACCAGCAACCCAGCGAGGTGCTGAGCTACGTGGTGCGGTCCGCCGGGCCTGCGGCACAGGTCAGCCGGGCGGCGGTCGCGGCGCTCCAGGCGGTGGACTCGCGGATTCCCGTCCACGGCATCCATCCCTACGAGTCGCTGCTCTCGGCGTCGGTGGCGGAGCGCCGCTTCTCGCTGGTGCTGGTGGCGACCTTCGCCTTCCTGGCGCTCGTTCTCGCCGGGGTGGGCCTCTACGGCGTCGTGGCCTACTCGGTGCGGCAGCGAACGAAGGAGATCGGTGTGCGGATGGCCGTCGGCGCCGACGCCGGCCGCATCGCCAGGCTGGTGGCGAGCGAGAGCGCCCGGATGGTCGGTGTAGGGCTCGCGGTGGGCTTTGCCGGCGCGCTGGTCGTGGCGCGGCTGCTGGCGGGCTTCCTCTACGGCATCGGACCGGCGGACCCGCTCGCGCTCTGCGGCGCGGCGATGGTGCTCGCCGTCGCGGCGGTGCTCGCCACGGTCCTTCCCGTCCGCAGGGCGACGCGAGTCGACCCGGTCATCGCGCTCGCCGCCGAGTGAGGCCCGGCCCGCGGCTCAGCCACGGACGGAGAGCCGCTCCAGCTCCTCGAACCACGACGCGTACAGCTCCACGCCGCGCCGGGCCTGAGTCCAGTCGAAGAACTCGTTCGGTGCGTGGTAGCCGTGCTCGGGCAGGCTCAGGCCCATCAGCAGCACGGGCGCGCGCAGCACCTCGGCCATGATCGCCACCGCCGGGATGGAGCCGCCCCCGCGGGTCAGGGCCAGCCCCTTGCCGAGCACTCGCTCCGCGGCCCGGTCCATCGCCTTGCACTCGGGGGCGTCGACCGAGGTGACGAACGCCGGCGCGGACCCGAGCGGCAGCACCTCGACCAGCGGGTCCAGCTCGGCGACGAACCGTCGGATGGACTCCACGACCTTCGCCGGCGACTGCCCGGGGACGAGGCGCAGGCTCACCTTGGCCTCGGCCCAGGCGGGGACGATGCTCTTGATGCCCGGGCCCTGGTAGCCGCCGGAGATGCCGTGGATCTCGAAGGTGGGCTCGGTCCACAGACGCCGGAGCAGCTCCCGCGGATTGCTCGCCAGGAGCCGGCGGAACCCGTACGTGCTCCGGAAGCGCTCCACGTCGAAGCCGCTCCGGACGTAGAGGTCCATCTCCGCCTCGCTCACCGGGGCGGCGTCGTCGAGCACGCCCGGGACCAGGATGCGCCCGGCGCTCGCGTCGAAGCAGGCGGCCAGGACGCGGACCAGTCCCGCGAGGGGATTGGGCCCGCCACCGCCCACCACTCCGGAGTGCGCGTCCACCTCCGCGGTGCGCAGCTTGAGGAGCAGCCCCTGGAAGCCGCGCAGGCCCACGTCCATCGAGGGCTGCTCGGCGGAGACCCAGAGCGTGTCCGAGACCAGCACCGCGCGGACGTTGCCGAGCGCCGCCCGGTGCTCGCGCATGAGCTCGGAGAAGTGGGGGCTCCCCACCTCCTCCTCGAACTCCCAGAGCAGCTGGAAGCCGAGCGGCGAGCCTCGCCGGACCGCGTGGGCGATGGTCAGGAGGCAGGTCAGCGCCGGGCCCTTGTCGTCGGTCGTGCCGCGGCCGAGGTAGCGCTCGCCGTCGATGCGCATCCGGAACGGCTCGCCCTTCCACTCGGGCTCGTCGGCGGGCTGCACGTCCAGGTGGTTGTAGACCAGCACCGAGGGACGGCCCGGGTCGCCGAAGCGGCCGTGGACATAGGGCTTGCCTCCCACGCGGAGCAGCGTCGCCGTCCCCCCGAAGTGGCGGATCAGCGCGAGCGCCGCCTCGGCGCAGGCCTCGGTCTCGGGTCCACGCGTCGGATCCATGCTGATGGTGGGCAGCTCCACCAGGCTGCGGAGCTGGTCCTCGAAGTAGGACCGGTGGCCTTCGGCCCAGGCGCGAGCGTCGTGGTTCATGGTCGAAGCGCCTCCACCAGCGCGGACGTGAACGCCCGGCCCACGGTGCCCTCCGGGTCGCGATCCGGGTCGTAGATGGTGAACTCGACCCCGAGCGCGCGGGGCGAGCCGAGCAGTGAGCGGAGCATCTCCACCAGCGCCTCGTACGACAGTCCGCCCGGTACGCGCGAGTCCACCGCCGGCATCACCGTGTCGTCCAGGACGTCGGCGTCCACGTGGATCCAGAAGCCCGGATGCGAGCCCAGGCGGTCCAGCACCTCCCCGGCCGTGGCCCGGGGTCCGCGCCGCTCGATGTCCGCGAGGTCCAGCACCGGGATGCCCGAGGCGCGGAGCTCGGGGTCCTCCTCGCGCATCCCGAGGTGCACCACGGAGCCGGAGTCGACCAGCGGCCCGTCGGGCGCCAGGGCCGAGAGGAGGGCAGGCCCGCGGCCGACGGCCAGCGCGAGGTCCATCCCCGCCGCCCCGTGCGTGCCCGAGCGCTCGGGGGTGGTGAAGTCCGAGTGCCCGTCGAGGAAGATCAGGCCCAGCCGGTCCACGGTGCGCCGCGCCCCGAGCAGGTTCCCGAGGAGGATGCTGCAGTCTCCACCCAGCACCACCGCCAGCTCGTGACGAACCAGGACGCTCTCCACCACGTCGGCCAGCGTACGTGCGTAGCCGGCGATGGCCTCGGCATTCCGGATGCCGCAGGGGTGAACCGCGGTGCCGTAGGGCGGAGCCTCGACGCGGCCGGCATCGCGCGCTCCGAGTCGGGCGCGCAGCCCGTTCCACCGGAGCACCTCGGGCATCCGCCTCGTTCCCGGCTCGCGGCCCGGAGCCGGGGGAGCCAGTCCCAGGTTCGAGGGAGCGTCGAGCACCGCCCTGGACTTCATCGGGCCTTCCTCCTAACCGTCAAAACTAACTTGACTGGTTGGAAGATGGATCCGATGATTCTCACCTGTCAAGTGCGAGTCAGAGGTTAGATTCCTTTCTTCCATGCTCCTCCCCGGGACCCATCGCTTCAAGCTGGCGGGCGGCCACCCGGTCCTCGACTTCCTCAACACCATGGGGGGCCATCGGCTGACCGAGCCGCGCGAGAACCTGGTGACCCCCGAGGACCTGGTGTCCTGGGGTCTGCAGTCGGGCTGGGTGGATCAGGAGCGGGCCCACGCGATGCTGGTGGAGATCCAGCTTCGCCCCGCGGAGGCGCGCGCGGCCCTGGTCCGGGTACGGGCGTTTCGCGAGGCGCTTTTCCGAGTGTTCCTCGCCGTTTCCGAGGACACGCCGCCCGCCCCCGAGCCGCTGGACGCGTTCGAGCGTGAGGTGCGCAGGGCCTGGACCGAGCGCCGACTGGTCCGGACGGCAGAGCACGCGTACCGCTGGGTCTCGGCCGAGTCGGCCCGGCTCGACGCGGTCATCCCCGGCCTCGCGCTGGCCGCCTCGGACCTCCTCACCGGACCCGAACGGTCGCGCGTTCGCATCTGCGAGGCCACGGCCGTGGACGGGTGCGGGTGGCTGTTCCTGGACACCAGCAGGAACGGAACTCGCCGCTGGTGTGAGATGTCGACCTGCGGCAACAAGTACAAGGCAAGGCGCCACTACGCGCGGGTTCGTGCAGGCCGGCGCACCCGGGCCGAGTAGCCAAACTGTCCGGACAGTACCGGTGACCCGGGAGCCACTTGCCCTCGGGCCGAGGCCGGCGTACTTGCTCCCGCGCCGCGGGCGCTCCGCCGCCCCCCGGATTCCTCGACATGAGAGAGGTCGAACGACACATGGCCGTTCCCGCCAAGAAGCTTGCGTCCCTGAAGAAGCCCTCCGCCCCCGTGCCCTGCGACGTGAAGAATCTCGCGCTGGCAGAGAAGGGCCGCGGGCGGATCGAGTGGTCCGGCCGGTCGATGCCGGTGGTGCACCAGATCCGCGAGCGGTTCGCGAAGCAGAAGCCGCTCAAGGGAATGCGCATGGCGGCGTGCCTGCACGTCACTGCCGAGACCGCCAACCTCGCCATCGCCCTGAAGGCCGGCGGCGCAGATCTCGTCCTGTGCGCCAGCAACCCGCTCTCGACCCAGGACGACGTCGCGGCGGCGCTGGTCGTCGACCACGGGATCAGCGTCTTCGCCATCAAGGGCGAGGACAACAAGACCTACTACCGGCACATCACCGCGGCCATCGAGCACCGGCCCAACCTCACCATGGATGACGGCGCCGACGTGGTCGGCGTGCTCCACAGCGAGCGCAAGGACCTCCTGGCCGAGGTGATCGGTGGCACCGAGGAGACCACCACCGGCGTCATCCGCCTCCGGGCGATGGCCCGGGAGGGCGTGCTCGGCTACCCGATCGTGGCGGTGAACGATGCGCTCACCAAGCACATGTTCGACAACCGCTACGGCACCGGCCAGTCCACCATCGACGGGATGATCCGGGCGACCAACCGGCTGGTGGCGGGCAGCGTCTTCGTCGTCGCTGGCTATGGGTGGTGCGGCCGCGGCCTGGCGATGCGGGCCAAGGGCCTGGGCGCGGACGTGGTGGTCACCGAGATCGATCCCCACAAGGCGCTCGAGGCGGTGATGGACGGCTACCGCGTGATGCCGATGAAGGACGCCGCGAAGATCGGCGATTTCTTCTGCACGGTGACCGGCAACGTGAACGTCATCCGGCGCGAGCACTTCGAGTCGATGAAGGACGGAGCCATCGTGGCCAACAGCGGCCACTTCAACGTGGAGCTGGACCTCGAGACGCTGGGGAAGATCGCCAAGGACCGGAGCACCATCCGCGAGTTCGTCGAGCAGTACACGCTGAAGAACGGCAACCGGGTCATCGTGCTCGGCGAGGGCCGGCTGGTGAACCTGGCCGCGGCCGAGGGCCACCCGTCCAGCGTGATGGACATGTCCTTCGCCAACCAGGCGCTCTGCAGTGAGTGGATGGTGAAGAACCACCGGACGCTGGAGAAGCGCGTCTACACGGTGCCGGAGAAGATCGACAAGGAGATCGCCCGGCTCAAGCTCAAGGCGATGGGCG
>Ga0105104_10003778_pt1 | contig 10655 bp, 8 predicted proteins | sample PPLLaktember2015_3_FD_87034 | JGI IMG/M metagenome (GOLD analysis project Ga0105104, IMG submission 87034) | Freshwater sediment microbial communities from Prairie Pothole Lake near Jamestown, North Dakota, USA - PPLs Lake P7 Core (6) Depth... | ecosystem: Environmental > Aquatic > Freshwater >... | reverse complement strand
GCCCCCATGGCCGCAGAGCCGCTGACCTTGTTATTACTCCTGCACACGTTTTCCACCGGATGCACCGCGCTGACCGGGGTCGAGGCGATCAGCAACGGAGTCCCGGCGTTCCAGCCGCCGCAGGCGAAGAATGCCGGACGGACGCTGATCGTGATGGCGCTCTTGATGGGGGCTCTCTTTGTGGGCAGCATCGGGTTGACGCAATTTCTTGGCGTCGTCGCCGGCCCGCACGAAACCATCCTCTCCGCGTTGGCGCGGCGGCTCTTCGACAATAATCCGCTTTACTTCCTGATCCAATTTGCGACGCTGGGGATCCTGACCGTTGCCGCCAACACAAGCTTCGCCGGATTCCCGCGGCTGGCGGCGATCCTGGGCCGGGACGGTTTCCTGCCCCGGCAGTTTGGAAGCCTGGGGGACCGGCTGGCTTTTTCAAACGGGATCCTGGTTCTCAGTATTGCCGCCGCCGGATTGATCGTCCTGTTCGGCGGGGATACGCATGCGCTGATCCCGTTGTTCGCGGTCGGGGCGTTCCTGGCGTTCACACTATCCCAGGCCGGGATGGTGATCCATTGGTGGCGCGAGCGCAGCCGGGGCTGGGCTTGGAAATCGATCATCAACGGAGTGGGGGCGCTGGTGACCGGCACAACGCTCATGATCGTGTGTTTCAGCAAATTCGCCGAAGGGGCTTGGATCACCGTCCTGGTTATCCCGCTCCTGGTTGCGCTGTTCCAAAAGGTCTTCGTCCATTACCGGGAAGTGCGCGAGGAACTTTCCCTGCGCGGGCTGCCGCCCTCGCTCATGCCGGCGGCGGCGAGCCGGGTGGTGATCCCGATTTCGGGAGTGCACCGCGGGGTGGTCGGCGCGGTCGCGTTCGCGCAATCCATCTCACACGACATCACCGCGGTGTATGTGGAGATGGAGGACGGGGCGGGGGAGAAAATGCGCGAGACCTGGAACGCCTGGTGGCCGGAGATTCCGGTGGCAGTGGTTCCCTCGCCGTACCGCTCGATCCTCGACCCGCTGATGGAATTCCTGGAAAAAACCGACCGCGAACACAACGACGGGCAGCTGGCAACGGTGGTGCTGCCGGAATTCATCCCCAACCACTGGTGGGAAAGCCTGCTGCACAATCAGACGGCGATCCAGATCAAGGCGGCGCTCCTATACGGGCAGCGGCCTGGGAATTTGGAACGGGTGGTGATCGACGTGCCGTTCCACCTGAAGAAGTGAATCTCTCCCCCTCCCTTCCCTCCCCCGTTTAGCAGAAGAGCAAGACCGCTAAACGGGGGGAGGATTTATAGCCACGATAGGACCAGCCTATAATAAAATCCACAGGGAAAAGCGAGGCGGCGATGGAGACCATGGCCAATCGATCCTGCCGATTCGGTATCACGGCAGCCGCCGTATTGATGCTGGCGGCGTGCGCACCGGCTGCGACAACCACGACAGCCCGTATTCCAACGAAGGCACCGACTGAAACGGCGGAACCATACCGGGCGACGGCGGAAGGGCCGTTCCCCGCAGCAGGGATATGCGCTTCCTTTAAAGAAGCGACAATCCGGGTCGAGATCCGAGATTGGCCGGGGAACGTCCCCGATCCGCGCTGCATCCGGGTCCGGGAGGACCAGAATCTTGTTATTCAAAATACGGCTGCAGGGGCAATCACATTTACGCTGGGAAGGTATCACGCGACGATCGAGCCGGGGGGGACCTATACGATCGCACAGCCGTTCGGGGAATACCTGCTTCCGGGGGCGCATTCGCTGCATATCATGCCGTACGGGGGCCCGGAGATTTATTTCGACTCCACAAAGGACACGAAGTAAAACCTGAAGGACACGAAGCCCCCTCCTCTGTCCTCCCCTCCCGGCTACGAACACGCCGGGACAGGCTGCTAACCAAAGAGCAAGAACGGTTAGCGGGGGAGGATTTTTATCAACGCCCCCTCCCTTTCCCGTCCCCGCTAACCAAAGAGCAAGAGCGGTTAGCGGGGGAGGGTTTGCTTTGCAAGGGTACCGCGAGGGCAGGCTCAACCGTTTATCAGAAATAAAATCGACCAACGGGCGAGGATGGCCGGATCGCAGGCTCCGACGAAATGATGATATTATCGCGTAAATGCGCCGAAGCCGGGTTGCGTTATACGCCGCCGCGCGGGCGAAGGTGGGAAGGGGACATCGGGACAGCCATGACTGTCAATTCAAAACGGATGACACTCGCACTGTTTATCCTGGCCGTGACGGCCATTGCGCTGGCCGCCGCGGCAATACCCCGGCTGGAATTCCAACCCGGCATCCCGCTTCCGAATATGAATTTCAGCGGGGAGGACCTGCCTCCGGAGTCCATCCCGGTCATTTCCATCTCCTTCGTCACGTTTATAAAAATGGTATTGGGAATCAGCCTGCTCGCGGCGGCGGTGTACGCCGGATACAAGCTGAGAAAAAGGGTCTCCTGGAAGGAGATCCTGGTTCCGGCGCTTTCCATCGCCGTCATGGCGCTGATCGGGCTTGCCATCCTGATCTCCCTGCAGGGCGCGAAAATCGAGTTTACGACCCTGGAGCAGGTAACTCTACCGCCGGAGATCATCCTGGAAGGACCGCCGCTTGGCCCGGTGGACCCGAACCTGATCCGGATGGTATGGATCGGCCTGGCCGCAGGGCTGATCCTTTTCGGAGCCCGGATCCTTTTTTGGACGGCGGGACGATCCCGGCCCGAAGACACCGTGGAGAGGGAAGCCGAGCAGGCGATCCACGCACTGCAAACCGGGTCGGATATCCAAAACGTGATCATCCGGTGTTATCTTGGAATGAGCCGGGCGCTGCAGAAGGAGCGGGGGATCAAGCGGGAATCGACCATGACGGCCCGGGATTTCGAGCGCCTGCTGGAAGAAAGGGGAATCCCCCCCGGACCGATTCGCCGACTGACCCGGCTTTTCGAAGGAGCCCGTTATGGATTCCGTTCCTCCGGCCCGGAGGAGGAGCGCGAAGCACTCGACTGTTTGAACGCGATCGTGGAGCACAGCCGCGCAACAAGACCGGCGGATTGACGTGAACCTTTCCCGGCGGTCCGCCCTGATTCTTCTCCTCCTGGGGTTATCCCTTCTCCTTGGATTCTTCTTCCGCTCCCTCCTGGTGGAAAATTTCATCCGGCCGGTGGCGCTCGTATTCTGGCTGCTGCTGCGGACGATGCAAAGCGTCGATCAGCAGGTGTATTGGTACCTGCTGATTGCCTCCGCCCTGATCTACCTTTTCGTCCGCTTTACGCGGACGCTGACCGAACCTCCGCCCGAAACCCCGACGGAACCCAATGTCACTCTGGATTCCATCGATCGTTGGCGCATCCTGATACCGCCGGCCGACGAGGCAGCCGGCCGGCCGAACATCCTCAAACAGAATCTGGCAAGGATACTGACGACGATCCATGCCTCGAGACAACCGGAAGCCGCCCATTGGGAAGTGGACGAAGCGTTGCGGCTTGGCCGGATCGCCCTGCCCGAAACCATCCGTGCCTTTTTGTATCCGCCCCAGCCGGCCGGGGATGTGCCGCCGTTCCGCCGAATCCTGGAGGCCGTCGTGCGCGCCCCCCGGACGCTGGCCCGCCGATGGACCGGACGCGACGAGGCCGAATACTACCGATCGATCGAAGAAGTCATCACCTTTATGGAATTCTCGATGGAGAAAAAACATGACGAAAAACCCTTCGGAATCCGTAACCATTAAGCAGGTTGCCGACCTTTCGGCGCGGATCATCGGCGAAGTCGAAAAGGCGGTCATCGGGAAGCGCACCGTGCTCACCCAGATGATGGCGGCATTCCTCGCGTCCGGCGGCCACATTCTGCTGGAGGACAACCCCGGCCTGGCCAAGACCCTGACGGCCAACAGCTTCGCCGCCGCCCTGGGCTTGGGGTTCAACCGCATTCAATTCACTCCCGACCTGCTGCCCGGGGACATCACCGGCGGATACGTGTTCGACAGCAACCACAACCAGTTCCAGCTGCGCCAAGGGCCGCTCTTTACCAACATCCTCCTGGCCGACGAGATTAACCGGGCGTCGCCCAAAACCCAATCCGCGCTTTTGGAGGCCATGCAGGAATATCAGGTATCCCTGGAAGGGGAGAGCCTGCCTTTGCCCGCGCCGTTCATCGTAATCGCCACCCAGAACCCGATCGAATACGAAGGGACATTCCCGCTTCCCGAAGCTCAACTCGACCGATTCATGGTGAAGCTTTCCGTCGGTTACCCCAGCCCCGAAGAAGAGGACGAGATATTAAAACGGCGGACCGAGCGGAAGCAGGACAAAGTCGCCCTGCAGGCCGTGACAACCCCGGAATCCTTTTGCGCCATGCAAGCCTCCGTCGAAGAGGTTTATGTCGACCCGGACGTGAGGCGGTATATGGTCGATCTGGTCGCCGCCACACGCCGGCATCACCAAGTGGTGGTGGGGGTCAGCCCGCGCGGGTCTTTGGCTTTGCTGAAATTGGCCCGGGCGTGGGCCGCCATCCAAGGGCGGGAATTCGTCATCCCCGACGACATCCAGGCGTTCACCCAGCCCACCCTCGCCCACCGCCTGTTGTTGGATCCAAGCCTGTGGGGATCGAAAAAAACCGAAAACGCTGTGATCGAAGAAGTGGTCTCCTCCGTTCCCGTGCCGGTTATTCATTCCGCGCATGCATAGCCGTGCGTTGCCCCTGCTGCCGATCGTTTTGGGCCTGGTGCTGGCCGGCCTGCTCGCCCGGAGAGCGGAACCGATCTGGATGGCTCTGCCGTTCCTAGCCTACTTTGGGCTGGGGATCCTGCAATCGCCTTCCGCCGGGAAATTGCGTTTCCATGCGACCCGCGCCGTGGAAAAAATCGATGCCGGCGGCGGCATCGTCCGAATCGCCGCCTGCAACCGGGGCGGGGAAACTGTCCATCTGCGCCTGACCGATCCGCTTCAGCCCGGAATGCGCCTTGCCGAGGGACAGACGCAAACGTTGGCGGCTTTGCGGGCGGGGGAGGAGGCCAGGCTGGAGTACACCTTCCATTCCGGGCGCGGCAGTTTCACCTGGGAATCGGTCCGGGCCGTGGCGAGCGATCCACTGGGTGTGGTTGAAACCGAGTTGCATCTGCCGGCGGCCGCCAGGTTTCAAGTGCAGCCGGAGCTGAAAAAATTCCGCCCTTTCCCCATCCGCCCCCAGCGAACTCTGCATACCGCCGGCTCGATCCCGGCCCGGATGGGCGGGCGCGGCACGGATTTCTGGGGCGTGCGCGAATACCATCCGGGGGATCCGCTGCGCAGGCTGGATTGGCGCCGGACAGCCCGCCACCCGGGCCAATTCTATTCCAAGGAATTCGAGCAGGAGGAAATCGCCGAGATCGGATTGATCCTGGATGCCCGGCAAAAGACGGACCTGCGGGCGGGGGAAAACGGCTTGTTCGAGCATTCCGCCCGCGCCGCCGCGTCGTTGGCCGAGATGTTCCTGCGCCAGGGGAACCGGGTGAGCCTTTTGATCTTCGGCAAGGAGATCGAATTTCTTTTCCCCGGGTACGGCAAAAACCAGCTGCACCGGATTCTCCACGCGTTGAGCAAGGCCGTCCCGGTGATGAATCCGGATTTCGACAGCCTCCATTTCCTTCCCTTGCACATGTTTTCGAGCCGATCGTTCATCATGATCCTCAGCCCGCTGGCCCCGGGAGACTGGCGATTGTTCCCGCGCCTGCGCGCGCATGGGTATCCGGCGCTGCTCATCAGCCCCGATCCGATCGATTACGCCCGGCGCGCGCTCCCCGACGACCGGACGACCGGGCTGGCGACCCGGCTGGCCCAGATCGAACGGCGATTACAGATCGGAAAGATCACTCAACTATGGATTCCCGTGGTCGAATGGCAGGTCGACCGGCCGCTCGATCCGCTGGTGCGGGCTGCAATCCGGAATTCGCACATTCAACAGGAACGGTAGGAGAAGGCGGAATGCTCCGGCGAAAAATCCTCAAGCTTGTTTGCCCGCTGGCTTGCACAGCCTGCCTGGCCGCAGGCTATGCCGCTGCAGGGATTTGGACAGCCCTGCCGGTTGTTTTTCTGGCTCTCTCGGCCTGGCTGCTTGCAGCGTTGGGGCGTTCCGGATCCTTTTCATGGGCGGCGCTGATTCTTTCGGCCGGCCTGGCGGCCGGCGGGCTGTTCGCATCCGTTTCGTTTCCGCTGATGATGCTCGCCGCCACCCTGGCCCTCGCCGGCTGGGATATTGTGCTCTTCACCAATGCCCCGGTCCCCGATCCGCCCGACGGCTCGACGCGCCTGCTTTCCGAGCGGCATTACCGGAGCCTGATAACGGCTTTGGGATTGGGTCTGCCGGCCGCTCTTATCGGACCGTCGATCCGCATTCAAATCCCGTTTGGCTGGATGATACTCCTGGGGATTTTCGCGCTGCTCAGCCTGGAAGGCGTCTGGCGCAGACTCAAGGGTTGAGGCGCACCATCCGTTTTGCGACCGCGGCCGGTTTCCCGCGGAGCGAGCAGTCCGCTCCAGGGGGCGGGCCTATGCCTCCTCCCCCATCCCACACTCGCGAATTCTTCGCATCGGCCGGCCCCGCTGCGCAAACATCACCACTCAAAGAGCAGAACCAAGTTGTGATACTCCCCCCGCTTCGCAAACGCGGGGGCAAGCGCTCGCCAATCCAAACACCCCCTCCCTTTCCCCATCGCTTCGTGATCGCGCAGGTTTAAAGTGCCAAACCGAACCTGCGCATTCCCGCTGAGAACACACGGGGACAGGCTTCCGCGAGGGCAGGCTCCCCCGCTAACCGCTCTTGCTCTTTGGTTAGCGGGGGAGGATCCCGGCGTTGGCATTACAATACAATCGATATTTCGAACCGGGAGGCGGCCGAGAAGATGGATACGCTGAAACGGATATACCGCGATTCGCTGGCGCTGTTGACGGATTTCTACGAGATCACGATGGCGTACGGATACTGGAAGACGGGAATGGCGGACCGGGATTCGGTATTCCACGTTTCCTTCCGCCAGAATCCGTTCGGCGGCGGATATACGATCGCCTGCGGGCTGGCGTACGTGATCGAGTACCTGGAAAATTTCGCGTTCGACAAATCCGATCTGGAGTATCTGGCCACAGCCCGCGACCGGGCGGGCAAACCGCTGCTCCCGAAGGAATTTCTCGATTATCTGGGCGGGATGAGCTTGCGATGCGACATCGACGCGGTCCCGGAAGGGACGGTGGTGTTCCCGCAGGAACCGATGCTGCGGATCCGCGGGCCGCTGATCCAGTGCCAGCTGCTGGAAACAATCCTCCTGAACATTCTGAACTTCCAATCCCTGATTGCGACCAAGGCGGCGCGGGTGGCGCTGGCGGCGGAGGGAGCCCCGGTGCTGGAATTCGGGCTGCGGCGGGCGCAGGGAATCGACGGGGGGATTGCGGCGAGCCGGGCGGCGTACATCGGCGGATGCTCGGCGACCTCGAACGTGCTGGCCGGGAAGCTGTTCGGGATCCCGATCGCGGGGACGCATTCGCACAGCTGGGTGATGGCGTTCCCGACGGAGCGGGAGGCGTTCGAGGAATATGCGCGGATCATGCCCGACAATTGCATCTTTCTGGTGGACACCTACCAGACGCTCCAAGGCGTACGGAATGCGGCGGAAACCGCGAAAGGGCTGCGCGCGCGCGGCTCGGAGATGACGGGCATCCGGCTGGATTCGGGGGACCTGGCATCCCTGAGCATCGAGGCGCGGAAGATCCTCGACGAAGAGGGATTCCCGGATGCGAAGATCGTGGCCAGCAACGAGATGGACGAATACATCATCGAAAGCCTGAAGCACCAGGGGGCGAAGATCGACCTGTGGGGGGTGGGGACGAAGCTGACGACGGCCTACGACCAGCCGGCGCTGGGTGGGGTGTACAAACTTTCCGCGCTGCGGGGAGAGGATGGGGAATGGGAATATAAGATGAAGGTCTCCGACCACGGGGCGAAGACTTCCACCCCGGGAATCCTGCAAGTGCGGCGGTTCCGGCGGGACGGGAAGAACATCGCCGACGCGATATTGGAAGACGGGGCGCGGCCGGCCGGGGATTGCATCATCGTCGACCCGGGCGACCCGACCCACAAAGATACGATCACGGCGGACGCCGAGCACATCGACCTGCTGGTGCCGGTGATGCGCGCGGGGAAAGCGGTCTACGCCTCGCCGGAGCTTGCACAGATCCGGAAATCCGCCGCGGACAACCTGGGCCACTTTCCGCCCGCGATCAAACGGTTCATCTACCCGCACCTGTACACGGTGGGATTGGAGATCGGGCTGTACCGCAAGAAAATCACGCTGTCGCTGAAGAACGCGAAGCGGAAGCCGGAAGACCTCACCCCCTAGCCCCCTCTCCCGGCTAATGCCGCCTCACCCTCTTCGCGAAATCTTCGCACCGGAGTTTCACCGGCGCTCATCGCTCCGAGGGCGGGCCCTCCAGCCCCCTCTCCTGGCTGACGCCAGAAGAGGGGGGATAAGGTCGAGGTCTCGATACGGGCCTCGTTTTACTCGGCACCACTCGACCGCCTTTTTGAATAAGGAGCACAATGATGAAAGCGCTTATCCTGGTTGACATCCAGTACGATTTTTGCCCCGGAGGATCGCTCGCGGTTCCGGACGGCGATGCGGTCGTGCCGGTGGCGAACCGGCTGCAAACACAATTCGAACTAGTCGTGGCGACCCAGGACTGGCACCCGCGCGGGCATGGAAGTTTTGCCAGCTCCCACGGCAAGCCGGTTTACACGGTGATCGAAATCCACGGCGCGCCGCAGACCCTGTGGCCGGATCATTGCGTGCAGGGAACGCACGGGGCGGAGCTGGTGAGCGCGCTCGACCGGGCGCGGATCGCGCGGATTTTCCAAAAGGGGACGGATCCGGAGATTGACAGCTACAGCGGATTCCTGGATGCGGACCACCAACATTCCACCGGGTTGGCCGATTATTTGCGCGAGCGCGGGGTGGACGAGGTATTTATTGCCGGCCTGGCGACCGACTATTGCGTAAAGTACACTGCGCTGGACGCGGCGAAACTGGGGTTCCGGGCGCAGGTGATCGAAGACGGATGCCGGGGGGTGAATCTCAACCCCGGTGATACGGAACAAGCGCTCGAGGAAATGAAGGCGGCGGGAGTCCTCCTCTCACCTTCCCCGTTTAGCACGGGGCAGAGGCGCTAAACGGGAGAGGATTCTTTACATTCAATTTATTCCTGCGCCGGACATTTATATTTACCATATTTTCTGTTCCTAACGATCCTCTCGTAAACGCAGGGAGAACGAGGTTGCGGACCGGAGCATACGGCCAGGAAAATCATCTCCCGCGTTCCATTTCTGTTCCGGGTGCGAAACCGCATTCCGCAAGAAGGAGAATTCATCGATGAAATCCTTGCCGCTTATCCATGCGATTCTGGTTATTCTCGCCGGCGCGGCAGCCGGGTGCAACCCCGTCACGCCCGCAGCAACCGCGGCCGCTAATCCATCTCCCACCCTTTCGGCGCCGACCGACACGGCGTTTCCGCCGACGCCGGCGGCGCCGATCGATTTGTTGGGCCGGCCCGGACACATCCGGCTTTCCGATGATTCCGCGGCGGGATATGCCTACCGGTCGTTCCTTCAAATTCCGATCGGAACCGCCTGGGGGCCGGACGGATTTTTGTATGCCGCGGATTGGACGGGCCGACATATCGTCCGGATCGGAAAAGACGGCGCGATGGACGAGCTGCCCCTGAGCGCCACGATCGAAACTTTGGAATTCGACGGACCGCGCGGCGTGGCCTTCGATACGCAGGGCAGCCTGTTTTTCAACAGCCATGATTTCATATTCCAGATCGATCCCGGAGGCAAGGTGAGCAATCTGACGGGGGTGATCCGGGAAGTGATCGGGAGCGTCGCCGTGAGCCCTACGGACGAGCTGTATTACACGGACCGCGGCGAGAAGGGCGCGGTGCGGAAATGGACCGCCCCGGGAAATTCCGAAACCGTCGTCGAGGCGGCCAATCCGGAGAACCTGGCTTTCGGTCGCGACGGCACGCTGTACTTCACGCAGGTGGGGCAGGACCGGGTTATGAAGCTGGATGCGGATGGGGGGACGGCCGTCCCCTTCGTCGAGGGAGCGTGCGGATTCGAACCGTGTTTCCTGGCCGTCGACCCGGAAGGGGATATCTGGATCCGCGGAATCAACCGGCTGAGCCAGTATTCGCCCGATGGAACCGAAAAACCGTTTGTGGTGGACGGCCAAGCGTATCCGGGCGGCCCCTATATGTGGCAGACAGCCGGCGGGATCGCCTTCGATGACGAAGGCGGTCTGTGGGTGGCCTCGTTCGATTCGCGCGTGATCAGGCTGGCACCGGACGAACCGGGAAAGGCCGACCCGAAATTTACGTTGCGGAAGGTCGTGCCGGGTTTTCAGGCTTCCGTCCTGGATACGGGGGCGAAGGGGGAATTGTACGCGACGGATTTCAACGACGGGGGACTATGGCGGATCCGGCCGGACGGCACAGCGGATGTGATCGCGGACTGGGATTGGGAAGGGCGCGCGGCGGTGGCGGTGGATGAGGCGGGAACCGTTTTTCTCGGGATGCCGAACGGCGAGGTCATGCGAATGGAAACCGACGGCAGCCTGAGCGTGGTTGCAACGGTGCTCACCCGGCGGATG
>Ga0105104_10003777_pt1 | contig 10656 bp, 9 predicted proteins | sample PPLLaktember2015_3_FD_87034 | JGI IMG/M metagenome (GOLD analysis project Ga0105104, IMG submission 87034) | Freshwater sediment microbial communities from Prairie Pothole Lake near Jamestown, North Dakota, USA - PPLs Lake P7 Core (6) Depth... | ecosystem: Environmental > Aquatic > Freshwater >... | reverse complement strand
TGCCGTATGACGGTATCCGCGTTGCTGGGACGCTTTGGTCGCTCCCCAGCCATCAGGTCAAGGATTTCCTGACCAGGCACCAGATCCCTTACCAGTGGTTGGATATCGAAAAGGACTCGAATGTTCGTCAATTGGTCGAGGACGCAACCTCAGAAAACGTAAAACTCCCTACCGTTTTTTTTCCCGACGGAACCCTTCTGGTTCAACCAAACCTGAAAGACCTGGCCGATAAGGTTGGTTTGCAGACCCGTGCCGAACTACCCTTTTATGATATCGCCATCGTCGGAAGCGGACCAGCAGGCCTGGCTGCGGCCGTGTATGCCGGTTCCGAAGGCTACAAATGTGTTGTCATAGAAAAAGCTGCTCCCGGCGGGCAGGCAGGCAGCAGCCCGAAGATCGAAAATTATCTGGGATTTCCCAGCGGCATTTCGGGTGATGATTTCACCCGCCGTGCGATCTCACAGGCTAAACGTTTTGGCGTGGAGATCATCTCAGCGCAAGAAGCTGTAAAGGTATGTGTCAAAGATAAATATCGGCTTATCCAGTTTGCAGATGGAATGGAAATATCCTGTCATGCGGCGTTGGTTGCAACGGGCGCATCGTTCCACAAGCTGCGTATGCCGGGAGGGGATAAGCTCACCGGTGCGGGTATCTATTATGGCGCGGCCCACACCGAGGCCATGTATTACAAGGACAGGCATGTATATGTTGCCGGCGGTGCAAATTCAGCTGCGCAGGGAGCACTCTACCTGAGCCGCTTTGCCAGCAAGGTGACGGTCTTGATCCGTGGGCCACAGCCAACAGCGTCGAAATATCTGGTCGATGCAATGGAAGAGGACGAGAAGGTCGAGCTATTACTGAATACCGATCTGGTGGAGCTCAAAGGCGAGACCACGCTGGACCAAATTGTGGTCAAGAATACGGTCAGCAATGAAATACAGACTTTCGATGCGGCAGCCCTGTTCGTGTTCATCGGCGTACGCCCGCAGAGCCAGCTTGTGGCCGATCTGGTCAAACGCGATGAAAAGGGCTATATCTACACCGGTGCGGATCTCATAGTCGACAATAAACCGCCCCAGGGCTGGCCCCTGGACCGGCCTCCGTTTCTGTTCGAGACCAGCGTCCCCGGGATTTTTGCAGCGGGCGATGTCACATTTGGGACCAATCATCGCGTGGCGTCTGCGGCAGGTGCAGGGGCGATAGCGTTTGCGATGATGAAGGAATATTTGAAATTATTATGAATCTTCAAGATTTGCGCAAATCCCCGCTCTTCGAAGGCTTGTCCGACCAGGAATTACAACAACTGGTAGACAACGCCACGCATGTCTCTTTGCGCGCGGGTGAGACGCTGATAAAGCAGGGCGATACAGGTGATTCGGCCTATGTGGTCTTGAAGGGTGGATTCGAGATTCAGAAGCAATCGGGGCCATCGCTGATCAAGATCGATGTGCGCAACCCGGGAGAGATCATCGGTGAGATGGCTTTGCTTTCGAATTCGCCGCGTTCTGCGACTGTGGTTGCCGTTACAGAAAGCGAAGCGCTGTGTATTTCTCAGGATGTTTTTGAAAATTTACTATCCACTAGCCCCACGGCTGCTATGGCCGTATTGCATTGGATATTAGCGCGTTTGGGGCAGAACGAGTCCCTGCTGCACCAGCAGGAGAAAATGGCCGCGCTTGGCACTCTGAGCGCGGGACTGGCGCATGAGTTGAATAATCCTGCCGCAGCGGCGCAACGAAGCGCGTCCCTGTTGCGAGGAGCACCAGCCAGGTGGCTGGGACTGACACACCAGCTCGAAACACTCGCCTTCCAGGAAAACCTGTCAGATTGGCTGAACAAGTTCATGCGCGAAGCTACTCGTCGGTTTGAGCGCGCACTCAAGCTCGAGACGCTGGAAAAGATCGACCTGGTGGAGCAGCTTCAGGACTGGTTGGAAGCGAACCGGATCGAGTCTGCCTGGGAGTTCGCGCCCGCCCTGGTCAATTTCGGCTGGAATAGCGAGTCGCTTAGCGAATTGAAAGGGACGCCGATTTTCCAGGCGGCCATCCATTGGTTGGGGATGGGCAGTGTGATCGTAACCCAACTTTACGAAATCCAGAACACGACCGAACGGATTTCGCAGATCGTGCGGGCGATGAAGTCGTATACGTACCTGGACCAGGCGCCGTTGCTCGAAGTTGATGTGCACGAAGGGCTGGAAAATACGCTCGTCATCATGCAACACAAGTTGAAGCAGGGCGTGACGGTCAAACGTGAATATGCGCCGGACCTGCCACACATCGAGGCATATGCCAGCGAACTGAACCAGGTTTGGACGAACATCATCGATAACGCCGTCGATGCCATGAATGGGAAGGGTGAGATCAGCTTGCGAACATATGAGGAGATGGATCAGATCGTCGTCGAGATCCTCGACAACGGACCTGGTATCCCCAAAGATATCCAATCCAGGATTTTCGAGCCGTTTTTTACGACCAAACCACCGGGGCAGGGAACCGGGTTGGGTCTGCATGTTACCCATGATATTGTCGCCAACCGGCATCACGGTCTGTTACTGGTCGAATCAAAACCGGGCGAAACAAAATTCAAAGTCATTCTTCCGAAGAGGATTCAAGAAAAATCATAAAGAATCAGGGAATGTGGCATTATATGCCAACAATTAAAAGGAGAAAACAGGTATGAATAACGATGAAATGATGAAAGACATATTATCATCGGCAAAGACGGTAGCCAGTGTGGGGATTTCCGGAAATACGGAGAAGGTCAGCAATAGTGTGGGCGCGTTCCTGATGGAACATGGCTATCACCTCATCCCGGTAAACCCGACTGCTGACGAAATCCTCGGTCAGAAATCTTATCCCGATCTGGCCTCTGTTCCGGAAAAGATCGATGTGGTGCAAATTTTCCGCCGCCCTGAAGATGTGCCGCCTGTTGTAGACGAGGCGATCAAGGTCGGTGCAAAAGTCGTCTGGATGCAGGAAGGGATCGTCAATGAGCAGGCAGCTCAAACCGCGCGCGAAGCGGGTTTGCAGGTTGTCATGGATGCCTGTATGCGCGCCACACACCAGCGTTTAATTGGCCCATAAAATGAAATTCGAAACACTTGCTATCCACGCCGGGCACGAACCTGACCCAGCCAACGGCGCTGTCATGACGCCTATCTATCAAACTTCCACATACGCGCAAGATGGCGTTGGTCGTCCTCGCCACGGATACGAATACTCTCGTACCCAAAACCCGACCCGCAAGGCCTTGGAAGATTGCCTGGCCGCTTTGGAAGCCGGCAGCTTTGGACTGGCGTTCGCGTCTGGCATGGCGGCCACCGATACGGTGCTGCGTTTGGTAGACGCGGACTCGCATGTGCTGGCAGGCGACGATGTCTACGGGGGAACGTTCCGCCTGTTTGACAAGGTGCTGCGCCGCTACGGCCTGGACTTTACATTCGTTGACACGACCGATCCGGAATCGGTGGCCGAGACCCTGACTCCGTCAACCCGGCTTGTCTGGCTGGAGACGCCGACCAATCCGTTGCTCAGCATAACCGACATCCGCGCGGTGGCGGAGATCGTGCATGCCCATCCCAACCATCCATTGTTGGTGGTTGACAATACCTTTGCCACCCCTTACCTCCAGCGCCCGCTCGAACTGGGCGCAGATATCGTTGTCCATTCGACAACAAAATATCTCGGCGGCCACTCCGACGTGGTGGGTGGGGCGGTGGTGGTCAAAGATCGGGAATTATTCGAAAAGCTGGCTTTTTTGCAGAATGCCGCCGGCGCGGTGCCAGGACCGATGGATTGCTTTCTTATCCTGCGCGGCATCAAGACGCTGCCCCTGCGTATGGACCGTCACGCCGCCAATGCTTCTGCCCTGGTTGCTTTTTTATCCGGTCATCCCAAAGTTGAGCGCCTGCTGTACCCGTTTCACCCGAGCCACCCGCAGCATAAAATTGCTTCCGGGCAGATGAAAAACGGCGGCGGGATGATTTCTTTCATCATGAAAGCCGGGCGCGATGCGGCTGTCAGGGTTGCGGAGTGCACGAAAATCTTCACATTGGCCGAGTCATTGGGCGGCGTCGAGTCACTGATCGAGGTTCCCGCTGCGATGACGCATCTCTCGACCGCCGGTTCGCAGATTGCGGTTGACCCCGGCCTGGTGCGCCTGTCGGTTGGCATCGAGCACGTGGACGATTTGCTGGCTGATATTCAGCAGGCCCTGGAAAAGGCGTAAATGCGATTAAATGAGTAACGCGAGATCCTATCTCGCGTTACTTTTGACGGCGGTTGCATAAAACAATCGTTATAGTTTCGCGTGGACCGCCACCAATGTCACATCATCGTCCTGCTTGGAACCCTGCTGGTAATCCTTAAGCCGTTGTAACAGGTGATCACAAACTACTTGCGCGGAGGAGCCCGGGCAAGTGTACAAGGAGTGTTGGATGCGTTCCAGCCCAAAGGGTTCGCCGTTCGGGTCGCGGCAGTCTGTCATGCCGTCGGTGTAGAGCACCAGGGTGGAGCCGGGCGGAAGGGTGATGGTTTGCTCGTCGAGGGTGATATCCTCCCACAGGCCAAGGGCCATCCCGGTCTTGTGTGGCAAGCGCTCTGCGCTGCCATCTGGCTTAAGCATCAATGGGGGTTCGTGTCCGGCGCGTGCGTAGGTGAATTCGCCGTTGTCCACGTTCAAAATACCATATAAGACGGTGACGAATTGGGTCGCTTTTTCCAGGCGGGTGATATGGGCGTTGGCCTTGCGCAGGACGTCGCCAGGGTCATCATAAGTCTCTGCTTCGGCAGCGATCAAGGCATGGGCGCGCGCCATGAAGATGGCTGAAGGCACCCCTTTGTCAGCCACGTCGCCTATAAGGACGGCGACCTTGTTGCCTCCCACACGGAATATATCGTAGAAGTCGCCACCCACCTGGCGGGCCGGGTCGATGCGTGCGCCAAAGTCGAAGCCCGGGGGAGCAGGTAACACGTCGGGCAGGATGCTCAGCTGAATATCGGCGGCAACTTCGAGTTCCCGTTCGAGGCGTTCTTTTTCGATCAATTGCTCCTGGGCTGCTTTCAGTTCATCAATTGCCTTTTGAAGCTGGCGGTTTTTCTCTGTCAAGTCGCGGTAGGTGGCGTCGTTGGTCGAGCCCAATCGTTCGCTGAGCACGCGCACCATGGATTTGACCAGCACAGGATGCTCTTCGAGCAACGCAGTGAACTCATCGCGGCTCATGGATAACAGCACTGCTTTCTGCCTGGCACGAGCGGTAGCCGTGCGTTCGCCGCCGGGAATGATGAGGCTCATTTCACCCAGGTATTCGCCCGGACCGAGCGTATTAAGCAGAAGCTCTTCTTTCGTCCCTATCCCTAGCAGGATCTCAAGTTCGCCGTCCGTCAGGACATAAAAATGTTCGCCCAGTTCACCTTCACGGAACAGGATCTCACCCGGCTGCAAAGTTTTGACTTGCAGCATGCTTTGCAGATGGTTGAGCTCTTCCTCTGGCAGAGCACTGAAGACCGGGATGTTGGATAATAGATTGGCGCTCATTGTCCCACGTCTCCGTAAAGTTGGTACTCAATCATCGTGCTGCTAATATACATTTCAGTCTCCATTTTTTGCTTACAATCCTTCAGCTTGCGCGTAAATCCATGACTTCCTTGCCTGCCAGTTTATCCTGGATACGCTCAACGACGGTGTCGAGATGCCCTGCCTGGTGGACGTAGTCCAGGTTATCGGTGCGGATGGTCAGCACCGGGCAGAGGTCAAAGGCCCCCAGCCACTCGTCGTAGAACGTATCGAGCAGGGTCAGGTATTCGAGCGTGATGCCGGTCTCCATGTTACGCGCGCGGCGGCGGATGCGCTCCATCAGCACTTCCACAGGGGCCTTCAGGTAAATCAAAAGGCCCGGACGCGGCAGGCTATCGACGACCAGATCGAACAAGCGCTTATAGGCCAGGTAGTCGCGCTCGGCGACATTGCCCATGTGGTGCAGGGCGCGCGCGAAAATATGAAAGTCTTCGAAGATGCTACGATCAAGGATAGCTGAGCGGGGATCATGAGCGGCCTCGAGGTATTGGTCTGCCCGGTGGCCCAGGAAAAAAACCTGCAAATGAAAAGCCCAGGCATGCATATCGGCGTAAAAATCGGCGAGATAGGGGTTGTCAACCACCGATTCGTAGCCTGTCCACCAGCCCAACCGTGAGCCGATGCGTTCCGTCAGAGAAGTCTTGCCTGCGCCGATGTTCCCGGCTACCACAACGAGATGTTTGGTCATCGTTTGATCCTTGTTATGGACGCAGTTTCCTGCATCCGGCTCGCAATCTCTATGGGTTTGTCTTGTGGCAATTGTACAACGAAATGGCCGGTTCTTAATAATTTCTCTTCGGCTATAATCGCGGGATGTTGACTTTTCTCCTGCAAGGTCTAATGCTCGGTTTCGCCGCCGGAGCGCAACCGGGGCCTTTGCAGACCTATCTAATCAGCCAAACCCTCAGTCAGGGCTGGCGTCGCACCTGGATCGCAGCGTTTGGGCCGCTGGTTAGTGACGGCCCGATCGTGGCGCTGGTTTTGCTATTGCTCAGCCAGGTCCCGGACTGGTTTCAACGTGTCATTCAAATCGTTGGGGGCTTATTTGTGCTTTACCTGGCGTGGGGCGCGTACAAGGCCTGGCAGGCTTTTACACCAGACCCGGACGCCCCGCCTCAACCTGGACCCCGCAGCCTGCTGCGCGCCGCGCTAATGAACGTCCTCAGCCCCGGCCCTTATCTCTTCTGGAGCCTGGTGATTGGGCCGTTGATCGTCACGACCTGGCGGGAAAACTCATCGAATGCCCTGACCATCGTGCTTGGTTTTTATTTTGCAATGATCGGGTTGAACGCGGCCATCGTGCTGCTCTTTGGTCAGGCGGCCCGTTTTGGGGACCGTGTCCGCAAGGCCATGCTGGGATTGTCCGTGCTGGCGCTGGCCGGGTTTGGAATTTATCAGCTATGGCAGGGGATTTTTGTGTAAGAAAAAGTCACCTGTCGAAGAAAAAAGGCGACCCTCAACAGGTCGCCATGTGCTTAGATCGTTTCCAATGTCCCACGCCGCTTGGCGGAGACCTCCACCCATTGGAACATGAAATATCCCACCAGACCATAGATCAGACCAATCCCAAGCTCCTGGGCCAGCAACGGCAGGACCTCCTGCATGCTTGCGCCCGCGATCAACGCCCGCGCGGAAGCAATACCTCGCGTGAGCGGTAAGACCTGTGAGATGGCCTGCATCCATGAGGGCAGGGTGGCGAGGTTCACGTTGGCGCCGGAGAAGATCAGCAACAGGAAATAAACTGTGTTGTTGACGAACATCACGTTGGCGGTTAGCAGGCTCAGGCAGCCCATCAACAGTCCCAGGCCGCAGGTGCTCAGGGTGGTGACGAAAATCGTCAGGGCCAGCGCAGACAAGTTGGTTTGGGAAAGGTCCAGTTTAAAGAGGATCACACCCCATAGCAGGGCGATGACCACACCAATAGTGCCATCGATGATGTGCATGAAGGCTCGTCCAAAGAACATCGCCATGCGGTTGGCCGGTGTACCAAACAGATACACCAGTGTTCCCGACCAACGTTCGCCGCCGATGCTCATGGTCACACCGAAGATACCGCTGACGGCTGTAATTTGGATTGCGTTGCCGATCACGTAGAAATGGGCGTTGTCCCTGCCGGTGGCAAAGCTGCCCAGAAAAGTGAAAAACAGCATCTGCGTGAGCGGCATCACGATTTTGGAGGCCATGTAGGTCACCGGTTGCAGCCAGGCGAACAACGCAACATACGATAACACTGTGCCCTGCCAGAAAAGACGAAGGTTAGAAGTAAGAGTTTTCATCATTTAGTCCTGTTACCGGAGTCCAACGTCTCCAGACGTTGGACTCCGGTCTTTCATTGCACATCCAATGTTGCATCCACGCGCGCTTTATAGAGCATGATCTTGAACAGACGGCTGGCGATGAACAGGAAGATGATACTTAAGAGCACCATCATGGCCCAGGCGAAGAGGGTCTGTTCTAGGGGTGCGCTGGCGGTCGAGGTACCATGCAGAGCGACGGCTGCCCAGTAGGGCGGAAGAATATACGAGATAGGTGTTGTCCAGCCGGGCAACAGCAGCACCGGGAACAGGAACCCGGCCAGGATGTAAACCGGATATTCCATTGCGTTTTGCCACTGCTGCACTTCGCGATACATCACAAAGATCGGGGCGATGACCAGGCCGAAGCTGATGAAGGCGAACACACTGAGAAACAGCGACAGGAAGAACAGCAGAGGCTGGTCCATGTGCAGGGAATAGCCGAAGAACAGCGCCGCCAGCAAGTAAGCCACGATCATCGAGAGCAGCGACTGGACAACGTTTGCCAGGTTCTTGCCGAAGACGATCACGTCGAAGGGTGTGGGTACACCCACCAGTGACTCCAGCGTCCCTTGCCAACGCTCGGCGTTGATGCTGTTGCCGGAGATGAACAACAGGCTGCTCCACAGGCCGGTCAGGCCGCTGCCGACCACCACGAACATGGCGGCGTTTGCAGCGGTGTCTTTAAGCATGAACAAAGCCAGCACGGCGATGATCAACGGCTGCACGAGAATGGCAAATAGGATAAAGCTGTCGTTCAACTGGTGCCGCAACGTGACTTCGGCGACTGTCAGCATGGTGCGCCAGTATCGGAAGATGTTCCTGAAATTCATACATGACCTCCTACCAACCGGACGTAAGCGTCTTCCAACGTCGGTTCGCGGACGATCACTCGCCCTACGCGCGTACCGTTCAACGAGTTCATCACATCCGGCACCGCTTCAGCCCCGCGCGCGGTCTGGATCAGCAACATCTGGCGTTGGTCTTGTTCCTCGATGTGCAGAGAATCAACGAATGAGAGGGCGCGCAGGCGCTCGACGATCTCGTCCGAGGTGCCAAAGGTCTCTATTTCGATCACCGACAGGTCAGCGACATGTTTCTTGAGCTCAGACGGCGAGTCCAGTGCGACGATGATGCCTTTGTCGATCACGGCCACACGCTGGCAGAGCGAGTCCGCTTCGAACATGTAGTGTGTGGTCAGCAGGATGGTCTTCTGCTCGGACTGCAGGTTGCGGATTACCAAACGGAAGTCGCGCGCGCCGACCGGATCGAGACCGATGGTGGGCTCATCCAGGAACAGGATTTCCGGGTCGTGCAGCAGGGTGCGGGCGACGTGCAGACGCTGCTTCATACCGCGCGAGTAGCCTTCCACGCGCTCGTTGCCGCGGTCTTTCAGGCCGACCATTTCCAGCAGGTAAGGGATACGTTTCTTGGAAACTTCGGGTTCCACGCTATATAGACTGGCAAAGTAGCGCAGGTTGTCGATGCCGGAGAGACGCCAATACAATCCGCGCTCGCCGCCGAAGATGAAGCCGATATGTTTGCGGACTTCGTTGGCATCTTTGACCACATCATAGCCCAGGATGGTCGCGGTCCCTTTGGTCGGGATCAGCAGGGTAGCCAGCATCTTAACGGTGGTGGTCTTCCCGGCGCCGTTTGGCCCCAGCAGGCCGAAGAGTTCCCCGGATTTGATTTCGAAGGAAATATCCTCAACAGCCATGACTTCCTTGATTGAGCGTTTGATCACGCCAATATGGGCACGGTACACTCGTTGCAGATTTTTGACTTCGATTGCGTTCATTTTCTCTCTTTCAGGAGATAGCAATTGGTTGGGAAAAAGCCGAAAATAAAAGCTTGGATTGAATTATTTGTATTATTCAAAATATTGAATAATGATTATAATATACAAGGGTTTGCCTGGCTTGTCAAGAGGATGTGAAGCCGCCTGTGAACGCCGTCTCTGCACTGGCAAAGGAGCACATCCACAAAATGCAAAATTAGGAGAAACGGTCGTTTAACGCACTCTGGCTGGCCTGCTGACGTGCTTGACCGGGTACAATGGATGATTGATTAAATATATCCTTTGATTTGAACCGAGCGGGTTATAATCCCCCATCCCTCTTGTGTGAAAATTTGGCTAGCACACGAAACAGTAGGTAATTGATTGCAATCATGTTTGTAGCCGTTTGAAAAGTGTCAAAAAATGTAAAAATCTTTGTTAACAGGTGAAAATTATCCAAAGGCAAGTGTAGGGTGCCGAATGTGGGATAATGACTCGCCCGGCTGGTTTAATCCTTCTTTAATAAGCAGTAGGACAGTCGTAGGATAGTCGTAAGATTGAACGTCTGGCATATTCGGTTAAAATTGCGCTCTTGTTCGCATCCGGACAGCAAGAAATTGAGGTCCTTTGGGAAATTCCGTGGTAGAACCCCGGATTTGGGGGTGCGAGCGTGCGTACGCACGCTCGCACCCCCAAATCCGGCCCCCTTTCACGGCAAAACCTGGAGAACCGAAATTGATTGGTGCGTTAATGAAGAAGGTATATTTTATACTTGCCCACCAAATTTAGATCGTTCGGGAACTCGATCAAGATTGAAAGGAGAATTAAGCATGCAAAGAAAGAAAGCAGTAATTATGCTGACCCTGCTTGCCGCTATCGTTTTGAGCGCTTGTGGCGGCAGCGACGCTGATGCTACACCGACAGTGAGTGTAGAACTAATCCGGACCCAGGCAGTACTGACCTATCAGGCGCAGTTAACGCAGACTGCCCTGGTGATGCCGAGCT
>Ga0105104_10003776_pt1 | contig 10657 bp, 8 predicted proteins | sample PPLLaktember2015_3_FD_87034 | JGI IMG/M metagenome (GOLD analysis project Ga0105104, IMG submission 87034) | Freshwater sediment microbial communities from Prairie Pothole Lake near Jamestown, North Dakota, USA - PPLs Lake P7 Core (6) Depth... | ecosystem: Environmental > Aquatic > Freshwater >... | reverse complement strand
GTTGGGTGGTCCCGCTTACTTCGCTCCAGGCTGCTCCGCAAAATACGCTGCGCAGCCCTCCGCTCCGTGCGCGGCTCTGTAACGCGACTCCAGGTCGGTGGTTCAGGAAGACTGGAAAGGATGAGCAAACCGATACTCAGACTGTTTTGGAAACCGACACTAGTTCTCCTCGCGCTGACTTCCTCCCTGGCTGCTCTGCCTTTGGTTGATCGTTTTTTCGAAGACTGGGAAGGTCCTTCCAGCGCCCATTTCTCGACCAGAACACCGTCCGGCGCCCGGGTGCTCTTCAATGTTCCACAGGGGGCAGTCGGCGACGGACGGACCCTTCAGCTGGAATTGCCCCCCAATCCGAGCTCTGGACCGGGAGGCGGGCCTGAGGTATCCACCCGGAATCGCTGCCTGTACGGGCACTTCAGCACACGCCTGAAGACGGTCGACACGGCTTCACAACCGAAAGCCGGGGTTGTCACCGGCTATTTCACTTACTTCAATAATAACAACCAGGACCACAACGCCAACGGGCTGCCGGACAACAGCGAAATCGACTTCGAGTGGCTCGCAGCGCAGCCCGAGGTTGTCTACATGACCCTGTGGACCGACTACCGTACCGCTGATGCCAGCTTCCGGCGCGTCGGTCGGGCAGTCAATCTCACAACGGGCCAGATCCTTTACACGTGCTATTCGGAGGCGTTCGGACAGTGCCAGACATTGGCCGGGCCGGAAGCAGAGCCGACCGTGATTCCAGCCCTGCCGGGCTACAATTCGGCTACCGAGTTTTACGAGTACGGTTTTGATTGGACGCCAACTCGAGTGACCTGGTGGATCAAGAACCCCGATACGGGCAGGAAGCTGGTTTTATGGGACTATCGCGGTCCAGCCGCGCGCATTCCCTCAGTGCCCGCGTATTACATGACCAACGTCTGGTACACGTCCGGTTGGTATCCCCCTGGGATGCCGGACGCGATCGAGCGGCCCAAAGGCCCGCTGTCGGCATTCGTCGATTGGACGCTGTACCGGCCCTTCTCCAGGGTTGAGAGGGCGAGGCGGCCCCCAAGCTCTCATTGACTGGCAGGGTGACAGGCCTCGTCTACTAGCTTCCTTCCGGAATTACTACCCGTATCAAGGTGCCGTCGAACTGAGGCCGGGATTGAATGGAAAGACTCCCGCCCAGGCGGGCAGCCCGCTCTCGCATTCCTAACATCCCGAGCGAACGGGAGTTGCTCAAGGCAGTCAGGTCCAGGCCTTTCCCGTCATCCCTTATTTCGATCGTGAGACCATCAGCCGCTCGGCTCAAACACACGACGGCTCGACTGGCGTCCGAATGACGTGCCACGTTTGTCAGCGCCTCCTGGATGATCCGGTAGAGCGCCATGCTCACATCGCCGTGCAAGTCCGGTTGGCCCAGATCCGACTCCAGGTCGCACCTGATTCCCGTCCGCTTCTGGAACTCGCCCGCATGCCACTCGACTGCCGCCCCAAGACCGAGGTGGTCGAGGATCGCCGGGCGTAATTCTTGCGAAATCCGCCGAACTGCATCCACGCAGTCCCCGATCAGGTCAAGAACCGACTGGAGGCGGACAAACAAGCCAGGGATTTGGCGTTGATCTTCTGCGACCCGGGCCAGATCCATCTTTAGAGCCGTGAGGGATTGCCCCAACTCATCGTGCAGCTCGTGGGCAATGCGGCGGCGCTCCTCTTCGATGGCCGATTCCAGCCGCGCTGAGAGTCGGCGAAAATCTTCTCGGGAAACCTGCAGTTCCAGCTCGGCGCGAGTCCGTTCGGTCACGTCCATCAGGCTCAGAACCAGGCCTTTCAGACGCCCCCGGGTATCCAGGACCGGTTCCAGACTCCAGTCCCAGTATGTCGTGCCGCGTTCCGGGTGCTCGACGTAACTGAAGGGTTTGTTCAACTCGAAGTAGGGGTGACAAGTGCGGACAACCTCTCGGAAAATCGCCTCGTTCCCCGGGTGGGGATAAAGATCGAAGTGGTTCTTTCCGGTGAAGAACGCGGGGTCCCGATCATCGGCCTCCGCATACGCCCGGTTGACCCTGATGAAGTTAAACCGGGTATCCATGTATGCGATCTTCACGTGGATCGAGGAGAAAATTGTCTCCAGCAAGTCGTTGGTTCGATTCAGCTCCTCTTCCACGCGCTTGTGTTCTGTGATGTCGCGCGAGATGCCGAGAGTCCCAACAATTCCCCCGTCCGAGCCGCGGAGCGGCACCTTGGTCGTCGAAACCCACGTCGCGCTTCCATCAGGCCAGGTCTCCTTCTCCTGCTTGCCGATGATCGCCTTTCCCGTCGTCATGACTTCCTGCTCGTCACGGAAAGCCTGCCGAGCATGCTCCTCGGAGAAGAAATCGAAGTCACTCTTCCCGATCGCGTCTCCCGGAGCTTTCAGACCGAGCCAGGAGGCCTGCGAGGAGTTGATGTGCAGAAAGCGGGAGTTGCGATCCTTGAAATAGATGTTGTCAGTCGTGTGGTCCATCAGCGCACGAAGCAATTCGGTCCCGCCAGTTGCGCCGTCCGGGCTCGGCCGCGGTGACTGCTCCAGCAGGAGAAGCCAGTTCCTCGACCCCGGTGCTCGTCCTGGAATCGAGGATAGCCACGCCCGCAAGGTGACGACGGCACCTCCAACGTCGACGCAGATGACGTCGGATCGAGAAGGAGTGGCCATCAACTGGGAAGTAACGCGCTCCGCGACCGACTGACGGGCGGCGGCGGGGTCCGAGTCGGGGGTCAGGCCAGCGAGAAGGCGATCGAACGCTTCATTCCATTCCTCGGCACAGTAGTCATGATCAAAGACCATGGCGGCCAGGGGGAGGTGTTCGATCCACGGGTATGAAGGCGCAAATCCGGGCATAGTCCCACCGTCGATTCCCCCCCTATCCACTTCAGGCCTGTTCCAAAACCGATGTCGGCTGACCGCGAGGATAGTTTCGCGCCCCGAGAAATTCAAGCTATTAATTACGGGCGTTGTGCCCAGGCGCCGCTCTGGATCGTTCGGCACAGGTCTTGTATGCTTCCGACTTGTATGCGAATTGCTATTGCTTCTGATCACGCCGGCTTTCGGTACAAGACAATGATCGCCGAGCGCCTGCGGGCGGCGGGCTACGAGGTGCGGGATTTCGGGACCAACTCGGAGGAACCGGTCGATTATCCCGACTATATTCGGCCCGCCGCGCGCGCAGTAGCTGCGGGAGAGTGTGAGCGGGCGATTGTCCTTGGGGGATCAGGCAACGGCGAGGCGATGACTGCGAACCGCTTACGAGGCGTGCGCTGCGCCGTGGCATGGAACGATGAGTCGGCCCGCCTTGCTCGCGCCCACAACGACTCGAACGTTCTTTCGATTGGTCAGCGGATGGTAGCCGAGGATGACGCGCTGGCCATTGTTGAGGTCTGGCTGGCGACACCCTTTGACGGAGGCCGCCATTTCGCCCGGATTCAGAAGTTGGATCTGTGAGATCTGCGTAATCTCCGATTCACCGGGGGGCCGCAGTTCTGAGCAACTGCTGCAATCCCGCCTTGTCTACCGGCCGCAATTCGACGCGACGCACCAGGATTTCAGCGCCTTCCGATTGAATCTGAATTTTTCCCGATGTATGAGACGAATCAGTGGCGTGATTCACCACCACTCCATTCACGATATTCGTGATCGTATCGCCGTCGCAGATAACCTCCGACCGATTCCACTCGCCGACCGGCTTTTCCACATCTTTGGCACCGTGGAAACCCACGACGTCTTTCCAATTCGAGTCACGGCCGTACCAGTTGAAACGGCCCTGGTCCCGAGTGACGCGTGTGCCTCCTGGCTGCCAGTAAAGCTGGTTTCCTTCCGATCGCGTCTCGGCAGTCAAAGAGGGCCGGTTGGCACCCGCCACGAGGATCAAATCCCCGCAGCCTCCTTCGATGATCTGGTGCTCGATCGACTCGAGCCAACAGCCGCCGGCAGCGCCGTCTGCACCCACCCCGTGAACGAGAATGCCACTGTCGCGGGCCGATTGCTTCCGCGGTTCAAATGTTTGTCCTCCCCATTTCCACTCGACAATCAAGTGGTAGTCGCGAAACGCATCGCGCGTTGTCACCCCGCCCCACTCCTCGCCCGAGATCCTGAGCTGGCCATCGACCACGCGGAAGACGCCTTTCGGGTCTTCATAACGACTGGTCTTCAGGTAGGTATAAAAGTTGTCCAAGTTCTGGCCGTTGAACAGGACCACAGGCGCTGTCGGCTGCTTCGCAGCAGGCTGATCGGAGGCACAGACAGGCAGTGAAAAAACGAAGACCAGACAGAGAGCCAACAAGCGTTTACCCATGCTCCCATTCTTTCTCGAAACACCAGAAACTTACAGCGCGCTCGCCCGTTTTTCCCTTCGTCCCTTCGACCCTTCGCCCCTCCTCCCCTTGCTCGTTATTTGTACTCGCCTTCGGCATCGTGGTAGAAAAACCTTAAGAATCATGAACATCGATGACAAGCTGGCGGAGTTGAGGCGGCGGGATGCAGCAGCCGAGGCAGGAGGAGGAGCGGAACGAATTGAGCGCCAGCACCAGGCGGGCAAACTAACGGCGCGCGAACGCCTGGATTTTCTCCTCGATGAAGGGACGTTTGAGGAGCTCGACCGGTTTGTCGCCCATCGGTGCACGGATTTTGGCATGAGTGACAAACGGATTCCCGGCGACGGCGTCGTGACCGGTTACGGCCGGATCCATGGACGCCTGGTGTTCGTCTTTTCTCAGGACTTCACGGTTTTCGGCGGAAGTCTCTCCGAAACCCATGCGGAGAAGATCTGCAAGATCGTGGACCTCGCCATGAAGAATGGCGCCCCGGTGATTGGTCTCAACGACAGCGGCGGCGCCAGGATTCAAGAGGGTGTGGTCAGCCTGGCTGGTTACGCGGACATTTTCCTGCGAAACACCTTGGCCAGCGGTGTCATCCCGCAGATTTCGGCAATCATGGGTCCATGCGCTGGCGGAGCGGTCTATTCACCAGCGATCACCGACTTCATTTTCATGGTCCAAGACACCAGCTACATGTTCATTACGGGTCCGAGCGTGATCAAGACGGTCACCGGCGAAGAGGTAACCCAGGCGCAACTGGGAGGGACCGAGGCTCACTGCATGGTCAGCGGAGTCGCTCATTTTGCCTGCGCCAGTGACCAGGACTGCCTGGCCTCGATCCGGCGCCTGCTGACGTTTCTCCCGTCCAACAATACGGAAGACCCGCCGTGGCAGGAGCCTTCGGACGACCACGACAGAGTAGAGCCCAGCCTCAATGTCTTGATACCAGCCGATCCGAACCTCCCGTACGACATGAAGGATGTGATCTACAATGTGGTTGACGACAAGGACTTCCTGGAGGTGCAGCCACTCTTCGCCCGTAACCTGATCGTCGGCTTCGCGCGGCTGGCCGGACATCCAATTGGCATTGTGGCGAACCAGCCGTCGGTCTTGGCCGGCACTCTTGACATCGATTCATCAGTAAAGGGCGCACGGTTCGTCCGATTCTGCGATGCCTTCAACATCCCGCTCGTCGTTTTCGAGGACGTGCCGGGGTTTCTACCCGGAGTAAGCCAGGAGCACGGCGGCATCATCCGCCACGGCGCCAAGCTCCTGTTCGCCTTCGCTGAGGCCACGGTCCCGAAGCTGACCGTCATAACCCGGAAGGCGTACGGCGGGGCCTATTGCGTGATGGCGTCAAAGCATATCCGGGCGGATGTCAATTTCGCCTTTCCGACGGCTGAAATCGCGGTGATGGGACCGGAAGGCGCGGTGGAGATCCTTTTCGGGAAGCAATTCCAGCAGGCTTCTGGGGATCGGGAGGGATTGAAGAAGGCCCGCGTGGCCGAGTTTCGGGAGAAGCTGGCAAACCCCTACGTCGCGGCCGAACGCGGGTATATCGACGAAGTGATCGAGCCGAGCCGCACCCGTCCGAAGCTGATTCGGGCGCTGGAAATGTGCGCCAACAAGCGAGACACGAACCCGCCGCGCAAGCACGGGAATATACCGTTGTGAAGCTATGCCGCGACGAACACGGACAAGCACGGACATACACGGACTACCACGGACAGCACATGTCCGTGCTAGTCCGTGGTTTCGTCCGTGTTCGTCCGTGTTCGTCAGAATCAGAAAAGGCTTGACTCTCACATGTTTGAAAAGCTCCTAATCGCCAATCGGGGCGAGATCGCAGTCCGAATCATTCGCGCCTGCCGCGATCTGGGAATCTCGCCGGTCGCGGTCTACTCGGACCCGGACAGAGACGCTCTTCACGTTAAACTCGCCGATGAAGCGATCCCGATAGGCGGCGAGACTTCGGTCGAGAGCTATTTGCGGATTGACAAGCTCATAGAAGCGGCCTCGACGGCTCATGTGCAGGCACTTCACCCCGGTTACGGCTTCCTGGCCGAAAGCGAACAACTGGCCCAAGCTTGCGAGGATTCCGGCATCTGTTTCGTCGGCCCTTCAGCCGACGCCATGGCGATCATGGCGAAAAAGGTTACGAGCCGGGCGGCAGCCGAAAAAGCGGGTGTCCCTGTGGTTCCCGGAACCCTTTCGCCAGTCCGCACCCGGGAAGAGGCGCTGGAGGCGGCCGAGAAGCTCGGCTTTCCCCTCTTTGTCAAGGCCGATGCCGGCGGCGGTGGGAAAGGAATGCGGATTGCGCGCAGTCCCGAAGAACTGCTCGCATCCATGGAGTCGGCCGCGCAGGAAGCGCAGGCGGCCTTCGGCGACCCGGCCGTTTACCTGGAGAGGCAATTGCAGAGGCCACGCCACATCGAGATCCAGATGCTGGGAGACCGTCACGGAAATCTGGTCCACCTTGGTGAGCGCGAGTGTTCCGTGCAGCGACGGCATCAGAAAATCGTCGAAGAATGCCCTTCCCCAATGGACGATGAGGATCTGCGCGAGAGACTGGGACAGGCGGCGCTGGCAATCGCCGGAAACGTCGGATATTACAGCGCGGGGACCGTCGAATTCCTGGTTGAATCCGATGACCCGAGATCCTTCTATTTCCTGGAAATGAACACGAGGCTGCAGGTGGAGCATCCAGTCACCGAGATGGTCACAAACCTCGACATCGTGTGCGAGCAGATCCGAATTGCCGCCGGCCAGAAGCTGAGCGGGCGCCAGGAAGATGTGCGGCTGAGAGGCGCGGCGATCGAATGCCGGATCTACGCGGAGGATCCAACGAACAACTTCCTGCCTTCGCCGGGAACAGTCACGGAGTTGGCAGAACCAGCGGGTCCCGGGATTCGAAACGACAGCGCGCTCTACTGCGGATATCAGATCCCCGTCCATTACGATCCCCTGGTATCCAAGCTGATCGCCTACGGAAATAGCCGCGACGAGGCGATCCGGCGCATGCTGCGGGCGCTCGGCGAATACCGGGTGGGAGGAATCCCGACCACCGTATCATTCCTGCGCCGGCTCATTTCCCATCCCGATTTCCGCAACGGTCAACTGCACACCGGCTTTTTGGAGGAGCATCATCTGTTCGATGAGGAGGTTACCGAGAACGCTTTTATACCGTTGGCCGGAGCAGCACTCGAGCATCTGCTGAACGGCAAGAAGTCGCGCGAAATCCGTCCTCGGAGGAACGACAACCGATGGAAACTGGCCTCCCGCCCGGATGTCTATTGGCGCAAATGGTGAAGCACCCATGCTGACACTGCGCGGCAATCACAACGGAGAAGCTTACGAAATCCGGATTTCGAGAGTGGCGGCGTCTAAACATTCGTATCAGTGCCTCGTTTCCAGGGGCAACGGATTTGAAAAGCGGCTGGGCGTTGAGTTCGTCAGCCGTGCCGGCTCCCGGTGGACATTCAGGATTGACGGCAAAATCGAGGATTTGGTCATCTCCAGGCACGACGGCGAGTTGCTCATCGACTGGAAAAGCCGGAACTACCGGCTGTCTCTCGCCAATCCCAGGGACATTCGCACTGTTGCGAGTACCGACCACCGGATCGATCAGAACGTGATCCGAGCCGAAATGACCGGGAAAGTGGTGACCGTGAGCAAGAAGGCGGGCGACCCGGTAACGTCGGGCGAATGCCTCGCCACTGTTGAAGCGATGAAGATGCTCAACCAGGTCAAATCACCCAAGGCGGGTACGGTAACCAAGTGCCACGTCGAGGCGGGCGCGATTGTCAATCGCGGCGATTTGTTGTTCGAGATTGGGTAAGCTTCACTGTCTTTGCCTGCGGCCGTCCCGGAAGCCAACGGATAACACGGATAACACGAATCCGGCGGGGCCGGCGTCCAGGTATGACACCCGCGGATTGTAGCTCCGGACCTCCGGGACGGAGAAGCAATTTCGACGGGTGTCTCCGTCCCGGAGGTCCGGAGCTACAAAACGTGCCTAGCCGATGCGAAGCCGCAGCACTTCCCCCGCCAAGTAGAAGGAGCCAAAGACAACGATTGTTGCCACCGAGGAGGCTTTGGCCTCCTCGAGCGCGTCAGCCACACGCTTGACGGCTGTCGCTTCGGGGAAAGCCTCCAGGAGTTGCGAGACAGATGCGGCGCGTGGTGACTGCATTTCGGTGACAAAAACCCGGTCGAAGGCGGGCCGCAGGATTTCCGCCACTTCCTGGATGTCCTTATCGCGCATCATTGAAAAGACCAGAGCCCTCGGCTTGGCTGTTTCCGCCCCGACAAATCGGACTAGATTCGCTGCCGCCTGCCGATTATGCCCACCGTCAACAAGGATCACGGGCTTCTCGCTGATCCGCTGGATCCGGCCTGGAATCCGGGTTCGCTCGATTCCTTGAGCCATGGCCGCTCGGCTTACGGTGAAACGTGGCGCCAGCAGCTCGGCCGCCCGGATCGCCAATGCGGCATTCTGCAGCTGGTGCGCACCGAGCAGGCGAGGAGTCGCGGTCACCCCGTGGAAAGTCAGCGACGACTTTCCTTCCTCGAAATTCACGACGCTGATTTCGTTCTCCTGCAGCTTGTGAAAAGGCGCCTGGAGCACCTCGGCTCGAGAGCAAAGGACACTGTAGACTTCCGGAACTTGTGGGGCTGTTAGAACAGGTCGCGACTGGTGGATGATTCCCGCCTTCTCGCCGGCGATCTGCTCGATGGTTGGTCCGAGTTGTTTCTGGTGATCGAGACCGATGGGCGTCATGACCGACAGAAGTGGGTCGACGACGTTCGTGCTGTCCAATCGGCCGCCCATCCCCACCTCGAGCACTGCCACCTGCACCGCGTACCGCGAGAAGTACAGAAAGGCGGTCGCCGTCACTGTCTCGAAATAGGTCGGCTGACAGCCGGATTTCCTGACGGCATCGGCCACCTGCGAGAGACAGGCAGCAACGTCTGACCGGCTGATCAGTTGACCGTCGATCTGGAACCTTTCTTCCAACTGGACGACGTGCGGGGAGAGGTAGAGGCCCGTGCGGAACCCTCCGGAGCTGAGGATGTTAGCGAGGAAGCTGGCCACGGAGCCTTTCCCGTTGGTCCCGGCTACCAGGACCGAGGGGAAGTTTTGTTGAGGATCACCAAGAGTGCGCAAGAGTGCCCGAATCGTCTCGAGCCCGAAGCGCATGCCCAGAACTTCGTTCCCGAGCCGATTCAGATACCTGACGCTTTCGTCGTAATCCATATCATCGGCTGGTCGCGAACGACAGCCAATCGGCCACAAAAGGCTTGATTTCTTTTCTCTCGAGGACGGCGTCCAGCATGCCATGCTCCAACAGGAACTCGCTCTGCTGGAAGCCTTCAGGCAGCTTCTGTCGGATGGTCTGCTCGATCACACGAGGTCCTGCAAATCCGATCAGAGCGCGGGGCTCCGCAATATTTAAGTCTCCGAGCATGGCGAAACTTGCGGTAACGCCTCCGGTGGTGGGGTTGGTCAGGATGGAAATATAGGGAAGACGACGCTCGTGCAGTTGCCCAAGGGCCGCGCTGATCTTGGCCATTTGCATGAGCGAAAGCACGCCCTCCATCATCCTGGCCCCGCCGCTCGCTGACACGATGATCAGCGAACTGCCGGTTTCGAGACTGCGTTCGATGGCGCGCGTAATCTTCTCGCCCACCACTGACCCCATGCTCCCACCAATGAAGTTGTACTCCATGGCGGAGCAAACGAGGGGGTGGCCTTCCAGTGTCCCCTCGGCATTCACAACAGCTTCGTTCAAGCCTGTCGACTCAACAGCCTGATTCAACCGGTCCGAGTAGTTCTTCTTGTCGGTGAACTGCAGTGGATCGGACGAGCGGAGATGACCGTCGAACTCTTGACAGGTCCCTTCATCAAAAAGGAGAGCCAGCCTCTGCCGTGCGTTAATCCGGAAATGGAAACTGCACTTCGGACAGACCTGGCAATTGTTGTCCAGCTCCTTCTTCCAAATGATGTTCTTACAGTCCTCGCATTTGACGAACAGGCCTTCCGTCCTGACGCGTCTTTCCTCTTCAGGTGGCATCTGGAGTGGGGTCCTCTCTCTCTTGAACCAAGCCATTTCGTCATTCTAACCCAAGGGAGAGCGGCGCGCCATGCGCGAGCGCGATCGGTAGTGGCTCAGTTTGGCCCGCGGGCGCGGCTGGAAGGAACCGCAGATGACGCGGATGTCACACGGGATAGCGCGGATAAAGGCGCCGCCCTTAGGGTGTGGGCGGCGCCTTTATCCGCGCTATCAGTGTGACATCCGCGTCATCTGCGGTTCCTTCCAGC
>Ga0105104_10003775_pt1 | contig 10661 bp, 12 predicted proteins | sample PPLLaktember2015_3_FD_87034 | JGI IMG/M metagenome (GOLD analysis project Ga0105104, IMG submission 87034) | Freshwater sediment microbial communities from Prairie Pothole Lake near Jamestown, North Dakota, USA - PPLs Lake P7 Core (6) Depth... | ecosystem: Environmental > Aquatic > Freshwater >... | reverse complement strand
GTCTCGCCTGCGATGCAGGGTCGATTGTGCATCGCAGGCGAGACGCCTGCGACCCCAGTGCAGGCGAGACGCCTGCGCTCCCAGTGCAGGCGAGACGCCTGCGCTCCCAGCGCCTGCGCTCCCAGCGCCTGCGCTCCCCCAGCGCTCCCAGACGTCTGCGTTCCCAGTGGTCAGCGGTCAGCCGCCTTACATCTCCATTTCCAGCTGCTTCAGGTGTTTGATGCGGTCACGATATTCGGCGGCCTTTTCAAACTCGAACCGCTGGGCGGCCTTTTTCATCTTTGCTTCGAGGCCCTGGATCTCCTTTTCCAACTGGTCGACTGATGAGTACTTCTCCACCTCTTCGGCGACGATCGGCACTTCGTAATAGTCAAGGCGGGTCATTTCGAGCAGTTGTGCGTCAATCGGCTTGAGGATGCTCTGAGGCGTGATGCCGTTTTCGACGTTATACGCCATCTGGATTTCACGCCGGCGCTGCGTCTCCTCGATCGCTTTTGCCATCGACTTGGTAATCACGTCCGCATACATGATGACTTTGCCATTGAGATTCCGGGCGGCCCGGCCGGAGGTCTGGATCAGCGAAGTGGCGCTCCGCAGATAGCCTTCCTTGTCGGCGTCCAGAATGGCGACGAGGGAGACCTCAGGCAGATCGAGTCCTTCTCTGAGCAGGTTGATCCCGATCAGGACATCGAACTTTCCGAGCCGCAGGTCCTTCAGGATCTTGACGCGGTCCAAGGTCTCGACCTCCGAGTGAAGGTATCGGACAGCGACTCCCACCTCGGTGTAATACTCGGTCAGTTCTTCGGCCATCCTCTTGGTCAGGGTTGTGACGAGGATGCGCTCTTTCCTCGCCGCCCGTTCGCGGATCTCGGCCAGCAAGTCATCAATCTGCCCCTTGACGGGCCGGACCTCGATCGCTGGGTCTATCAGGCCGGTCGGGCGAATGATTTGCTCGACGATTTCTCCGCCCACCCGTTCCAGCTCGTACGGGCCGGGAGTTGCGGACACGAAGACGGTCTGTGGCGCCCGCGCCTCGTATTCCTGGAAATTGAGCGGTCGATTGTCCAGTGCCGAGGGCAACCGGAAGCCGTATTTTACGAGGTTCAGCTTGCGGGACCGGTCTCCCTCGTACATACCGTGGAGCTGAGGCACGGTCACGTGACTCTCGTCGATGAAAATCAGTGCATCCGGGGGGAGGTAGTCCAGAAGCGTTGGCGGCGGCTCGCCCGCCTGCCGCCCTGTCAGGTGGCGAGAATAGTTCTCGATGCCGCGGCAGTATCCAACACTCTTGATCATCTCGAGGTCGAACATGGTCCTCTGGTGGACCCGCTGGGCTTCGATCAGCCGTCCCTCCTGCTGCAGCTGGTCGCGGTGCTGCTCCAATTCCTCTCTGATACTCTTGACGGCGAGTTCCCAGCGTTTGCGGGGAATGACGTAGTGGGATTTGGGATAGATCGGCAGGCGCTGGTGCTTCTTCAGAATCTCTCCCGTGACCGGATCAAACTGGTAGATGGCCTCAATTTCGTCGCCGAACAACTCGATTCGAACACCGTAATCTTCATAGGAAGGCACGATTTCAATGACATCGCCGCGTACCCGGAAAGTCCCTCGTGCCAGGTCGTAATCGTTCCGGTCGTACTGAATCTCCACCAGTTTCTGCAGAATCTCCCGCCGGTTGATCCGCTGGCCCTCGCTGACCATCAGAAGCATGCCGTAGTACGCCTCCGGGGAGCCGAGGCCGTAAATGCAGCTCACGCTGGCCACGATGATACAGTCGCGGCGCTCGAAGAGTGAACGTGTCGCTGAGTGCCGGAGCCGATCAATCTCGTCGTTGATCAGAGCCTCCTTCTCAATATAGGTGTCGGTGGCAGCGATGTACGCTTCCGGCTGGTAGTAGTCGTAGTAGCTGACGAAGTACTCGACGGCGTTCTCCGGAAAGAAGTTCTTGAATTCCTGGTAAAGCTGAGCGGCCAACGTCTTGTTGTGGCTCAGGACGAGAGTCGGGCGGTTCATCGTCTCGATCACCTTGGCCATGGTGAATGTCTTGCCCGATCCCGTAACGCCGAGGAGAACCTGGTCGCGCCGGCCGGCTTTGAGACCGACCGTCAGCTCCTCGATCGCCCGGACCTGGTCGGCGCTTGGTTTGAACTGGGAAGCCAGGCGGAAGTTCGAGGACAGGGATAGACTGCCCCCGTACGGGATTCCACGATACGTCATCTTGTCCGGTGCGTCTGACACAACCCTCTATTATAGATCGGGGGCCAGGAATCAAGTCGGGTAACCCTCATGGGAGGGTTCGGTCTCCGCTCACTAATTACCCGCCGGAAAACACGAAAAGTGAGCAGACTCACCAGAAAAATCTTCGCTTGGGCAGTAATTAGGAAAGCATGTCAAGTCAATCCGGCGAAGGCAAATTCGGTTGCTTCGTCACCCTCGTCCTGTTGGTCGTGTTCGGTTTTGTTTGTTTTCAGACCATTCCGGTTTTCCTCGATAAGCTGGATCTCGAGGACCAGTTGGAGCGGATAGTGTCCGAGGCTGGGTCAAGGGGCTGGGAAGCCGACGTTGTCAGGACTCAGGTTGTCGATTTGTTAAAGAACAAGGAGTTCGAAACCACGCCGGAAGACCTGCAAGTTATGCGGACTGTAGGCCGGGGCGGGGACTTCCGGATAAACGTCAACTACTGGCGCAGCGTCAATTTCGTCGGTTACGTCTACACTTTTCGGTTCCGGGCTGAAGTCAAGAGCTTTGTCGGAAGGCTGTAAAACCCTGCCTGAAATAGACTAACATTGAATGACTGCTCCTGGACGCTTGCCCCGTCCGCGGCGTAGTGTTGTCTCTGTCTTCTAAAACTGAAACTACTGACTCGATCAGGTGAAGAACATGCAGTCATGTCTGGTGACGGGAGGCGCGGGGTATATCGGCAGCCACACGGTCGCTGAACTGTCCAGGCGCGGTTATCGCACGATCGTAGTGGATAACTTGAGCGAGGGACATCGCGAAGCGGTCTCCGACATCCCGCTTGAAGTTGTTGATCTGAGTGACGAAAAAGGCTTGGATCGTGTCTTCCGGACGCATTCGGTGGAAGGCGTCATTCACTTCGCCAGCCTTTGCTACGTGGGCGTATCGGTGACCGATCCGCGCCTGTATTTCGAGCAGAATCTGGGGAACGCCTTGACGCTCCTGCGGGTTATGCTGCGTCACGCGGTTAAGAAGTTCATCTTCTCCTCGAGTTGCGCAACATACGGGAATCCGATCAGGATCCCGATAGATGAATCGCATCCGCAGGATCCCGTAAACCCTTACGGCGAAACAAAGTACTTCGTCGAGAGAATCCTGCGCGATTACGACCGGGCGTACGGCCTGCGTTCGGTGGCTCTGCGGTATTTCAACGCGGCCGGCGCAAGTCTGGACAACCGGCTCGGGGAATCGCATGATCCGGAGACCCACCTGATACCCCGGGTTCTGCAGGCCGCTAGGAACAGGGGTACGGTCGACGTCTACGGGGAAGATTACCCGACGCCTGACGGGAGCTGTATCCGGGATTATATTCATGTGGAAGACCTGGCGACCGCGCACGTAGCCGCCCTCGAGTGGCTTTCGGCGGCCGATCGCAGCGATGCCTTTAACCTGGGCACTGGCCACGGTTATTCCGTAAAGGAAGTGATCGAGGCCGCGAGAAAGACCACAGGGCGCTCGATTGACATGAACCTTGCCCCGAGACGGGCAGGAGACCCGCCCGCCCTCGTTGCGGAGGCTCAAAAGGCTTATCGGACCCTGAATTGGAAACCAGAGCATTCACAACTGGAGACCATAATAGACACAGCGTGGCAATGGGAATTGAAGCGCCGGTACTAGTGCCCTCGGGGTTGCAGACTGCACAAGCTGACAGCTGACGGCTGCCAGCTGACGCGGAACAAGGACGAACTGAGTTGAGACGTGCTTTTGTCAGCTGTCAGCCGTCAGCTGTCAGCGGAGGTGCTATGCGGATTCTTGTCACGCGTGGAGCGGGTTTTATTGGGAGCCATATTTGCGGTTCTCTTCTTGAAAGAGGATACGAGGTGATGTGCGTCGACAACCTCTTTTCGGGGTCTAGACGCAATATCTACCGTTTTATGAACAACCCCCGCTTTGAGTTCATCCGCCACGACGTGACAATTCCGATCACCGTGGAGGCGGATCAGATCTATAACCTCGCCTGCCCGGCATCCCCGGTCCATTACCAGCTGAACCCCGTGAAGACAGTGAAAACGAACGTCATGGGGACCATTAATATGCTCGGAATTGCGAAACGCGTGAAGGCGCGGATTCTCCAGGCGAGCACCTCGGAGGTGTACGGAGATCCGACGGTCCACCCGCAACGAGAAGACTATTGGGGAAACGTGAATCCGATTGGTCCGAGAAGCTGTTATGACGAGGGGAAACGCCTGGCCGAGACCTTGATGATGGACTACCACCGTCAGAACGGGGTCGACGTTCGCATCGCCCGGATCTTCAATACCTACGGTCCCTGCATGTGGGAGAAGGATGGGCGTGTAGTGAGCAACTTTGTCGTTCAGGCCCTGACCAGTAAACCTTTGACGATCTACGGCGACGGGGCGCAGACGCGGTCTTTCTGCTACGTGTCGGATCTGGTGCGGGGGCTGATCACCCTGATGGAAACACCGGGGATCACCGGTCCGATAAACCTGGGCAACCCCGAAGAGTTCACCATGATCCAACTCGCGGAGTTGGTCCGCGAGATGACCGGAACGAGTTCGGAAATCCGCTTCGAGCCCCTTCCGGAAGACGACCCGGTCCGGCGCCGGCCGGACATTACCTTGGCCAGGCAGTTGCTCGGTTGGGAGCCGACCGTCCCCCTGCGTGAAGGGCTCCGCCTGACTATCGATTACTTCGACCGCCTGTTGAGCGATCAGAAGACGGTCCAGCCGGTCGAAAAGTAGTTGCAGAGCCGCGAGCGAAGCGAGCAGCAAGCTGACCGCTGACAGCTGACGGCTGACCCGGAACAAGAACAAGATGGGTTGGGACGTGCTTTTGTCAGCTGTCAGCTGTCAGCCGTCAGCTTGCTGCTCGCTTCGCTCGCGGCTCTGTGTGATTCTTCAACACCCCATTGCGCTTCACCCATTCCTCGATTCAATTTGCGGGCCGAGTGTGCGCTTTGCTAGAATACCAGCCCTTGGAGGCATAGGCAGTGCTTGCAGGCTATATCCCTGTACTGATTTTTATTGTGGTGGCGGCGCTGATCCCTGTATTGGCTCTGGCAGTAGGCCGATTGATCAGACCTTATCAACCGCATGCGAACAAGCGGTCACCTTACGAGTGTGGTGTCGAGACGACCGGTGACGCCCGGGAGCGGTTCTCGGTTCGTTTTTATGTCATCGCGATCCTGTTTGTCATTTTTGACGTTGAAACAATCTTCCTCTTTCCCTGGGCTGTGATTTACGGCCGCCTGGCCCTTTTCGGGTTCATCGAGATGATGATCTTCCTCGGGATCCTGATCGTCGGCTATTTCTACGTTTGGAAGAAAGGAGCCCTGGAGTGGGCGTAGGCGATCCAGAAAGCAGGGGCATCATTACGACGACGGCCGATGCCCTTTTCAACTGGGCCAGGAAGTCTTCTCTCTGGCCTATGACATTCGGCTTGGCCTGCTGTGCCATCGAGATGATGGCGACAGGCGCATCCCGCTTCGATATTGACCGGTTCGGATCGGGACTTTTCAGACCTTCGCCGCGCCAGGCGGACCTCATCATCGTCTCCGGGACCGTTACGCTGAAGATGGCGGAAGCGATCCAAAAGCTGTACGACCAGATGCCTGGCCCCAAATGGGTTGTGGCGATGGGTGCTTGCGCCAGTGTCGGCGGGCCTTTTGACACTTATGCCACCCTGCAAGGTGTGGACAAGATTGTTCCGGTCGATGTCTACATTCCCGGCTGCCCACCGCGGCCGGAGGCTCTCCTGTACGGCTTGATGCGATTGCAGGACAAGATCGATCAGATGAGCATCAGCCGGAAACAGGAAGAGTTCATAGCCGGCTGACCGCTGACTGCTGACGGCTGACAGCTTACGGCTCACCGTTACGGGCCACTCGTTCAGGTGTCAGTTGTCAGCTATCAGCTGTCAGTTGTCAGCCGTCAGCAGATTTTTCAGGTACAAGATGAACGAAGAAAACAAGCCGGGGCAACCTGCACCAGAGGGGCCATCCGAGGGGAAAACTGGCGATTCATCGGGAGCGCCCGCAGCTCCTCCGAAACCGACGACACCGGCCACCGCTGGCGAGGCAAAGGAAGCCAAGCCCAAGCCGCCGGCAGCCAAGAAGCCCCCGGTCAAGAAAGGGCCGTCGTACGAAGACCTGACGGACGATCCGCTCCTAAAGGACCTGCGCGAGCGGTTCTCGACCGGAGTTGTCTCCGGGCAGTCGTTTCTCGGGCAGGCTATATATACCGTCACTGTCGACGTGCTGCCCGACGTGATGCGGTATCTCCGAGCCAGCGACCAGTGGTCCTTCGACTACCTCGTCGATCTGACTTGCCTGGACTACATCGGGGATGAGAAGCGTTTTTGTATGGTTTATCACCTCTATTCGCACAAGTCCGGGCGACTCATCCGGATCAAGGCCCGGGCAGCGGCCGCTGCAATGGTCCCCTCGATGGCGCCAATCTGGCGCACTGCTGACTGGCTCGAGAGAGAGGCGTACGACATGTTCGGCGTGGAGTTTTCCGGCCACCCGGATCTCCGCCGCATTCTCCTGCCGGACGACTGGCTGGGATACCCGCTGCGCAAAGACTATGACATCAAGCTGCAGGATCAGGCTTGGATAAGAAACCACCTGCGGATACGAAAGGTTCCCGAGTAGTATGGACGAGCCGACCATTCTGGATGCCCAGGAACTCGAGATAAACATGGGCCCTCAGCACCCCGCCACCCACGGCGTGCTGAGGATCAAGCTGAAACTCGATGGCGAACGCGTTCTGGATGCCGATTGCGTGATCGGATATCTGCACCGGGGTGTCGAGAAGATCAGCGAAAACCGCACTTATACCAAGTGCCTGCCTTACTATGACCGGACAGATTACATCGCCGCGGTTTCCAATGCTCTCGGCTACGTTCTCGGCGTCGAGAAGATGATGGAGATCGAGGTGCCGGAGCGCGCCGTCTACATCCGGGTCATGATGACGGAGTTCAACCGGATCGCCAGCCATCTCGTCTGGCTGGGCACCCACGCCATGGACATTGGCGCCCTAACAGTATTTCTTTACTGTTTCCGGGAGCGTGAAGAAATTCTCAAGCTGTTTGAAGACCTGTTCGGCGCCAGGCTCACGACTCACGCCTTCCGGATTGGCGGGCTGTGGATGGATTTGCCTCCCGGGTTTGAAGAGGCAGCGCGTCGATTCATTGACGATTTTCCGACCAAAGTTGATGAGTACGAACAGCTGCTGACCAATAACCGCATCTGGCTCGACCGTACTAAAGGCGTTGGCGTGATCAGCGGTGAAGAGGCCATTGATTTCGGTCTGAGCGGCCCGCCGTTGCGGGGCAGCGGCGTTCCGTATGATGTTCGGCGGGCGCGGCCTTACGGCGGTTACGATCAATTCGAGTTTGATGTGCCGGTCGGGGAACACGGCGATACCTACGACCGCTACCTGATCCGAATGGAAGAGATGCGTCAAAGTCGACGGATCATCCAGCAGACGCTCGACCGGCTTCCGGGCGGCCCCATTCGCGGGAAAGTGCCCCGGATCATCAAGCCGTCGGTAGGTGAGTACTACTCGGCCATCGAGGGACCCCGCGGAGAATTGGGGTACTACATCGTTAGCGACGGCTCCGCCGTGCCCTTCCGGGTCCGGATTAGACCACCCACGTTTATCAACCTGCAGGCCCTGAAGCGGATGGTCAAGGGGGCCCTGGTGGCGGATGTCATTGCCATTATCGGCACGCTCGATGTCGTGCTGGGAGAGATCGACCGATGATGGAAACCGTGCTTATCTATGCGGTAATTCCTTTTATCAAGATTGCCGTCGTCGTCCTCGTCGTACTGCTCTCGGTAGCTTACGCCACGTGGCTCGAGCGCAAGCTGCTCGGCCACATACAAGTGCGTCTGGGACCCATGAGAGTCGGCTGGCACGGTCTGCTCCAACCGATCGCGGACGGCATCAAGCTGGTCATCAAGGAAGACATTATCCCGGTAAAGGCGGACCGCCTGATTTTCATCTTGGCGCCGTTCGCCTCGATGGTGCCGGCCCTGGTGGTCTTCTCGGTCATCCCGTTTGGGCCGCCCATGATGTTCGAAGGGTTGTTGCGCCGGGTGCTTCCCTGGTTCCTTGACGCCCCCGCGGTCGATCGCGTGGTTCAATCCGGGATCGCCAGCGGCGGATTCATAACGAACGTCAACATTGCCGTCCTGGTAGTCCTGTCGATATCGTCGGTCGGGATCCTGGGAATCATACTGGGCGGGTGGGCTTCCAACAGTAAGTACCCGCTGCTGGGCGCGCTGCGCTCTGCCGCGCAAATGGTCAGTTATGAAGTGGGACTCGGCTTTGCCATTTTATCGGTCGTGCTGATCCCACAGACACTCAGCCTCGTGGACATCGTCCAGAAGCAGCAGGAGTGGGGCGTCTGGTTTGTATTTTTGCAGCCGGTCGCGTTCATGCTCTTCTTCATCTGTGGGATCGCCGAGACCAACCGTCTGCCTTTCGACCTGCCGGAGGCGGAGAGTGAGCTCGTCGCCGGGTATCACACCGAATACAGCGGATTCCGGTTCGCGATTTATTACCTCGCCGAATACACCGGCATGATTACGATCTCGTCCATGGCTGTGACCCTCTTTTGGGGCGGCTGGCTGAGGCCTTTCCCGAGTGTCGCCTGGCTGGGTTTCCTGGACTTCGTACCGCCGTTTATCTGGTTCATGGGAAAAGTTTTTGTGTTTATGTACATCTATGTCTGGATTCGCGGCACGCTGCCGCGGTTCCGATTCGACCAGCTGATGAAATACGGCTGGAAAGTCTTCCTGCCTATCGCCATTGCCAACCTGATTGTCACGGCAGGAGTCATGTTGAAGTTTTCCTGAGGGATGGTCTGCTGGAATGATTGGATTTCTGCGACGGATTCTCTTAATCGACATTTTCAAGGGGCTGGCTCTAACACTGCGCTACACGTATAGCAAGGTTTACACGGAGCAGTACCCGAAGGAAAAAGCCAAACTGGCCGAGCGTTACCGGGGCGCTCCTCGTTTGAACAACGATCCGGAAACCGGCGAAACGCTCTGCATTGCTTGTGATCTGTGCGCCGAGGCGTGTCCGGAAGACCTGATTGTGGTCTCCTCAGTCCGCGACCCGGAAAGCCGGAAGAAGGTCTTGACCGAGTACACGTTCGACACGTCTCGATGCCTTTTTTGCGGACTTTGCCAGGAAGTCTGCCCGACTAATGCGATCGAGCTGACACAGGATTTTGAGCTGGCTGTCTATGACCGGAAATCCATGCTGTGGAATCGGGCCAGGCTCGAGAAGGGTTGGGATCGGATAGAGGGGCACAAGGTGTACCACAAGTAGGAAACCATGGAAGCGATCCTTTTTTACACGCAGGCCGCCATCGTTGTCATCTTCGCCGCACTCACCGTGCTCGCGCGTAACCCGGTTCGGAGCGCCGTGTATCTGATTTCGGCGCTGATCGGCATCGCCGGCCTTTTCCTCCTTCAAGAAGCCGAATTTGTGGCCGCCGTGCAGGTACTGGTCTACGTCGGCGGAATCATGGTCCTCTTCCTGTTCGTGATCATGCTCGTTAATGTGCGTGAGGTGCTCGGCCAGCCGAAGGCGAACCGGCAGGCGCCGACCGCGATCGTTATCGCCATCGTGCTGGGGGCCGAGTTGCTCTTCTTCGTCACCAGCGGCGCCCGCTTTTTTCAGGGGAAAGAACCTGACCCGGGCGTCATCGCCAGAGTACAGACCATGAATACCGAGTCGGTGGCGACCGTTTTATACACGACCTACCTGCTCCCCTTCGAGATCGCCTCGGTTCTTCTGCTGGTCGCGATCGTCGGCGCAGTCGTTCTCTCAAAGAAACAAATTTAGCGGGCAAGCAGCATGACTATTACTCCAACTCATTATCTGATCTTAAGCGCCCTGGTTTTCACCATCGGCGTCATCGGGTTCCTCACCCGCCGGAACGTCATTATTGTCTTCATGTCCATCGAGCTCATGCTCAACTCGGTTAATCTCAACCTGATCGCTTTCTCCGATCAATTGCAGAGATTCGGGGGCCAGGTGTTTGCCGTTTTCGTGATCACTGTGGCTGCGGCGGAAGCGGCCGTCGGCCTGGGAATTGTTATCGCCTTGTTCCGCAACAAGGAAACCGTGAATGCGGACGAAATGGATTTGATGAAGTGGTGATGGTCGCCGATTCGGGCCAACGGATAACACGGATCTCACAGATCTGATCCGTGAGATCCGTGTTATCCGTTGGCCCGAATCGGCGACCATCTGATCGGGATTAATCTCATGCTTAATTATCTTTGGCTGATCCCGCTGCTTCCGCTGTTCGGATTTCTGATAAACGGGATTATCGGTGTCACTGGATTGTGGGCGACCGGCAGAAGACCTTCGAAGCCTTTTGTTTACGTGGTTGCCTGCGGCAGCGTCTTCCTGGCGTTTCTCCTGTCAGTCAGCTGTTTC